>ERZ1370068.4439-contig-3512_pt1 | contig 69886 bp, 87 predicted proteins | sample MGYA00561227_ERZ1370068 | MGnify/ENA primary metagenome ERZ1370068 (study PRJEB38410, sample SAMEA6850437) | metagenome | study: Metagenomic assessment of the ecological functions of the soil: analysis of the soil microbiota associated with the...
TAGTTACGTATTGCCCGCGATGCGCAGTACGCCATTGGGGGCGAGGAGTATCGCCCCGCTGACAACGTAGAGCGCGTATGGGAGCTTTCGCCGCTACCGTGGCCTGAAGCGCGTTCGGTCCGCTCCGTTCGCTCCGTTCGCTTGGCGCCGTTTCGCGCAGTGCACCGTGAAGGAGAGCGAGAATGTCGACCCAGAATCGGGGTCCGAAGGTTGACGCGAGGCAGGTAAGCCGCCGCCAGTTCGCCGCGCGCGGGCTGACCGGAGTAGGGGTGGGCGCGGTCGCGCTGGGCGCTCCTCACCGCCGGCGTCGCTGCGCAAGCCTGATCCTATCCCGAATGGATTCCGGCCAGCACCAGGCTACCTAAGTGGGGCGGACGCTCACGCGAGCGTCCGCGTGGATCCGCCGATGCTCGATCCGCGGATGACCCAGTCGGTTGGCTCTACCAGTTCGCCGGGCTCACGAGCAACCGCCTCGTCCGGCTACGTACTTCGCCGACGAGGCGAGCGGGCCCGGCGACATGGGGCTCAAGGGCGACCTCGCGGAGTCCTGGTCGGCGCAGCCCCGACCATCGCATCTGGACCTTCAAGCTGCGGCAGGGCGTGAAGTGGCAGAACGTGCCGCCGCTGAACGGGCGCGAGCTCGTCGCCGGCCGACGTCAAGTACTGCTTCGAGGCCTACGCCAAGGAAGGCGTGCAGTCGTTCACCTTCCAGGAGATCGAGGGCATCGAGACGCCCGACAAGTACACGGTGCGCGTCCACCTCAAGACGCCCAACGTGTTCGTTCCCGCAGAACGCTCGCCGAGCCGATCGCGGTCATCTTCCCGCGCGAGGTGCTGGAGGAGGACGGCGACCTCAAGAAGCGGCTGATCGGCACCGGGCCCTACATCCTGAAGGAGCACACCCGCAAGGTGCGCGTGGTGCTGCAGCGCAATCCCGGACTACTGGGACAAGGGCCGGCCGTACGTCGACGAGTACATCATCCTGTCGACGCCCGACGCCGCCACCCGCACGGCCGCGTTCCGCACCGGCCAGAGCCGACTTCATCTGGTGGCGAGCCCGTCCGAGGTGGAGGCGCTCCGCAAGACGAACCCCAACGCCGTCGTGCAGGCGCTACCACAACACGCTGGCGCCGTTCGGCGTGGCGCTGGCCCAGGACAAGCCGCCCTTCAACGACGTGCGCGTGCGGCGGGCCATCTCGCATGGCCATCGACCGCCAGAAGCAGGTGGACACGGTGTTCGAGGGCCACGGCATCCTCGGCTGGGGCGTGCCCTACATCTACTACCAGGACAAGCCGCCGACGGCGGCCCAGCTCGGCCCGTGGTGGCAGTACAAGCCGGCGGAGGCCAAGAAGCTCCTCGCCGAGGCCGGGCACCCCAACGGCTTCGAGACGACGCTGTTCTACTACGAGTACTTCCCGCAGATGACGTCGCAGGTCCAGCTCGTCCAGCAGGATCTCAAGAAGAACCTCAACATCGACGTCAAGATCACCAAGCTCGACTACACGACCTACTACGGGCGCTACGTCGAGAGCAAGTGGGACGGGATGTCGTGGGGCTTCCAGTCGGGCCACGCGGTCGGGCCTCGACGAGCGCACCTACCAGTACATGCACTCCAAGTCGCACGAAGAACTTCTTCCGCGTCAACGATCCCGGTCATCGACGACCTGACCACCAAGCTCCGGCAGACGCCCGACCGCGCCGAGCAGCGCGCGATCACCAAGAAGATCGTGGACCGCGGAGTTCGACCAGGTGCTGCGGATGTGGATGCCGTACGACAACGGCTTCCTGCGTCTTCCAGCCGCACATGCGCAACGCGGCGGCGCCTGGCGCTGCGGCGCAGCGACGGCTACGGCTCGCCGCACACTCGCCCGGATCTGGCTCGACAAGTAGGCGGCCAGCGACGAGGCGGCCGTGTACAAGTACGTGCTCCGCCGGCTGCTGCTGGCCGTGCCCGTGCTCGTGCTGTCCTCGCTGATCGTCTTCGGGCTGATGCGCGTCATGCCCGGCGACGCGCTCACCGTGCTCATGGCGCGAGTCCGGGCAACGTCGGCGAGAAGGAGCTGGCAGAAGCTCCGCAAGGACCTCGGCCTCGACCTGCCCGTACTACGAGCAGTATCTGCGTCTGGGTCTGGCAGATGGTGAGCCTTCAACCCGGGCGACTCGCATCTTCACCGGCGAGCCCATCGCGGTCAGCGCTGACGCAAGGCCATCCCGGTCACCCTCGAGCTGGCCGACGCTGGCCATGATTCTCGGCCTGGTCATCGCCGATTCCCGATCGGCGTGCTCTCGGCCACGCGGCAGGACACGCGCGTCCGACTACGTCGGGCCGCGTGGTCGCGGTGTCCGGGCCTCTCGCTGCCCGACTTCTGGCTGGGCACGCTCGTCATCACCTTCGCGGCCATCTGGTTCCACTGGATCCCGCCGATCGGCTACGCGAGCTTCTGGGACGTCGCCGTGGACGCAACCTCCAGCAGTTCCTCCTGCCGGCGGCGGTGCTGGGCTTCCGCCTGTCCGCGGCGACGATGCGCATGACGCGCTCGACCGTGCTCGAGGTGCTGCGCGAGGACTACGTGCGCACCGCGTGGGCCAAGGGGCTGGCCGGGACGCATCGTCGTCTACAAGCACGCGCTCAAGAACGCGCTGATCCCGGTGGTGACCATCGTCGGCGGCCAGCTCGGCGTGCTGCTGGCGGGCGCCGTGGTGGTGGAGACCATCTTCGCGCTGCCCGGGCATGGGACGGCTCACCGTGGAGGCCATCGCTGTACCGCGACTACCCGGTGGTGCAGACCAACGTCATGCTGGTGGCCGGCACCCTCGTCACGCTCAATCTGCTCGTGGACATGACCTACGCGTGGCTCGACCCGCGCATCCGGTACCAGTTGAGGCCGTCATCCCGTGAACGTCGACCGCTCCGCCGCGTCGGCGCCCGGCGGCCGCGCCCGCGCTCGCCGATCCCGGAGGAGCCGCGCCCGTCACGCACCGACCGAGCGCTCTGGGCCATCACTCCGACGCAAGCCGCTCGGGGCCGCCTCCGGCGCCGCTCATCGTCTTGCTCGTGCTCACGGCGGTCTTCGCCGACGTCCTGGCGCCCTACGATCCGCTGCGCAACCCACCCGGAGATCCGCCTGGCGCGCGCCCAGCCGCGCGCATCTCTTCGGCACCGACGACATCGGCCGCGACGTCCTCAGCCGCATCATCTACGGCAGCCGCATCTCGCTCTGGGTGGGTTGCTGGCGGTCGGCATCGGACGGTGGCCGGCATGATCATCGGCCTCGCCGTGCGGCTACTGCGAGGGGCGCCTCGATCTCGTCCTCCAGCGGGTCATGGACGCGATCCAGGCCATCCCGGGCTCGTGCTCGCGCTGGCCATCGTGTCCGTGCTCACGCCGAACACGACCAACGCGCATGCTGGCGATCGCGATCGTGATCATTCCCGGCAACTCGCGGATCGTGCGCGGGCGCGGTGCTGTCGGCCGAAGCAGAACCGCTACGTCGAGGCCGCGCAGGCCCTCGGCTGCCGCCACCGCGGCTCATCCTGACGCCACATCCTGCCCAACGTGACGGCGCCCATCCTGATCATCGCGTCGATCTGGCTGGGCAACGCGATCCTCATCGAGGCCACGCTGTCCTTCCTCGGCGTCGGCACCCAGCCGCCCACGCCCTCGTGGGGCCTCATGCTGAGCAGCACCGGGCCGCGCCTTCATGGAGCAGGCGCCCTGGCTGGCCATCTTCCCCGGACTGGCCATCAGCCTGGCGGTGCTCGCCTTCAACCTCTTCGGCGACACGCTGCGTGACGCCTGGGATCCGAAGCTGCGCGGAACGGCTAGCCCGTCATCTCCCTGTGATACCCTCCCCGCCGTGGACGGGCTCCCGATCCGCCGAGAGGAGACCATTCATGAGCCGATCTCTGTCCCTCCTGCTATGCGCGGTCGCCGCGCTGGCCCCGCCGCCGCGCTCGCGCAGGCTCCCGCGGTGAAGCGTCGGCTCTCCCGCTGCCCTACACGGGCGTGCTCTGGTGCAGGGGACCGACGTCACCAACGGCATGGAGCTGTTCCTCGAAGAAAGTCGGCGGCGCGCGGGCGGGCGGGAGTGCAGCTGCTGGCGAGGACGATGAGGCCAAGCCGGACGTGGGGATCACCAAGCTCAAGAAGCTGGTGGAGCGGGACCGCGCGGATTTCCTCGTGGCCCGGTGTCGAGCGTGGTCGCGCTGACCATCCGGAACTACGTGCACGAGCAGGGCACGCCGCTGGTGGTGCCGGTGGCGTTCACCCGGGTGCTCACCCTCGCCGCAGCAGGCCTCGCCCAGCATCTTCCGCCTCGCCGAGACCACCGACCAGTCGAACTACCCCATGGGCGCGTGGATGGTGAAGAACACCAGGCACCGCAAGGTCATCATCATGGCCACCGACTTCGTGGCCGGCCGCCACGCGGTGGAGGCCTTCATGGCGGGCTTCAGGGGCCGCCGGCGGCGAGATCGTCAAGGAGATCTACGCGCCGCTGAACACCCCGGACTTCGCGCCCTACCTCGCCCAGGCCGGCTCGCTCTCGGCCGACGCGGTCTACGCCTGGTTTGCGGGGCGGACGCCATCCGGTTCGTGAAGCAGTACAAGCGAGTGCGGGCTCGCTGGCCGCCTGCCGCTCACCGGCCACGGCGTCCTCACCGACGACACCGTCCTGCCCGCCATGGGCGACGCCGCGCTGGGCATCGTCACCATGCACGGCCACAGCGCCGCGGTGGACAACCCGGAGAACCGGGCCTTCGTGCGCGACTACGAGGCGGCCGCACAAGATCTGGCCCAGCCGGTACAGCGAGGGCGGGTGGGCCTCGGCCATGCTGATCGTCGAGGCCCTCGAGACACTCAAGGGGGATCTTCTCCGACCGGGGCGCGCGTGCGGAGGCCCTGCGCGGCGCCCTCGCCAAGATCGCTGCTGCCGCGGGGCGCCGTGCAGCCTGACGCCTATCGCCAGGTGATCGCGCCCATCCTGGTGACGCGGACGGAGAAGCAGGGGCCGCGGATCGTGAACGCGGTGATCTGACCGGATCCCGTCCGTCTCGCAGGAGGCGACCTGGGGCTGGTGGAACAAGAGCTAGGCTGAGCCGCGCCAGGTGGAGGTGAGCTTCTACCTCATCCAGATCCTCAACGGCGTCTGTCGTTCGGCATGCTCCTCTTCCTGCTCGCCGCCGGTCTCTCGCTGATCTTCGGCCTCATGCGCATCCTCAACCTCGCCCACGGCTCCTACTACGTCCTCGGCGCCTACGTCGGCGCTGTCGGTGGCCCGCGGCACCGGCAGCCTCCTCGCCGCCGCGGTCGCGGGCGACGGCGGTGGTGACGGCGCTCGGCGATCGTGATGGAGCGAGTGTTCCTCCGCCGCGCTGCCGCGCGACGAGCTGCCCCAGGCCGCTCCTCACCTTCGGGTTCCTGCTCATCATCGGGCGACCTCGCGCTCTGGATCTGGGGCGGCACCCCGCAGACCCTGCCGCAAGCCGGACGCTCTTCGGGCGTCGGTGCGCCTGGGCCCGTTCGTCTTCCCGGCCTACCGGCTCTTCGTGCATCGGCGTGGGCGCCGTCGGTCGGGCTGGCCGCTGTGGCTGCTCCAGGAGCGACACGCGCTCGGCGCCGATGCTGCGCGCCGCCATCGACGACGCCGAGATCGCGCGGGCCACCGGCATCAACGTCTCGCTCCTGTCGACCGGGGTCTTCGCGCTCGGGCGCGGCGCTGGCCGCGCTCGGCGGGATCATCGGCGGGCCCCGTGCTCGGCGTCTATCCCGGCGCGGACTTCGAGATCCTCCTGCTCGCCTTCGTGGTCGTGATCATCGGCGGGCTCGGCAGCCTCAAGGGCGCCTTCGTCGGCGGGCTCCTCGTCGGCCTCCTCGACAACTTCGGCAAGGCGCTGCTTTCCCGAGCTCGCGCTCTTCACGATCTTCGCGCCCGATGGCGCATCATCCTGGCCGTCCGGCCCACCGGGCCTCTTCGGCGCGCCGATGAGAGCGCGCGCGCGGTCGGCGTCGGCGCGCTCGTCGCTCGTCGCTGCTGCCCGCTGGCGCTGTCGTCCTATCAGCTCGGCCTCCTGACGAAGATGCTGATCTTCGCGCATCTTCGCCATGAGCCTGAACCTCGATCCTCGGGCTACGCCGGCCTGCCCTCGCTCGGCCACGCCGCCTACTTCGGCGTGGGCGCCTACACCGTCGGGCTCCTGGCCGTGCGCGGTCTGTCGACAACTTCTGGCTCGACTTCGGCGCCGGGCCTCGCCGCGGCCGACGGTGACGGCGCGCGCTCTTCGGCCTGCTCGCCCTGCGCGCGCGGGGCGCGCTACCTCCTCATGATCACGCTGCGCCCTGGCCCAGGTGCTGTGGGGCATCGCCTTCGGCTGGCGCTGGCTCACCGGCGGCGACGACGGCCTCCCGGCGTGCCCGCGCCCGGCGGCCGGCCTGCCGCTGGAGCCTGGCCGACGGCCGCGCGCTTCTACTACTTCGTGCTCGTCTGCTTCGTGGCGCACCGTCGGCCCTGCTGGGGCTCATCGTGCGCTCGCCCTTCGGCCGCGCCCTGGTCGGCATCCGCGAGAGCGAGCGGCGCATGGAGGTCCTCGGCTACAACACGTGGCGCTACAAGTACGTGGCCTTCGTCCTCGCGGGCGTCTTCGCCGGGCTGGCCGGCAACCTCTTCGTCTACTACAACGGCTTCGTGAGCCCGGCCTACCTCAGCATCGTGTTCTCCGCGATCGGCCCTCATCATGGTGATCCTCGGCGGCGCCGGGACGCTCCTGGGCCCGGCGCTGGGCAGCCGCCGTCATCGTCTGTCCTCGAGAACGTCATCAGCGCCTACACCCAGCGCTGGCTCGCTGGTGCTGGGCCTCATCTACGTGGCGGTGACCCTCTTCGCCCCGGCCGGGCATCGTGGGATTCGCGCGCGCGCCGCCGGCGGAAGACGGGTTCGGCGCGAGCGCGCTCGAGGTCAGCCGGCTGACGCACCACTTCGGCGGCCTCCGGGCCGCTGGACGACGTGTCGCTCGAGGCACGCCGAGGCGAGCGGCCTCGTCATCCTCGGGCCCAACGGCGCCGGCAAGACGACGCTGTTCAACGCTGATCACCGGGCTCCTGCGCCCATGAGCGGGACGGATCTCACCTTCACGGCCGAGGACGTCACGAGGCTGCGCGCCGCATCGCGCGCGCCCAGCTCGGGCTCGGGCGCACCTTCCAGATCACCACGCTCTTTCCGCGGCTCACCGTGCTCGACAGCGTGCTCCTGGCCGTGCAGGGCGCCGATCCCGCGCGCTTCGCGTTCTTGCGCCCGCAGCGCCGCCTTCCCGCACCTGCGCGAGCGCGCCGCGCAGCCTCCTCGCGGAGTGGATGCTCACCGAGTCGGCAGGACATGCCCACGCGGAGCTGCTCCTACGGCGAGCAGCGCCAGGTGGAGCTCAGTCCTCGCCCTGGCCGGCCGGCCGCGCGTGCTCCTGCTCGACGAGCCCACGGCCGGGCTCTCGCCCGCCGAGACCGCTGACGGTGGCGGCCATGATCCGGCGCTTTCCGCGGGACGTCACCCTGCTCTTCATCGAGCACGACATGGACGTGGCGCTGGACCTGGCCGACCGGCGTCGATGGTGCTCCACCAGGGTCGCGTGCTGGCGGAAGGGAGCCCGGACGAGATCCGGCGCGATCTCCGCGTGGCCGAGATCTATCTCGGCGTGGACGAGTGCCCCGATGCTCGAGCGTCGAGGATCGTCCACGCCGCCTACGGCGAGCTCGCAGATCGTCCAGGGCGTGTCGCTGCGCGTGGCGCGAGGGCGAGGTGGTCGCCGTGCTCGGGCGCAACGGCGTGGGCAAGACCACCCTGATCCGCGCCATCTGCCGGGCTCACCCCGGCCGCGCCGCGGAACGGTGCGCTATCGGCACGAGGACATCACGCGGCTGCCCGCGCACGTCATCGCCCGGCCGCGGCGTCCGCCTCGTCCCCCAGGGCCGGCGCCTCTTCCCCTCGCTCGAGGTGCGCGAGCATCTCCATGGTCGGCGCGCGGCCCGGGAGGGCGCGGCTGGGATGCTCCGCGCGTGCTCGCGCTGTTTCCCGGCTACGCGAGCGGCTCCGCCACCGCGCGGGCAAGCTCTCCGGCGGCGAGCAGAGCATGCTGGCCACCGGCCGGGCGCTGGTCGGGAACCCGACTCCTCCTGATGGACGAGCCGCTCGGAGGGCCTGGCCCCGCTGCTCGTGCGCGAGATCGGGCGCATCCTCGCCGAGCTCCGGGCCGCCGGCGCGTCGCATCCTCCTGGTGGAGCAGAACCTGGCCTTCGCGCTCCGGCGCGGCCGACCGGATCTACCTCATGAGCAAGGGGACGCATCGTCTGGGACGGCGCGCCCGCCGCGCTCGCCCGGGACCATGCGACCAAGGCGCGCTGGCTGTGGGGTCCAGGCGCGGGCGGCGCCGCGCCGCGCTCAGGGGAGGCGGGCGATGTAGGGAGATTGCGGTACCGCTCGCCCGCGTCGAGCCCGTATCCCACCACGAAGGCGTCCGAGATCTCGCGCCCGGCATAGTCCACCGTCACCGCCACCGGCCGGGCGCGCTGCTTGATGAGGAAGGCGCAGACGCGAAGGCGGGGCCGGCGCGTCTCGAAGTTGCGCAGGAGATAGGAGAGGCTGAGCCCGCTCGCGCAGATGCCCTCCACCACGATGACGTCCTTGCCCTCGATGGCATCGTCGAGGTCCTTGCGGATGCGCACCACGCCGGACACGCTGGCCTGCGCCGTAGGGACGATGGAGATGAAGTCCAGCGTGGCCGGGACCGTCAGCGCCCGCGCGAGATCCGCGATGAATACCGCCGAGCCCTTGAGCACGCCCGACGAGGTGGGGCTGGCGGCCCGCGTAGTCGGCGGAGATCTGCGCGCCGAGCCGGCGCGACCTCGGCGCGAATCGGCGTCGGCGTCGAGCGACGACCTCGCCGACGACGCGTCCGGGCCGGGCGCCATCACGCGAACCGGGTGACCTGGACGAACTCCGCGCGCTGCTCGATCACGGGCGCCTCCACGAGCCCCGCGCGCGGCCAGCTCGTCGAAGCACTGCGAGATGGTGAGGATGGCGTGGAGCGCGTAGCCCTTGTCGGCCAGGCGCTCACGCCCGCCCCTGTTCCCGGTCGATGAGGATGACCAGATCCTGCACCACCAGCCCTGCCGACTCCAGCGGCTCGATCGCCTCGAACTTGCTCGCCCCGTCGGTGATGATGTCGTCGATCACCACCACGTGCTCGCCGGGCATGAACAGCGCCCTCGATGCGCCGCCGCGTGCCGTAGCCCTTCTCTTCCCGCCGGGGATAGACGAGGGGCACGCCGCCGGCGAGGCTCGCCGCCGACCGCGAGGGGCAAGCCCGCGTAGGGGATGCCGGCGATCCGGTCCGCGCGGCAGTGGCCCACCGCCTGCCGCCATCAGCGCGCCGATGCGCGCGAGCACGTCGGGATGGGAGATGACCACGCGGAGGTCCACGTAGAAGGGCGACTGGACCCCGGACTTCAGGGTGAACTCGCCGAACCGGATGGCCCCGATCTCGAACAGGCGCTGGATGAGGTCGCGATGGGTGACGGTGGGGCTCATCCGCCCATCTCGGCCAGGATGGCCTCCGCCGCGCGGGCCGGATCCGGCGCCGCCGTGACGGGCCGGCCGACCACGAGGTAGTGGCGCCCGCGCGGGCGGCCGCCCGCGGCGTGGCCACGCGCGACTGGTCGCCGAGCGCGGCCGCCCGCCGGTCGCACGCCCGGCGTCACGATCGACCCAATCGCGCCCCAGCGCGTTCCGGATGGGGGCGATCTCGCTGGGGCGAGGCCACGTTGCCGTCGAGCCCGGCCTCGCGCGCGAGGCCGCAGAGGCTGGAGCACGTGCCCCTCGACCGAGGAGGCCACGCCCAGCTCGCCGAGCAGAGCGGCGCCGGTCGAGGCTGGTGAGCACGGTGACCGCGATGACGAGCGGCCGGCGCACGCGGAGCTCGTCCGCGGCCGCCGTGCGGCACCCGCCGCCGCCCGCATCATGGCGCGGCCGCCGGAGGCGTGGACGTTGAACATGAAGACGCCGAGCGCGCGCGGCTTCGCGGGCCGCGCCCGCCACCGTGTTCGGGATGTCGTGGAACTTGAGGTCGAGGAACACCTCGGCGCCTCGCTTGTGCACCGCCTCGACCGCGGCGGGTCCCGCGGCGGTGAAGAGCTGGGAGCCGATCTTGAAGCGGCGTGACGAGGCCGTCGAGGCGGTCCACGAGGCGCTTCGCGCCGGCCAGGCTCTCGACGTCGAGCGCGACGATCAGCGATGCGCGGCGGAGTCGGTGGGCGGCAGCGGTTCTCAGGTGCGGCGGCATGGTACTCCTGCAGGCTCTGGACGGAGATCTCGCCCTTGAGCAGCGCCTCGATGCCGCCGAGGCGCCGCCTGGGCGCCGTCCACCGTGCGTGTAGTAGGGGATGTTCTGGGTCACTGCGCGGTGCGGCGGATCGAGTAGGAGTCCTTGCGCGCGCGGCCGTCCTCGGGCGTGTTGAAGACGAGCGCGATCTCGCCGCGCTTCATGAGGTCCACGATATTGGGCCGGTAGCCCTCGCTGACCTTGTGCACCGTCTCGACCGTCATGCCCTGGCAGCGTGAGCGAGCTTGGCGGTGCCGGCGGTGGCCACCAGGCTGGAAGCCCATCTCGGCCAGCCGCTTGGCGATGCCGCAGCGCGGCGCGCTTGTCGCGGTTCTTCACCGAGATGAAGACCTTGCCCGAGGTCGGCAGGGGCGACCCGGCCGCGATCTGCGACTTCACATAGGCCTTGCGGAAGTCGCGGTCGATGCCCATGACCTCGCCGGTGGACTTCATCTCCGGCCCCAGGAGCACGTCCACTCCGGGGAACTTGATGAAGGGAAGCACCGCCTCCTTGACGGCGATGTGCCGGACCTCGCGCTCCTCGGCGAAGCCCAGGCTCCGCCAGGCGTCCGCCCCAGCATGACCTTGGTGGCGTGCTTGGCCAGCGGCACCGCCGATGGCCTTGGACACGAAGGGCACGCGTGCGGGAGGCGCGCGGGTTGACCTCGAGGACGTAGACCGTCTCGTTCTTGATCGCGAACTGGATATTGAGGAGGCCGATCACGCCCAGCTCGAGCGCCAGCGCGCGCGTCTGGCGCTTGATGGCGCTCGATCTGGTCGTCGCCCAGCGAGTACGGGGGCAGGGCGCAGGCGGAGTCGCCCGAGTGCACGCCGGCCTTCTCCACGTGCTCCATGACCCCGCCCACCACCACGCGCTCGCCGTCCGCGATGGCGTCGACGTCGATCTCCGAGCGCGTCCTCGAGGAACTTGTCCACGAGGATCGGGTGCTCCGGGCTCACCCGCACCGCCTCCGTCATGTAGTGCTGGAGATCGTCGGCGTCGTAGACGATCTGCATGCCGCGCCCGCCCAGGCACGTAGGACGGCCGCACCAGCACCGGGAAGCCCGATTGGCGTCGCGATGCGTCGCGGCCTCGTCGTAACGAGCGCGCGGTGGCGCCCGGCGCCTGCGCGAGGCCGAGCTTCTCCAGGAGAGCGGCGAAGCGCTTGCGGTCCTCCGCGCGGTCGATGGCGTCCGGCGGCGTGCCCAGGATGGGCACGCCCGCCGCTGCAGCGGCACCACCAGCTTGAGCGGCGTCTGCCCGCCGAACTGGACGATCACGCCGCGCGGCCGCTCGCGCTCCACGATATTGCATCACGTCCTCGAAGCGTGAGCGGCTCGAAGTAGAGGCGGTCGGAGGTGTCGTAGTCGGTGGAGACGGTCTCCGGGTTGCAGTTGACCATGATGGCCTCCACGCCCGCCTCCTGAGCGCGAAGGCGGCGTGCACGCACGCGTAGTCGAACTCGATGCCCTGGCCGATGCGGTTGGGCCCGCTGCCCAGGATGACCACCTTCTCCCGCGCGGTGGGCGGCGCCTCGTCCTCTTCCTCGTAGGTCGAGTAGAGGTAGGGCGTGTGGGCCACGAACTCGGCCGCGCAGGTGTCGACCATCTTATAGACGGGCCTGATGCCCGCGTCGGAGCCGGGCGCTGCCGGACCTCGTCCTCGGTGGACGCCGGTGAGCTCCGCGATCCGCCGGTCGGCGAAGCCCATCTGCTTGGCCCGGCGGAGCAGTACGAGGTCGCCGAGCCCGGCCGCGGTGATCGCGCGGCTCGAGCTCCACGATCTCGCGGATGTTCGTCGAGGAACCAGGGATCGATGCCGGAGAGCGCGTGGAGCTCCTCGGTGCCGAGCCCGCGCCGGTAGGCCTCCGCCGACGGCGAAGCAGCGCTCCGCGTTGGGCACGCGGATCTTCTGGCGCAGGGCCTCGAGGTCGGCGACGGCGCGGTCCAGCGCGAGTCCCCAGCGGTCCTGCTCGAGCGAGCGCACGGCCTTCTGGAGCGCCTCCTTGAAGGTCCGCCCGATGGCCATGACCTCGCCCACCGACTTCATCTGGGTGGTCAGGGTCTGGTCGGCCTCGGGGAACTTCTCGAAGGCCCAGCGCGGGAACTTCACCACGCAGTAGTCGATGGCGGGCTCGAAGGAGGCCGGCGTCTCGCGCGTGATGTCGTTGCGCAGCTCGTCGAGCGTGTAGCCCACCGCCAGCTTGGCCGCGATCTTGGCGATCGGGAAGCCGGTGGCCTTGGAGGCCAGCGCGGAGGAGCGCGACACGCGCGGGTTCATCTCGATCACCACCATGCGGCCGTCCGTCGGGTTGACCGCCGAACTGGATGTTCGAGCCGCCCGGTCTCGACGCCGATCTCGCGGATGATGGCGAGCGAGGCGTCGCGCATGCGCTGGTACTCCTTGTCGGTCAGCGTCTGCGCGGGGCCACCGTGATGGAGTCGCCGGTGTGCACGCCCATCGGATCGAAGTTCTCGATCGAGCAGATGATGACGACGTTGTCGGCGAGGTCGCGCATCACCTCGAGCTCGAACTCCTTCCAGCCGATCACCGACTCCTCGACCAGGACCTGCTGCATCGGGCTCTGCTGGAGCCCCCACTTGACCGCCGCCTCCAGCTCCTCCGGGTGATAGGCGATGGAGCCGCCGGTGCCCCCGAGCGTGAACGACGGGCGGATGATGAGCGGGAACTGCATGCTGCCGCTGGCGCATGCCCCGCAGCGCGTCCTCGGGGCTCGCCGCGTAGAAGCCCTGCGGCCATCTCGAGCCCGATCCGCTGCCATGGCCGCCGCGAAGAGGTTGCGGTCCTCGGCGGTCTTGATGGCGGGGATCTTGGCCCCGATCAGCTCCACGCCGTAGCGGTCGAGGGTGCCGTCCTCGGCCAGCGCCACCGCGAGGTTGAGCGCGGTCTGGCCGCCCACGGTGGGCAGCAGCGCCTCGGGCCGCTCGCGCGCGATGACCCGTGGCGACGAACTCCGGCGTGAGCGGCTCGATGTAGGTGCGGTCCGCCATCTCCGGGTCGGTCATGATGGTGGCCGGGTTGCGAGTTGACCAGGACGACCTCGTAGCCTTCCTCGCGCAGGGCCTTGCAGGCCTGGGTGCCCGAGTAGTCGAACTCGCAGGCCTGGCCGATGACGATCGGCCCGGAGCCGATGAGGAGGATCTTCCGGATGTCGGTGCGCTTGGGCACGGATGGCCTCAGCTCACTCCTGACCAGCCCGTAGATGATGGACGCCTCGGGCGCGGCCTCCTCGCGCTTGTAGAGGACGTCGTCGATGCGGCCGGCGCCGACCCAGCCGACCTCGCCGCTGCCCCAGAGCTTCTCGCCGAGCACGCTCATGCGCTTGCTCGACGCGCTCGCGCACCGCGTGGGCCTCCAGCGCTGAGCTCGCTCTCGGTGGTGAAGACTCGTCCACTCCGGCTTCTGGCCCGGCTTCCTCGGTCTTGCGGTACGAGATCAGGTATTTCGGCACGAAACGGCCCTCCCTTCCATCAGCGTGACGAAGCGATCGAACAGGTAGTGCGGCGTCGTGCGGGCCCGGCGAGGCCTCCGGATGGTACTGGACGGAGAAGACCGGCAGCTCGCGGTGGCGCATGCCCTCCGAGGTCCCGTCGTTGAGGTTGACGTGCGCTCTCCTCGAAGCCCGCGCCGCGCGCACCGACGTCGGGGTCCACCGCGAAGCCGTGATTCTGCGCGGTGATCTCGACGCGCCCGGTGGCCAGGTCCTTCACCGGGTGGTTGGCGCCGTGGTGGCCGAACTTGAGCTTGTAGGTGCCGCCGCCCGCGGCGAGCCCGAGGATCTGGTTGCCGAGGCAGATGCCGAAGATCGGCACCTTGCCGATGAGCCCGCGCACGGTGCTCACCAGGTACGTGCACCGCCTCGGGATCGCCGGGGCCGTTGGAGAGGAAGATCGCCGTCCGGCTTCCGCTCGAGCACGCGCCGCCGCCGGCGTCTGGCGCGGGCATCACCTCGAGCTCGCAGCCGAGCGCTGGCGAGCCGGCGGAGGATGTTGCTGCTTGATCCCGGAGTCGAAGGCGACGACGCGGAAGCGCGCGGGCGCCGGCGCGAGTGTAGCCGCGCGCGATGCTCCCAGGTGCCCTCCGATCCAGCCGTGCGGCGCGTCCACGCTGACCTCGCTGACGAGGTCGCGCCCGACCAGGCCCGGCAGCGCCCGCGCCCGCTCGATCGAGCCGCCGCGCGTCGGTCTCCATCGGTGGAGATGATGCCCTCCTGCGCCCCGCGGTCGCGGAGGTGGCGGGTGAGCGCGCGCGTGTCGATGCCCTGGATGCCGACGATGCCGTGCTCGCGCGAGGTAGGCGTCGAGCGTGACCTGCCCGCGCCAGCTCGACGGGTACGGGCACGCTTCCTTCACGATGAAGCCGTGCCACCCAGGGCCGGCGCGACTCCACGTCCTCCGCGGTTGATCCCGTAGTTGCCGATCAGCGGGATAGGTCATGCAGACGATCTGCCCGCGATACGACGGGTCGGTGAGGATCTCCTGGTAGCCGGTCATGGACGTGTTGAACACGACCTCGCCGTGGGTCTCGCCCGGCGGCGCCGAAGGCCTCGCCGCGGAAGACGCGGCCATCGGCGAGCGCGAGCAGCGCGGGGTCATGCGGCGGCTCCGCGGACGACGAGGGCTGGCGCCGGGAGGCCGGGCACCCCGCCCACCAGGTCATGCACGGGGCGCCCGTGCCCGTCCAGCCGCGCGAACGGCGTGTTGCGGCTGCGCGAGCGGAAGCGACGCCGGGCTCCACCGTCCAGCTCCGCTCCAGGTCGAGGATCGGTGATGTCGGCGGCGGCGCCCGGCGGCCAGGCTGCCGCCGGGCAGGTTCAGCAGCCGCGCGGGTCCGGTGTGAAGCGCGCGACCAGGCGTCGGGCAGGTCGAGACGCCCGGCGCGGACCAGCCGGTCCAGGAGCACGCGGCACCGCGGTCTCGAGGCCGACGATGCCGTTGGCCGCCTCCGCGAACTCGCCCTCCTTGTCGGAGAGCGCGTGCGGCGCGTGGTCGGTGGCGACGCAGTCGATGGTGCCGTCGGCCAGCGCCTCCAGGCACGGCCTCCACGTCGCGCTTGCCACGGAGCGGCGGCGCCATCTTCAGTGTTCGGAGTCGTAGTCGCGCACCGCCTCGTCGGTGAGCAGCAGGTGATGCGGCGTCACCTCCGCGGTGACGCGGATCCCGCGCGCCTTGGCGTCGCGCACCAGCCGCACCGCGCCCGCGGTGGAGATGTGGGCGATGTGCACGTGGGCGCCGGTGAGCTCGGCGAGGAGGATGTCGCGCGCCACCATCACGTCCTCGGCGGCGGCGGGCTGGCCGGACAGCCCGAGCTCGGTGGACACGAAGCCCTCGTGCATCGACCCCGCCGCGCGCGAGGTGGCAGTCCTCGGCGTGGCTGATGATGGGCGACGCCGAACGGCAGGGCGTACTCCATCGCGCGCCGGTAGAGCCTCGGCGTTCATGCACGCACTTGCCGTCGTCGGAGAAGGCCACGCAGCCGCGCCTCGGCCAGCTCGGCCATCTCCGACAGGGTCTCGCCCTTGAGCCCGCGGGTGACCGCGCCGATCGGGTAGACGCGCACCGACGCCTTCGACCTGCGCCTTGGCCAGGATGTAGTCGGTGACGGCGCGGTTGTCGTTGACCGGCGTCGGTATTGGCCATGCAGGCACACCGCGGTGAAGCCGCCGGCGGCGGCCGCGCGCGTGCCCTGACGCGATCGTCTCCCTTGTACTCGTAGCCCGGGCTCGCGCAGGTGGACGTGGATGTCGATGAAGCCGGGGCACACCACCTTGCCGGTGACGTCCACGCACCGGTCGTGCCGCGCGGGCGCCTTCAGCGCCTGCCCGACCTTGACGATGCGCCCGTCCGCGATGCAGACGTCCTGGACGGCGTCGATGCCGCTGGCGGGATCCGACGACGCGGCCGCTCCGGACGGAGCGAGGCTCATGCCGCCTTGCTCCCGGCGAGCAGATAGAGCACCGCCATGCGCACGGCCACGCCGTTCGCGACCTGGTCGAGGATGACCGAGTAAGGGCTGTCGGCCACCTCGGGGAGCCAGCTCGACGCCGCGGTTCACCGGGCCCGGGTGCATGATCAGCACGTCCGGCCGGCAGTGCTGCGAGCTTGTCGAGCGACAGGCCCCACACCCGGCGAGTACTCGCGGAGCGACGGGATGAGGCCCGGCCTGCATGCGCTCGTGCTGGAGGCGCAGCATCATCGACCACGTCGGCGTGGGCGATCGCCTCGTCCAGCCGGTGGCTCACCTTGACGCCCAGCTCCTGGCACGGCCGCGGGATCAGGGTCGGCGGGCCCGCCACCGTCACCGTCATGCCCATCTTCCGCATGCCGTGGATGTCCGAGCGCGCGACGCGGCTGTGCGGCGACGTCGCCGACGATCGTGACGTTGAGCCCTTCCAGATGGCCCTTCTTCTCGCGGATCGTCAGGAGGTCGAGGAGCGCCTGGGTCGGGTGCTCGTGGGCGCCGTCGCCCGCGTTGACCACCGCGCAGCGGAGGTGCTGCGCGAGCAGCGCCGGAGCGCCCGAGGCCTGGTGCGCGCACCACCACCACGTCCGGGCTCATGGCCTCGATGTTCTTGGCGGTGTCGAGCAGGCTCTCGCCCTTGTCGGCGCTCGAGCCGGAGGCCGAGAAGTTGATCGACGTCGGCGGAGAGCCACTTGCCGGCGATCTCGAAGGACGTGCGCGTGCGGGTGGACGCCTCGTAGAAGAGATTCACCACCGTCTTGCCCCGCAGGCGTCGGGACCTTCTTGATCTCGCGGGTGGCGATCTCCTTCATGCGACTCCGCGGTGTCGAGCACGCTCGCGGATCTCCGCGCCGCCTCCAGCGTCCTGCATGCTGAGCAGGTCCCTTCCGCTTCCAGCCCATGCTCGCGGATCCGTCCGCTGGCTGCCTAGGCTGTGAAGATGGCCGAGCATGCGAGTCCGGACGCCGTCGCTGCCGTCGTGCTCGCGCGAGCATCACCGCCACGGATTCCCGGCGGCTGGTCGGGAGGTTCTTGCCGATGTAGTCGGGGCGGATCGGCAGCTCGCGGTGGCCGCGGTCCACCAGGACGGCCAGGCGGATCATGCGCGGGCCGGCCCGGGTCCATGAGGGCGTCCATGCGCGGCCCGGATGGTCCGGCCGGTGAAGAGCACGTCGTCCACCAGCACCACGGTGCGGCCCTTGATCGGGAAGCGCGATCTCGGTGCCGCGCGACCACCGGCTGCTCGGCCTTGAGGCGGAGGTCGTCGCGGTAGAGCGTGATGTCGAGCGCGCCCACCGACGGCTCGGCGCCCTCGATGGCCGGCGATCTTGGCCGCGATCCGCGCGCGCGAGAGTGACGCCGCGGGTCTTGATGCCGACCAGGGCGACGTCCTCGACCGCCGCCGGCCTGCTCGACGATCTCGTGGGCGATGCGGGTCAGAGCGCGCGGTCGAGCGCCGATCGTCGTCGAGGACCTGCGCCGCTTCTCCCGGAGGTCACGGGCATGAAAAACGCCCCGGACTGGGGCGGGGCGGGCGGTCGTCTTCTCGCGACCGCCTACAGCCGAGCTTCGATCGACAGAACGCCATTGCCTCTCCTTGCCGGCCTCGCGGGGCCCGCTTAAAGGAGCCGTTTCCAGATGCTGCGTCAGGATAGGCTTCGATCCGTTAGCCTGTCAAGCCCTCTCCCCTGTTAATCGTCGCTCCTACCGGCCGGGTCGCGCAGAAGTACATCCCCGCGCGCCTAGCGCGCCAGCTTCGCCGCGCCAGGGCTCCTCGACGGCATGGCGATGCCGACGACGCTCACCCGGCCCGACTTGATCACATAGGCGCGCGGCGCCAGCCTCCCACCACCTCGTCGAGCACCGGCCGCGTCCCAGACCACGAGGATCGGCCCGGTTGCCGAGGGCCAGGCCATGGGCGCTCGAGGCGGAGGATGCGCGGGCTCGGTGGTGAGCATGGCGAGCGCCTGATTCAGCTCCGCTCGCGCGCCCACGTGGGCGCCCACCGCGAGCAGGACGCCCATCAGCGCGAGGTCCGCGTTCCCCACCGGCGTGAACGCGTTCCGGACATTGTTGAGCTGGCCGCCACCGCAACGCCCCGCGGCGAGCAGGCGCGCTTGACCGGCGCCAGCCCGCAGCGCGATTCACCTCGTCTCGCCGGCCCATCAGGTAAGAGGTCCGTGGCGGGGAGCACGATCACGCCGACGCGGGCGGCCCGAGGTCGGCGATGATCCTGGTCCTGCTCCGGTGGCGCGGCAGCGCGGCCAGCTCGGTGAGTGGCCTACCGCCACGCGGCGCTTCCCATCCGTGGCGCACGGTCTGCTCGCATGATGTACCGCACGTGGAGGTGCTCAGGGCTCATCGAAGAAGTCGGCGTGAAAATCCGCGTCCACCCCGAACTCCTTCGCCAGGCGGAAGATGGCGTCCACGTGAGCGTGGGGGTCAGGATGTCGTTATAAGGGCAGCCGCCGACGAGGTCCGCGCCCTCGCCCAGCGCGCGGGCGAGAGGAGGGCCTCGGTGCCCGGCGCCTGGAGGATGCCCTCCTGGGCGAAGGCACAAAGCTGCAGGTCGAGGGCCGGCGCGTACTCTTCCCTGAGCGGGCGCAGCGCCTCGAAGCCCCTTGAGCCCCACGATGGGATCTGACCTCCACATGACTCCGCATGGCGGTGGTGCCGCTGCGCACCGCGAGGTCGAGGACGGCGCGGGCGCGGGCCCGGATATCGTCCACCGTGAAGCCGCGCTTGGCCACGCCGGTGATGCGGATGGCCTCGGCAGAGGCTGCCCTCGAGGCTGGGTGTCCGTGAGGACAGCAGCGCCTTGTCCAGGTGGACATGGGCATCCACAGGCCCGGCGGTGAACCAGTCGGCCCCTGACATCGATGACGCGCCGCCCTGCGCTCTTATACCCCCGGGTCAGAAGGCCTGCGGGGACGCAGGACGACTGATAGCGCCGTCGCGAGCAGCCGAGGTCCGCGCCGGGTGCCGTCGGGGAGCGCGCAGTCGCGCGGGAGGAGGTCGAGCGGCTCCCTCATGCGATACCTCTCGCGCGCGATGGCGTCGAGGGCCTGCTCGAAGCAGGCGAGCTGGAGCCACGCGGGCCACGCCGGCGCCGATCTGCCCCGTCCCGCGGCACCTGGCCTGCGATGCCCGTATTGATGAGGGGCGCGATGCCCGTCTCCACGACTTTCGGACATCGGATTCCCACGGGCGTGCCGCGCTCGTCCAGCGTGGGGATGCGGAAGTGGGGACGCTCCCCGAGCGTGATCTCGGCCATCTCCTCCGTGACCCCGGACGGCGTCCACGCAGCCCGCCCGCGCCGACGAAGCGGACCACCGCGGAGCGAGGCGGCCATGGCGGAGCGCCGAGCCCCACCGTCTGACGATGGCGCTGTCGCCCATGTCGGGGTTGGCGTCGGCGGCGGTGAACCAGAAAGTAGAGGCTTCGGGCGTGCTCACCGGCGCCGTGAACCAGCGCTCGCCGAGCCCGGCCACCCGGATGCCGAAGTCGGTGCCGTTCCGAGCCATGGTGGCCACCATGGTGGAGCCGGCGATGTCGAGGCAGGGATCGGCCGAGGCCTTGGCCGCCGCCATGGCGAGATTGAGGAAGAACTGGTCATTGCCCGCGATGGGAGTCGGCGATGCGCGCCACCGCGGCGGTGATCCGCGGCGACCCGGGCCAGATGCGGCATGAGGGCCCGGGCGCAGGAGCGCCAGGCGGCGACGTTGCGCTGGTGCATCTCGTCGCCCATGCGCAGCGCCTTGTCATCACCGCGCGGAGGTCGAGGCCGCCGGATTTCCGCAGCGCGCGCGCCCAGGGAGCGGCCCCGCCTCCGCGCCAGCCAGCCGAGCCGCTCGATCACGCTTCGCGTCGTTGGCGCGCCGAAGCGCAGCACCTTCCCCAGGCCTTCGTTGACGGTGGCATGCGCGCGGTTGCCGAGCGGGCGATTCTCCACCACGAAGACCGGCATGGAAGGCGGTGATGATGCCCGTCATGGGTCGGCCGCGCCCGCGTGATGGCAGGGAGCCCGGGGTGACGCGGCCGCTTCCACCAGCCGGCGGGCGGCGGCGTCATCGGCGGCCCAGCCCTCGTAGCGGATGGCGCAGAGAATGGCCGGCCTGCACGGTGGGACAGGCCGCTAGCCCCAGAGCAGCGGCGGCCCCGAGTGGAGCACGGTGTGCTCGTGGAGGCCGAGCGCCTCGCGCGGCGGGCCGGCAGTCCCACCAGCACGGGCTGGGCGGAGGTGAGGCGTGAGAGCGCTGCGCCATTGGCGCTCACCCGGACGGTGGTCGTCACGCAGCCGTCTCGTCGTCCAGCAGCGCGAGGAGCCGCGCCCGCGCGGGATCGCCGCCCGCGGGAGGCACCCAGTGCCACGTGGACGATCGGCACGCCGAGGGACTCCGCGCCGACGGCGAAGCTCTCGAGCCCCACGTTCACCACACGCAGCTCCCGGCCGAAGAGCTCACGGATCGCCGTACATCAGCGCGACCCGCCGCCGAGAAGGCCGCTCGGCCACGCGCGGGCCGCCCGCGATGGCGGCGGCGGCGCGTGCCGCCTGGGCGTTCGAGGGCAGGACCCAGGCGCCGAGCGGACTCAGGTGCCGCCACCTGGCGGTCGAGCCCCTGCGGGTCGCCCGGGCAGTCCCCACCACGCTCGCGACCACCGCGAGGCCGCGGCGGTGGGCACGCGCCTGCGCCTGGGCGGCCTCGATGCGGGCGCGATGTCGCCCGCCGGATCGGGCGCAGCGCGCCATGCCCCAGCACCACGTCCACCAGGAGCACGCGGCGACCTCGGCCTCCTTGCCCGCTCGCGCGATCTCCTCCGCGCGGAGGGTCGCGTCCAGCATGGGATGCGCGCGCCCCGGGTGAGACTCGTCGTCTCGCCGAGGTCCACGATGCGGTGCGGGCGCACCTCGCTCCGGCTCAGGTTGCCGCCCACCCGCCCCAGCAGGGGCTCGAGGATGAGGAGCGCCTCGTAGAGCGAGGGTGCCGCCCGCGAAGAGCCCGCGCACCGCCGATCTGGCCGCCGGCCAGCGCCGCGCTGCCGCTCCCCGATCCGCCGGCGGGCTTCATCGGGATCGGCGAATGCCTGGGCCCGAGGCTCGCTGTCCGGAGAGCGCGGCCAGCGCAGCCTTCGCCGCATCCTCCAGCGTGGCCACGGTGTGGAGCGAGGCCGGCCCGGCCCGGCGTACCTCCCGCGCCCCAGGATCGCCACCACGGCCGGCTTGCCCAGCGCCCGGAGCCGCGCCTCGACGCGCGCCCGCACCGCGGGGGCGCGGCGGCTTGCCCACCACGATCACGAGCTCGGTGCCCGGGTCGCTGCCGAGCGCGTCGAGCGCCGCGAGCGTCATGGCGGCGCCGACGGGCTCGGACATGTCACGCCGCCTGCGCCGATGGCCTGGAGACGCCCTCGCCGCCCGCGGCGAGGAGGAGAGTCAACCTGCTGGAGCCCGGTGCCCGGGCGCGCGACGAGGACCCACGCGGCCGCGCGGGACCACGTTGGCGAAGCCAGCGGGACGCCGTTGAGATACGCGGTACCGCCAGTCGGGACCCATGAGGAGGAGGCCGCGCTCCCCGGCGAGGCGTGCTTCAGCGCGACCTCGTCCTCCAGCGTCACGTTGTCGCTGAAGAGGCATGACGTGGAGGCCGCGGGTCAGCGCCTTGCGCGCTTCCGCCGCCGCGAAGGGGCCGGGCACCGAGATCAGGGCCAGGTTGGCGCCGTCCAGCTGCCGGCGCGCGCTGTCCAGCGGCGTGCGCGCGCCGCCGCGTCCGCTGTCTCGATGCGCCGCCGGCGCTCGGCGAGAAGCGAGTCGGCGCGTGCCAGGGCGGCGGTCGCGGCGGACTCGGTGTCCGCGCGGACCACGATGACGAGGTCGGTTGGGACCGGCGCCGGCGGCCTCCGCGGTGAGGAGCCCCGCCTGCTCCAGGAGCTCCCGGTTGGCGGGGTGCCCATGAGCGCCGCTGCCTTCCTGGATCCCGGCGCCACCGCGTAGCTCGCGCGCGACGCCCAGCAGCGCCACCGAGTCCTGGTAGAAGCTCGGCCTGATCACGGTGCGCGCGATCATGCGCGGGACTCTCCCAGCGCGTCGAGCGCCGCGCGCAGGCCCGCGCGAGCGTGTCGGCGCCCGAGGTCGCCCCCATGGCGGCGAGCCGCGCGCCGGCGGCGAGGACGCGGGGAAGGGACACGGCGGTGACGAGGTGGCGCAGGACTTCCGAGAACTCGCCGGCGAGCGCGTGGCCGAGGAACGCGGCGCCCACCGTGGTGGTGCGCGCCGGGGCCTCGTTGACGAGGATGGAAGCCAGGCGGCCATCGTCGAGCGCCCAGCGCTGGCCCAGGCGGTGGAGCGCGGCGAGCATCCCGACGAGCCAGTCGTCGCCCGCGGGGTGAGGCCCTCGCCGAGCCCCATGAGCGATCGGGCCGCGCGCGCCAGGGCCAGCGGAGTCGCGCTCGCGCATGGCTTGCATCGCCATGGCGCGCGCGGCGCCACCCTGCGCGGACGCGAGGCCGCCGCGCCGGCCAGGCCGTCGAAGCTCGCAAGCGATGCCGCCAGCCGAGCCCGTACGGTCCGCGCACCCTCGATGCCCGGCGTGACCCGGAGATCCACCAGGCGGGCGCCGCGCCAGTCGACCGCGAGCGCGCCGGCGGCAAGGCGCCCCGGCTCGGCGAAGACGGCCATGCCGGGCTCGAGCCCCCAAGCACGTGATCGATGGCCTTCCGGCCAGGCCGCGAGCGCGACGGCGAACGGCGCCGCCAGCGGCGCGGGACCATGCAGGGTGAGGAAAGCGGGCCGGGCCGGCGCCACTCGACATTGACCGCGCGCGCGAATACCGAGTGCACGCGCCCATGGAGCTCGGCGGTTTCCAGGCCTGCGCCAGTCCCGCGCCGAGAGCGCGGGCGGCCAGGGGTGGCTTGGGCGAAGGCGGCGACGCGCGTCATCGCGGAGGGAGGATAGTGTGGCCCCGTTTCGCGTTCAAGGGGCGGGCCGGGCGAGCCCGGCTTCCCCGGCGCGGCCGAGATAGGCGTGCACGACGGCCGGGTTCGCGCGGAATCTCCGCCGCGGAGCCCGACAGCGTGATGCGTCCATTCTCCAGCACGTAGGCGCGATCGGCCAGCGCCAGGCCTGGCCGCCATCTGCTCGACGAGCAGGATGGTGAGGCCGTCGGCGCGGAGCCGGCCCAGGGCGGCGAAGATCTCCTGCACCAGGAGCGGCGCCAGACCGAGCGAGGGCTCGTCGAGCAGGAGGACGCGCGGGCGCGCCATGAGGCCGCGGGCCACCGCGAGCATCTGCTGCTGGCCGCCCGAGAGGCTTCCCGCCGGGTGCGATAGGCGGGCACCCAGCATCGGAAAGAGCGCCAGCCCGCGATCGAGATCGGCGGCCACGGCCGTCGCGGAGTCGTCCCGGTCGCGACGGGCCAGCGCGCCCAGCAGGAGATTGTCCCGCACCGTCTGGTCCCCGAAGATTCCGCGTCCCTCGGGGACGAGGGTCACGCCCGCCGCGCCACCCACCAGGACGGCCGGCCGCCGATCTCCTCATCGTCCAGTGTGATCCGTCCCGCCCAGGGCCGCCGGGTTCCGGCGACGGTCTCGAGCAAGGTGGTCTTTCCCGCTCCATTGCCGCCGATGAGCGCCACCAGCTCGCCGGCGCGGACCTCGAGCGCTACTGCTCGAGCACGCGGGTGGCCCCGTACCCGGCGGCGAGGCCCGTGACGCGAAGGCCGCCCATCAGGACGCCGCCTGGGGCGCGGCGCCCAGATACGCCTCGATCACCGCGGCATCGCGCTGTATCGCCGCGGGGGACCCGCGGGCGATGACCCGCCCACCATCGAGCACGGTGATGCGGTCGGCGAGGGCCATGACGAAGTCCATGTGGTGCTCGACGAGCACGAGGGCCGGGCCGCCCGCGTCGCGGAGCCGGGTCAGCTGCGCGTCGAGCGCCGCGACCTCCGCGGGCGTGAGCCCCGCGGCCGGCTCATCCATGAGAAGGAGGCGGGGCGGGTGGCCAGCGCGCGCGATCTCGACCCGGCGGCGAAGGCCGGCCGCCGGCGAATCGGCCGGCGTGTCGATGAGCGAAGCCAGGTCCAGCTCGGCCAGGAGCGCGCGCGCCGCTCCGGCCAGCTCGCGCTCGCGGCGCCGCGCGGCCGGCATCCCGCACAGGGCGGCCACGAGGCTGCCGAGTCGCGGTCCCGCCAGCCCTACCGCCACGTTGTCCCCGCGGTGAGCTCGCCGAAAAGCTGGGCGGTCTGGAAGGTGCGGGCCACGCCGAGCCGCGCGATCGCGTACGGTGGCCGGCCGGCGATGGGCCGGCCCGCGAGCGTGATCCGGCCGGCGTCGGGCGCATGGTAGCCGCTCAACACGTTGAGGAGCGTGGTCTTGCCCGCGCCATTGGGTCCGATCAGGGCGGTGATGCCGCGGGGCGGGACGTCCACGCTCACCTCCGACGAGCGCGGCCACGCCCCCGAACGCCACGCTGACGCGGTCGACCTCGAGCAGCAGACCGGTGGAAGACGGCTCGGGAGTCAGGGGTGAGGCCGGTCGCGGTGGCGTTGATGGCTCCGGGCGGCGCGCACGTTGCCCTCGTCGGAGCGCCCCGACCACGCCCGCCGGCAACCAGTAGATCGACGCGAGCAGCAGCACGCCGTAGAGGATGAGGCGATAGTCCGCGATGCGGGTGAGGAGCTCGGGCAGGAGCACCAGGACCAGGGCTGCCCACCACCGGCCCCGCCACCTGCCCCAGCCCACCGAAGAGCAGCACGAGGAGAGAAGAGGATGGACGTCTGCAGCGTGAAGCTGTCGGGCGAGATATAGCCATTGAGGAAGGCGAAGAGCGCGCCGGCGGCGCCGGCGAACGCCGCCGACACCGTGAAGGCGACGATCCTGAACATAGTAGGCTGACAGCCCCAGCGACTCGGCCGCGATCTCGCTGGATCTGACGGCGACGAGGCGCGGCCCCAGGCGGAGCGGCGCAGATTGGCGGTCATCCAGCAGCGCGGCCGCCGCCGCGGCGATCACCCAGTAGTGCCGCGCCAGCGGGAGTTTGGGAATATTGAAGATCCCCCCGGCCCGCCTGTCACCGACACCCACTCGACCAGCACGCCCTCCACGATGATGCCGAAGGCGATGGTGACCATGGCGAGGTACGGCCCGGACACGCGGAGCGCGGCGCCCGCCACCGCCGCGCCCACGAGCGCGGTGACGGCGATGGCGCTCATCACCGCGAGCGCCATGGGCAGTCCCAGCCGCGTGGCCCCGAGGGCCGCCACGTAGGCCCCGATCGCGTAGAAGCCGGCATGGCCCAGCGACGTCTGGCCGGTGAAGCCCGCCAGCACGTTGAGGCCGGCGGTGACGATGACGAGAAGCCCCACGCTGGCCCCGAGATGGATGTAGTAGGTATTGGCCGCCGCCAGCGGCAGCGTCGCGGCGGCCAGGGCCAGCGAAAGCCAGCCCGCGTGCGCCATCACACTCGTCGCGCGGGCCGCGCGCCGCCGATGCCCCATGGGCGCACGATCAGCACCGCGATCACGAGGCCGAAGCCCACGATCTCGCGCGCGCCGGTGGAGAGGTAGCCGGCCACGAAGGATTCCACCAGGCCATAGCCCAGCCCCGCCACCACGATGCCCGGCGCCGAGCCGAGCCCGCCGATGATGGCCACCGCGAAGGCCTTGAGCCCGATGATGGTGCCCATGGTGGGGGCCGACGTTGAGCAAAGCGGCGCCAGCAGCACGCGCCAGCGACACCGGCGAGCAGGGCGGACAGCGCGTACGCGGCCATCACCGCGCGCGGGACATTGATGCCCATGAGCCCGGCGACCTCCGCGTTCCAGGCCACCGCCTTTGAGCTGCTTGCCCCAGGCGCTCCGGTGATAGAGGAGCTGTACCAGCGCCATGAGGGCGAGCCCCACCAGGGGAATGAGGACCTCCTGCGGATAGAAGCCCGCGCCGCCCACCAGGATGGGCTTCTGGGTGAGCGGGGAGGGAAAGGCCCGGGCGTCCTTGCCGAAGGTGAGCATGGCCGTGTTCTCGGCGATGATGCCGAGCGCGATGGTGGACAGCAGCCAGGCCGGCGAGCCGCCGAGGAAGAACGGGCGCACCGCCACGCGCTCGACCACGGCGCCCAGCGCGGCCAGCGCCGCGAGAGTCCCTAGCAGGGCGAGGGGAAGGGCCAGCCGAGGCCGACGAGGAGGGCATAGGCCACCACCGCGCCGCCCATCACCGCGTGGCCCTGCGAGAAGTTCATGGTGCGGCTGGTCACCCAGGTCATGTGGTAGCCCAGGGCGACCAGCCCGTACATGCTGCCGAGCGCGAGCCCGCTGACGAGAAGCTGGACGAGCACGCGCGCGGCGCTACTTCGCCGAGACGGGGACGATCTTGCCGCCCTTCCAGACCACCATGACGTAGTCTTCGTCGGTGAGCGCGTCGTGCTTGCTCCGCGCTGAAGGGCCGCTTGTACGTCTTGATGAGGCCGCGGTACTCCGCCTTGAGATTCTCCAGCGCCTCGCGCAGCTTCGAGCCCGTCGATGCCGCCCGCCTGCTCGATGGCCAGCGCCACCAGATGCATCCCGTCGTAGGCATTGGCGGTGCCCACCGGCGCGATCACGTCCTCCGGTCCCTTGACGCCGTACTTCTCCGCGAGCGCCTTGAGCACCGCCTGCCCGCGCTCGCCCTGCTTGCCGAAGAAGGAGTAGGTCTGCAGGAACACCACCCCGTCGGAGAGCTCGCCGGTGAGCTCGGCGAAGCGGCCGCCGAGATGCCCCAGTGGGAGATCATGGGGACCTCCCAGCCGATCTTGGCGCGCGACTTCACCACCTGCGCCCCCTCGGGGGCATTGGCGACGAGGATCACGTGATCGGCCCCGGCGCCCTTGAGCCGCAGGAGCTGCGGGCTCATGTCGGGATCGTTCCAGTTGAACTTCTCGATGCCCACCGGCTTCATGTTCCGCTCGCCCAGCCACTTGCCCAGCCCGGCCTCGTTGGACTGGCCCCAGGCGGTGTTCTCGAGAAGCAGCCCGGGCTTGCCCTTCTTCATGACCTCGGCCGCGTAGCGGGCGAGATACCGGTCCACCAGGTCGTCGTTGGCGGACACGCGGAAGACGTAGTTGGGCGATTGTCCATTGCGCGTGATATTGGTCCCGGCGGCCCACGCGCCCATGTACGGCGTGCGGAGCTCCTGCCATACCGGGACCTGGGCCAGCGCCACCGTGGTGTGCAGCCCCCGAACACCACCGCCACCTTCTCGCGCTCCACCAGCTCCGCGCGATGGTCACGCCCTTGGCGGGATTGCCCTCGTCGTCCCGGATCGCCAGCTCGAGCCGGCGGCCCCCGAGGACTCCGCCCCTGGCGTTGATCTCGTCCATCGCGATCAGGATGCCGCGCTTGATGGCCTCGCCGGAGGCGCGGATCCGCCGGAGACGGCGGCGGCGAGGCCGATCTTGATCGGCTCCTTCGACTGGGCGCCCACGGCGCCGGCGAGGAGGGTGACGGTCAGGGCGTGAGGAGCGGCAGGGTCAGAGCGTCGCATCGAAGCCTCCTTGAGGATAATCGGCTGGCCTGACTGGCCGGCGACGGCGCTGGCGCGGCAGCGGCGAGACCTTTCCTATCACGAAACGCGGACCGCCGCCAGCCGGGCGAGGGGCAGCCGAGGCGAGCAGAGCTCGAAGCCCCGCTGCCAGAGCAAGGCCCAGATATCCGACGGCGTGCGCGGGAAGAGCGTATTGAGGAGGGCCCGCGCTTCGCCGGTCCGCACGATGCAGTCGGGGAAGGCGTCCTGGAGCTGGTCGAGGCTGCGATGGCCGAGGACGAGCTGGAGCCAGCTGAGCCCGGGGAAGAGCGCCATGGGCCGCCGCGGATCGCTCGAGGGCTGGCCGAACTCCTGGCCCACCACATCGCGGGCGATCGGCCAGGCCTCCGCTTCCGTGAGGCGCCCCTCCAGCGAACACCAAGCGCACGCCCTCGCGGTAGTTGCTCAGCGTCAGCGGGCCGGTGCTGCCCGGCCAGGGGCAGAGGCGGCCAGGCGGCGCTCCAGCGCGGGTCCCACCGCGCGGAGGAAGGCGGCCAGGTCCGGAATGCGCGCATACAGCGCGAACGGCCGCCAGCGGTCGGTGAAGCGGATGGCGTCGGTAGAGCGGGTTCTCCAGGCCCACGTGCCAGAGCTGGATCTGGGTGAAGGCACCGTCGCCGCGGGCGGCATAGGCCTCGCCGGCGGCGTGGAGATAGGCATGCACGGCGGGCCAGGGCGCGCGCCAGGAGGCCGGGCCGGGATCTCGTAGTGCGTGAGGCGCCGCCGATCCCGCCCAGAGCGCGGGAAGTGCCCGATGAATCCCGCGCGGCTCGCCGCTCTCAGCTCTCGAGGCATCCGCAGCTCGACGCGCGTGCCGCTGCCCGGTGTATGGCCCCTCCAGCTCGTAGCGCCAGAGCCGCTCGTCGCGGGGCACCGAGACGAGGGCCCGCTTGCGCGCGAGCGGTCGTCCAGCCCCACCACGAAGGGAAGATCGTCGGCGCGCATGGGCCGCACCCAGGGGAGCGGCGTGCCGGGCGCGGGCGGCGCGAGCGTCGGTGCGCGCGAAGCGCGGCCCCCTCCGCGCGGCAGCGCCATCTCGTACCCAGACACTGGCGGTAGGAACCCACGGCACGCCCGCGATGACCTGCAGGAGCTCACCGCGCCGCGCGCTCCACTCGTGCGGCACCTCGAACTGGGTGCGCACGAGGCCGCGCCCGCGATACTCCGGCCGCGTGCCCGCCAGCTCCGGTCTGGCCACGCGGATGGGCACCCCGCCGTAGGCCCAGCTCTGCGAGACCAGAAGCATGGAAGACACGATGGCGCCCGACTTCGTCTCCTCCACGATGAGCCCGTCGTCGGGGGTGAAGGTCGGATGCCGGCCCTCGAGCAGATCGCGGGTCCACACGCCAGCGGAGGAACGGCGCGGGCGCGTCTGGAAGCGGATCTGGTCGGCGTTGAAGGCGGCCAGCGCGCTCGGCCATCCGGCCTTGGTGGCTCGCCGGAGTGCCAGGCCGTCGCCGAGATCGCGAACGCATCGGTCCTAGCTCTTGGGCGGGGGCGATCCGTACCCCTTGAGCTTGCGGTAGAGGTGGCTGCGCTCGATGCCGAGCTTCTCGGCGGTGCGGGTGACATGTGCCGCTCGTGGGCGCGCAGCTCGGCGAGGATGAAGGCGCGCTCGAAGGCATCGCGCGCCTCCTTGAGGCGTCCTCTCGCGCTGGACCTCGTCGGCGCCGGCCGGCGCTCCTCGCGGGCGGAGCGGGGGCGGGAGGTCCTCGGGGCCGATGACGTCGCGGGGGCTCATGATGACGAGCCGCTCGACCATGTTGCGCAGCTCGCGCACGTTGCCCGGCCAGTCGTAGGCGAGGAAGTAGGCGAGCGCCTCCACCGAGATCGTCTTGAGCCGCTTGCCGTTCTCGGCCGGAGAACAGCGTGATGAAATGACTCGACGAGCGACGGGGAGGTCCTCCTTGCGGCGGCGCAGCGGCGGCACCTCGATGGGGATGACGTTGAGGCGGTAGAAGAGGTCCTCGCGGAAGCGGCCCTGCGGCGATCAGCTCCGTCGAGGTCCTGGTTGGACGCGGCGAGCACGCGCACGTCCACGCGGAGCGTCTCCTTGCCGCCGACCGCGCTCGAAGGCCTGCTCCTCCAGCGCGCGCGCAGCGACCTTGGCCTGGGTCTTGAGCGCTCATGTCGCCGATCTCGTCGAGGAAGAGGGTGCCGCCGTCGGCGAGCTCGAACTGCCGCGGCTGCCGCGCCACCGCGCCGGTGAAGGCGCCGCGCTCGTGGCCGAACAGCTCGGACTCGATCAGCTCCTCGGGGATGGCGGCGCAGTTCGACCTCGACGAAGGGGCCCTCGCGCCGCGCGGACGGGCGTGGATGCGCGCGGGCCACCAGCTCCTTGCCGGCGCCGTTCTCGCCCTGGATGAGCACGCGGCCGTTGGTGGGCGCGGCCACCGCGATCCGCTGCCGCAGCTCGCTCGATGAGCGCGCTCTTGCCCACGATCTCCTGGCCGCGCTCGAGCTGCTCGCGCAGGGCGCGGTTCTCGCGCTCGAGCCGGGAGTGCTCGAGCGCCCGCACCGCGGCCAGCAGCGTCTTCTCGAGCGACAGCGGCTTCTCGATGAAGTCGTAGGCGCCGAGCTTGGTGGCCTTGACCGCGGTCTCGATGGTGCCGTGACCGGAGATCATCACCACCGCGGACTCGGGCCGCAGCCGCTTGATCTCGGCCAGCGGCCTCCAGGCCGTCCATGCCCGGCATCCAGATGTCGAGGAAGATGAGGTCGGGCGTCTCGTCGTGCGAGCCGCGGCCAGCGCCTCCGCGCCGGAGCCCACCGCGGTGACCCGATAGCCCTCGTCCTCCAGCACGCCCCTGCAGCGTCGCTCTGGATCGCCCGCTCGTCGTCGCACGATCAGGATGTGCTCGCCGGCCATCGGCTCGGACTCGAGGCCGCCGCGGGCGCGGCGGCGGCGAGCCGGCCCGCGGGCAGCTCGATCACGAAGCGGCTGCCCTGGGGGAGTTGTCCTCGACCCAGATCGTGCCGCCGTGGTCGGTCACGATCTGGTGGACGATGGGCAGCCCGAGTCCCATGCCGGTGGCCTTGGTGGAGAAGTAGGGCACGAAGAGGCGCTCCTTGTCCTCGCCGCGCGATGCCGGGCCCGGTCGTCGGCCACCGCGATGCGGGCGCGCCGCGACGTCGGGCAGCCAGATCGTCTGCACCACCACCTCGCCGGCTGCCGCCCACCGCCTCCACCGCGTTGTCCACCAGGTTGAGCACCGCGCGCTTGATCTGGTTCGGGTCCACCTCGACGGGGGCAGGTCCGGCGAGAAGGCGGACTTGATGGCTCAGCGCGGGATGCGACTCGCGGTAGAGCACGCACCACGCCCGTCGAGCAGCCGCGCCGAGGTCGGTCGGGCGCAGCGACAGCGCGGGCATCCGGGCGAAGCGCGAGAACTCGTCCACGAGCTGCTTGAGCCCGTCCACCTCCTGGATGATGGTGGCGGTGGCCTCCTCGAGCAGGCGCTTCTCCTCGGGGCTGCCGTCGCCGCCGAGCCGCCGCCGCGAGGCGCTGGGCGGAGAGCTGGATGGGCGTCAGCGGGTTCTTGATCTCGTGCGCGATGCGCTGGGCCACCTCGCGCCAGGCGGCCAGGCGCTGGGCCTTGAGCAGCTCGGTGAGGTCGTCGAAGGCCAGCACCATGCCCATGTCGGCGCCGTCCGGCCCCTTGAGCGCGGTGGCGGAGGCGAGCAGGGCGATCGCCTGGCCGTCGCGGCGAAGGTGCACCTCGCGCTCCACGCGTCCCCTCGCGCAGCCGCGCCATGCGCTGGTGACGAGGGCGGCGATCTCCGCGTACTCCGGCCGAGCGGAACACCGCGCGTCGCCGGCGACCCTCGGACCTGGGCGGCGGTGAGCGCCGAGCATCCGCTCCGCGGCGCCGTTGATGGTGGTGACGCGCCCGGCCGGATCGAGCGAGACCACGCCGGTGGCCACCGCCTCCAGCACGGTCTCGGTGTAGCGGCGCCGCCGCTCCATCTCGTCGTGCTTGGCCTGCAGGTCGTAGTAGGTCGCCTCGAGCTTGGACTGGACGCGGCGAGATCGCCGGTCATCTGGTTGAACGAGTCCACCGAGGATGCCGATCTCGTCGTCGGCGCGGACCTGCACCTTGTAGTTGAGGTTGCCCGCCGCCACCTCGCGCGTGCCCTCGGCCAGCATCTGGATCGGGCTCGGTGATGCCGCGGGCCAGGTAGAGGCCGAACCAGGTGGCGGAGAAGACGATGATCAGCGTCATCAGCAGGAAGAGCAGGATGTAGATGCCCTTGATCGGGTTCTTCGAGCAGCTTGAGCTGCTTGTATTCCTGGAAGGCCTGGCTGATCCCGCGCAGCCGCGCTCTCCAGGCGCTGCGGCACGTGGGTGGCGACCACCATCGCGCCGACGCACCTCGCCGGTCGAGGTCGCGCACCGGCACCACCGCCTGGATCATGTCGCCGTTGTCGAGCTCGTGGACGGTGGTGACCTCCTGGCCGCGCAGGCGCCTGGGCGATCTTGCCCTGGGCGATCGCGCGCGTGCGCACCGCGGCGCAGCGCCGGATCCCTGACGTGCGACGCAGCTCGCTGCCGCGCGCGGTCGAACACGGTGATCGCGCGACAGCCCGAGCCGCTCGCGCTGCTCGGTCAGAGAAGGCCGCCGAGCGCCTCGCGCTGCGCGTCGGCGAGCAGCCCGTCGCGCTCCACCACGCGGGCCATGTAGCGGCCGTGGCGGAGCGCGGTGGTCTCGAGCGTCTGGTAGTAGGTCTGCGCCACCTCCATGGCCTGGTCGAGCGGCCGCTCGACCTGCGGCTTGAACCAGCCCTCGATCGACGTCGTGATGAAGTTGGAGGCGATGATGAAGATCAGGATGCCCGGGACCAGGGCCAGGGAGAGGAAGGCGAGGACGAGCTTGGCCTTGAAGCGCGCGCCGATGACCTTCTGCCGGCGCTCGAAGCGAGAGCTTCACCAGGTTGCGGAAGAGCAGGACCAGGAGCAGCAGGAAGACGATCAGGTTGAGGTTGAGGAGCGCGAGCACGACGAGGTTCGACGCGACCGGGATCTGCGGGCGCGCGGACGCCGACCTCGAAGACGCGTGGCGACGATCAGCAGGACGAGGATGACGCTGATGATGAGCAGGTTGCGCTTGCGCTTTCCTGCTCGGCCTGCGGCGACGACGCCGGTCAGCGGCATCACTGGGTCCGGGTCGGCGTGAGGAGGGTCGACTGCACCCACGGGGTCTCGGCGGCGTCGCCCGCCATCCGGGCGACCCAGGAGTTGACGCCGTTCAGCGAGACGTCGGAGCGCACCCGGACGTAGTAGAGCTCCTTGGTGTCCAGCGCGGTGCGCCGGGGCCAGGCGTGGACGACGCGGAGGTCGGAGAGCACGCGCTGGGCCTCGCGGAGGTTCTTGGTGAGATAGGGCTCGCGCTGCTCGCCCTCGAGCGAGGTGACCCTGGTACTCCTTGGTCAGCACGTTGTAGGTCATCTGCCGCTCCACCGTGCGGCTCTGGATCAGGCGCTCGACCCAGAAGCGGCTGTACTGCCAGAGCTCGACGTGGAAGCGCACATGGGTGGGCACCCCGGAGTGGAGGCTCTCGTGCAGCGGGCCGGGGATGGCGCCCGAGCAGCACCACCTGGACGGTGACGTCGAAGTCGTTGAAGAAGACGGACGAGGTTGCTGATGCGGATCTCGGCCCGGGCCGGCGACGGCGCGGCGAGCAGGAGACAGGGCGAGGGCGCAGAGGACAAGGGTACGCGTGTGCCACGGCGCGACCCATTATACCGCCTCCCGCGAGCGCGGAGACGACGGGGAAGGCCTGCGACGGCGGCCGACGCCGGGGACGCGAGCGGATAGCGCCGCCTCGCGACCAGCGGCGACGGAGCGCTCCGGGCGTGGCCGACGCGTCGCGGCGGCGGCCCCGGCCGGCCGGGCCGGCACGCTCGCTTCCCGGATGGCGGCGACCAGAGCTGATGGTTCAGCGCGTGGCCGCCGTTGCGGGCCACCACGTGGCCGACCAGCGGCGCGCCCGAGCAGGAGGAGGTCGCCGACCAGGTCGAGGATCTTGTGGCGGACGAACTCGTCGGGGAACCGCAGGTGTGTCGTTCAGCACCGCTCCGCTTGCCCACCACGATCGCGTTGTCGAGCGAGCCGCCGCTGAGCGCAGGCCGTTCTGCCGCATCACGCCCACGTCCTTGCAGGAACCCGTAGGTGCGCGCCGGAGCGAGCTCTCTCGACGAAGCCGTCCTCGGTGATCGTCGAGCGAGAGCGACCTGCAGGCCGATGGCCGGATGGTCGTTGTCGAGCGTGTAGCTGATCCGCAAGCTGTCGGAGGGCAGCATCTGGAGCCAGCGGGTCGCCCTCCTCGACACGGATGGGTGACTCGACGCGGAGGGGCGTTGCGCGCGCCGGGAGCGACGACGCGGCCCGCGGCGCCCAGCAGCTCGACGAACTCCCGTGAGCTGCCGTCGAGCCCGGGCAGCTCATCGCCGCGACACGTCGACCAGCAGATTGTCGATGCCCAGCGCCGGCGGCCGCGGCCATCAGGTGCTCGATGGTCCGCACCCGGATCCCGAAGGCCCCGACCGTGGTGGCGAAATGGCCATCCACCAGCGACGCTCGGTCATTGGCCGGAGATCAGAGTCCCGTCCGATGCACGGAAGGAGAATCCCGGTATCGCTACCGGCGGGGGAGACGGCGAGCCGGATGGTCGTCGCCGCTATGGAGACCGATGCCCTCGATGCTCATCGGCTTCCGAATCGTCGTCTGCTGGTTCCATGGCCGCGTAGGCTAGAGAGCAAGCAGGGTGCCACTTTGCGGCATAACGGGTCTAACTTAGCTGATTGATAATTAAGATGTCGGATAGACGAGTGCGGGCCAGTGAAGTCCTCATCCCTGTGGTATGCCGGAGCACGCCGGAAATCTCGGTCTTGTCTCATTTTCGAGACACTATACGTCGAGCACGAGTCTCGAGTTCCGAAACCCTTGTCGGCTGGCCAGCAGTGGAGACGTGATGCATGGTGGCTGCCTTGACCGACAGCGTCCCAGCCGATGCCGGGACGGGTCCACTTCCTCGCCGTGAAGGAAGGAATGCAGCCGCAGGCGCTCGCCGCCGGCCTTCGCGGTGTCGTCAAACACCCCGAGCTCGACCCGCCGAGCCACGAAGCCCTCCACGTCGTGAACATAGAGGCACTCGTTGATCCAGGCGACGAGCAGGCTCCTCGAGACTGTCCCCGTGAGCCCGGACCTCCCGCCGCTCCCGCCCTCCACGCCGGCGGGCTCCACGATCGAGGGCGAAGACGCCGGAGCGCCGTCTGCACGAATGCCTCGGCGCGGCGTCGCGCCCCGTACCGATGACGCCGATGTCGGCGTCGGTCTCGAAAGTACTCGTACGCCGGCGTCATCCCGAGACCGTCGGCCGCCCCCACCCCCAGGTCTCCCCAGCGCGCCTGCAGCAAGGCCAGCCGCCACCGGGCCCGCCGTCTCGGTCCTCAGCACGCGGGGGCCGAGCCCCGCGCACGAGATGCGCCCGCCGTCGGCGAGCGCCGCCGACCTCCCTCGTCGGCGAGACCTGCCCTCGGGGCCCACGACCAGGTGGCGCGGCCGGGCGGGCGGCCGGCAGGATCGCTCGGCCAGCGGCGCGGCCCGCGCTCCCAGAGGCAAACGAGCAGCCTGGCCGGTCGCGGGCCGCGAGCCAGGCTCCGAGCGCCACCGGCGCCGCGATCGTCGGGACCACGGCGCCGCGCACTGCTTGCGCCGCCTCGCGGGCCACCCGCTCCCAGCGCGCCAGGCCGGCTGGCCGCAGGCCGGCCGGGGACCGGTGCGCGCGGGTCAGCAGCGGCACCACCGCGCGCCACGCCCAGCTCGGTGCTCATGCGAATGATGAGTCTCGAGCTTGTCGGCCTTGGGCAGCCCCTGCGCGAGCGTGAGGTGCAGCGGGGACTCCCGGCCCGGCGTGGACGATGCCGAGGATCTCGCCCTCGGCCGACCGCGGCGCCCAGCGCGGTGAGGCGGACGGTGAGCTCCCGGCCGCGCCCGTCCAGCGCGCGCACGAGATCGCCCACGCGCGAGCCGGAGCACACGGCGGAGATGGCGGGCCTCCTCGGCGTCCAGGATGACCCGCGTTCCGCTCACCGCCTCGGGCCGCACGTGGACCCGCGGCCCTGCGTCGCTCACGCGCCGTCCCGCACGAGGAGGAGTCGAGGTCCAGCCCCTCGCGCTCGAAGCACGTCGCGCGGCGTGAAGCCCAGGGGCACCAGCGCCCGCGTGACCTGGTCCTCCTCGCCGGTGAGCATGCCGCCGAGCACGAGGGCGCCGAAGGGCGCCACGCGCCGGCGGTACTCCTTCACCAGCGCCAGGTGCGTGTGGGCGAGGATATTGGCCACCACCAGATCGAACGCGCTGGTGCGCGGCAGCGCCTCCGGGCCTCCCAGGCCCACATGAACGCGGTCGGCCACGCCGTTCGGCCTCGGCGTTCTATGCCGTGCCGCCGCCACCGCGTCCGGATCCACGTCGATGCCGAAGACGCGCGGCGCGCCCAGCGCCACCGCGGCGACCGGCGAGGATGCCGGTGCCGGTGCCGACGTCGAGGACGCGCGCGCGGGCTGCCGCCCTCCGCGAGGCCAGCCGGTCGAGGAGCGTCGAGGCAGCCTTCGGTGCTCCCGTGATGCCCGGTGCCGAAGGCCCGCCCCGGCTCGATGACGACGCGATGGTCGGCCCGGTCGGCGGCAGCGTGTCTCCCAGGGCGGGCGCACGAGCAGGCGCTCGCCCGACCGGCGCGGCGGGAAGGACTGCTGCCAGGCGCTCGCCCATTGCCTCGTCGAGCAGCGGCGCGATCTGCGGGCCGCGCTCCGAGCGCGAAGCCCAGCGCGCGAGCGCGGCGCGATACTCGCCGACCGCCGCCAGGAGCCGGGTGGACGAGGCGGTCTCGGCGATAGAAGGCGCGGAGCCGCGCCGCGACTCCCGGGACCTCTTCCTCGACGCACGCCGAGCGCGCCCTGCTCCCAGAGGAAGTTGGTGAGCCCCTCGACCGTCTCGGGCGAGGTCGGGACGGTGAGCTGCCAGAAGGCCATCAGACTGCCGAAGAGCTTCTTCATCCGGTCGACGAAGGAGGTCGAGCAGCGGGCCCGAGCGTGCCTGTCGAGGCCTCGGCGGAACTCCTCCAGCAGCTCGCGCTGGCGCGCGGTGAGCCTGCGTCGGCACCTCGATCGACGACCTGGTACACGGCGTCGCCGCGGCCCGCGCCCGCGGAGGTGCGGCATGCCCTTGCCGCGCAGCACGGAGCTGCTGGCCGGCTGGGTGCCCGGCGGGCACGGTCAGCGTCCGCCTGGCCGCCGAGCACCGGCACCTCGACCGTCGTCGCCCAGCGCCGGCCTGGGGAAGGTCAGCGGCAGCTCGCAGAACGAGTCGGCGCCCTGTCGCACGAAGATCTCGTGCGGGCGCACGTGGAGCACCACGTAGAGGTCGCCGGCGGGCCCGCCCTGAAGAGCCCGCCTCTCCCTCGCCGCTGAGGCGGAGCTGGTTGCCGTCCTCCACGCCCGGCGGGGATGGTCACCGTTGAGCAGCCGCTCCCGGCGGACGCGGCCCTCGCCGCGGCAGTCCTTGCACGGGTAGCGGATGATCTGGCCCTCGCCGCCGCACGTGCGGGCAGGGGCGCGCCACGGTGAGGAAGCCCTGGGAGAAGCGCACCTGGCCCTGGCCGCGGCAGGAGCCGCACGTCTCGGGCTCGGTGCCCGGCTGCTGCGCCGGTGCCCGCGGCACGTCTCGCAGCTCTCGTGCCGCGGGATCTGGAGCTTCGTCTCGAGCCCGGCGGCGGCCTCCTCGAGCGTGATCTCGAGGTCGTACGCGCAGGTGATCGCCGCGGCGCGCCCGCGTGCGGCGGCCGCGGTCCGCCGTCCGCCGAAGAAGCCCTCGAAGAGATCCTCGAAGATCGTGCCGAAGCCGACGTCCCGGCCGCCGCCGGCCGCGCCACCGTCCCGAAGCGGTCGTACTGCGCGCGCTTGTCCGGATCGGACAGGATCGGCGTACGCCTCGTTGACCTCCTTGAAGCGCTCCTCGGCGGCCTTGTCGCCGGGATTGCTTGTCGGGGTGGTACATCCGGGCGAGCTTGCGGTAGGCGCTCTTGAGCGCGGCGTCGTCGGCGTCGCGCGGGACGCCGAGGACGCGAGTAGAAGTTCTGCGCGCCACGCTAGGGCGTCGCGCGGCGCCCGAGGCGCCGGCGTCGCGGTCGGCGCTCATCGCCACCGTGACCATCGCCGGGCGGAGCACGCGGCCGTTGAGCAGATAGCCGCGCGCGGTCTCGTCCACCACCGTCATCTCGGGCTGGCCCGCCGCGGGCACCCGCGCGACCGCCTCGTGGCGCTCGGGATCGAAGGGCGTGCCCACCGAGGTGAACGAGGTCACGCCGAACTTCTCCAGCACGCGGAGGAGCTCGCGCTGGATCGAGCTCCACGCCCGCGGTGACGGCGGCCGCGCCGGCTCGTCGCCGCGCCGCCTGCAGGGCGCGCTCGAGGTTGTCGAGCACGGGCAGGAGCTCGCGGATGAGCCCCTCGTTGGCGCGCGCGGATCAGCTCCTCGCGCTCGCGCACCGCGCGCTTGCGCGCGTTGTCGAACTCGGCGACGGCGCGGAGGTACCGGTCCTCGCGTGGCGTCCGCCTCCGGCGTCTTGCGCCTCGAGGGCCTCGCGCAGGCGCGGATCTCTGCTCGGCTTCGGCATCTCGGCGGGATCGCCGCCGGCGGCAGCTCCCGGAGGCCCAGACGTCGTAGCGAATCGCGGGAATCGGTCGCGACAATCTCCGAGTATAGCAGACGCGTGCGCGCGGGCCCGCCCGGGCGGTGCGCGTCAGGAGGGCAGGTACGAGCTCGCGCGCGAACGCGCGACAGCGACGCTCGGAGACGAGCCGGCGCGGTCTCGTCCACGATGGAGATGACGTCCGAGTAGGCCATGCGGCGCGGGCCCCACCACGCCCAGCACCCCGAGCACCTGGTCGCGGTAGCGTGTAGGTCGAGGCGATCAGGCTGCACCTCCCGCATCTCCTCGACCGGGTTTTCCCCGCCGATCACGACCTGGACGCCCGCGCTCCTGGGCCATGCGGGAGAGGAGGTCGATCAGGCGCGCCTTGTCCTCGAAGGCGTGGAGCAGGCGCGCGCACCGTGGCCGACGTCGGTGAGGTCCGGGTGGTCGAGCATGTTGATGCGCGCCGCTGACGTAGAGCGTGCGCGTCGCGCAGCAGCCGCCACCACCTGGTCGAGCACGGCGCGCGCTCCGGGTCCACAGCGGGTCGAGCGGGTCGGCGGGGGCGGCGATGTCGTCGAGGATGGCCTGGAAGGTCTTGCCCCGGAAGCGCCGGGTGAGGCTCGCGGCCGATCTCGCGCAGGTCGTCGAGCGTCGAGCACGCGTCTCGACGCTGATGGCGGCTGGGCGGTGACCCAGCCCGTGTCCGTGACCACCACCGCGAGGGCGCGGCCCTCGCCCAGGCGGCACCAGCTCGATGCGGTCCAGCGCGGTGCTGCTGGAGCGGCGGCGCGAGCAGGATGCCCGTCATGTGCGTGCCCGCGAGAGCTGGGCGGGCGTCTCGGCCATCAGCGCGCTCGACGCCGCTCGCCGGTGCGGCGGCGTCTCCGCGCGGCTGCGCCCGCGCGTGGCCCGGTCCGCCCACGGCATGCCGCCGAGGGTGATCCACGTAGAAGCGATACGCCTTGTCGGTCGGGCACGCGGCCGGCCGAGGTGTGGGGCTGGATGAGATAGCCCATGCTCCTCGAGGTCGGCCATGACGTTGCGGATGGTCGCCGGCGAGACAGTCCGCGGACGTGGCGGCGCGCGATCGAGCGCGGAGCCGACGGGCTCCGCGCTCTCGACGTACTCCGCGATGATGGCCACCAGCACCTGGCGGCGGCGCTCGTCGAGGAGTCGGCGTGCCGGCGTCATGGCGTCACGATCCTCACCGACTAAAGCAGGTCGACGAAGAGGGCGTCGGAGAGGAGGAAGCCCGTCCTCGGTGAGCCGCGCGCGGCCGTCGCGCGTCTCCGAGCAGCCCGCGCTCGCGCCAGGCCTCGCACGTCGGGGCAGCCAGGCGCGCCGGCTCGAGCGCCACGCGCTCGTCCAGCCACGCCGCCGGGACGCCGTCGGCCGTGCGCAGGCCCAGGATCAGGCGCTCCGGCCAGGCGCTGGCGCGCGGTGAGCGTCTCGTGCGTCGCCACCGGCAGCGCGCCGCGCCTCGAGCGTGCGCGCAGTAGCGCTCGAGCGGCTTCACGTTGCCGTAGCGCACGTCGCCGAGGAAGCCGCAGGCGCCCGGGCCCGAGCCCGAGATACTCCTCGGCGCGCCAGTAGATCTGGTTGTGGGCGCGACCGTCGGCCGGGCCGCGCGTAGTTGGAGACCTCGTAGTGCTCGTAGCCGGCCGCGCGGGCGCAGGCGTGACGAGCGGCCGGTACTGCGCGGCCACCTCGTCCTCCGTCGGGAGCCCGGCGCCACGCCGCCGCGCGCCACAGGCTGCCCTCGTCCAGGGTGAGCGCGTAGGCGGACAGGTGGTCGGGCGCCCAGCTCGAGCGACTCCCGCCACGGTGCGCGCCCACGTCGGCGCACGTCGAGCCCGGGCAGGCCGTAGATGAGGTCCACGCTCACGTTGTCGAAGCCGGCGGCGCGCGCGGCGTCGAAGGCGCGGCGCGCGTCGGCCGCGGTGTGCAGCCGGTCGAGCGTCGGGCAGGATCCGGTCGTCGAGGCTCTGGACGCCCAGGCTGATGCGGGTCACCCCGCCGCGGCGATAGCCGGCGAGCCGCTCGCGCGTGCACGCTCTCGGGATTGCACTCGACGGTGACCTCGGCGCCCGGCGCCAGGCGGAAGCGCGCCCGGAGCGCGGTCGAGGATCGCCGGCCAGCTCGCGTCGGGGGCGAGCAGCGACGGCGTGCCGCCCCCGAGGAACACGCTCGAGGCGCGACGGATCGCCGCGCCCACGGGCGCGGCGCCCGACCAGGTCGATCTCGCGCGAGCAGGCGCGGAGGAAGCGCGCAGACGGCGGCCGGCGAGATACGGGCGCGGTGTTGAAGGAGCAGTAGCCGCAGCGCTTGGCGCAGAACGGGTACGTGCACGTAGACGCCGAGCCGCGCCGCGCGCGGCGCCCACCCGTCCAGCGAGCGCCGATGAGCGGCGAGGCGCCTACGGGGCCAGTTGGCCCAGCCGTCTGCCAGCGGAGCCAGTGCCGGTCGCCGTTCCACGACCAGTAGATCAGGAAGGCCTTGCCGCGGATCTTCTCGCGCTTGACGAAGCCCCAGTAGCGGCTGTCCTGCGAGTTGTCGCGGTTGTCGCCCATCACGAAGTAGGCGCCGGGCGGCACCACGAGTGGGCTCGCAGCCGTAGAGGTAGCCGCAGTGGGCCGACCGGCGTGCTGGGAAGGAGCCCGGGCGCACGTAGGGCTCGTCGAGGGCTTGCCGTTCACGCAAGACGCGGTTGTCCTGCACCTGCACCGTGTCGCCGCCGACCGCGATGATGCGCTTGATGAAGTCGCGCGTCTCGTCGTTCGGGTACTTGAAGACGATGATGTCGCCGCGCCGCGGGTCGCGCGAAGCCCGGGCAGGTGGGCGTCGGTGAAGGGATCTCCGGGCCGTAGAGGAACTTGTTGACGAGGATGTAGTCGCCCATCAGCAGGGTGTCCATCATGGAGCCGGACGGGATGGTGAAGGCCTGCACCACGAAGTGCACGGATGACCAGGGCCAGCAGCACCGCGATGACGATGGCCTCGCCGTACTCGCGGACGAGGGACTTGCGGCGCGGCGGCGCCGTGCCTCGACCGGGCGCCGGGAGTCGCGTCGGGGCGCGTCTCGAGTTCGCTCATCCGCGCTCAGCTCTTGAGCACCGACAGGAACGCCTCCTGCGGCACCTCGACCTTCCCGACCTGCTTCATGCGCTTCTTGCCCTTCCTTCTGCTTCTCGAGGAGCTTGCGCTTGCGGCGTGATGTCGCCGCCGTAGCACTTGGCGGTGACGTTCTTGCCCATGGCCTTGACGGTCTCGCGGGCGATGACCCGGCTGCCGATGGCCGCCTGGATGGCCACCTCGTAGAGCTGCCGCGGGATGACCGCGCGGAGCTTCTCGGTCAGCGCCTTGCCCTTCTCGTAGGCCTTGTCGCGGTGGACGATGATGCTCAGCGCGTCGACGGGATCGCCGTTGAGGAGGATGTCGAGCTTCACCAGCTCCGACGTCGCGGAACTCGAGGAACTCGTAGTCGAAGGAGGCGTAGCCCTTGGAGATGGACTTGAGCTTGTCGTAGAAGTCGACCACGATCTCGGCCGAGCGGGAAGTCGAACTGGATGTGCACGCGCTTGCCCACGTACTCGAGCGACTTGTGCTCGCCGCGCTTGTCCTGGGCGAGCTTGTAGATCTCGCTCATGAACTCGGTGGGCACGAAGATCGGAGCCGCGGACGTAGGGCTCCTCCATGCGCTCGATCTTGTCCGAGCGGCGGCAGCTTGGAGGGGTTCTCCACCTCGAGCGTCTCGCCCTGCGGTGGTCGATCACCTTGAAGCGCACGCTGGGCGCGGTGACGATCAGCGAGAGGTTGAACTCGCGCTCCAGCCGCTCCTGCACGATCTCGAGGTGGAGCATGCCCGAGGAAGCCGCAGCGGAAGCCGTAGCCCAGCGCCAGCGAGGTCTCGGGCTCGAAGTTGAACGCGGAGTCGTTGAGGCGGAGCTTCTCCAGCGCGTCGCGCAGGCCCTCGTAGTCGGTGTCCTCGATGGGGTAGAGCCCGGCGAAGACCATGGGCTTGGCGTCGCGGTAGCCGGGGCAGGGCTCGGCGGTGGGCCGCAGCGCGTCGGTGATGGTCTCGCCCATCTTGGCGTCGGCCACGCGCTTGATCGACGGCGGTGAGATAGCCGACCTGGCCCGCGCGACAGCTCGTCCACCGGCCGCATGTCGGGTGAGAACACGCCGACCTGCTGGACCTCGTAGGTTCTTGCCGTTGGACATGAGGAGGATGCGCGTGCCCGCGCGCACGCGCCCGTCGAGCAGCCGGATGTAGACCACCACGCCCTGGTAGGAGTCGTAGAAGGAGTCGAAGACCAGCGCCTTGAGCGGCGCGTCCGCGTCGCCCTTGGGCGGCGGGATGCGCTCGACGATGGCCTCCAGCACCTCCGGCACGCCGGTGCCGTGCTTGGCGGAGATGGCGAGGGCGTCGTCGCCGTCGAGGTCGAGGAGCTCGGTGATCTGGCTCCGCGTGCCCTCCACGTCGGCGGCGGGCAGGTCGATCTTGTTGATGACGGGAATGATCTCGAGCCCGCCGTCCAGCGCCAGGTAGAAGTTGGCGAGGGTCTGGGCCTCGACGCCCTGGGCGGCGTCCACGATCAGCACCGCGCCCTCGCAGGCGGCGAGCGAGCGCGAGACCTCGTAGGAGAAGTCCACGTGGCCCGGCGTGTCGATCAGGTTGAGCGTGTACTCGTTGCCGTCGCGCGCCGTGTAGAGCAGGCGCACGGTGTGGGCCTTGATGGTGATGCCGCGCTCCTTCTCGAGGTCCATCGAGTCGAGGACCTGGCCCACCGCCTTCTTGGCGTCCATGGTCCCGGTGAGGGAGAGCAGCCGGTCGGCCAGGGTGGACTTGCCGTGGTCGATGTGCGCGACGATGGAGAAGTTGTCGGATCTGCTCGATCGCCATCCGGACTCAGGATATCACGCCTGGTGCGAGGCCGTCAGGCCGGGCTCGCGGCGCGGATCGCACTACGACGCGACCGGCCTCGACCACCGCGCCGGGACCCGACGCGGGCGCCGGCGCCCATGCGGCGCTCCCGTCGCCGATGATGCAGTCGCGGAGCACGGCGCCGGCGCCGACCGCCACGCGCTCCCAGAGGATGGCGCCCGTCGACCGTGGCGCCGGCCGCCCGACCACGCATCCGGTCGCCGAGCACCGCGGACGGGCCCACGCGGCGCCGGCCGCCGACGCGGCAGCCGGCGCCGATGACCGCCGGGCTCGTCGACGCGTCGCGTCCGGCTCCAGCACCGCGCCCGACCCCACGAAGCGGCCGCCGCCCTGCGCGCCCGCGGGCGACGAGCGGCGTGGCGACCCGCCCGGCCAGGAGATCGAGCTGGCCCTGGCGATACTTGGCGGGGCTGCCGATGTCGAGCCAGTAGTGCTCCGCCGACCCAGCCGAAGAACGGCAGGCGGTCCGCGAGCAGCCCGGGAAGAACTCGCGCTCGATCGACACCGCGCGGCCTCGGGGAATGCGCGCGAGCAGGCGCGCGTCGAGCACGTAGATGCCGGCGTTGACGGTATCGGTGGTGACCTGCGACGGGTCCGGCTTCTCGATGAAGCGCCGGACGCGGCCGTCCTCCGCCAGCTCCACCAGCCCGTACGGCGGTGGGATCGGCGCACGCGCGTGAGGTACGAGCGTCGCCGCGCGCGCCGCGCTCGCGTGGAAGGCGCAGCATCGCGCCGAGAGATCGGCGTCGGTCAGGATGTCGCCGTTGAGCACGAGCACGAGCCCGCCCACGAGGTCCACCGCGTTGCGCACGCCGCCCGCGGTGCCGAGCGGCTCCTCCTCCACCGCGTACGACGAGCCGCACGCCGCAGGCGGCGCCGTCGCCCATGGTGCCGCCGCACCTCGTCCACCATGTAGGAGCAGGACAGCACCGCGTCGCGCGACCCCGTGCCGGCGCGAGCAGCGCCAGCTGATAGGCGAGGAACGGGAATGTTGAGCGAGCGGGACGACCGGCTTGGGCCGATCGTAGGTGAGCGGCCAGAGCCGGGTGCCCTGGCCGCCCGCGAGGATGACGGCGGTTACTTGGCCGGCGCCCAGGGCTCCGCCTCGCCGATCAGCATCACCGGAATGCCGTCACGGATCGGATAGGCCTTGCGGCACGCCGCGGCAGATGATGCGGGTCTCCTCGAACGGTGAGGTCGCCCCTTGCAGGCGGGGCAGGCCAGGATGGCGCGCAGCTCCTCGTCGATCATCGTCGCGATGCCTCCTTCTGGAAGAATTCGAACGTGCGGGCCAAGTCCCTCGTCCGAGCGACACGGTCGGGCTGTCCAGCCGAGCACGCGCGCGGCCAGCGCGGGGATCGAGGCAGCTCCGGCGCTGCTCGCCCGGCCGGGCGGGCGCGTGGCTGCGGCTGTCACCGTCGAGCCCGCCGCGCTGGCCGAGCGCGGCGGTAGAGGCTCGTTCACCGACGTCTCGACGCCGGTGCCGATGTTGACCGCGCCCGGTGACCTCGCGGCCGCTCGAGCGCCGCGAGGTTGGCCGCCGCCACGTCCTCCACGTAGGTGTAGTCGCGGGTCTGCCTCCCGTCGCCGTTGATCATGGGCGCCTGCCCGGTCAGCAGCCGGTGGCAGAAGATCGCGACGACGCCCGGCCTCGCCCTGCGGGTTCTGGCGCGGCCCGTAGACGTTGGCGTAGCGGAGCGAGACCGCCGCTGATGCCGTAGATGCGCGCTCCAGCGCCTGCACGTAGTGCTCCATCGCGACCTTGCGTGATGCCGTAGGGCGAGGTCGGCAGCGCTGGGTGGCTCTCCGGCGTGGGGATGACGTCGGTGTCGCCGTAGCCGGCGCCGCCGCTCGACGAGTAGATGACCCGCGTGACGCCGTAGCGCCGGCAGCACTCGAGCAGATTGACGCCGCCCATGCACGTTCACGCTGGCGTCGAAGCGCGGGATCGCGTCACCGAGCGGCCCACCGACGCCTGCGCGGCGAGGTGGGCCACCACCTCCGGCCGCTCGGCCTCGAACACGCTCGGCCAGCCGCGCGCTGCGCAGATCCACGACGTGGAGGCGGGCGCGCGGGTTGATCCAGCGCGCTGTCGCCGGTGGCGAGGTTGTCCACCACCGCGACGTCGTGGCCCGCCGCCGAGGAAGGCGTCCACCACGTGCGAGCCGATGAAGCCGGCGCCGCCCGTGACGAGGATCTTCACGCGCTGGGCCACCAGCTTGCGGTACCAGTCGATGGTGCGGCGCAGGCCCGTCCTCCACGTCCACCTTGGGCTCCCACGCCGAGCAGGCGCCGGGCGCTTGGCTGATGTCGGGCTGGCGCACCTTGGGGTCGTCCGGTGGGCAGCGGGCGGAAGCACGATCTCGCTGCGCGGAGCCGCTCAGGCGCGAGATCTGCTGGGCGAGCTCGAGCAGCGTCATCTCCCGCGGGTTGCCGATGTTCACCGGCTCGTTGACCGGCGCCTGCATGAGGCGCCAGATGCCGTCGACCAGGTCGGTGACGTAGCGTGAACGAGCGCGTCTGGCGAGCCGTCGCCGAAGACGGTGAGCGGCTCGTCCGCGCAGCGCCTGGCGCGACGAAGGTCGGGATCGCGCGGCCGTCGGTGAGCCGCATGCGCGGGCCGTAGGTGTTGAAGATGCGCACGATGCGCGTGTCGACGCCGTGCACGCGGTGGTAGGCCATGGTCATGGCCTCGGCGAAGCGCTTGGCCTCGTCGTAGACGCCGCGCGGGCCCACCGGGTTGACGTTGCCCCAGTAGTCCTCGCGCTGCGGGTGCACGAGCGGATCGCCGTAGACCTCCGAGGTCGAGGCGAGCAGGAACGCGCGCGCGCTTGTCCTTGGCCAGCCCGAGCGCCTTGTGCGTGCCGAGCGCGCCGACCTTGAGCGTCTGGATGGGCAGCTCGAGGTAGTCGATCGGGCGAGGCGGGGCTCGCGAAGTGCAGCACGTAGTCGAGCGGCCCGTCCACCACGATGTAGTTGGTGACGTCGTGCTTGACGAAGAGGAAGCGCGGGTCGCTGATGTGGGCGATGTTGTCGGTGCGAGCCGGTCAGGAGGTTGTCCATGCAGACGACCTCGCAGCCGCGGGCCGAGCAGAGAAATCGCAGAGGTGGGAACCGATGAAGCCGGCCCCGCCCGTCACGAGGACCCGCACCGGCCCGGCCCTCAGCCCGGCCAGCGACGGGCTTGCGCCCGATCGAGTAGTACTCGAAGCCGAGGCGCCGCATGCGCTCGGGCTCGTAGAGGTTGCGGCCGTCGAAGATCAGCCGGTGGCGCAGCAGCGCCGCGCAGCCGCTCGAGGTTCAGGTACTTGAACTCGTTCCACTCGGTGACCAGCACGCATCGCGTCCGCGCCCGCGGCCGCCTCGTAGGCCGACTCGCTGAAGACGACGGCCTCCGGCATGAGCGGCCTCGCGTTGTCCATCGCCGACCGGATCGTAGGCGCGGACCTGCGCGCCGGCCGCGTGGAGCAGCCGGACCACCTCGAGGCTCTTGGCCTCGCGCATGTCGTCGGTGTTGGGCTTGAAGGCCAGGCCCGAGGACCGCGATCGTCTTGTCGTCGAGCCGGCCCGAGCGCCTTTGCGCATCATGTCCGACCAGGTGCGACGCGCGCTCGCTTGTTGATCTCCACCACCGACGCGCAGCAGCTTGAAGTCGTAGCCGAGCTGGGCCGCGGTGTGGATGAGCGAGTCCACGTCCTTCGGGAAGCAGGAGCCGCCGTAGCCGAGCCCGGCCTGGAGGAACTGCATCCCGATGCGCGAGTCGAGGCCCATGCCCTTCATGACCTGGCTCACGTCGGCGCCCGGCCGCTCTCGCAGATGTTGGCGATCGCGTTGATGAACGAGATCTTGGCGGCCAGGAAGGCGTTGGACGCGTACTTGATCACCTCCGCCGACGGCAGGTCGGTGATGATCATCGGGCCGCTCGAGCGGGGCGTACAGCTCCACCAGCGTCATCGCCACCTGCTGGTTGGGCGCGCCGATCACGATCCGGTCGGGCCGGAGCGTGTCCTCGATCGCGGAGCCCTCGCGCAGGAACTCGGGGTTCGAGACCACGTCGAAGTCGATGGGCGCGGCTGGTGGCGGGTGATGACCTCGCGGACGAACTCGCCCGGTGCCGACCGGGCACGGTGGACTTGTTGACGACCACCTTGTAGCGGTCCATCGAGCGGCCGATCTCGGTCGCGACCGCCTCCGACGTGCGAGAGGTCGGTCTCGCCGGTGTCCTTCGGCGGCGTGCCGACCGCGATGAAGATCACGTCCGACTGCGCGGACCGCCGCCGGCGAGGTCGGTGGTGAAGCTGCGAGCCGGCCGTCGTCCGTGTTGCGCGACCACCATCTCCTCGAGGCCCGGCTCGTAGATCGGCATCTGGCCGGCTCCGGAGCGCCTCGATCTTCGCGCGGTCGTTGTCCACGCAGACCACGTCGTTGCCGAGATCGGCGAAGACCGCGCCCGGTGACCAGCCCGACGTAACCCGTGCCGACGACGCAGATGTTCATTCGGTCAGGCCTCCAGACAGGGATCTCAGAGTAGCAGACGACGGCGCACCCACCGTGCCGCCGACCGTCCGACCCGCTAGGACAGGGTATGACGGACGAGCCGTCCCCCGACCATCACTAGGAAGAGCAGCAAGGAGGAAGAAGTTGGAGAAGAGGAACAGGGAGAGCCACCCGCGCTGGTCGTCCGGCTGCCGCGCGAACTTCGGTCGGCCAGCCAGATCAGCCGCCCGCCGAGCGCCGCGGCCGCGACGAACGGCGGGGCCCGCCGACCCCGAAGCGTGGGAGCGGCCAGCGACCAGCGCGGTGAGGCCGAGCGCGTAGAGCAGGATCAAGCCGGGCGGTGCCCTCCACCCCGACCCGCTCCGAGACCATCGGGAAGCCGCCCGGCCGCGTAGTCGGCCCGGTAGCGGAGCGCCAGGGCCCAGAAGTGGGGCATCTGCCACAGGAACAGGATCCCGAAGAGGATCACGGCGCCCGCGTCGCGAGACGTGCCGCCGCCCGCCACCCAGCCGATCACGGGCGGAATGGCGCCCGGGATCGCGCCCGGCACCGCCGCGAACGGGGAGTTCGGCTTGAGCCACGGCGTGTAGACGCCGTTGTAGAAGCCGCTCGCGATCAGGCCGAGAATGCCCGCCATGCGGCCGACCCCGAGCCCACAGCACGAGCAGCGCCCGCCGCGATGCCGACCGATCGCGAAGGCCAGCCCTGCGACATGGGAGAGCCGACCCGAGGGCAGCGGCCGGCCCGACGGTCCGGGCCATCAGAGCCGTCGCGGTCGCGCTCTTGCACCTGGTTCAGAGCGGAGGCCCCGCAGGACAGCAGCATCACCCCGGCCAGCACCAAGCAGGCCCTGCGGCCCACGGGAACTCGGGCCCGAGCGGCGCGCGCAGCATGAAGCCGGCGCCGCGCGGAGACCAGCACCAGGAGCACGATGCCGAACTTGGAGAGCTCGGCGTAGGCGCCGATCGCGCTCGCGTCAGCGCTGAGGCGCGCCGATGCTCGCGCGAGGCGGCCGTCGGCGGCCCCTAGGCGGACATGCGCGGCCTCGCGGTCGACACGCGCACGGGCGACGTCCGGCCGCGCGCGGCCGATCCTCGCCAGCATGCCTGGCCTCGCACGCTCGGCCCAGACGAGCACCGCCCAGAGCGCGTAGCCGACCGCGGCGTGGGCCGCGCGCACGACCGGGGTCGAGCTGCAGCAGCACCGTGGCGATGCCGAGCGTCACCTGCAGCACCGCGAGCGCTGGCTGACCAGGCGCGGCGGCCGCGACGTCCGGCCGGTCATCGCCAGGTGGACGAAGAGGCCCGAGCAGGAGCGACGCCGAGCCAGCGGTGCACCCAGTGCACGACGGCCCAGCCACTGCGATGGCAGCAGATCGCCGCTGCAGAGCGGGAAGTCCGGGCAGGCGAGCCCGGCCCCGAGTGGCGCACGTAGCCGCCCAGCGCGAGCTGGACGAGGAGCACGATCAGCCCACACGCGCGAGCCAGGCGTCGCAGGCGGTCGGTCGGCGCCGCGCGCGCGGCGCCTCGGCCTGGAGCCGCGAGGCAGCACGATGAGCCGGCCAGGATCAGCAGCGCGTTGACCAGGTGCGCGGTGCTGATCAGGTGGGGCAGCTGCAGCAGCACCGTGATGCCGCCGAGCGCGATCTGCACCGCGAGCAGGACGGGCAGCAGCCAGCGCGAGGCGCCGGAGCCCCGGCGCGCGCGGTCCCGCGCAGCGTCAGCACGGTGGTGGCCACGATCAGCACGGTGGCGGCCAGCGCGGCGAGGCGGTGGCTGTACTCGATCAGCACGTCGAGCCGGAGCGGCGGGATCAGCCGAGCCGTGGCAGAGCGGCCAGTCAGGGCACGCCGAGCCCGGAGCCGGTGGCGCTCACCACGTTGCCGAGCGTCATCAGCGAAGAAGACCGCGACCACCGCGGCCCAGGCGAGCCTAGCGGCCATGGCGCGCACCGGCCAGGGGTCACGCGCCGCGTCGTCGCCGCCCGCGCTCTGCCAGCGGAAGAAGACGACGCGAGAGCGCGACGAGGAAGACCATGCCCCCGGGGATCCACATGATGAGCCCGCCCAGGTGCTGGTCGGCGCGCGGGGTGAGCTGCTGGCCAGATCCGCGGCGCCGCCGCGTAGTACGGGTAGAGCAGGCTGTCGGCCATCGAGATGAAGATGGCCACCATCACCATCGGGCAGCCCGACCACGAAGAGGTACAGCATCTGTACGGGGTAGGGGCGCGCGGCAGCTCGTCGAGCGGGGACAGCACCGGCCACCACAGGATCACGGCAGCCAGCCATGATCATGAGGTGCCTCGACGATGTGGACCGGGTGCTGCTCCATGGCCAGGTTGTAGAGCGGCGGCAGGTGCCAGGCCACGAGCGATCACGTTGAAGGTCGCGAAGGCGCCGAGTCGGGCGCGTCAGGCGCGCGGCCGAGCCGCAGGAGCGCGGGGTCGCGGCAGGAGCGGGCGCAGCATCCAGCCCGGGCGTGCCGTAGAGCAGGAGCGGCGGCATCGCGAAGACCAGCAGCATGTGCTGGACCATGTGCGCGCTGAACAGGTAGTAGTCCGAGAGGTCGTGGATGGGCCCGGTGAGCGCCCCGAAGAGCACGACGAGCGCGCCGACGAACGGACACGACCTTGGCGGGCTCGACACGCGAGCCTCGGGATCGAGCGCGGCGCCGCCACAGCGTGGCTCGCGGTGTAGGCCGCCGCACCGAGCGCCAGCCGAGGCCGCGACGACGATCGCTGGGATCGGCCTGCCAGGCGGTCCAGTCGTAAGCCTCCGGGCCCGAGGGGCGGCGGCCCCGCGGGCCCGGGCACTACGTGCGCCATGCTCTGAGATGCGGGCGGGGCAGCAGAATGAAGGCGCTGAAGAGCGCCATGACGGCCAGGATGATCACGATGGCGATGATCAGCGGCCCGACGAAGAGCGCGCGCATGATGCTGCTGGTCGTAGCGGAGATGCATGAAGAAGCCGACCACCAGGAAGAACTTGACCGCGGACATCACGAGCAGGCTGATCACCAGAGCCGAGTTCGGGATGCCCGGGATGTAGAGGCGTCGCGACCTCGATCGCCGGTGATGATGGCCAGCGCGATCGCGACGTTGGATGTACGTCTTGACGGTGGCGTGCCCGCTCCTCCTCCGCTGCGTCGCGGCAGCGGCAGCGCGTGCGATCGGCCATGTCGCGCGCTCCTAGGGGATGAGGTAGATGATGGTGAAGATCGCGATCCACACGATGTCCGACGAAGTGCCAGTAGAGACCCGCGATCTCGACCTTCGTGTAGTCGCGCCGGTCGAGCCGGCCCCGCCAGGCGAGCGAGCGACCAGCAGGATGGTAGCCAGAGCACGCCGCCGGTGACGTGGGCGCCGTGGAAGCCGGTGAGGACGAAGAAGGTCGAGCCGAAGAGGCTCGTCGAGAGCCGGTCAGGTCGTGGTGCGTGGACGAAGGTCGTAGAACTCGTAGACCTGGTTCAGCACGAAGTGCAGCCCCGGCGGCGGCGGTGGCGAAGCAGCCAGCAGCGCCGCCGCCTTGACCCGGTTCGTCCTGCAGCGCGGCCAGCGCCAGCACCATGGTGAGCGACGAGCGCGAGCAGCAGGGCCGCGCTGTAGGAGGTGAGCGGGATGTCGAACACGTCGTGCGGGCCGGGCCCGAGATGGACTTGCCCTTGTAGGCCAGGTAGGTCCCGATCAGCGACCCGAAGAACATGCAGTCGGAGCCGAGGAACGATCCACATCGCCCATCTTGCGGTGGTCGAGCCCGGTGTTGCCGATGTTCGGATCGTGAACCGCATGAGCGACGTGCGACTGGACGGCGGCGTGATCGGCCACGGCGGCTCTCCTAGTGTCCGTGGCCCGTCGGCGGGGCGATGGTAGTTCCATGGCGAACTTGTACATGAGGATGCAGGGTGAGCAGCCCGCCCACGATGACCTGGTACATGCTGATGAGCAGGCCCGAGATCATCATCGCCATCGCGAGGCGCGCAGCAGGATCGGCCAGTACGAGCGGCGGCGGCATGTGGATGGCCGCGATCTCGGCGGCGGTCGCCGGCGCCGGCTTGGCCGCGGGGCGCCCCCGTGCCCGTCGCCGTACTTCTGCAGCCAGAGCTCGTCGCGGTCGTGCACGGTCGGGCACCCGCGGCGAAGTTGTAGACCGGGGGCGGCGACGGGATCGACCACTCGAGCGTGCGCCCGTCCCACGGATCGGCGCCGGCGACCTGCCCGCGCCGCGTCGGTCTGGATCACGTTCGACGATGAACACGAGGAACGAGAGCGCGATCGTGAAGGCTCCGATGGTGCGAGACCAGGTTCCAGAAGTTCCAGCCGAGGTCGCCCGCGTAGGTGTAGATCCGCCGCGGCATGCCGATGCAGGCCCGAGGTAGTGCTGGGGAAGAAGGTCACGTTGAAGCCGATGCAGCATCAGCCAGAAGTGCACCTTGCCGAGCCGCTCGTCGAGCATGCGTGCCGGTGATCTTGGGCCACCAGTAGTAGACGCCGGCGAAGAGCCCGAAGATCGAGCCGCCGAAGAGCACGTAGTGGAAGTGCGCCACGACGAAGTAGGTGTCGGTCTGCTGCAGGTCGACCGGCGGCGAGGCGTGCATGACGCCCGGACAGGCCGCCCATCGATGAACATCGCGATGAAGCCGAGCGCGAAGTAGCAGCGGGGTCTGGAAGCTGGATGCGAGCCGCCCCACAGCGTGCCGAGCCAGTTGAAGATCTTCACGCCCGGTCGGGCACCGCGATCAGCATCGGTGGTGATGCGAGAAGGCCGCGTCGGCCACCGGGCCCATGCCCGACCGAGAACATGTGGTGGCTCCACACCCCGAACCCGAAGAAGCCGATGAGTGATGCCCGAGTAGATCACGACCGGCGCGCCGAAGAGCGGCTTGCGCGCGAAGGTCGGCAGCACCTCGGAGACGATGCCCATCGCGGGCAGGATCAGGATGTAGACCTCGGGTGGCCGAAGATCCAGAAGAGGTGCTGCCAGAGCAGCGGATCGCCGCCCGCGGCCGGGGCGTAGAAGAGGGTGCCGAAGAAGCGGTCGAACATGAGCAGGATGAGCGCCACCGTGATCGACCGGGAACGCGAGCACGATGCAGGAACTGGGTCACGAAGCTCATCCAGATGAACACCGGCATCCGCATCAGCGTCATGCCGGGCGCCCGCATGTTGATGATCGTCACGAGGAAGTTGAAGCCGGCGAGCAGCGACGAGATGCCGAGGATCTGCAGGCCGAGCATCCAGAAGTCGATGGTGTGGGCCGGGCGAGAACTGGCTGCGAGGTCAGGTTGGCGTAGCCGAACCAGCCGCCGTCGGGCGCCGCGCCGAACAGGAAGCTCGACGTTGCAGGAACAGGCCGCCCGGAGAGGAAGATCCAGTAGGCTGAGCGCGTTCAGCCGCGGGAACGCCACGTCGCGCGCGCCGATCATGAGCGGGATCATGTAAGTTGAAGAACGCCGCGCTCAGCGGCATGATCGCGAGGAAGATCATGGTGGTGCCGTGCATCGTGAACAGCTCGTTGAACGTCTGCGGCGCTCACGAGGTTGTTGTCGGGCCGCGCGAGCTGCAGGCGCATGAGCAGCGCCTCGATGCCCGCCGATCAGGAAGAAGATGAACGCGCTCGAGCCGTACAGGATGCCGATCCGCTTGTGATCGACGGTGGTGAGCCAGGACGCGACGACCCCCAGAACGTGGGGGCCTCCGACCTTCGCGCCCGGCATGAACGCCGCGTGAGTCGCCATGGTGCGTCTCCCTATTTCAGGCTGAGGAGATAGGCGGCCAGAGCCTTGCGACTGCTCCCCGTTCATCCCGAGGTTCGGCATCAGCGCGCCGGGCTTCATGTGCTCGGGATTCTCGATCCACTTGGTCAGGTTGTCCGGCGTGCGTCGGCATCGAGCGAGCCCGGCGAAGGTCTTGCGGCTCGCGAAGTGGGTGAGGTCGGGCCCGATGTGCCCGGCGGAGATCCCGGTGATGGTGTGGCAGCCCACGCACGTCGACTGGGTGAAGAGCGTCTTGCCCTGCTGGGCGAGCGCGTCGGGGATTCCACCGGGGCGCGCCTGCTGGGCCTCGACCCACTTCTCGAACTCGGCGGGCCTTCCGTGCACGATGACCCGGAAGCGCATGTTGGCGTGCGACATCCCGCAGTACTCGCGCACTGGCCCGGTGTACTCGCCGCGGCACGTCCGGGGTGAGCGTGATGTGGTTCACCCGGTGGGGGACCACGTCCCGCTTGCCGCCGAGCTGCGGGATCCAGAAGGAGTGGATGACGTCGGGCGCGTTCAGGAGAAGGCCACCGTCTGCCCGACCGGGCAGGTGCAGCTCGTTGGCGGTCGTGATCTTGTGCTGCGGGTACTGTGAACTCCCACCACCACTGCTTGCCGCACGACGTCCACCCGCAGCGCGGTGGCCGCCGGGCGCCTCCTGGGTCTTGAAGATCACCCGGATGGTCGGGATCGCGATGATCAGCAGGATCACCGCGAACGCGATGGTCCAGGAGATCTCGAGCACGGTGTGGCCGTGCACCTGCTTGGGGATCGGCGCGCCCGGCGCGGTCGCGGAAGCGCCAGCACGCGTAGAGCAGCGCCACCTCGACCGCGATGAAGATGCCGAGCGTCCACCACGAGATCAGCATGAAGATGCCGTGGGTGACCTTCCCGAAGTCCGACTTCGGGATCACCGTGCTCATCGGGGTGTCCCAGTTCCAGCCCACCGCGCTGCACGGCGCTCGCGAGCAGGAGCACGGCCGCCAGCAGGCCGAGCCGCGTCCAGTCCAGGCGCTTCACGAGGCGGGCGATCATCGGGATCTGCCGATGGTTCATGGCGTCGTGTGGTTCCTCTAGCGCGGGGCCGCCACCGACTGGCGACGGCGTGCCGGTCGCGGCCACGGCGGGCCGGTGGACGTCGACGACGGCCACCCAGCTGCGGGCGGCCAGGAAGAGCACGAGGAGCACCGGGATGCAGGTCCAGAGGAGATCGGTGCGACGGCGGGCCCCTGCGCCGATACCGCCCGGCGCGACCGGAGCACGAAGGCGAGCGCGCTGGCCTGGGCGGCCAGGAAAACGGTCAGGACCAGGGCCAGCAGCAGGTGCACTATCGTGGGCACAACTTCCTCATGGGCGTGATGGCGCTGGATTCACGCGGAGTGTACTTGATCCGGCGCACGGTTGCCAAGTGGAAACTTTCACATGCGGCCCTATGGCGGCCGGCAGCGCCGCGCTATCCGGCCAGCGTCAGCAGCGTGTGGAGCAGCGCGTTGGTGCCCCGCTCGATCGCCTTCCAGTCGCTCATCTCGTCGGGCCGGTGGCTGCGCCCGCCCCGCGAGGGGATGAAGAGCATGCCCGAGTCGGTCACCGCCGGCCAGGTTCTGGGCGTCGTGGCCCGCGCCCGACGGCATGCGCTTGTAGCGGAGCTTGAGCGCTCGCAGGCCGCCTGCACCGCGTCCATGACCCGCGGGGCGCAGCGCGCGGGCTCGGTGCGGGACATGGTCTCGACGATCACCCTGAAGATTCCGCGCCGGCGCGCGACGGTGCGGGCCAGCGCCGCGCACTCGCGGTCGAGCCGCGCCAGGATCTTCGGGTCCAGCTCGCGCATCTCCTGCAGCAGCACCGCCTGGGCGGGCACGATGTTGGAGACGCCCGGGGCGAGCTCGATGCGCCCGAAGTTGGTCACGCTCCGGCCGCTGCCCTTCCGGACGATGTGCTCGCGCGCCTTCAGCGCGTACTCGCAGGCGGCCAGGAAGGCGTCCTTGCGCCAGGCCATGGGCGTGGTGCCCGCGTGGTCCGGCTCGCCGATGAAGGTGAGGCGGTTGCGCCGGATGCCCACGATGCCCTCGACGAGCCCGATGGGCATGCGCGCGGCCTCGAGGTGCGGGCCCTGCTCGATGTGCAGCTCGACGTAGGCGTGGAGGCGTCCGCGGATCGCAGCGCGCCTCCGCCACCCGGCTCGCGTCGTAGCCGGCGCGCGCCATCGCGTCCACGAGCCGGATCGCCGTCCACCGCCTGCAGGGTCGGGACCTGGGCCAGGTCGAGCTTGCCGGTGAAGGCGCGCGAGCCGAAGAGGCTGCCGTAGCGGCCCTCCTCGTCGCTCCAGGCCACCACCGCCAGCGGCCGGCGCGTCTCGAGCCCGGCCGCCTTGATGGTCTGCAGGCACTCGAGCCCGGCCAGCACGCCCAGGGCGCCGTCGAGCGGGCCGCCCTCCGGCACCGTGTCGATGTGGGAGCCGGTCAGCACCGCCGCCCCCTCGCCGCGGAGGCGAGCCGAACGTGTTGCCCGCCGCGTCCACGCGCGTCTCGAGCCCGGCCTCGGTCATCCGCGCCGAGCAGCCACGTCGCGCGCTTCCTCGTGGGGCGGGCTCCAGCACGACCGGGTGATGCCCTGGCCGCCGGGTTGCGGCCGTAGCGTGGACAGGGTCTCGATGTGGCTCTTCAAGCGGGGCAAGGAGATGCCGATGGTCGCCATGGCCGCCGCGAGTATACCCCAGCCCCTTGACACTTTCTCGTGCAGGCTCGTATCATCGTACTGGACCTTCGTTCAGCCTCACCCCGGTTAAACCTCACACTATCGACCCACGAACGTGGGAGGGTGCATGGACTTCACGCTGACTCCTGAACAAACAGTCCCTTCCGCGACGAAGTGCGCGGGTGGCTGTCCGAAGCATGCAACAGGACTGGGTCGCGCGCCTCAGCCAGGGCTCGGACATCCCGCGGCCCGAGGCCTACGAGATGCTGCGGCGATGGCAGCGGCAGATGTACGAGGCCGGCTTCGTCGGCTTGACCTGGCCCAAGGAAGCGGGCGGCCGCGGCCTCACCTTCATGGAGGAGATGATCCTCCAGCAGGAGATGGCGCTCACCGAAGGCGCCGCCGGTGCTCAACATCCTCGGCCATCGGCATGGCCGGGCCGACCGATCATCGCCTACGGCACCGACGAGCAGAAGAGGCGCTACCCGCCCAAGATGCTCTCGTGCGAGGAGATCTGGTGCCAGGGCTACTCCGAGCCCAACGCGGGCTCCGACCTCGCCTCGCTGCAGACCCGCGCGGTGAAGGACGGCGACCACTACGTGATCAACGGCCAGAAGGTGTGGACGTCGCTCGCCCACATCGCCGACTGGATGATGCTGCTGGCCCGCACCGATCCGGACGCCCCCAAGCACAAGGGCATCACCTACTTCCTCCTCGACATGAAGAGCCCCGGCATCACCGTGAAGCCGCTCGAGCAGATGACCGGCGACGCGGAGTTCAACGAGGTCTACTTCGACAACGTGCGCGTCCACGAGTCGCAGATCCTGGGCGGGCTCAACAACGGCTGGGCGGTCGGGCTGACCACGCTGATGTACGAGCGCCTCGCGCTCGGCTTCGGCCTGCAGGTGCGCCTGCGCATCGCGCTCGACGGCCTCGTGGACCTCGGCGCGCAGCACCAAGAAGAACGGGGTGCCGGTGACCCAGGACCCGGTGATGCGCCAGAAGCTGGCCCAGCTGTGGATCGACACCGAGGTGCTTCAAGTACACGGGCGCGCGCGCGATCACCAAGCTCCTGCAAGGGCGAGCTGCCCGGGCCCGAGGCCTCGGCCGGCAAGATGATGTGGGTGGAAGGCCACCAGCGAGCTGCAGGAGCTGGCGATGGAGATCGAGGGCCCGTTCGGCCAGCTCACCCACGGCAGCGAGTGGGCGGTGGCGACGGCCTCTGGCAGCACACCGTTCCTCCGCTCGCGGGCCAACTCCGATCGAGGGCGGCACCACCGAGATCCAGCGCAACATCATCGGCGAGCGCGTGCTCGGCCTCCCGAAAGGCTAGGCCATGAACTTCGGCTTCAACGAAGAGCAGGAGCTGCTGCGCAACACCGCCCGGAAGTTCTTCGAGAACGAGTGCCCGTCCGACCGTCGTGCGGACGCTGATGGAGACGCCGGAGGGCATGACCGCCGAGCTCTGGACGAAGCTCGCCGAGCAGGGCTGGCTCGGCCTGATCTATCCCGAGGCAGTACGACGGCATGCGGGCTCGGCCTGGTCGACCTGGTCGTGCTCATGGAGGAGATGGGCCGCGCCGTCGTGCCGGGCCCGTACTTCTCCACCGTGCTCCTCGGCGGCGCTCGCCATCCTCGAGGCGGGCAGCGACGCGCAGAAGAAGGAGTGGCTGCCGAGGATCGCGGCCGGGCGACAAGCGCGTCGCGCTCGCCTGGATGGAGCCGAGCGCGCACGCTCGGGCCGCGCCGGGGTCGACGCTGACCGGCGCGCCGAGAAGGACGGCAGGTACACGCTGTCCGGGCACCAAGCTCTTCGTGCCCGACGCGCACACCGCGGACGCGCCTCGTGGTGGCCGCGCGCACGCGGCCGAGGGCAGAGCCCGAGGACGGCGTCGCGCTGTTCCTCGTGCCGAAGGGCACGCCGGGCCTCGAGGTCACGCTGCTGCCCACCATGGACCAGACGCGCAAGCTCTGCGAGGTCGCGCTGCACCGACGTCGCGCGTCGGCGCCGACGCGCTGCTCGGCGCGGCGGGCGCGGGCTGGACGCCGCTCGCCCGCGTGCTCGACCGCGCCACCGTGGCGCTCTGCGCCGAGATGTGCGGCGGCGCCCAGAAGGTGCTCGACATGACGGTCGAGTACGCGAAGATCCGCGCAGGCCTTCGGCCGCCCGATCGGCTCCTACCAGGGCGTCAAGCACCGCGCCGCCGACATGCTGGTCGACGTCGAGAACAGCAAGTCGATCACCTACTACGCGGCGTGGGCGCTCGACGAGAACGCGCCGGAAGGCGCCGCTGGCGGCGAGCATGGCCAAGGCCTACGTCTCCGACGCCTACCGGCGGGTCGCCGGCGGCGGGCATCCAGCTCCACGGCGGCATCGGCTTCACCTGGGAGCACGACCTGCACCTCTACTTCAAGCGCGCGAAGGGCTCGGAGTTCACGTTCGGCGACGCCACGTATCATCGCGAGCGGGTGGCCCAGCTGGTGAACCTCTAGCTAGCCGCTCCCGCATGATCAAGCGCGTCCGGCAGCACGTTCGGCTGGTGGATGCGGCGCGATCCGCGCGAGCGCGGCGCGCCGACGCGCTGCTCTTCGCCGACCACGAGAGAGATCCAGGACATCGCGCGCCAGATGCGCCGCACCAAGGTGGAGCTGGACCGCTCGGTGCTCGCGCTGCGGAGCTGGGCCCGCGATCTCGGCCGGCGCCTCGCGCGAGGCGCCCCGCGGCTGCTCGCCGCAACGAGGACCTGCGCGCGCTCGGCGAGACGGTGGGCGGCCTCGCCCACAACTTCAACAACTCGCTGGCCGCCATCCTCGCCTACACCGAGCTGATGCTGCGCGAGCGAATCGGAGCGCCGCGCGCCGGCGGCTCATGGTGATCCGCGACGTGGCGCTCGAGGCGTCCGCCACGGTTCGCAAGCTGCAGGAGTTCGTCTCGCGCCAGCCCCAGACCGCCTACGGCCCGGTCGGCCTGCCCGCGGTCATCGCGGAGGCGCTCGAGCTGACCGCGCCGCGCTGGCGCGACGAGGCGGATCGCAAGCGGCACCGTCATCACGGTGACCCAGGACATGGAGGCCCTGCCGCCCGTCGAGGGCAACGCCTTCGAGCTGCGCGACGCCCTCGTGCGCCTGATCCACAACGCGGTGGACGCCATGCCCCAGGGCGGGTCGCTGGCCATCCGCGGCCGCGCCGAGGCCTCGGGCTGGGTGGTCGTGGAGGTGACGGACACCGGCGTGGGCATGTCGGTGGAGCAGCGCCGGCGGCTGGCCGAGCACGCGCGCGAGCCTCCAGCCGGGCCGGGGCTCGGGCAGGGCTCGACCAGGTCTACGACATCGTCGAGCGGCACGGCGGCACGCTGTCGATCGATAGCGCGATCGGCAAGGGGACCACGAGTGCGGCTCCGGCTGCACGCCGAGCCGCTTCCAGATCATCCCGCCTTCCGAAGGCGCTGGCCGAGCGCGCAGGTCACTGCCGGAGCACGCCGTGCGCGTCGCTGCTGGTGGACGACGACCCGCGGCTGCTCACCGTGTCTCGGACATGCTGCGCAGCGAGGGCCACGCCGTCACCACCGTCGGCCAACGGCGAGGAGGCCCTCGCGGTGTTCGATCCGGCGCGCGCACGACGTGGTGATCACCGACCTCGGCATGCCGCAGGATGAACGGCTGGGAGGTCGCCGAGCGCATCAAGACGCGCTCGCCCGCGACCGCGCGTGTTCATCCTCACCGGCTGGGGCGAGGGCGTCTCGGCGCACGAGTCCATGCCAGTTCGTGGACCGCGTCATCGCCAAGCCGGTCGTCCGCGCGAAGCGCTGCTCGATCAGCTCGCCGGTGCTCGACGCGGTCCCGGACGTCCTCGCCCGCGTGACGCCGCCGTCTCGCCGCCGCGCCCGGCCGCCGCCTCCGTGCTTGCTGGTGCGTCCCGGGCGCGCCTGCCCGGTCGAGGTCTACATGATCCGGCGGCAGAAGAGCATGCGCTTCCTCGGCGGCTACTACGCCTTCCCCGGCGGCAAGGTCGAGCCGACCGACGCCGCCCGAGAGCGCTCGCGCGCTGCCACGGGCTGTCTCCGCGGCCGCCGCGCTCGCCGCGTTCCCGCCGCCGACGGGATCCCGCCGCTCGCCTTCTGGGTCACCGCCGCGCGCGAGCTGGTGGAGGAGACGGGCTGCTCGTGGCGCTGCGACGCCGACGGCCGGCCGGTGGACGACGCGGATCCCGCGGTGCGCCGACCGGCGTGGAGCAGCGTCGCCAGCGCTCGATCGGCGGGGAGGCGCCCTTCCACGCGCTGCTGGCCCGCGAGGGCTGGCACCTCGACCTCGCGCCCGTTCCGGTACCTCTCGCACTTCATCACGCCGCCGTCGAGCCCGATCCGGTTCACCGCGCGCTTCTTCCTGGCCCCGGTGCCCGCCGGGCAGGAGCGCGCGCCTGCTTCGGCGAGGGAGGCCTCGGAGGGCTTCTGGATCGATCCCGCCGAGGGCCACCGCCGCTTCACTCGCGGGCGAGATGCCGATGGCCGAGCCGGCCGACTCGGGCTCGCCGTACCTCGCCGGGTTCGACGCTCTGACGACGTGTGGCAGCGCACGCCGACGGCCGGCACAAGTTCCACGGCATCAACGACCGCATCGACGCGGCCGGCTTCGGCATTCCCGCAGGCAAGCGCGGTCGGCCCGAGCTGAGGCGCCGGCGGCGATGGACAACGCGGCGGCCTCTTCGTCGACGCGCCCGTCGAGGATGGCCACGGCGCGCGCGCCGCGCTCGTCACCCCGTCCGGCCCGGTCACCTACGCCGAGCTCCAGCGCGCCTGACCGATCGCGGCCGCCCACGCGCTGCGGTCGCGGGGCGTCGAGCCCGAGCAGCGCGTGGCCATGCTCCTGCCCGACGGCCCCGCGTGGGCCGCGACCTTCTTCGCCGCGCTGAAGCTGGGCGCGGTGGCGGTCCCGCTGAACACGCGACTCGACGCGGCCGAGCCTGACCGTGCTGGCCGACTGCCGGCCGAAGGCGCTGGTGACCGATCGCGCGCGGCTGGCCGCGGCGGGCGTGGACGCGCCTACGCTCGGCCCCGCGCGATCGACTTCGACCACCGTGACCGGCGCGCCCGCCAGGCGCCGCTCGGCGCCCGAGCCGGTGGGCGGCGACGCGATGGCATTCTGGCTCTACACCTCCGGGCACGACTGGCCCGCCGAAGGCGGCGGTGCACTGCCACCGCACGCTGCCCGCCTGCCACCACTACCTGGAGCGTCCTGGGCGTGACCGCCGCGGACCGCGATCTTCGCCACCTCGAAGCTCTTCTTCGCCTACGCCCTCGGCAACGCGCTTCCTGATCCCGCTCCGCGCCCGCGCGCGCGACGCTATCTGCATCCGGGCTGGCCGGATCCGGCCGCGGTCGCCGCCGTGATGCGCGAGGTTCGCCCGACGCTCTTCTTCTCGGTGCCGACGGTCTACGCCCGGCTGCTCCGCGCCGATCTGCCCGCCGACGACATTCGCGCTCCGGCGCGCGCTCTGCGTCTCGGCTGGCGAGCGGCTGCCGCCGGAGATCTACGCCGCCTGGCGGGAGCGGTTCGGCGTCGAGATCCTCGACGGGCTCGGCGCCACCGAGACCGATCTTCATGGTGCTCGCCAACCGGCCCGGGCCGGAGCCGCGCCGGATCGTCGGGCGACGCCGGTGCCGGGCACGGAGGCCAGCGGATCCTGGACGCGGAGGGCCGGCCGGTGCCGGAGGGCGAGGAAGGCGTCCTCTGGGTGCGCACGCCCTCGCAGGCCGCGGGCTACTGGCAGCGGCTCGATCACGCGCGCCGGACGCTTCGTGGGCGATTGGTTCCGGACCGGCGACGTCTATCGCCGCGAGGCCGGACGGCGGCCACGTCCACTGCGGCCGCGAGGACGACTTCTTCAAGGTGGCTGGGCATGTGGGTGGCCCCGGCCGCGATCGAATCGGTCCTGCTCCGGCACCCGGGCGTCCTCGACGGCGGCGGTCGTCGGGGCCGAGGCGGACGGCGGCCTCGTCAAGCCCTTCGTGTTCGTGGTGCCCCGCGATCCGGCCGCGGAGCCGGAGGCGCTGCGGGCGGAGGTGCGGCGGTTCCTGGAGGGCGCGCTGCCGCCCCACCAGCGGCCGCGGGAGATCCAGGTCGTGAGCGAGCTGCCGCGCACCGCGACCGGCAAGCTCCAGCGCTTCCGGCCTGCGCGAGCTGATCGCGCGTGAGGCGGTCGCCGGATGGTCGCTAGCACGCTCACGGTGAAGGTGCGCTGGAGCGAGCGCCGATCCGGCCGGCATCGTGTTCTACCCGCGCTTCTTCGAGTGGTTCGACCTGGGCACCGAGGCGCTGTTCGAGTCCGTCGGGACTGCCCTGGCCGGAGCCTTTCCGCGGTACGCGGATCGTGGGCGTGCCCATCGTGAGTCCGGCGCGCGCTTCGCCTCTCCGGTACGCTACGGCGACGAGGTGCGGATCCAGACCACGCGTGAGCGACGTGCGCGAGAAGACGTTCCGGGTCGAGCACAGGCGCTGCCGGAGGTCGGCGCTGCGCCACCGGCTTCGAGGTGCAGCCTGCGGCGGGCAGCCCGAGAGCCTCGGAGAGCGCTCTGCGGCGCGCTCCGATCCCGAGCGCGGGTCGCAAGCCCGCCTCAAAGTGAGAGTCACGCCGCATGAGCCCACTCTGCCGCCGCCTTCCTGACCGTTCACACGCCGCGCTACTGCACGCTCGAGGCCGCGATCGAGGGCCGGCTCGCCTCCGAGGTCTTCCGCCCGGTGCGCGACGGCCTCGTGGCGCAGGGCGACGTCGGCGCAGGCGAAGCTCGACGTGACCGTGATCAACTCCTGCCACCTGATCACGACGTTTCCGACCGTGGTGGACGGCACCCCGCGGCACCAGGGCGTGCTCACCGCCCAGGAGGCGCCCGAGATCATCCACGGCGTGGCACTACGACTACCCGGGCGACTACGAGCTGGCCGCGCGGATCATCGCCCGCGGCAAGGCGGACGGGCGCTGCAGTGCGTGCTGGCCAACGACGTCCACTATCCGCTCGACTACGGCACGCTGATGCCGATGGTGTGCTACCTGGATCGGGCGCAGCGCACCGCCGATGGTGCCGGTGTCGGTCTGCCTCTCCGCGGATCTGGACGAGGCCCTCGCCTGGGGACGGCATCGTGGCCCGGGCGGCGAGCGGAGAGCGACAAGCGTGTGGGCTTCGTGGCCAGCGGCAGCGTCTCGCACAAGCTGGTGCGCGACCTGGAAGCGCGGCCCCTGCCGGCCGACCAGGAGCTCGACCACCGGTTCGCGCCGGCTCCTGGCAGCGACGGCGAACGAGAAGCTCTGGGCGCTGGCTCGCCCGAGTTCACGCGCACCACCGAGGCCGAGATGGGCGGCCGCCACCTGGCCATGCTGCTGGGGCGATCATGGAGTCGGGGTCAACGCTTCGTGCCGACTGTCCACGCCTACGGCCCGTCCTCCGGGCAGCGGCAACTACGTGATCTCGCTGCTAGCGACGAGTCTAGTTTAACTCGAGCCGGCTCGGCAGCATCTCGCACACAGGAGGGGACAGGATGGACAAGGTCACGCGGCGGAGTTCTCGGCGGCGCAACGCTCGCGGCGGCCGGCGACGGCGCGATCGGCCCGTGGGTGCTGCGCGCCCGGCGCGCAGTCGGCGCGCCGGTCAAGATCGGCGTGGTGCTGCCGTACACGGGCGTCTACGCCGGTGCTCGGCGAGAGCATCACGCAGGGCATGGAGCTGGTCGTTCGCCCGCGAGAACTGGACGGTGGCCGGCCGCAAGATCGAGATGATCAAGGAAGACGACGAGATGAAGCCGCCGGTCGGCGTCCGCAAGACCGAGAAGCTCATCGACTCCGACAAGGTGGACATCCTCACCGGGCCGGTGCACAGCGGCATCCTGATGGGCATGCGCGACAAGGTGCACAACAGCAAGACCATCCTCATCGTCTCCAACGCCGGGCGCCGACGCCGATCAGCCGCGAGCGCTGCTCGAAGTGGATCTTCCGCACGTCCTTCTCGAACTGGCAGCCCATGCCAGCCGATGGGCGGCTGGGTGGCGAAGAACGTGCCAAGGAGGTCTTCCAGATCGCGCCCAACTACCAGGCGGGCAAGGACATGATGGCGGCGTTCACGCGAGACGTTCGTCCCCGGCGGGCGGCAAGGTCGTGGCCGAGGACTATCCCGAAGCTCGGCGAGACCGACTACGCGCCCGTACCTCACCGAAGATCCAGCCAGTCGGGCGCCAAGGCCGTCTTCGCCTTCTTCTCCGGCACCGACGCGGTGAACTTCGTGAAGCAGTACGACCAGTTCGGGCTCAAGCAGTCGATCAGGCTCACCGGCGCCGGCTTCCTCACCGAGCCCGACGTGCTGCCCGCGCAGGGCACGTCGGCGCTCGGCGTCATCACCGGGCACTTCTACACGCCGCTCCTCGACAACCCGACCAACCAGCGCTTCGTCAAGGAGTTCCGCGAGAAGTTCGGCGGCAAGATGCCGGACGGCTTCGCCTGCCAGGGCTACGACACCGCCGAGGTCATCGTGCGCGCGCTCAAGGCGCGTCGAACGGCAACACCCAGGACAAGGACGAAGCTGGTCGACGCGTCATCGCGAAGATCGGAGTTCGACAGCCCGCGCGGCCGCTTCCGCTTCGATCCGAAGACGCCACAACGTGATCCAGCCGTTCATCTACATCGCGCGAGGTGAAGGAAGTCGCCGGCGGCCTCAACAACGTGCCGATCGACAAGGTCGCCGACGTGAGCGATCCCGGCACCGGCTGCACCGCTGCCCGCCTGATCAGGCGCGCGGGGCCGCGGCGCCCGCGCCTCGCCCCATCGCCCGCGCGTGTCCTTCGTCCCGACCTCTTCGCGCCAGGCGCTCAACGGGCTGTCCTACGGCGTCCTGCTCTTCCTCGCTCTCGGTCGGGCTGACGCCTGATCTTCGGCATGCTCGACGTCGTCAACCTCGCCCACGGCTCCTTCTACATGCTGGGCGCCTACGCCGGGCTCGCGCTCATCGCGGCCACCGGCAAGCTTCTGGCTCGCCCTGCTCGTCGGCGCCGCTCGTCGGTGGGCGTCATCGGGGCGCTGCTGTCGAGCGCAAGCTGCTGCGCCCGCTCTACCGGCGGCCGCCGCTCGACCAGGTGCTGCTGACCTTCGGTCTCATCTACCTCTTCGAGGACCTGGTCAAGTGGATCTGGGGCGGCCGCATCCGCTCGATCCCGCCGCCCGATCTCCTTCTCGGGCTCGGTGACGGTGTTCGGCGCGACCATGCCCTCCTACCGGCTCTTCGTGATCGCCTTCGGGCCTCGCGATGGCGCTCGCTGCTCTGGCTCCTGATCGAGCGCACCCGGCTCGGCGCGATCATCCGCGCGGGCGTGTTCGACGCCGAGATGACGGCGGGCATCGGGCATCAACATCGACCGCGTCTTCACCGGGCGTGTTCGCGGGCGGCGCCGCGCTGGCTGGACTCTCGGGCGTGATCGCGGGCTCGATCCAGTCCGCGTACCCCGCCGATGGGCGCGAGCATCCTGATCCCGGCCCTCATCGTGGTCGTGGTGGGCGGCCTCGGCAGCCTCAAGGGCTCGCTCGCGTGGGCAGCCTCATCATCGGCCAGGCCGAGACATTCGGGAAGGCGTGGCTGCCCGGCGCCTCCATGCTGATCATCTACGTGGTGATGGCGCTCGTCGCTGCTGCTCCGGCCCCAGGGGCTCTTCGGCCGCCCGCTGAACATGCGATCCCGCGCGCCGCGTCCGGCGCGGTGTCGGCGCTCGCCGTCGCGGCGCGTCGCCGCCTTCCCGGCTTCGCGCGCCGGCGCCTACCCGGTGAAGCTCCTCCAGGAGATCCTGATCTGGGGCATCTTCGCCATGAGCCTCGATCTGCTGATGGGCTACGCGGGCATGGTGTCCTTCGGCCACTCCGCCTTCTTCGGCGTCGGCGGCTACGTGCGCCGCGCTCGCGCTCAGCAGCCAGCCCGGCGCTGGTCTCCGCGCTCGTGCGTGCCCGCGCTGGCCGCCGGCCTCTGCCGCGCTCGTGATCGGCTTCTTCTCGATCCGGGTGAGCGGCGTGTACTTCATCATGCTCACGCTGGCGTTCTCCCAGATGTTCTACGCCGTACGCCTTCCAGGCGGCGCTGGCTCGGGGCCGAGGACGGGCATCGTCGGCGTGCCGCGCCCGATGCGTCGCTCGGGCGTCCGAGCCTGCGCCGCGGCTTTCACGTCTACCTGCTCGTCGCGCTGTCGCGCTCGGCCGCGCTCGTGCTCTGGCGCGTCGTGCGCTCGCCGTTCGGCCACGTGCTCGCGCGGCATCCACGAGAACGAGGCGCGCATGCGAGGCGGTGGGCTACCCGGTGGACCGCTACAAGCTGCTCGCCTTCGTGATCGCGGGATCGTCGCGGGCGTGGCCGGCTCGCTCTACGCGCAGTTCGTCGGCTCCATCACGCCCGACGCGTTCTTCTGGACGACCTCCGGCGAGGTCGCTGCTGATGGTGATCATCGGCGGCACCGGGCACGCTCGGCGGCGCCGGTCCGGGCGCGGCCGCCTTCATCCTGCTGCAGAGCCTGGTCAGCACCTACACCGAGCGCTGGATGCTGATCCTGGGCGTGACGCTTCATCCTGTTCGTGCTCTTCGCGCCCGGCGGCATCGCGGCGCGCTGCGCGGCGCGGGTCGGCTGCGCGCATGACGCGCGCCGCTCCTGGCCATCGAGCGGCTGAGCCGCGCACTTCGGCGCGCGCTGAGCGCGCTCAGCCGCGTGTCGCTCCGCGTCGCCGCCGCGCGAGCGCCGGGCCATCATCGGGCCCAACGGCGCGGGCAAGACCACGCTCTTCAACGTCATCACCGGGCAGCTCGTGCCGACGTCGGGGCCGCATCCGTCTTCGACGGCGCGCCGATCACCGGGCTGCCGCCGCACGCGGTGGCCCGCCGCAGGCATCTCGCGCTCCTTCCAGCGCAACGAACCTCTTCCCGAAGCTGGCGGTGCGAGGAGAACCTGCGGCTGGCCGCCGCGGACGGGCGGCCGGCAGCTACAGATCTCGCTCGGGCGGCGTCAGCGCTGGCGCGGGCCAGCTCGACCGGGCGCGCGAGGTCGCGGCAGGTCGTGGGCCTCGCTGACCGCCTGGCGCGCCGGCCGGGACGCCTCTCCTACGGCGAGCAGCGCCAGCTCGAGGTCGGCGTCGCGCTCGCGACGCAGCCCGCGGCTCCTGCTCCGGACGAGCCCACCGCCGGGCATGTCGCCCGAGGAGACCGAGCGCATGACGCGCATGCTCGAGGCGCTGCCGCGGAGCGTGACGCTGCTCATCATCGAGCACGACATGGACGTGGTGTCGCTCGCTCGCCGACCGCGTCACTGTGCTCCACTACGGCGAGGTGCTCGACCGAGGGCACCTTCGACGAGGTCAAGGGCCGATCCGCGCGGTCTACGAGGTCTACCTCGGGGAGCGCGTGATGAGCGCATGCTCGACGGTGGACGGCATCCACGCGTACTACGGCGACAGCCACGTCCTCCACGGCGTCTCGCTCGCGTGTGGCGGCGGGGCGAGGCGGTCGGCGCTCCTGGGCGCGGAACGGCGCGGCAAGACGACCGACGATCCGCAGCATCGTCGGGCTTCACCGCCGCCGCGCGCGGGCGCGTATCGTCCTCGACGGGGCAGCGATCGAGCGGCTGGCCGGCCTATCGCATCGCCCGGCGCGGCCTGGCGCCTCGTGCCGCCAGGGCCGCCGGATCTTCGCGCCGCTCTCGGTGCGCGAGAACCTGCTGCTGGGCGCGCGCGCCTGACGGCTGACGCCTCGAGCGCGATCTTCCGCGCTGTTCCCGCGCTTGCGCGAGCGCCAGGAGCAGTCGGCGGCACCGCTCTCGGGATGGCGAGCAGCAGATGCTCGCCATCGGCCGCGCGCTCCTGACCAACAGGCCGCATGCTGCTGCTCGACGAGCCCTCGGAGGGCTGGCGCCTGCTGTTCGTGCGGGAGATCGGCGCGCATCGTCCAGGCGGCTCAGGCGGAGCGCGCTTTCTCGATCCTGCTCGTCGAGCAGAACTATCACCTGGCGCTCGCGGGTGGCCGACCGCGTCTACGTGATGAACAAGGGACAGATCGTCTACGAGGGGGACGCCCGCGGGGCCTCGAGGCCGATGAGAGGTGAAGCGGCGGCATCTGGGGTGGCGTGAGGGCCGCCGTGACCTCTTCAGACTGCGGGGGCTGGCGGACCATGGCCCCCGGCACTCCCAGCCGGCGACAGCCCAGATCGGCGGATACCCTCCGAGAGGCTCAGAGGAGGCTGGAAGAGGCGTGGGCAGGATGAGGGTGATCCGGCACCAGGATGATGTGACTGAGGAGCCCGACCAGCAGCACCAGCACGTCCAGAACGGCTAGGGTCAGCATCAGCGCGGGTGGCCCGGTCCAATTCCGAGACGTCCGCCGATCCCGGCAGCGCGATGAAGAGGCCCACCCTGATCGGGGGCAGGTTGAGCCGGATGCCCACCGCGGCCACGATGACGATGGCGTAGCGGGATCGGGATGGATGCCGAGCCCGGCCGCCACCGGCAGGAGTGGCTCGGGAGCAGGATCACCACCGCCGGGAGCCCTCGATGACCGCGCCGAAGAAGATGAACGATGCGCGGCGGTGGAGGAAGCTGAGGTGCTGACGCCAGGCGGCGCTGCCCGGCACCACCTGGTTGCATGGAGCCGGATCATCGCGGCCGGCATCTGCTGGACGGTGAGGAACCACGAGACTGACGCCGCGGTCGCCAGAGCAGCAGTCCCACCGCGCCGCGTGATCACCGCGGAGTTCATCAGAGATCGCCGGGCAGGTCCTGTCCGACTCGATCTCGCAGGTAGACGAAGAGGCCGACCACCGCCGCGCATAGCACCGCGAGCACCGAGGCCTCGGTGGGGGTCATGATGCCGCCCAGGATGCCGCCGAAGATGATCACCGGGGCATGCCGAGTGGATCAGGGGCCTGGACGAGCAGGCGACGCCCAGCGCTCGCGGAGCCGCGCGGCTGGGCCTCGGCCGCGATGCCCATGCCCCGGCGGGCGCCAGATGTAGCCATGAGCATGATCGCCATGACCACTGCGTGGCGGGAAGCCGGCGGTGAAGAGCGGCGGCCACCGAGAGGGCTCGCGTGGCACGGAGCCGACTCGGCGATCAGTGAGGATGCAGGGCGGCACCAGGGATGCCCATCGTGGACGCGGCCGACACCACCGCGACCGCGCAGCTCGCGGCTGTAGCCGGCGCGCAACCAATGCCCGGATGGTGGTGGACGGCGACCGGCGGATAGACGATGTCGGCCACCGTGGAGCCGGAGATGCCGGAGAAGATGTACCTCGCGCCGCCGCCACGACCGCCGCTGCCGAGCTCCGCCCCGCACCCAGCAGCCTCCAACAGCGCCACCGCCAGACGCACGAGGCGAGCACCATGCGTAACTGAACGAAGTACAC
>ERZ1370068.5134-contig-4170_pt1 | contig 69878 bp, 103 predicted proteins | sample MGYA00561227_ERZ1370068 | MGnify/ENA primary metagenome ERZ1370068 (study PRJEB38410, sample SAMEA6850437) | metagenome | study: Metagenomic assessment of the ecological functions of the soil: analysis of the soil microbiota associated with the...
GATGCTTCTTCGATTCAGTTACGTATTGCTAAGATCAACTCCATGGGGAGCTGCGCTCAATCCGGCGGGCGATCATTGCCACCACGCCCGCGCGGCCCCCCTTCAGCGGCCTGAGACGAGACCCATCAGCCCGAACAGCACCGTGACCTCCGCCGCGGCCACACGGCGTAGGCGTCCGCCGTCGCGGTACCCTGAAGAGGTATCGCTCGGCTGAACCACAGACCGCAATCACGGGGCAAATCGCCATCCGACGGCACGTGGGTGGATCTTCTGCGAGGCCACATCGTCAATTCGTCGGCGCCTCTGGCGATAATGCAGCGCCTGCCTGAACGATCGCGACGATGGCGACGAGCGGCGCGAACAGCCGTTTCCGTATCGCGCTGTCCCTAATCCTGCTCATCAGTCATCCGGCGGCTCGGTGGCGTCCACAGCGACAGCGTCTGATCGACGTCGAACGCCGGTGAAGATGCCGATCCACATCACCGCGGTGGCCCAGTGAGCGGTGACGCCAGCAACGGCTCATCGCCATCGCCAGCAATGGTGCCGGGTAGTGATCGCGGATACAACAGGATCGGCGGCGTACATCACGGACCAGCGCCGCACGAGCATGGCCGCGAACAGGTTCCGACGCAGGCGGGCCCGTGATTGCGCCCGCTGACCAGCAACGCACCGACAGCGCCAGTCGCGCGACAGCGCCGCGCGAAGCAACCAGGGCCACGACGGCATCAGCAGAATTTCCGTCATCAATGCGACCGGATGCCCAGCGGCTTCCCGACATAGGCGCGACCGCAGCGGCATAAGCGCGAGCAACAGCGCGCAGCGTTTCAGCGTAACGTTCGCGCTCGAACGTCGAAGCCGAGCACGCCAGCGGTGCCGGAAGAGAACGCGAGCAAGCGTCCACAGGATGCCGGACGCCCACCATCTTCAGGCGGTTCCCCTTACGCTACGAATGCGGGCGAGCACGACTTCGCCGATTTTCCGCGAAGAAATTGCGGTCGTCGTCGGGGACCAGCTCTTCGCCACCGATGGCGGCGTCTTTGCAGAGCACGAGCAGCGCAATGCGCAGGAACATCGGTGCAGTGTTTTCCTATGACGCGCTGCGATAAGCGCCCGCAGACCAGGCGCGGCGGGCTGTCGGCGCGACCATCCGTCGCCGCACAAACTCCACGCGCGGACAGTCCGCCGGATCAGATCGTGCGTGGCCAGGACGACCGATCCGCTCACGCACCGGAACCAACTGCCGCAGCCGCTCGGCGACGAGCGACACCAGCGCTCATCCGTCAGGCCGATGAACGGCTCGTCGAGGCAGCACCAGCCGTGGCCCGTGGAGCAGTGCGCGCTCGAAGCGCGAGAGCGCTGCCGCATCCGCGCGAGAACTCACTGACCGCATCCTCTGCGCGCGCCGAAACGGCCCCGCTCGCTCGAGCGCCTAGTCGACGATGACGCGAGGATCGAGACCATATCACCTGGGCGAAGGGGTGAGGTTGGCGCTTTTCAGCAGTTCAGGCTACCAGAACAGCTCGTGCGACAGCCGATGCGCCATCGCGGCTCGCCGCCAAGCGCCCGCTCTCAGCCGCCGACCACCCTCGCCCGCCGACGGCGGGGCTGAGGCGTAATAACGCCTACGACCGGCGTTGGTTGCCGAGCGCCATTGGGACCGAAACAGGCCGACGATGTCGCCGCGCGCCAGCATGGCAAGAAGTGTCGCGACACGGCGCGGCGCCAGCCATGTGTCGTGAGACGTCGAGGAGTTGAGGCGGTCAGAAGTCGAGTAACGCCGCGTTTGAGCATCGCCGCTCGTCTGGGCCGCCATCGAAGGACGACGCATACTATACTCGTGGTGACGCCAGCCTGCTTACGAGCAGCTTCGCTGCCGGTGGTTGCCGCTTTGCGCCTGTCGCCGCCGGTCGGCGCCAGCACCTCATTCGAGCGCGCCCACGAGCTGTTCGCGGCGCGCGGCAGTAAGCTCCGTTCGTCGCCCCCAGCAGCGATGTGATCGTGCTCGAGGCGCAGCAGATCAGCGGGAGAGCAACCGCCCGCTGGCAGCGCAATCAGCTGCTTGCGTTCGCGTCACTGACGCGTCGGCGTCGCTACCACAGCCCCGCGCGCAGCCACGCGCCGATCCACAACATCACGAAGGAAGAGCGCAACGTCGCGGCGTCGAGCTGTGATGCGGATGCGCGCTGACCGTCGAGGGCGATCGGCTGGCTCCCGGCCTGAACCGCGCCGCCCGTCGCCGCGATCGCCAAAAGTCTTCCCCTGCCGCGGGCATCTCGCGCTGATTCGCCACCCTGACGGGGCTCAACGTCGATGTTGCCGACCGTTTTCTTCTTGACGATCACCGCCAGCTGCTCGATGTTGTGGGAAACGCCTGCGTGACGTCGATCGATCCGCTGCCCGACGGCATGCCGCAGCGCGACCTGCACGAACGTCGCACCGGCGCAGAAACGGTCCGCTGACGGTGACGCGCCGTCGCCCTTCGCCGTCGCCAGCGGCGACGGACCACGCCATGATCTGGGCGTTGCCGGCGCCTGTCGGCAGTTCCATGACGAACGGCGCCGGCGGGTTCACCGGCGCCCGGGCGGTGTTCTCGCACGTCGAGCAGATAGGAAGATGTTGATCGTCTCGTCGCCCGGCTCGATGACGATGCGCGACTGCGTGCCGATGACGACCTGACCGGAGATCGGCGGCGCCTCCGGTGTCGTCGCCAGGCGCTTTCGTCTTGTCGGTGGCGACGAGCATCAGACGCACGCCGCCCTGCCGCCGGCACCGGAAACTCCTGCGACTCGAGCCGCTCGCCGTCGACGACCGCGATCGCCTTGACGGTGGATTGCCGCGCCGTCGAGGCCGTCGAGAATTGCGCGCGGCCGCTGTCGTCGGTCTTGACCGTCTTCACCTGTCGAGCCGGCGTGGAGTTCGACGGAAAATTCGTGATGTTGTTCGACAGGTCGCCGCGGATCAGACGGACCGAGATCGAGCTATTGGGCAGGTCGGTGACGGGCCGCGGGATCCCGGACATCTGCTTTGGCGTCCGGCATCTGGAATTGGCGCGCGGCACAGCAGGATGACAAACCCAAAGGAGGCAGAGAAGGCAGAGTTTTCCCTTCCAGCCCTTCCTGCCTGTTCCAGCCCAATCTGCCCTTCACAGCTTCTGCCCGTCGACTTGCAGAACCTCGCGTCCTGATCGTTTGCGGTCGAGCACGAGGCGCGAAATCGCGCCGGCTACAGAACCGCGCTCCATGTCCGCTGACAGCCTCGCGTTCCATCGGACCAGCTGGAGCGCGTGCGGGCCAGCGGCGCCGTCGCCCAGACGTTTCGTCGAGGTCCTTCTCAATCTGATCGCGGTAACCCGTCGCCGGCGTCGAGCTGCCGCATCAGGCGCGCCGCGCGCGCCCGCAGCCTGCCCGACATCTCCTGCCAGTCGGCGTCGGACAGCTTGCCCCATCGCGCGATCGAACTCGAGCTCCTTGATGGTGCGCAGCGTCAGCAGCTTTCTCGCGCTCGAGCGCCGACGCGCGTGCGCTGACCGACCATCGCCGTGCGGTCGCCCTCGGCGACACGAGCGGCCGGACGCGCGCAGCGCCGCCAGGCCGACGAGCGCCGCGGTGGCCATCAGTACGGTGCCGCAGGATGACGACGGCAAGCCCTGCCCGCGCGCCAGGAACGTGATCGCCGTCGCGCAGCCCAGCGCGGCGAGCACGAAGAACTGCCAGGGTTGCAGGCCGCGGTCCGATGTGGCGTCCGGCTTTAGCCGGACCTCCGCTGAGTCGAGGTCTCGGAGCTCATCGTCGATGCGCTCGTCGAGTTCGGCGTCAATCGGCGCGGGCGGCCTCGGCGGCGCGTGTTCGGACGCCGCGTCCAGCGCACCGCCGCGAAGCCGACCGATGACTGCGCCGGTAGCGCCGACCAGATACGGCAACAGCCACGCGAGGCGGCTGAAGCCCTTGTCGATCGGCGCGCCGAGCATCTCGCTGCGCCGCCGTGACTCGGTCGATGAACGCACTGAATGATCTCGTCGTGGTCTTGCTTCTGGTCGATCAGCGTCGGCGAGCTCGCCGCGCATCTCGATGCGACGTGCCGCAGGGATCCTTGCGGCACTCGCCGATGTTGGCGTGACCGCACGTGCCGCACGTGCACACGATCTCGTGCTGCATCTGCTTCTCGAACGGCGTTGCGCGCGTAGTGCGAACGTCTGGATGTCTCGTCGCGCGCGGCGCCTGGCCATGCTGCTGGCGCGAACGTGTCGTGCCGCCGAGCAGGCACGAACGCCAGCATGCAGCGCCACGGTCGGTCGCCGCCGCCGCCTCGGCCGGCAGTCTGCGCGACGGCGAACGCGATACGCGCGCTCGGGCAGCAGCGCGATGCCGGTGCCGAGCGCCATGACGCCGAACCCGATCCAGATCCAGTTGACCAGCGGGTTGACGACGATCTCGAGCGCTGCGCCGACTGATCGTCGAGCGCTCGGACGGCGCCGCCATGCACGACATAGAGGTCCTCGGCGAGCGTGCGGCGGATCGCGACTTCCGTCGTCGGCTCCTGCTCGTGCTTGCGGAACTGCCACTTCGCGGGATACAGCGTGTCGATCTGCTTGCCGTCGATGAACACCGCCAGGTACGCCGTCACCATCTGCTTCTGGCCGTCGTCGCTCACCTTCGACGCCGTCGTTGCGGATCGTGATAGCGACCGATCGTCGCTTCCTGCGCCGAGCTTGAGCAGCACCTGCTCGATCGCTTCTTGACGCCGTTGCCCGGCGAAGCCGAGGCAGATCAGCACGATGCCGACGTGCACGATGTAGCCGCCGTAGCGGCGCTTGTTGCGGCCGACGAGGCCGATCGAGCGCCGTCACGCATGTCGGTGCCGGTGTTCTTGCCGGCGCACGTTCGCGCCGCGCCAGAACTCCTGCACGATCGTGCCGACGACGAACGCGCACAGCGCGAAGCAGAGGCCCGACGACCCACAGCGCGAATGCCGAGCGCCATCACCGCGCCGGCGGCGACCAGCGGCCGCGACGCGGCCACAGGAACTGATCGCGCAGGTTCTGTCAGCGTCGATTTGCGCCACGCGAGCAGCGGCGCCGACGCCGGTCAGCAGCAGCAGGATCGAGCCCGACCGGCGCCATCCACTTGTTGAAGAACGGCGCGGCCGACGGTGAGCCGCTCGCCCGTCACCGCCTCGCTCAGCGTCGGGAACATCGTCGCCGAACAGCACGAACATCGCCGGCGAACAGCAGGATCCAGTTGTTGACCAGGAACGCCGCTTCGCGCGACGCCCACGAGTCGAGCTCGTTGCGCGCCTTCAGCAGCGGCAGCGCGGTAAATCACCAGGCCGAAGCTGAACGTGAGCGATCGCCACCATGAACACGGTGAACAGCCGCGCCAGCATCGGATCGTCGCCGAACGCGTGCACCGACTGCACGACGCCCGACCGCGTCATGAACGTGCCGAAGATCGTCAGGAAGAACGTGATGATGACGAGCGTGACGTTCCACACGCGCAGCATGCTGCGCCGCTCCTGGACCATCACCGAGTGCAGGAACGCGGTCGCCGTGAACCACGGCAGCAGCGCCGGCGTTCTCGACCGGATCCCAGCCCCAGTAGCCGCCCCAGCCGAGCTCTTCGTACGCCCAGATCATCCCGAGCGTCAGGCCGAACGACAGGAACAGCCAGCGCGAACATCGTCCAGCGGCGGACCGCGCGCAGCCACGAGTCGTCGAGGTGCCCGGTGATCAGCGCCGCCATGCCGAACGCGAACGGGATCGTCATGCCGACGAAGCCGATGTAGAGCGACGGCGGATGGATCGCCATGTAGAAGTTCTGGAGCAGCGGGTTCAGGCCCTCGCCGTCGGCCGGCGCGTCGCGTCAGGAACGTCGCGAACGGGTTGTTGTGCACCACCATCAGGAAGAGGAAGAACATCTGCACCGCCGAGATCGATCGCGACGACGTACGGAATCAGCTCGCGATGGCGCTCGCGGTTCACGTAGACCGCGATCGTGCCGAAGACCGACAGCAGGAACACCCAGAACATGATCGAGCCGTCGAGGCCGCCCCAGTACGACGTGATCTTGTAGAAGAGCGGCTGGACGCTGTCGGAGTAGTGCGCGACGTATCTGATCGAGTAGTCGCCGGTCAGGAACGCGTTGATCGATGACCGCCGACGCGCACGGTCATCAGCGCGCGCGACGAGGTAGAACGCGCCGATGCCGCTCTCGATCAGCCGGCGCGATCCGCGGCGCGCGCCAGCGACCGAGACGACGGCGGCGTAACTGCAGGCGACGAACGCGGCGAGCAGTAGGAGAAACGAGCCAAGGGAGGCCATGCGCGTTACGAGCCCGCGCCTGGGCGGATTTGGCCGCGGCTTCGTAAGCTCGACGGGCACTTGGCCATCACGCCATCCTTCTCGACGCGGAAATGTCCCGACGGATCGAAGCTTGCCCTTGAGCACGACTTCGGCTTCGTCCTTGAACGTGTCGGGCAACAGGCCCTTGTACGACGCCTCGACGACGCCGCCGGCTGCATCGCGCCGCGCGCCGGGTTGTTCTGAACCTTGAACCTGTAGTCGAGCGTGTCGGGCCGCTGCACCCAGATCGACCCGGGCACGACGTAGCCGTGCAGCTGCACGCGCTTGGTCTTGCCACTCCTGGTGCTTCCCGATCACTTCGTCGACGTTCTTGAACTTGCTCCAGTCCCTCGCGCAGGGTGGACCAGAGCATTCCGGAGAACGCGAGCCCGAGCACGAGCGCGGTAACACCTATCTTGATATATCGATGTGTCATAAGGACTTCCGGGAAAGTTTGCGTTGTCCAGAATAGCCCGACCACCGCCAGGATGCAAGGAACGGGACCGCGAAAAATGGCCTGCTTTTCTCTGAACGCGGCGAATCACGTGCGGGATTTTCGGAGCTCTTCCTGAAAAACCCTGCTTCGGTGCAGCAGCTCGACAACTGCCGCGACCGGCAATCCGGACGACGTTCGAATATGAGCCTTCGATCCGCGTGACGAACCGCGATGCCAGCCCCTGGATCGCGTATCCGCCGGCCTTGTCGCGGCCTTCCCCGCGCCCGACGTACCACGCCACCTCGTCTGGCGTGAGTGGCCGCGAAAGAGACTGCCGTCGTTTCGACGCGTCCGACCTCGAAGGCGTTGCGACGAATGCTTACGCCGGTGAGGACGTCGTGGCGGCGTCCCGACAGAACGCTCGAGCATTGCCGCCGCGCTCATCGTCGTCGCGCGGCTTGCCGAGGATCGGTGCCGTCGACGACGACGGTGGTGTCGGCGGCGAGGATGACGGTCCGCTCGGCTGAAGCCCTGCGTCCATCGCCGCCGGCTGGAAGCGCGCAGCCTTTAGCCGAGCGGCTCGAACTCTCCGCCGCCAGCCGCCGCACGTAAGCGCCGGCGACTCCCCGCGCGCGACTGCTTCGTCGACGTCGGCGACGACGATGTCGAAGTCGAATCCCGCCGCGCGCGAGCAGATCGCGCGCGACGAGGCGACGCCGACGCCAGAATCAAGCGCATGTTACGATTTTCGCATGCGTCCCCTCTCGCACGCCGTGCCCCGGTGCGGTCGCCGACCTTTTGCGCAGCGCGCCGCTCTCGGACGGCAAGGTGGCATTTGCCTGGAAGGTCGCCGTCGGCCCCGCGATGGAGCGCGCGACCGCGATCAAACTCGAAGGCACCGTGCTGATCGTCGAGCCGGCCAACGCGCAGTGGGGGCGCGAGATCCAAACGATCGACCGGCGTCATCCTGTCACGGCTCAGCACGCTCGCTCGGGCGCGACACCGTGACGGACATCAAGGTGCGAAGCTGAGCTGGCAGCTGAAAGCCGAGAGTCAACAAATGCGCGAGTCGAATCATCGTCGGCGCCGTGCGAACAGCCACAGGGAAATTTCTCGGCGCGCTCAAGGATTTCACCGCCACCCAGCTCGGCGCGATGGTGGTCGCGCGAAGCCGTTCGGCGCGCGGGCATCGATCCGGCGACGCGTCGACGAATGCATCATGGGCAACGTCGTCTCCGCCGGCGTCGGCCAGAGCGCCGGCGCGGCAGGCGGCGCTGCAGCGGCGGGCTGCCGATCACGTCGCGCGCGCTCACGATCAACAAGGTGTGCGGCTCGGGCCTGAAGGCCGTGATGCTCGCCGCATCAGGGCGATCGCGACCGGCGACATCGACATCGCCGTGGCCGGCGGCATGGAGTCGATGAGCAACTGTCCGTATCTGCTGCCGCGCGTGCGCGAGGGCTGCGGATGGGCAACGGCGAGCTCGTCGACTCGATGATCAACGACGGCCTGTGGTGCTCGTTCGAGAACTGGCACATGGGCAACGCCGGCGAAGTCGTCGCCGAGCACTATCACGTCGACGCGCGCGCAGCAGGACGAGTACGCCGCGCGAGAGCCACCGAAGGCCGCGCGCGCCGACGCGCGGAGGCGCGTTCAGCGGACGAGATCCTGCCGATCTCGATCCCGCAGAAGAAAGGCGATCCGATCGTCGTCGATCGCGACGAAGTCGATCCGCGCGCGACACGACGCGCGAGGCGCTCGCCGCGCTGAAGCCGGCGTTCAAGAAGGACGGCACCGTCACCGCCGGCAACGCGCCGGGCGTCAACGACGGCGCCGTCGGCGCTCGTCGTGATGGCGGCGGACGCGCGCGACGTCAGCTCGGCCTGACGCCGCTCGCGCGCATCGTCGGCCAGGCGACCAGCGGGCTGCCGCCGAAGCTCGTGCTGATGACGCCGGTCGAAGCCGTGCGCACGCGTCGCCGAGAAGGTCGGCTGGAGACTCGAGCGACGTCGATCTCTTCGAGCTGAACGAAGCGTTCTCCGTGCAGGCCGTCGCGGTGCTGCGCGAGCTCGGCATCGATCCCGCGAAGGTGAACGTCAACGGCGGCGCCGTCGCGCTCGGCCACGCGATCGGCTCGAGCGGCGGCCGCGTGCTGACGACGCTCATCTATGCGCTGAAGCGGCGGAACCTGAAACGCGGCATCGCGACGCTGTGCCTCGGCGGCGGCAACGGCGTCGCGCTAGCCGTCGAACGCTCGAGTACACGAACGTCCGAAAACCGCTCAGATGTTTCTTCTCGTGCTTTCGTGCTTCGTGAGTTTCAAGGCGTACGGCCGCAAATGATCAAGACGGATCGGAATCGTCGGCGCCGGCACGATGGGCAACGGTATCGCGCAGGTGTTCGCGCAGGCGGGCTTCACCGTTCGCCTCGTCGACGTCGCGCAGCCGCTGCCTCGATCGCGCGCGCGGCTCGATCGAGAAGAGCCTCAACGAAGTTCGTCGAGAAGGGCAAGCTGACCGCCGGCGATCGCGACGCGGCGCTGGGACGGCTCACCACGACCACGACCCTCGACAAGCCCTGGCGGACCGCCGACTACGTCGTCGAGGCGATCGTCGAGAACGCTGGACGCGCAAGCGCGCGCTGTTCACGAGCCTCGACGCGATCTGTCAGCGAGCACGCGATCCTCGCCGTCCAACACCTCGTCGATCTCGATCACGTCGCTCGGCGCGGCGACCGAAGCGGCCCGACAAGGTGCTCGGCATGCACTTCATGAACCCGGTGCCGCTGATGGCGCTGGTCGAGCTGATCCGCGGCCAGGCGACGTCGAACGAGTCGATGACGATCGCGATCGGAGCTGTGCGCGCCGCTCGGCAAGACCGCCGGTCGAAGCCGGCGGACTATCCCGGCTTCATCGCCAACCGCGTCCTGATGCCGATGATCAACGAGGCGATCTTCTGCGTTGATGGAAGGCGTCGGCACAGCCGGAGGCGATCGACACGGTGATGAAGCTCGGCATGAACCACCCGATGGGACCGCTCACGCTCGCCGACTTCATCGGCCTCGACGTGTGCCTCGCAATTCTGAACGTCCTGCACGACGGTCTCGGCGATCCGAAGCATCGTCCTCGTCCCGCTACTGCGGCGCATGGTCGCCGCAGGCACCTCGGCCGGAAGTCGGGCCAGGGCTTTTACACGTACCAGCCATAGCGCACCGGTGATCGGCGCGAGGATCGCCAACCTCCGCGCGGCAGCCCACGGGTTCTGCACGAGCGTCGGCCGGAGAACAGCTGCTCGTCGTTCAGTCTCGGCAAACAGATTCAGGCCGGACACGAAGAAGCGTTTGAATGAACGGCCAGAACAGCTGCCAGCCCGCACGGCGGCAGGCGTGTCAGCCCAGCCAATCGAGGAGCAAGTGCGTCGCGTAGGCGCAGGCGCAGATCAGCGCGACGCGCCATCGCCCGACGTGGTGTCCGACGCTGACCTCACCTGTCACAGCCAGCCGCGACAATGAAGACGAAGGCCACGGCAGTGAGACTGTGCGGCGAAGGATCGGTCGATAGCGCGGCAGCAGCAAGGATCGAGATCGGCCACGGCGGCCGAGCAGCGCGCAGGTCGCGATCAAGACTCGATCGGCGAGCGCCGCCGGTCGATCGCGTCGCCGGCGTAGACGACTGCGGCATCCAGCGAGACGTGGCCAACTGGGCTAGGCACGGCGCGCCTATGATGGCAGATTCTCAAAACTCTTCAGTACAGAGGCGAAAGTCGATTGCTTCGTAAGTGCATGAATATACAGAATATTATTGATCCAGATCGTGCACGGAATGTGCACTTGACTTTCGCCCGGCACGTTTCTAGAATAGCGGAGCTTCGAAGGAGCCAACATGCCCCCACAGAACGTAACGGAGAGAGGGACGACCGTCAGGATCGCGAACGCCTCAAAGCCGTCGAACTGGCCGTCGGGCCAGATCGAGAAGCAGTTCGGCAAGGGCGTCGATCATGCGCCTGGGCCAGAAGGGCGCGATCCAGCCGATCGATGCCATCCCGACCGGCGCGCATCAGCATCGACTACGCGCTCGGCGTCGGCGGCGTGCCGCGCGGCCGCGTCATCGAAATCTTCGGGCCCGAGTCGTCGGGCAAGACCACGCTGGCGCTGCAGGTGATTGCGGAAGCGCAGAAGCTCGGCGGCATGGCGGCGTTCGTCGACGCCGAGCACGCGCTCGATGCGCGCCTATGCGCAGAAGCTGGGCGTCGATCTCGACAACCTGCTCGTCTCGCAGCCCGACAACGGCGAGCAGGCGCTCGAGATCGTCGAAGTCCTCATCCGCTCGAACGGCGTCGACGTCGTGGTCGGTCGACTCGGTGGCCGCGCTCGTGCCCAAGGCTGAAATCGAAGGCGAGATGGGCGACGCGCAAATGGGCCTGCAGGCGCGCCTCATGTCGCAGGCGCTCCGCAAGCTCACCGGCGCCGTCTCGAAGTCGAAGACGTGCCTCATCTTCATCAACCAGCTGCGCGAGAAGATCGGCGTCATGTTCGGCAATCCGGAAACCACGACCGGCGGCCGCGCGCTGAAGTTCTACGCGTCGGTCCGCATCGACATCCGCCGCATCGCCAGCATCAAGGACGGCGACGTCGTCGTCGGCGGCCGCACCCGCGTGAAGGTCGTGAAGAACAAGGTCGCGCCGCCGTTCCGCGAAGCCGAGTTCGACGTGATGTACGGCGAAGGCATCTCGCGCACGGGCGATCTGCTCGATCTCGGCGGTCGACAAGCGCATCATCGAGAAATCAGGCGCGTGGTTCGCCTATGGCGGCGAGCGCCTCGGCCAGGGCCGCGAGAACGCCAAGCAGTTCCTCAAGGACAACCCGGACATCTGCAAGGCCATCGAAGATCGCGTGCGCCGCGAGCTGGGCATGGCGCGCGAGAGTTGAGGTCGCGGCTGTTTAACCCAGCGCCGAATCAGCAGCCATCGAGCCCTCCTCACTCCATCTAAGCCTGTTCAGAACAGCCGACCGAGGCAAGGGGGCCCGATGCGTAACGTTACGCTTCAACTTTCTCATTTTCATCGCGTTAGCGCGCGCAGCGCGCAGGCGGCTGGCCGCTCAGGCCGATATCAACGGCACCTGGACCGCCGAGCTGCGGCAGAGGCAAGGTCTTTCTTCAGGTCCGAACCGAGCCTCCCGACAGCTCCCGGTCCGGGACGGTAACGGCGGACTGGAACATGGGCCAGAGCTATCCGGTCGAGGAACTGTCCGGGCTGCCCGCCAACGACGAACACCTCACACGCGTCCAACGTGAAGTTCGAGATGCGCCGCGAGGCCGGCACCCTCGCCTTCGAAGGATCATTCCGCGACGGCCGCGGCGCCGGGCTCTTCACCTTCGCGCCGCGGGCCGCATACACGGCGGAAATGCGGTCGCTCGGGTTCAACGACGACCTCGATCTGTGGCGCCGCTATCAGCTCGCGGTTCACGACGTCGGCCCGCGCTACATCCGCGATCTGAAGACCGAAGGCTTCGACAAGCTGCACGCTCGATCAGATCCAGCGCGCCAAAACCGCACGGCGTGTCGATCGAGTACATCCGCGGCATCAAGGCTGAGGGCTTCACGCACGGTGAGCCTCGAAAGCGCTCGTACGCACGCGCGATCACGGCGTCACCCAGGAATACATCAAGGCGATGAAAGCCGAGGGCTACACCGGCACGACGCTCGACGAATTCGTGCGCGCGCGACCACGGCGTGACCCAGGCCGTACGTGCAGGGCATGCGCCAGTCGGGATTCGCCAGCGCGACGATCGACGAGTTGGTTCGGGCCAGGACCACGGCGTCACGCCCGAGTTCGTGAAGGGAGATGAAGGACCTCGGTTTCCAACGTGTCAGGAGCTCGACGCCTACGTGCGCCTCCGCGATCACGGCATCCGCGCCGCATACGCGACGGGCTCAAACAGGCCGGCTACGACAAGCTCGCGCCGGAGGAACTGATCCGGTTGCGCGACCACGGCGTCACCGCCACTACATCCGTGAGCTCGGCGCCCAGGGCTACAAGAACGTGCCCGCTCGAGGACGTCGTGCGCATGAAGGACCACGGCGTCACGCCGGAGTACTCGCCGACATGAAGGAGATCTTGAAGGACTGACGGTCGCTCAGGTGGTCCGCCTCCGCGACCACGGCATCACGCCGGGCTTCGTGAACCACGCGCGTTCGCGCGGCTTCAAGACCACCGATCCCGATGAGCTGGTCCGTCTCAAGAACGGCGGCGCTTTACAGAATTAGTCTGAAAAGTGGCGCAGGGCTAGCCGACTGCGACCGTCCGTCATCGAACATCGAAGTCCCAGCTTCCGAACACTTCGCGCGGTCCGCGGGTAACCCGTTGACCGCGCGCTGCAGTTCCGGCACATGCGTACGCAACGCGACGCCGCGATGAACCTCCTGCGTGACGCTCCGCTACGGCCTCCGCATCCTGACGCGCAACCCGACGTTCGGCAGTCGCCGCGATCACGGTGGTGGCGCTCGGGGATTAGCGCCACCACGGCGGTGTTCTCGGTGGTGCGCGGCGTCCTGCTCCAGCCGCTGTCCTATCGCGAACCCAACCGTCTCGTCGCTGTTCCGCGCCGGGGTCACCGGCGTCGCGCGGCAGGCGCTGGTGACCGGTTTCGAGCTGGCGGCGATCAAGGCGCGCACGGATCTGTTCGAATCGATTGGGGTGATCAACGAGTCGGGCGGCAATCTGACTGCGCCCGATCGATGGAAGCCGTCACCGCCGCGTCACCAAGCGACAACTTCCTCGAGATGCTCGGGCTGAAGCCGTTTCTCGGCCGGATGGTGTCGCGGCAGGACATCGGTCCTCAATGGGTCACCGCAGTCGACATCGCCTACGAAGCTCGATGGCAGCGCCGCTGGCACGGCGACCCCGACATCGTCGGCAAACCGATCGAGGTGCAACAACATCCCGATGACGATCGCCGGCGTCCTGCCGCCGCGCTTCGTCCTGAGCTCGGACCGAACGTGCCGATCCCGCGGCGACTCGACGTCTGGTTCCCTCGCGGGCCGGGCTACGACGAAGGCCCGACGCGCAGCCAGACGGTGATCGCCCGGCTGCGTCCGCGGCGTCAGCCTTCAGGCGGCGCAAGCGCAGGTGAACGCGCTGACTGCCGGCGTCGTCGCGGCGAATGCCGGAGCCTATCGTGCGGGCGCCGTCCACCTGTCGCTCACGACGATCGACCGCGAGGTCGGCAGCGACGTCCGGCCCGGCGCTCTTCGCGTTGGCGGGCGCCGTCGCGTTCGTCCTGCTCGTGGCGTGCGCCAACCTGATGAACCTGCTGCTCGCGCGCGCTGCGCCCGAACCCGCGAGCTCGCCATTCGCGACGGCGATCGGCGCTTCGCGCCGCCGCCTGATCGCGCAGCTGGCCGCCGAGGGTCTGCTGCTCGGCGTCATCGGCGCGGCGCTCGGGCTGATCGTCGCGCAATGGAGCGTCGACGGGCTGCTGCGACTGGCGCCCGCGACGCTGCCGCGCCGCGATGGCATCGCCATCGATCCGGTCGCCGCGCGTTCGCTGTCGGCACGTCGCTGCTCTGCTCGCTGCTGTTCGGGCTCGTGCCGGCCTGGCAGGCGACGAAGATTGGCGTCGTCGACATGATCAAGCAGGATCCCGCGCAGACGCGCGAATGCGCGGCACGACGCGCGGTCTCCTCGTTGTCGGCGCAGCTGGCGCTGTCGTTGATGCTCCTCGTCGGCGCTGGTCTGATGGCACGTGCGTTCGTCAGCATGCGATCGCTGCCGCTCGGCTTCGATCCGATCGCGGGCGGTGACCATGCAGGTGGCGCTGCAGGTGCAGCGCTTCAACGCGGGAACGCTGGAGGAATCGAAACTGAAGCGGCTCGAGTTCTACCATGCGCTCGCGAACTCAGCGCGGCGAGATCCCCGGAGTCGAGCAGGTCGGCATCGGCCTGTTCGTGCCGATGAGCGACAGGCCCGATGACCATGCAGTTTGCGCTCGGCCCGGATCAGCCCCGCGCCCTGCGGTCAGCGCGATTGCCCTCGCAGGGTTCCTGCGAAGTCGCTGCGAGTGCCGCTCGTGGCCGGCCGCTATTTCACGCCTGAGGAAGACAATCGTCCCGTCGCCATCGTCGATCGGCAGCTCGCCGACGAGGTGTGGCCGCACCAGTCCGCCGTGGGACGACGGTTGCTGATCCTGCGGACGGCGGGCGAACCGACGTGGGTGGATGTCGTGGGTGTGGTGAACCACGTGCAGCTCGATGGAGTTGCGCGCGACGCCGCATGCCCGAGATCTTCGTGACGTACGGCACTCGCCAGATCACCGGGCACTGAACATCGTCGTCCGCGGCGCAAATCCCTGTCGCTCGTGCCGGCCGTCGAGGCCGCTGTGCAGCGGCTCGGACCTGGTCGGCCGGTCACGACATCCGCCTCCTCGAGGATTACGTTGCTGACGCGTCGGCCGACACGCGGTTCGCGCTCTTCGTCCTCGGAGTGTTTCGCGGTGCTGGCGACGGTGCTCACTGCGCGATCGGCGTCTACGGCGTCGCCGCGTACGCCACCGCGCGGCGCACGCCGCGAGAATCGCGGTGCGTCTGGCGCTCGGCGCGGACCGGCGCCGGATTGTCGGGCTCGTGCTGCGGGAGGGTTGGCTGTGGACGGCCGGCGGACTGGCTGGCCGGCGTCGCCGGCGCGCTGCTGCTATCGCAATACCTGCGCGCACTGCTCTTTGCGGTCGGCGAACGCGATCCGCTCGACGTTCGTTGGCGTCGCCGCGCTGCTCGGCACCGTGACGCTCCTGGCCACCGTCGTGCCGGCGATCAACGCCCTGCGCGTCGACCCGATGCTTGCTCTACGATCTGAGTGAACGGTGCAATTGGTGGGTTGGTCGAGTTGGAGAATTGGTGATACGCAGCATTCAAGCACACTCACCGATTCGCGAATTCGCCAATTCTCGCGATTCTGCCCGTGGGCGAGGTAGCTCAGTTGGTAGAGCATACGACTGAAAATCGTAGTGTCGACAGTTCGATTCTGTCCCTCGCCACCACTTCAACCACAAGCCATACAACAACTTCAGAATCGACGACGAACTGACCACGTCGCGCAGTTTTTCTCGAAAGTCACAGCGTAGTCACGGCAGATCGTCTGCTTGACCGCGACGCGTTCTCGGGCGTTTGGCGGGTCGCCTGACGGCCCACGTCTCAGCTCGCAGCGGCGTCGGATCGCCCTTCCTGCGTCATCCTGGCGGGTCGCGTTGCTCGCACGCTCGCCCGCCAGAATCCAGCTCGGCCGATTCCGGCTATGCTGTCGCAGTGCCGGCGATTAAGACGATCGACATGCGCCTGATTGACGACTTGTTCGGGATGGGCAGCGGTTACGTGCTCGATTTCAGCGACAAGACGTTCGCCGCCTTTTTCGGGAGGAGATCTCGGTCAACATCGACGAGCAACGGTATTTCCGCTGATGGCACGAGCAAGGCCAAGCGTCTGCGCTAGTTTCTGAAGATCTCCGACCAGAAAACCACGATCAAAGTGCTTGAGGCGCTGTGGGAGTATCGGGAGGCAAACAGGCGCAGAAAGCGCGCCAGCACTAACCAACCAAGGCTGAGTTAGCGTAATCTGCGTCGATCGGTCTCGATGGGGAATCTCAAAGAGCTTCCCGTCGTGGCACCGGCCCGATTCATCCCTCCTGCGGCCGCTGCAAAGGCGCTCAGTGACGTTCGGTAGGTCGCCGCTGAACCAGAAACTCTCCTACGTCGTGCTCGGCACTCGGCCCACCACGATGAGAGCGGCGCCTGGTCTATCGAGCGTGCCTGGGTAGCACAGACGGAAAAACGACGCCATCCACGTTTGAGCTGAGGCGTCCAAGCGCATAGACGCCAGGACGAACGCCGATGATGGCAAAGCGCCCGTCTGCATCGGTATCGACTTGCTCGACGTATCCGTCAGGCCCATCTGCCAGCGGCCCTCGCATCAAAGCCACGCTCTGGAACCGCACCGGGTGTCCATCGACGGTTTTCATGATCCCGTGGATGCGGCCGTTGGGAACGACTCCCACACGCACTGATGCACAGCCACCCGACCGAACCTCCACAATCGGTCGCGGCTCTGTGATCAACGCAAGGTCGTTTGTGAGTTGCGCGGTCACTGTGTAGGTGCGGGTGGCAATCCACTCGCGGTGAATCGGCCGTCTCCCGCTGACACCGTCGTAGCCTTGTGTTCGCCATCTGATAGGCCCACCGTGATGCCGGGCACTGGAACAACCACCGTCCTGCCGTGCGTCGGATCGACTTCTTCGAGTTCGACGCGACCGTTGATCGTCGCGCCGTTCGACCCTGCCGCGATCACATCGAGAAACTCCAGATCGTTGGTTGCCTGTGCGACAGGCTTCGATCCGCATGTCAGTTGACATGAACATGTCGGTACCCGTTGTACCAGCGTCCATAAATCAGGTACCGTTCGCCGGGAACGAACTGTCCAAGCGATCCACCAACCGGCATGATGTACACAACGGGTGTTGTGATACCCCGAAAGGCTCGCTCGACCGCGAACGACATGAATGTGATCTGCGCGGTCACGATGTGCGGCTGTGCGAACTGCACTCGGCGTTCAACGAATTGGCCGGCTTCTCCGATAAAGACCGCATCCGCAGCTCCGTAGTCGTCGCACGGAGAAAGCTCCGTCGTCGCAAGCGGCTGAGCGTAGATGGCCAACGCCAGAACAGCGGTCAGCGTGGCTTTGCCCATGACCCATTGACCCAGCAACTCATGTACCCAGCCTGCTTCACCCTTCGCGCAACGGCGCAACCAAACGTCCCGATCAGCCAACCGCAAATATGTAACTGATCGAACTGTCTTGTGGGAACGCGGCGTCGATTAGAGTACACCGATGCCTTGAGATCATCTCGGTGTCTGAAAAACGGGTCGGCACGATTTGCACGGCTGCGGTTGGGGCTTCATGAGCAGCGTGGAGACCACGAACACCGGAATGATGACCACTATGCGCTTAGACACCAAGTCCTCGATTCTGGTGGATAGAAGTTGTGCGAACCACCTCAAACTTAGTGGAGCCGGGATCGAGATCGAGGGCCTTGGGCGACTTCGAGGAACTCGAGCACGTCGAGCCGACGCTCGCTCCTCTCGTACTGGAGAAGAACGACTGCGCGCCGGCCAAGGCGGCAGCGACAACCGGCCTTGGTTAACTTGGCCTTCGTGCCAACGTCGATCGAACGATCTCGCCAAGGAGCCGCGCTGTCGATATACGGAAGCGAAAGAGCTTGGATTGGACTCACTTCTGAATGCCTGTAGCGGACCCGAACGCGACGACGCTTTACAGCTCGACGAGGTCTGCGCTCACCGTCGGCCACCGCTCATGGATTCGATGATCGACTTGGTGATCGAGGCCCAGATCGGCTCCTGCGAGGTCGACTTCCGCTTTGACGTTTATCTCTGAGTTACGACTTGAGCGAATGAGCCGGTGGAACGATCCCGCGAGGGCGTTGAGGCTCGGTGGCGCACGCGATTGCACGAGTCACCGTGCAGGACCCGCCGCGAACTTGCGCACGATCGCCTCTAGGTCGGCGTATTCGAACGGCTTGCCGAGCCAGCCCTCGGCGTGCACCTCGGCGGCCCGGCCGGCCGGATCGGGAGCGGCGGTGAGCACGACGATAGGAGGGCGCGCGTCGCGGCCCTCGAGGGCGCGGCAGAACTCCCAACCGTCCATGACCGGCATCTTCATGTCGAGGAGGATCAGGTCGGGGTCGTGACCTTCCATGTCGTCGAGTGCCTCTCGGCCGTTCGCCGCGCTGGTCACCTCGAAGCCCATCGACGTGAGCATGAGCCGGAGGAACTCGCGCAGATCGGGGTCGTCGTCGACGACGAGAATCCCGCCCGCGCTCTTCACGGCACCTCCGCGCGAGGAAGGCGCATGTAGAACGTGCTGCCCCTCCCTTCCTCGCTCTCGAACCACATCGCTCCCCGTGACGAATCGTGATCTCGCGCGCCATGAAGAGCCCGATCCCGAGGCCCCCGACGTCGTGTGAGGTCCCGGCGTGGGCGCGAAAAAACAGCTCGAAGATGCGGTTCTGTTGGTCCGCCGGAATTCCGATGCCTCGGTCGCGAACCGAAATCACGACGGACTTGTCCGACGGCGCGACGTCGATGTCGACATCGCCGCCGGGAGGTGAATACCGAATCGCATTGTCCACGAGCCGGCGAACGGCCTGCTCCAGGCGGGGCCGATCCGCGGACACCGCTACTGCCTCGGGCGCGTTCACGACCAGGCGGTGCTGGGTCGCCATCGGCGCGGCCCAGCGCACCACCGAGCGCAGCATCGCGGTGAGCTCGACCGGCGTCTCGGTAGAGCACCAGCCGCCCGAGCGAGATGCCCGACACTTCGACCAGATCGTCGGTCAGCTTCTGCAGTCGGTTCGACGCGCGCTCGATGGCAGCCAGCATTGGACGCTCCGCCGGGCTTGCGTCGGGCCGCTTGCTCATGTGCTGGGCGTATCCCTTGACGATGGCGACCGGCGTCTTGAACTCGTGCGCCAGCGCGGCCAACACTTCGCGCTTCAGACGATCGAAGGCCACCTCCTCGGTCACGTCCGGCCAGCACGACCACGACGCTGTGAATGCGATCCCCGTCCCGCATCGGCGCGCTCGTGATGCGATAGGACCTTCGCTCGCCGGTGCGTTTGAAGACGAGGTGGTTGATCTCCCCGCGAACGATCTCCCCGCTCAACGAACGCCTTCCACCCGTCCGATCGGCTGGGATCACGCAGCCCCTGCTCGTCCCGGAACTCGAACGAGCTCCATCCGTTCGGCCAGGGTTACGCCCCCGCCGGCGCGCTCGATCATGCGCGCCGCCAACGGGTTGGCCTGCACGATGGTCCCTTCGCCGTCCAAGACGAACACCGCCTCTTGGATGGTATTCACCACCGCGTCCCAGCGTCGCTCCGCCTCGCGCCGCTCGCCTGCCTCGAGCGCAAGCGACGCGACGTCGGCCAGGTTGGCGGCGAAGGTCTCGTCGTCGCTCGTCCAACGTCGCGCGGGTCCGACGTGCTCGTGACAGAGGACACCGTAGAGCCGCCCCTTGTGCCAGATGGGCACGTCCATCATCGACGTGATGCCGTGCACCTCGAGATAGGCTTTGCTCAGCTCGCGGGTGCGGGTGTCGGTGCGCGCCTCGTGCGCCGCGATGACACGGTTTCCGGCGATGGCGGAAAAATAGCTCGGGTAGTCGCGCGCCCACAGAATCTCGCCGACCGTGTGTCGACCCTGGGCGCGAACAAAGTTGTCCTCACCCACGATCGCGTTTCCGTCGGGGAGCAACCGCCAGACGCTGGTCCGCTCGACGTCGAGGGCGACCGCGGCCGCCTCGGTGATGGCGTGGAACGTCTCGGCCACATCTGCCTTGTTGCGCTTGGCCAGCTCGAAGAGCACCTGCTCTCGACGGCGAGCGGCCCCGCCGTCGCCGTCAGCGCGCCGCCGAACTGGAGACGGCGGATGGTCGAGGCTCATGTCCGATCTGCCCTTTTATCACCACGCTGCTTAATCGTCGCGCCCACCGGATCGTCCTGAGCGCTGCGAAGCAGCGAAGGCGGACCTCCCGCGTTAGACCCGATCACTTCAGCGAAAATTCATCTCGACCTGCACCAGCACCGGCACGGGCTGCCCTGCTCGCTGGCCCGGCGCAAACCGCCACTGCCTGAGTGCGGCGACGGCCTGCTGATCGAGACCGAATCTTCGGTCGAGGGAGCGCTGCACCGAAATATCGCTGGGGACGCCGTGGGTTCGCACGACGGCCTGCAGCAACACCGTGCCTTCGAGCTTCGCGCGCAGCGCTTCGGGCGTGTATTCAGGATTCACCTTGTGCAGCACGCGCGGCATGCTGACGCCGTCCCCAGGGAGCGAGACACCCGGCGGCAGGCTGTCGGTCGCAGGCGGGCTCGCGACGGCTGCGGGTCGCTGAGCCGACGGGACGGGTGCGTCGACCGGTTTCTCAGCCGGCCGCGCCGGCGCGGCGGCACCCTTCTCGGCGGATTCCACGGCCCTGGGTGGATTGGGATCCTGGGCATTGCGCAGGAAGGTTTGCAGGCGTTCGACGATCGCGTTTTTCGCCCCCTGCAGATCCTCGTCGCTGAAATGTCCCGACTGCGCGCGCTCCTTCAGCAGAATCACTTCGGGAATCCTCAACAGCCAGGACCCGCGTGCCACACGATGAACACGAAGATCCCGAACCGGATCAGCGGGCCGAGAGTGAACGCCGGCAGCGCCGCCGCCCGAGCCCGTGATCGCGCGCGCGCCTCGGCGCCTCGGCCTTGCGCGCGACCGTCGTCCGGTTAGAGCGACTGCGCCGATCGCTGAATCGAGCGCAGGAGTTCTGAGGCGGACGGCCCCGACGAGGACGCCGCAACCGGCGCCGGTTGGGCAAAGAACGCCCGCTCGTCGCGCGCGTCGATGAACACCGCGCTGCCGCAGTGAGTGCAAAACGAGCGTTTGGGATCGCACCGTCGCGCGGCACGGAACCGCAGATCATCGGCCGCCATGCTACGCCAATTTCTGCCACATACAAGATTTTCTGGCTGATGACGGATTAGTCAGGCCCGAGCGGCGTGACGATTCGCGCGAACAGAACGGAACATGCGGCCCAGCAACAACGTTACGCCAGCCGAGCGCGCGGCCGAGGATTTGCTCATCAGGCTGGCGCATGCAAACGCTTGCGCCGCGAACCACCGCAGGATTCCGAGGAGCGACCTCGCTTCCGCGCGGCCGGTCGTGGCCAGCGACGCCGATGCAGGAGGTCCTGACCCTCGCCGAGCGAGCCGCCGCGAGCGACGCGAAAGTGCTGGTCACCGGCGAAAGCGGCGCCGGCAAGGACATCGTCGCGCGCCACGTCCACGATCATTCGACGCGCCGGTCGGCGGAGTTCGTGGCGGTCAACTGCGCGGGCGTCACCGAAACGCTGCTCGAATCGGAGCTCTTCGGCCACGTGAAAGGCAGCTTCACCGGCGCCTATCGCGACAAGATCGGCAAGCTGCGGCTGGCGCATAACGGCACGCTCTTTCTCGACGAAGTGGGAGAGATGAGCCTGCGGATGCAGGCGCTGCTGCTGCGCTTCCTCGAGAACGGCGAAATTCAGGCGGTGGGATCGGACGCGGCGCGCGCGACGGTGGACGTCCGCGTGATCGCGGCGACGAACAAAAACCTCGCCGACATGGTGTCGTCAGGAGCGTTCCGCGAGGATCTGCTCTACCGGCTGCGCGTCATCCATCTGCACGTGCCATCGCTGCGCGAACGCATCGACCGACATCCGCCCGCTGGCCATGCATTTCTTCGCGCGCTCGGGCCGGCTGGTCACGCTGACCGGACGAAGCGTGGCAGACGCTGGAGCGCTACAAGTGGCCGGGCAACGTGCGCGAGCTGCAGAACGTCGTCGAGCAAATCGCGTGGCTGGCGGAGTCGCCCGATGACGCGATTGGCGTCGACCAGCTGCCGCCGGTCGTCAAGAGCGCGGGCAACGCGAACACGCCGAGCCGCGAACGGCGGCGGCAGGTCGCCGACGAGCTGTATCAGGCGCTGGTGCACGGCGGCTATTCGTTCTGGCAGCACATTCATCCGCTGTTTCTCGAACCGCGACATCACGCGCTTACGACTTGCGCGAGCTCCTTCGCCGCGGGCTGAGCGCGACGCGCGGCAGCTACCGCGCGGTCCTCGAACTGTTCGGCATCCCGGCGAGCGACTACAAGCGCTTCATGAATTTCCTGTCGACGCACGACTGCCGCGTCGACTACCGCGAATTCCGCACGGCGCGGTCCGACGCGCCGCGGCCCGGCCGATCGATCCTCACGCTGCTGCCGCCGCTCGAGGAGCCGAAGCCGAGTCGCCGACGCACGGGGTTCTCGCCCGAGTTGTCTGGCAAGGACCAGACAAATAGTCCCGGCCTAGGTCGCCGGCCCTTCGGCCCGCTCCTGCGTTTTCAACACTTTACGAAGATCCGGCCACGGGCTCAACCGTTGCAATCTGGATGGGGCGAGATGGTCGCCTCCTTCCCCTCGAATGCAACGGAACGAACCGCATCGACCTGGGCCCGAACGCACTTCGTCGACATCACGACGCTCGTGCTCGGAACGCGTCCTGGCGCTGCGTTTCTGGTATCTGTTCTTCGGGGTTGGCGACTATCGGCTCATGACCGTCCTCACTGCCATCGCCGCGTGCGAGGTCGCGAAGCGTGTAGTTCTGGCGTGTCGTCGCTGGGAGCGTCCCCAGCTCTTCTGCGGCGATCGGCGCGCCGATCTCATGGCCGCGCTCGCACTCGGCACGGCACCGTGGCCGATCACGATTCCGGTCACGGCCGCGACACCGCTCTGGGCCATCGGACGACCGCTGGCGCAGGCCGGTTGGGTGGGTCCGGTCGCCGGCGTGCTCGTCGTCGCCGTCGCTCTCCGTCGCCTGCTCTCCACGTAGACACGTCAAGAACGCAAAGGCCGCAAAGAACACCTGGGCTCGTCGATGCTAAGATGACGCCTCATCTTGCGGGTCCTTCAGAGCTCATGGCTGGCCTCGAGCGCGTTGCTCGCGGCTGTTCTGTCCACCGCGTGCGGCGATAGCCCCATGGGGCCGACGCCCCCACCGATCGACGGACCGAGGGTGTCGTGCCCGGCCAATCAGTCGGCGCGCACGACCGGCCGCAATGCCACCGTCATGTTCCCGCCGCCCACGGTGTCCGGCGGCGTGGCGCCGGTGACGGTTACGTGCACACCGCCGTCGGGTTCTTCGTTCCCGCTCGGCAGCTCGACGTCGTCCTGCGTGGCGACCGATGCGCAGCAGCGGACCGACCGCTGCTCGTTCACGGTGACCGTCGAGGCTAGTTCCGCTGATTGGCGCGACGCGGTATGTGGCCTTCGGCGACAGCATCACGGAGGGCAAGCTCTCGAACGGCGACATCACGCCAGACGCCGTATCCGGTCGGCCTCAAGCGCGAGCTCGAGATGCGGTACACCTCGCAGGTGTTTTTGGTGTTTGCCGAGGGCGGTGGCGGCGAAACGACAGCCGGCGGCGCGAGCCGGCTGCCCGGTGTGCTGAACGCCGACACGCCGGAAGTGCTGCTGCTCCTCGAGGGCGTCAACGACACTCGCCTCCGCCGGATCGGCTGGCATCTCGCCGATGATTTCAACCTGCGCTGCGATGGTGCAGCAGGCGCAGGGCCGCGGAATCCGCGTCTTTCTGGGGACGCTGCCGCCGGAGATCCCGAACGCGCAGCGCGCCGGCGCGCAGCCGTTCATCGTGCCGGCCAACGATCAGATTCGCGCTCTGGCGGGCAGCACGGGCGCGACACTGGTCGACGTATACCAGGCGCTCATCGGATCGCTGACCACGTTCATCGGCCGCCGACGGTCTCCACCCGACCGAGCAGGGATATCAGATGATTCGCCGAAAACGTTTCTTCGACGCCATCCGCCAGCGGCTGGAGGTCCCGCCCACCACCACCTTCACGGGTCTGACGCCACCGTCCGCGCCGGCATTCTCGTTGGCGCGGCGAGTAACCTGAACTATAATCCGCGCCTCATTCGCGAGATTTCACAGCCATGTGGCAGCACAACTACGAGCCGATCGGCGGCAGTCTCGGGTGCATCCGCGGCGGTCGCCGCGGTGCCGATCGTCGTCCTGTTCGTCATGCTGGGCGTGCTGCGCAAGCCGGCGTGGATGGCGGCGCTGTCGGCGCTCGGCTCGGCGCTGCTCGTCGCGCTCTTCGTCGTACGGCATGCCGGTCGAAGCTGGCGCTGATCTCGACGATCTACGGCGCCGCATGCGGACTGTTTCCGATCGCGTGGATCGTGTTCAGCTCGATCATGCTGTACCGGCTGGCGGTCGATACCGGCAAGTTCGAGATCATCAAGGACTCGGTCGGCAGCCTGACCGACGATCGCCGTCTGCAGGCGATGTTCATCGCGTTCTCGTTCGGCGCGTTCATCGAGGGCGCCGCCGGATTCGGCGCGCCGGTCGCCGTGTCGGGCGCGATGCTCGCGGGCCTCGGCTTCAACCCGTTCTACGCCGCCGGCATCTGCCTGCTCGCCAACACCGCGCCGGTCGCGTTCGGCTCGATCGGCATTCCGGTGACGACGCTCGCCAACGTGACCGGGCTTGCCGGTGATGGCGCTGAGCGCGATGGTCGGACGGCTGTGCGCGATGATCTCGGTCATCATCCCCGGCTACCTGATCGTCGTGATGGCCGGACCGCGAGCGCGCGCTCGAAGTGCTGCCGGCGATCGTCGCGTGCGGCGTGTCGTTCGCCGGCATGCAGTTCTTCGTGTCGAACTACGTCGGACCCGAGCTCACCGACATCATGAGCTCGCTCACCTGCATCGTCGTCATGGTGCGTCGGTGCTGAAGCTCTGGAAGCCGAAGACGCATCATGCGGCTCGAGGGCGATCAGCCGCGTCATCGACACGCGCCGAAGCGGCATCCGGCCGGCGAGCTCTTCGCTGGCGTGGCTGCCGTACCTGCTGCTCGTCGCGTTCGTGCTCGTCGTGGGGCGACGCGACGATCAAGCCGAAGATCAATCATGTCGCGCGACGCGCTTCATCCCCGCCTCGCTGCCGACCGTGCCCGCGAACGGCCGCGCAACGCGATCGTCTGATGGTGCCCGGCCTGCACAACCATGATCACGCAGATGCCGCCGGTGCGCCGAAGCAGCCGGCGCCATACGCCGCGCTGTACGAGCTGAACTGGCTGAGCGCGTCCGGGCACGGCGTGCTTCCTGGCCACGATCGTGGCCGCGCTGCTGCCTGCGCGTCAGGCCGCAGCAGGTTCGTCGGACCTCTACGTGGCGACGTTCAAGCAGTTGTCGACTGGCGATGGCGACGATCGCGTCGATGCTCGGCCTCGCGCTACCTGATGAACTACTCGGGCATGACGTCGACGCTCGGGCTCGCGCTCGCGGCGCACCGGCGCCTGCGTTTCCGTTCTTCAGCGCGGTCGTCGGCTGGCTGGGCGTGTTCCTGACCGGCAGCGACACGTCGGCCAACGCGCTGCTTCGGCAACCTGCAGGTCGTGACCGCCAACGCGCTCGGTCTCAATCCGATCCTGACCGCGTCGGTGAACTCGGCGGCCGGCGTGATGGGCAAGATGATTTCCGTGCAGAGCATCGCCGTGGCCGTCGCCGCGACCGGGCATGACCTCGGCCGACGAGAGCCGGCTGTTCCGGTTCACCATCAAGCACAGCGTCCTGCTCATGGTGGTGATGGGTCTGATCTCGGTCATTTTTGCGTACGTCGCTGCGCGGCCTCGTGCCCAGCCCTGCCGGCCCCTTGAGCGGACCGGCCGACGAGTAACGTCTCGACGTGCTGGCTCGACGTCGCCTGTCTGTTCAAGGCGAGATCAGAAGCGCAAAAGGAACTCAAGGCCGGCCGGATCTCCGGTCAACCGGCAGCCGGTGAGCCGCATCGACAGATTCGCGTTGGCGACGAGATCGTGATTGGCAGGCCGTTGGGCCGCAAGCAGCGCGTTGCGTGTCGTCGGGATTGGCGCGAGCAGAACCTTGGCGCAGAGCCGAAGCCCGCAAGCTCGTACGAGGATCTTGAGCTCCGGCGCCTCGTCCGGGAGAGAAATCGGATCAGGCGAGCGCGGAGAGCTCCGCGCGAGAATCTTCCACGCGCTCGGTTCATCCCGCCGAGATTCGCCGGACGAAGCGGCGAGCGCCGCCGTCTCCGCGGAAGCTCACGGCGGCGAGTGATCGAGGACGTCAGCTCATCGCGAAGCAGCCGAGCCTGACCCACGCGCGCAGCGCCTCGGCCACGCTCCACGCCTGGGCGATGCAGCCGCGCGGCGTGAACGGCTGGCTCGGCGTCGAACACTTCGCTGATCGATCCGATGCACGCCTCGTCCAGGTGCGGCACGAAGCCCGTCGAGCGCGCGATGCGCTCCGGCCACATCGTCCGGATGCACCTTCAGCCACGCGTCGACGAACGGACCGACGAGCCATCCCCAGACCGTGCCCTGGTGATACGCGGCATCGCGCGAACGCAGATCGCCGAAGTAGCGCGACTTGAAATCCGGATCGCCGGGCGCCAGCGATCGCAGACCGACCGGAGTCACGCAGCCTGTCGCACAACGCGTGCATGACCGGCTGCCAGCGACTCCGGTCGAGCACCGGATGATCGCAGCGAGATCGCCAGCACCTGATTCGGCCGGCATTTCGCATCGTCGTGACGCGGCCGCCGTCGCTGGCTTCGGCGTCGACGACGTCGTACAGGTAGCGGCCGTCGGCGGAACCAGAAGCGCTGGTTGAACGCGTCGCGGGCGCGTGCGGCGTGTTCGCGATAGTCGCTCGGCTCGTCGTCCATGATCGTCCGCCCACTCTTCCATCAGCTTCAGCGCGTTGTACCACAGCGCGTTGATCTCGACCGCCTTGCCGCGCCGCGGCGTCACGACCCAGTCGTCGACCTTCGCGTCCATCCACGTGAGCTGATAGCCCGGCGCGCCCTGCGCGAGCAGGCCATCGTCGCGGATCCACGTGAATGCCGAAGCGCGTGCCGCGCAGGTGGTGCGCGATGATGTCCTTCAGCGTCGGATAGCAGCGTCGCCAGCGTGAGGTGATCGCCCGGTCGCGCGAGACGTAGCGCGCGATCGGCGTGGAAGAACCACAGCGTCGCATCCGCCGTGTGATAGAGCGCCTTCCTGCGCGCCCTCGGGGAACATGTTGGGAATCAGACCGTCGCGGACGTAGTGCGCAAACGTTCGCAGGATGTAGCCGGCCTCGACATGGCGGCCGGTGACGAGCGTCAGCCCTTCGAGGCTGATCATCGTGTCGCGGCCCCAGTCGGTGAACCAGTGATAGCCGGCGATCACGGTGCGGACTTCGTCGCCGCAGGCGTGCGCCCGCGCGGTCTCCTCGCCGCGGCCCGCCGGGCGTGATGATGAATTGGTCGGCGGCGAGCACGAGCTCGGCGCCGATGCCCTCACGCGCCTCGGGTGCGGCCATCGCGAGCAGACGCCGGCGGCGCCCCATTTCGGCGTCGAACGCCTGCTCCGGCGTCAGCACGCTCATCGTCTCGATCGATTCCGTGGAGGCCACCAACGCGGCGCGCCGCCCTGCGGTCAATTCGACGTTGAAGCATCCCGGACTCCAGAGATCGCCGCGCGCGTGGTAGCCGCGGCTCTCCTCGACCGGATACAACACGCTCTCGAGTCCGCTGACCTTTCACCGTCAGCGTCGACTCGGCGCCCGACACCTTCAACCGAAGCGCGGCACCGAGCTGCGCGCCAGAGCAGATCTCCGCATGTTCGTCGACCGACGCGAAGCTCGTACGGCCAGCCGAGCGGCTCGCTGAGCGGCGCTTCCTGCACGCGAAAGTTGACCGACGGGCGCAGCGTCAGCTCCGCCACGCTCCGCGCCCGACGACGAGCTCGTAGAGCAGCATGCACGGTGTTCTGCATGTGCGGCATGAACAGCCGCTTCTCGATGACGATGCCGTCGACGTCGTACCGCCAGACGGGCAGGCCCGCGTCGAGCCTGAACTCGACCAGGTATCCGGTGCCGTGCGCATCAGGCGCGTCGCCGATGCGCTCGCGGCCGCCGATCTCGATGCGCCGGTTGTCCGGCAGGCGCACCTCTTCGGCCACGTGGCTGAGCATGACGATGCGGCCGAGCGGCGCCGCCAGCGCGGCGATGAGCATGCCGTGATAGCGCCGCGTGATGACGCCCGCGACGGTGCCCGAGGCGTATCCGCCCAGCCCGTTCGTCACGAGCCATTCGCGCGTGACCATCGCGTCGGGATCGATGGCGTCGATGCGGCGGCCACACGATGCGGCGGACCGGTAACGGGCTCTGAGGCATGACGCTACGCCAGCAGCACCGCGCTTTCGGCAGGAAACAGCCAGTGGCCGCTCGCGGGCAGCACGTCGGGCACGCCTCCGCCACCGTACGCCGGATCCTCGCTGCACCACGCGAGCGTCCAGCCGCTGCCGGCCGGCGGCGCCAGCAGCGGCTCGGCGATCGACGAGCGATGCAGGTCGCCGCCAAGATTCACGACGAGCACGCGATCGGCGGCGTGGTCTTCCGTGAAGAATCGCAGCGCGAAGGCCGACGCCGACAGCACGGCTCCGTCGATGCCGTGCTTCCTCGCGATGCAGGTCCAGCAGCGATCGGCGCAGACGGAGGAGATCGCGATGGAGCGCGTACGCAGCGGCATGGCTCTTCCGCTCGCGCCAATCCAGAGCGGCACCGCTCGACCGTGGCGGGCGACGCAGGATCCGTCAGAAGCCCGCGGTCGGCGACGTTCGACACGCTGCGTGAACTGCGACAGAAACGTCCGCCGCCCTTCGCGGACCGCCGCGTTGAGTTGCTCGTCGAAGTCGGCAAAATAGTGGAACGGCGCCGACGCCGCGAACTCCTGGCCCTGGAACAAGCAGCGGCGTGCCCGGACCGAGGAGCAGCAGCGCCGTCATCGCACGCCACCGGCCCGGGCTCGTGAGCTGCGTGCCCTCGCTTCCCCCAGGCGGAGTTCGCCACCTGATCGTGGTTCTGCAGGAACGTGACGAAGCTGGCTGTCGGCAGGTCCCAGCGACGGCGTGCCGCGCGGCTTGCCCTGCCAGTGATAGTGCTGCCCCTGAAACAGGAACCCGTATTTGGCCGCCGAGACGAATTCCTGCGGCTCGCCGCGGGTAGTCGGAGTAATACGCCTCGGCGCGTCCGGTCAGCGCCACCATCGCGCTGTGATGCAAGTCGTCGTTCCACAACGCGTCGAGCCCGTAACCGCCGTCGGCGATCGGCCGCACCAGCCTGCGTGTCCTGCGGCTCGTTCTCGGCGACGAGCACGATGGACGCGGCCGGCCGCGCCGCGGCCCGCGCGTGGCGACCCATGACCGCCAGAATGTGCTCGTCGGATGCGTCGAAGATCTGCTGCGTCGCGTCGAGGCGCAGCCCGTCGAGATGGAACTCGTCGATCCAGTAGCGCGACGTTGGTCGCGAAGAACTCGCGCACCGGCGCGCGATCCCGCGCCGTCGAAGTTGATGGCGTCGCCCCACTCGTTGTCGTAGCTTGTCGGTGAAGTAGGTCGTGCGAAAACTCGCGCAGGTAGTTGCCCGACGGCCCGAAGTGGTTCGTAGACGACGTCGAGGATCACGCCGAGGCCGTGCGCATGCGCGGCATCCACGAAGCGCCGGAAGTCGTCGGGCGTGCCGTACAGGTGCGATGGGGCAAACAGGTCCACGCCGTCGTAGCCCCAGCCGAAGCGCCCGTCGAACTCGGCGACCGGCATGATCTCGAGGCAGCGTGATGCCGAGCGTCGGCGAGCGCTGTCAGTTCGTCGATCGCGGCGATCCACGTTCCGGCCGCCGTGAACGTGCCGACATGCAGTTCGTAGAAGCACCTGATCCGCGCAGCACGACACCGCGCCAGGCCTCGTCGCTCCAGCGCGATACGCCGATGGATCGACGATCTCCGGATGGTCCGTGAGTGGCCGAGTGGCTGGAAGCGCGATGCGGGATCCGGAAACAGGCGCTCGGCTGCCGTCCAACCGAAAGCGATAGCGATCGCCGATCGTCGCGGACACAAGTCCGCTGAAGTAGCCGTCGGCTTCCGGATTCGAGCGATGTCGACACGCCGGACTCGAGAACGACATCCACGCGCGAGACACGCGGGGCCCACACAGCGCACGTGCGTGCGGCCGTTGGTTGCCGGCTCCGCGCCGATCGGCAAGTCGCCGGTGACATCAACCTCGTCATGCACTACCGGGATCGGGTTGTTGGTCGAAGCAACCGCTGAGCTGGGCATCGTGAGGATCGGTCGTGCAGAAACGGTGCCAGCTGTTCAGCGATCGAGCAGCGCGCGCACTTTGCGCGCAAGGGCGTCTGGTGTGAAGGGCTTGCGCAGAAACGTCGAGCCGCGCGCGAGATCGCCTGGCATCTCGTCGCCGGCTTGTCCCAATACAAACAGGACCTTCATGGTCGGACGCGCCGACGTCAACCGCTCCGCGACGTCGCGGCCGCTCATGTGCGGCGTCACCACGTCCGTCATCAGCAAAGTGGATCGGATCGCGATGGCGCTCCGCGAGGCGCAGCGCGTCCGACGCCGTGGCGCGCTTCGAGCACGGCATAGCCATGCCGGCGAAGCACCTCTCGCGCAAGCGCGCGCACCGCATCGTCCTGCTCGACGACCAGCACCGTTTCCCAGCCGACCTTCTTCTCGATGTGATCCACCCGATCACCTGCGCGCGGAATGAAACACGCTAGCCGCCGGCGGCAGGAGAATCCTGAAGCAGCGTGCCGGCGCCGGGTTCGCTGTCGACCTCGATGTGGCCGCCGTTCTGCCTGACCGGTCGCACACCGTCGCCAAGCCCGAGGCTTCCTTTCCCGTGCTCGCCCGGTGCGAAGAACGGCTCGAAGACGCGCGCGCGCGCCTCGGCGTCCATGCCGTCGCCGGTATCGCGGACGGCGATGAGCACGAATGGTCCTGGCACTGTTCGCCGTCTCGATGGTGACGCGCCCGCCGCCCGGCATGCTGTCGCGCGGCATGCACCGTCAGGTTGACGAGCACCTGCTCGATCGATGCGGGATCGACCTTCACGCGCGACACGTCCGGCGCGAGCGTGGTCACGAGTTCGATCTGCCGCCGATAGCAGGCGGCGGACCAGGCGCTCGGAGCTGCCTGACCAGCGCGTTGACGTCCACGATCTGCGGCTGCAGCACCTGCCGGCGCGCGAACGCCACCAGCTGCCGCGTCAGGCGACGACGCCCGCTCGCCGGCCGGAGCGAATCTCCTCGAGGTCGTGCCGCACGCGGATCGTCCGGCGCGAGATCGCCAAGCGCCAGCTCGCAGTAGCCCATGATGGCGGTCAACAGGTTCGTGAAGTCGTGCGACACCGCCGCCGGCCAGCTGACCGAGCGCTTCCATCTTTTGCGAATGCCGCAGCTGCTCCTCGAGGCGCCGCCGCTCCGTGATGTCGCGGGCGTTGACGACAATGGCGCCGACCGCCGGGGTCGTCGATGTGATTGACGGCCACGGCCTCGAGCGTCCGATAGCCGCCGTCGGCGTGCTGCACGCGGATCTCCACGGTCGTCGAATCGCCCGCACCGGCCAGCGGACCGCTCATCGCGCCCGCAGATCTGATCGCGGTCTTCCGGGTGGACGACGTCGAACAACGAACGGCCGATGACCTCGTCGGGCGTCCATCCGAAAATGACGCGCCGACGAGGGCGCCATGTATGCTGGATCCGGCCCCGCGGCGTCGACCAGCAGCAACGCGTCCGAGCTGTTCTCGACGAGTGCCCGGAAGCGCTCCTCGCTCTCGCGCAGCGCATGTTCGGCCTGACTCCGCTGCCAGCTCCGTTGTCGCAGCGCCAGCGGCATGGCGGATGGCGCGGTCGAGCGCTTCCACCGACACCTGCGTTTTCGGCAGATAGTCGGCGGCGCCGGCTTTCATGGCCTTGACCGCGACGTCCTCCGCGCCGCACGCGGTGAGGATCACGATCGGCGTGTCGATCCCGCGCGCCCGGACGTCGGCCATCAACGCGACGCCGTCGCGGGCGCCGAGCCAATAGTCGACGAACGCGACGTCATAGTGCTCCGTCGTCAGCGCGGTGATGGCGTTGTCGTAGGTCGCCGCGATGTCCATGGACGCGCCCCGTCCACTCGCCGCTCGCGCGCAGAAACTGCACCACCATCTCCGCGTAGTCGAGCGCATCGTCGACGACGAGCACGCGGATCGGAGCGGTCATCGTGATTCAGCGGCGGAAGATGCCGCGATCTTGCTGCCGAGGCCGCGGAAGATGCCTTCGACCGTGCGTTTGACCTGCTGCTCGAACGTGCCGCGATGAATGGTGCAGAGCCCGGACGGCACTTTGTCGTCGTCTTTGAGCTTACTCGGTGTAGACGGGGCATCCCTGAACAGGACGCAGGTGCGAGACGCGAGCACAGTTCCTCGCCGTGCAGACCGCTCGGCACGCTGAACTCGCCGGGCGGCAGGATGCGGGCCGTCCGCTTCATGAATTCCGCCCAGATCGGCAGCGCGACGCGCGCGCCGTACGCATCGCGTCCGATCGGCGCGGGCTGGTCGAAGCCGACCCACACCGCCGACCACGACCGTCGTGGAGAAGCCGACGAACCACGCGTCGTTGTAATCGTCGGTCGTGCCGGTCTTGCCGGCGACCGGGCCGCGCACGCCAAGCGTCCGCGCGGACGCGCCGGTTCCGCGCTCGATGACGTCGCGCAGCATGCTGGTCATCTGAAACGCGACGGTCTCGGGAATCACCTGCTCGCGCTCGACCGGATGATCGCGACACGTCAGACCCTTGCGCGTCGAAGACGCGCGCGATGCCGCGCGGCTTCACCGACTCGCCGTCCGCCGGAAAGATGGCATAGGCCGCGGCGAGATCGAGCGGCGATGACGACGCCGGTGCCGAGCGACAGCGACGGCACGTCCGGCAGGTTGTTCAGGCCGGCCGTGCTCGCCAGCACGCGCAGCACGGCCCGCGATCCGACCTCCTGCTGCAGGTCCGCGGCGGCGGCGTTGTTCGACTCGAGCAGCGCGGCGCGCAGCGTCATCGTCGTCGGGCTGGTCGCCGTGCGCGGTGCGTCGGGTTCCACTCCGGATTGTCGGGCGCCGTCACGTTGCGCAGGTTGTGCAGCACCGACACCGGCGAGTAGCCGCGCTCCAGCGCGGCCGCGCAGCACGAACGGCTTGAACGCCGATCCGGGCTGCCGCTTGCTGCGCGTCGCGCGGTTGTAGGTGCTGCGGCGGTAGTTCGCGCCGCCGACCATCGCGTAGATGTCGCCGGTCGTGCGGATCGAGCGCCGACCAGAGCGGCCTGGAGTCCCGGCCTGCCCAGACGCGCTCAGTCCGAGGTCCACCGCGCGTTCGGCGGCATCCTGCACGTCGGGCAGAAACGTCGTGTGCACCTGCCAGTCCGGCGGATGATCGCCGCCGAACTCGTTGCGGAACTGCTGGCGCAGGATAGTCCTTCGCCCAGGCCGCGCGCGTGTCGTTCGGACCGCGATACGGCTGAATCTGCGGACGCGACGGCGCGCGCCGCCCGCTCCTGCGCCTCGGTGATCATCCCCTGGTCGCGCATCTGCGCCAGCACGACGCGGCTGCGTTCGAGCGCGCCCTCGTAGTTCGACCACGGCGAGAACGTCGACGGCGCCTGAATCAGCCCCGCGATCAGCGCCGCCTCGGGCAGCGTGACCGCGCTTGCCGGCTTTCGATACAGATGCTCGGACATCGTCTCGCACGCCATACACGCCGCCGCTCAGGTAGATGCGATTGAGGTAGAGCTCCAGAATCTGCGCCTTCGTCAGCTGCGCTTCGATCAGAATCGCGATCGCCGCTTCCTTCGCCTTGCGGCCCGGCGTTTTGACGTTCGACAGAAACAGCGTGCGCGCCAACTGCTGGGTCAAGCGTGCTGCCGCCCTCGACCGCCCCGCCGTGACGCACATCGCGCACGACCGCCCTCGCGACGCCGATCGGATCGATGCCCGGGATGCAGGAAGAAGCGCTTGTCCTCCACCGCCACGATGGCGCGCTGCAGATCGGGGGAGATGGCGGTGAGCGGCACGTCGTGCCGCTGTTCGTCCAAGCGGAACCATGGACGCCCGTCCGCCGCGTAGAAGATGGTGTCGCCGACGCCTCGCGTCAGCCGGTGGACGACCACGGCGTAGCGCGACATCCAGACGACCGAGATCGCGCCGCCGGCGACGAGCGCCGCCACCAGCCCGAGGGCGATCCACTCCGTTGCCCGCTTCGGGGCGCAGCAGGTTCAGCGCGATTCTCCTTCGTCTGTCAGCAGCCGCTCAGCGTCGCTCGTCGACGCGCGCCGCGCGGCGCTCCTGGCGGAAGGCGATCAGCAGCGACACGCCGAAGATCACCACGATCAGTCCCAACGACAGCCACTTGGGGATCTTCGAACGCCAGATACCCTTCGGCATGCAGGAATTCGACCAGCAGCTTGGTGCCGACCCAGGCGATGATCACGAACGCACCGTCCACCAGAGGCGGATACCGTTCCACCAGAGAGAGCAGCTTGCCGATCACCAGCCGCATCATGACGATGCCCAGCACGCCGCCGGTCAGAATCACCCACAGCTTCGGCGACATCGCCACGGCGACCAGAATCGAGTCGATCGCAAACGACGATGTCGGTCAATTCGACCTTGACGACCGGTCGCCCAGAACGCCGTCAACCCCATCCACGGCTGCGCTTTGGGCGCCTTTCTGCGATCGTCGCTGCTCCTGCCCCGACCCGAAGTGGCGGTAGACCAGGAACAGCAGGTAGCCGGCGCCCACCACCTTCACCCACGACAGGCGGATGAGGTAGACCGCCAGCAGCGTGGCGAGCGTCCGGAAGGCAAACGCGCCCAGGATGCCGTAACGGCAGCGCCTGCCGCTGCTGGGCTTTGGGAAGGCCGGAGAACGAGACACGGCCAGCACCATCGCGTTGTCGGCGCTCAGGAGTCCTTCGAGCGTGACGAGAAGCGCGACGGTGACGAGATCCGAGAATTGAAGCGAGGCGATGATGTCAGACACGTATGGCCGCATGTCAGACTCCGCTGTCCGACACCAGGATTCAGCCAGCATACTACCGTCTAAGCTGACACGACTCGTATCAAGTCCTACACTCTGATCGTGTCAGGGATCAACCAGGAGGACCTGTTCTTCATCAGCGTGGCAGCGCGCATGCTTGGCATGCACCCGCAGACGCTGCGCAAATACGAGCGGTTGGGCTTGGTCCAGCCGACGCGCACGATCGGCAGCATGCGGATCTATTCGCGCGATGAACTGGAGCGGTTGAAGCTGATCAAGCGTCTCGTGGACGACGGCGGGATCAACCTCGCCGGCGTGCAGCGGCTGCTCTCGATCGCGGAGGTCGTGCAGCGCCTGCGGCCGCTGATGCGGGACGAAGCGCTCTCGGCGCGCGACACGCGCCGCCGCGTCATTCAGGAACTCGACGAGCTCAGGTCGGATGCTGGGGTTCGACTGATGGATTTCAAAGACTACTACTCGACGCTCGGCGTCGCGAAGACGGCCACCGAGAAGGGAAATCAAGCAGGCGTACCGGAAGCTGGCGCGCAAGCACCATCCGGACGTCAATCCGAAGTGACAAGTCCGCCGAGTCGAAGTTCAAGGAGATCAACGAGGCGCATGAGGTGCTCGGCGATCCGGACGAAGCGCAAGAAGTACGACGAGCTGGGCGCGAACTGGCGGGCCTACGAGCAGGCCGGCGCGCAGGAGGACCAGGCGGTTTGGCGGTTTCAGCGGGTTCGACCCGCGGCAGTCCGGCGGGGCAGCGGCTGGAACGCCACCGCTGGCTATCCGTCACGATCACCGAGGACGAACTGCGCGACATCCTCGGCGACGCAGGCAATCCGTTCTCGGATTTCTTCCAGACGTTCTTCGGCGGCGGCGAGGAGACCACGCGGCGCACGCGCGGCCGCGCCGGCCGCGGACCCGCGCCGGGCGCGCGACGTCGAACACGAGCTCACGCTCGGCCTGGAGGACGCGTATCAGCGGCACGACGCGGCGATTGGCGATGTCCTACGACGGGCAGGCGCGAACGGTCGACGTGCGGATTCCGGCGGGTGTTTCCGACGGATCGCGCGTGCGCGTAGCGGCGAGGGCGAACACGGCGCCGGCGGCGCGAAGTCTGGCGACCTGTATCTGCGGATCCGGCTGGCGCCGCATCCGCAGTTCGAGCGCAAGGGCCGCGATCTCTACACGCATGTCTCGATTCCGCTGACGACCGCGGTGCTCGGCGGCGAAGCGGAGGTGCAAAACGCTGGGCGGCCAGTCGCTGCGGCTGAAGATTCCGCCAGACACCCAGAACGGTCAGGTGTTCCGGCTGAAGGGCCACGGGATGCCGACCACGGACAAATCCGGCGAGCACGGCGATCTCTACGCGACGGTCGACGTCCAGCTCCCGCGCTCGCTGACGCCGGAACAGCGGAAGCTCTTCGAGGAGTTGCAGAAGCTCGAGGAAGCGCCAAGCGGTTAGGAGCTGAGGCTGATTAGCTGATCGGAACGAAGCGATGAACATTAACAAATACACCGAAAAAGCGCGCGAGGCGGTTCGCGCGGGGCGATCGAGCTGGCGCCGAGCAGCACAACAACCCGCAACTGGAGCCGAGCACCTGCTCGTCACGCTCGGCCGAGCAGCGCGAAGGCATCGTGCCCGAGCTGTTGCGGAAGATGGACGCCGAGCCCGCGGCCGATCGCCGAAGGCGGCACGCGAGCTGGTCGCGAAGTTGCCGTCGGCGCTACGGCGGCTCGCAGCCGGGTCTGTCGCCGCGGCTGCAAGCTGGTCACCGACCTGGCGCGAGGCCGAAGCCGATCGCCTGAAGGACGAATACGTCAGCACCGAGCATCTCGTCATCGCGATCGCCGCCGAAGGCGGCCGCTCGCCGCCGGCGCAGCTGCTCAAGCAGTCACGGCATCACGCGCGACACGATCCTCCAGGCGCTCACGACGCATCCGCGGCTCGCAGCGCGTGACGAACCAGAATCCCGAGGGCACCTATCAGGCGCTCGAGCGCTACGGCCGCGATCTCACCGAGCTCGCGCGCAAGGGCAAGCTCGATCCGGTGATCGGCCGCGACGAGGAAATCCGCCGCGTGATCCAGGTGCTCGTCGCGCCGCACGAAGAACAACCCGGTGCTGATCGGCGAGCCCGGCGTCGGCAAGACCGCGATCGTCGAAGGGCTCGCGCAGCCGCATCGTCCGCGGCGACGTGCCCGAGGGCCTGAAGAACAAGCGCATCGTCGCGCTCGACATGGGCGCGCTCGATCGCCGGCGCGAAGTATCGCGGCGAGTTCGAGGAGCGGCTGAAGGCCGTGCTCAAGGAAATCGCCGACGCGCGAGGGCCAGATCGTCCTGTTCATCGACGAGCTGCACACCGTCGTCGGCGCCGGCGCGGCCGAAGGGTCGATGGACGCGTCGAACATGCTGAAGCCGATGCTCGCGCGCGGCGAGCTGCACACCGTCGGCGCGACGACGCTCGACGAATACCGGAAGTACATCGAGAAGGACGCGGCGCTCGAGCGGCGCTTCCAGCCGGTCATGGTCGGCGAGCCGACCGTCGAGGACACGATCAGCATCCTGCGCGGCCTGCGCGAGCGCTACGAGATCCACCACGGCGTGAAGTTCAAGGACGCGGCGCTGCGTGGCGCGCGGCCGTGCTCTCGAACCGCTACATCACCGATCGCTTCCTGCCCGACAAGGCGATCGACCTGATCGACGAAGCGGCGTCGAAGCTGCGCATGGAGATCGACTCGATGCCGGCGGAGCTCGACGAGCTCGAGCGCCGCGATCATGCAGCTCGAGATCGAGCGCGAGGCGCTGCGCAAGGAGAAAGACAAAGCCTCGAAGGAGCGCCTCGAGCAGGCTCGAGAAAGAGCTGGCCGATCTCAAGGAAGAACGCGGCACGGCTGGCCGCGCACTGGCAGCAGGAAAAGGACGCGATTCAGCGCGTCGCGAAGCTGAAGGAGGAGCTCGGAGGCGCTGCGGACCGAGATCGAGCGCGCGCAGCGCGCCGGCGACTACGCCAAGGCGTCAGAGCTGCAGTACGGCCGCGTGCCGGAGCTCGAACAGACGATCCAGCGACGAGGAGGCGAGCCTGGCCGCGCTGCAGAAAGACACAGCGCATGCTGAAGGAGGAGGTCGACGAGGAAGACATCGCCGACGTCGTCGAGCAAGTGGACGCACATCCCGGTCAGCCGCCTGATGGAAGGCGAAATTCAGAAGCTGCTTCACATGGAAGAGCGGCTCCACCAGCGCGTGATCGGCCAGGACGAGGCGATCAACGCGGTGTCGAACGCGATCCGACGCGCGCGCGCCGGCCTGCAGGATCCGAATCGGCCGCTCGGCAGCTTCATGTTCCTCGGCCCGACCGGCGTCGGCAAGACCGAGCTCGCTCGCGCGCTCGCCGAGTTCCTGTTCGACGACGAGCAGGCGATGGTGCGCATCGACATGTCGGAGTACCAGGAGAAGCACACGGTCTCGCGCATGATTGGCGCGCCGCCCGGGATACGTCGGCTACGAAGAAGCCGGACAGCTCACCGAAGCCGTCCGACGCCGGCCGCTACGCGGTCGTCCTGTTCGACGAAATCGAGAAGGCACACCCGGAAGTGCTGAACGTGCTGCCTGCAGCTGCTCGACGACGGCCGGCTGACCGACAGCAAGGGGCGCACGGTCGACTTCAAGAACACGGTCGTGATCATGACGTCGAACCTCGGCAGTCAGTTCTGACCGGCGAGAGTCGACCGAAGGCGCGCGGCGCCAGGTGACCGATGCCCTGCGCGACCACTTCAGGCCGGAATTCCTGAACCGGATCGACGAGATCATCTTCTTCCACGCGCTCGACCGCGAGCACATGAAGCGGATCATCGACATCCAGCTCGCCGGGCTGATCCGGCGGCTCGAGGAGCGGAAGATCCACGTCGAGCTGACGGACGCCGCCAAGGAGCATCTGGTCCGCGAGGGGTATGATCCGACCTATGGCGCTCGTCCGCTCAAGCGAGCGATTCAGCGGCGGGTGCTGGATCCGCTCGCGCTTCGGGTGCTCGAGGGCGACTTCCTCGAAGGCGACACGGTCGTCGTCGACGCGAGCGGCGACGCTCTTGCGTTCGAGAAGCGGCAAACGGTGAATGCGTGACGAAGGGCAGGAGGGCTGGATGGGCAGGAAAGGCTGGAGGGGATGGCTGGGCAGTTCTCCCATCCTGCCCTTCCCGCCTGTCCTGCCTTTCCCGCCCACTGTGTAATGGCTAACCAGCGCGGCAAGTCGCGCTTCAACCCACGGGGCGGCGATCGACGCGGCCAGGGCCCAATCAGCGCCCGGCCGTCGTCGTCGTTGTGGCATGCGGCCTTGCGCTGCTGCTGGTCCTCGGCCTGACGCAGATGTACTACCTGATGCCGGCCGGCCGGACGCTGCCCTACTCGGAGTTCAAAGTCGCTGGTCAAAGACGGCCAGGTCGCCGAGGTCACGGTCGGCGATCAACTGATCCGCGGCACGCTCAAGGACGGCCCCGAGAAGCAGCGGCAGTTCGCGGTCACGCGCGTCGAGGATCCGAAGCTGACCGAAGAGCTCGAGGCCCGCGGCGTCAAGTACACCGGCGAGCTCGCCAACCGCTGGCTGCCCGAGCTCCTCGGCTGGATCATTCCGCTGCTCTTCTTCGTCGGGCTCTGGGGCTTCTTCTTCCGGCGCATGAGCGGCGCCGAAGGCGGCGTCATGTCGTTCGCGCGCAGCCGCGCGAAGATCTACGCCGACGATGAAGTGAAGGTGCGGTTCTCCGACGTCGCCGGCGTGGACGAAGCCGAAGAGGAGCTGAAGGAGATCGTCGAGTTCCTCAAGAACCCGAAGAAGCTACACGAACCTCGGCGGCCGGATTCCCGAAGGGCGTGCTCGCTCGTCGGACCGCCGGGCACGGGCAAGACGCTGCTGGCGCGCGCCGTCGCCGGCGAGGCGCACGTGCCCTTCTTCAGCCTGAGCGGATCGGAGTTCGTCGAGATGTTCGTCGGCGTCGGCGCCGCGCGCATCCGCGATCTCGTTCCAGCAGGCCGAAGCGAAGGCGCCCGTGCATCGTCTTCATCGACGAGCTCGACGCGCTCGGCAAGACGCGCGTGCAGAGCCCGCTCGGCAGCCACGAGGAGCGCGAGCAGACGCTCAATCAGCTGCTCGCCGAGATGGACGGCTTCGACTCGCGCAAGGGCGTGATCATCATGGGCGCGACCAACCGGCCCGAGGTGCTCGATCCGGCGCTGCTCCGTCCCGGCCGCTTCGATCGCCAGGTGCTCGTGGACAAGCCGGACGTCAAGGGCCGCGAGGAGATCCTGCGGATCCACGCCAAGGGCGTGAAGATCGCGCCCGACGTCGACCTCAAGATCGTCGCGGCGCGGACCGCCGGATTCGCCGGCGCCGATCTGGCGCAACCTGGTCAACGAGGCGGCGCTGCTCGCCGCGCGCGACGGACAAGACCGTCGGTCGGCATGAAGGACTTCGAGTCGGCGATCGATCGGCTGATCGCCGGGCCTCGAGAAGAAGCGCGTGATGAGCACGAAGGAGCGCGAGATCGTCGCGTATCACGAGTCGGGCCACGCGATCGTGGCCAGCGTGCTGCCCGAGCCTCGATCCGGTGCACAAGATCTCGATCGTCCAGCGCGGCTTCGGCGCGCTCGGCTACACGATGCAGCTGCCGCTCGAGGATCGCTACCTGATGCACGCGCGGCGACCTGCGAGAGCCAGCTGGCGCGTGCTGCTCGGCGGCCGCACCGCCGAGGAGATCGCGCTCGGCGAGATCTCAACCGGCGCGCAGAACGACCTGCAGCGCGCCACCGACATCGCGCGCGCGATGGTCACCGAGTTCGGGATGAGCGACGCGCTCGGCGCGATCAACTACGACGGCAACAAGCGCGACCGATTCCTCGATCTGCCGCTGCCGGCGGAGCGCGGCTGCTACGCCGAGGACACCGCGCAGATGATCGACGCCGAGATCAAGCGCATCCTGACCGACGCGCACAACAAGGCGCGCGAGGTGCTCACCGCCAACCGCGACAAGCTCGAACGGGTGACGCGCCGGCTCCTCGAGATCGAGGTGATGGAAGGCGACGAGCTTGCGCCGGCTGCTGGAACTCCCGCCCGCGGAACAATCCGTCGAGAAGGTTCCGCTCCCACCGACCGACTACGCCTGCCGCTCCGCCAGCCACGTAGCATGATGTGGCGCGGCCCTTCAGGGCTGCGCGAACTCGCAGCGGCTAAAGCCCTGCGCCACTTTCAAAATGCGTTCGACGTGAGCTGCCGCGCCTCGCCCCTTCCAGCGCGTCAGCGCCACGAGCGCGCCAGTGCACTGCACCAGCACCACGAGCGCGACGCATCCGGGCCACCCCGCCACGTTCCACACAGTCGCCGGGCATAGCGCCACCAAGGCTTCCGCCCGTGTAGTAGAAGGTCGAATACAACCCGACGGCCAGTGCGCGATCGTCCGTCGTGACCGCGCCGATGTAGCTGCTGGTGGTCGTTTGCGCGACGAAGACGCCGGTGGACACCAGCGCCAATCCCGCGGCAATCGCCAGCGAGCGACGGCATCAGAGTCAGCAACGCGCCGACCGCGCCGATTCCCATCGCGGACGCCAGGCCGACCCGATGGCCGCACCTGTCGATCCAGCGTCCGGCGTACGGCGTCACGATCGCGCCGATCACGTAGCACGACGAACAACCACCCGAGCGCGGCCGTGCTCAGACTGAACGGCGGCGCCGCCGAGGTGAAACGTGACGTAGGTGAACATCGCCACGTTCGTGAACAGCACGCAGAATCCAATCGCGTAGGTCGCGCGCAGCTGGCTGTTGCGCAGCAGTCGGAGCCGCCGCCGCCCGACTAAAGCGTCGCGCTCCGGCCGTCCTTGATGGAACGCGAGGCCCTTCGACTGCTCGCCCTGAGCCTGTCGAAGGGCGAGCTCGCTCAGGACAGGCTTCACCCGAGCGGGTTCCACCGGCAGCCACAGCCACAGCGACCACCGCAATCGCGAGGTGCAGCACGGAGAGCACGGCGAAGGACAGGTGCCAGTTCACGTCGGCAGCGATCAAGCCCCGCGAGCGCACGGCCGACGAATCCCCCGACGATGGTGCCGGTCATGTAGGTGGCGGTCGCCCGTCCGGTGCGCGACGGCGGCCAGGTCTCGTGAATGTACGCGACCGTTCCAGCGAACACGCCCGGCGTGAACACGCCCTGCAGGAGACGGCACGCGATCAGCTGCGCCAGCGTCGTCGACGCGCGGCCGCGAGCGCGGTCGCGACCGACAGCAGGAACGCGCAGCCGACGATGACCCGGCGAAGGCCCACCCGATCGGCAAACCGCCCGACAGCCGGGGCGACGAGCGCGATGGCGATGGTTGGCGCCGTCACGGTCAGGCCGACGGCGAAGGTCGACGCCGAAAACGTGCGGGCGAGAAGCGGCAGCAGCGGCTGCGTCGCGTACAAGGTCAGGAATGCGGCCGCCCCCGCAAGCGCGACCGGCAACGTCGGCAGGCGACCTGCCCTGAGCGACGTCACAGGCCCCGGAGTCGAAGGGCCTGCCCTGAGCGACGTCAAAGGCCCCGGAGTCGAAGGCGCATTGGACTATATTGTGGCGCATGAAGCAGCCACGAAGCGTTTCTCACGCGATCCTTGTGGTCACCGCTGCCCGTCCTGACAGTCGTGGGGTTCCGGCTTCCCGCCGTCGCGTGCGCAGGAACAAACCGCACGCTTTGGCGTGGTCCTCGCCGAAGCTCGCGGAACAGCAGCGAGCGGAGGCGGGCAGCCGACCCAACGGCGTCGTCGCGCAGTCACCAGCCGTCAAAGCGTTCACCGGCGCGCGCGTCGTGGACGGCACGACCGCCGCGCCGATCGACAACGCCACGATTGTCGTGCGCGACGGCAAGATCGTCGCGCGGTCGGACCGGCGGCGCGCGTGACGGTGCCGGCCGGCGCCGAACGCATCGTCGCTTGCGGGCAAGACCGTCATCCCGGGCCTCGTCAACGCACACGGCCACGTCGGCGGCACGGTCGGCCTTCACGCGGCAACCGCTACTCGCCCGACAACGTGATGCGCGACCTGCGCGCTCTATGCCGACTACGGCGTCACCACCGTCGTCAGCCTCGGCGACGATCAGGCGCCGACCTTCGCCCTGCGCGACAGCCAGCGGACCGCGACGCTCGATCGCGCCCGCGTCTTCGCCGCCGGCCCGGTGCTCGCACCGAAGACGCCGGACGAAGCGCGCAAGCTGGTCGCCGACGATGAGGCGATGAAGGTCGACATCGTGAAGATCCGCGTCGACGACAACCTGGGATCGACGCCGAAGATGGCGCCGGAGATCTACCAGGCCGTGATCAACGAAGCGCACAAGCGCGGGATGCGCGTCGCCGTGCATCTGTTCTACCTCGTCCGACGCCAAGGCGGTGCTCGACGCGGGCGCCGACTTCATCGCCCACAGCGTCCGCGACGTCGACGTCGATCAGGCCCTGATCGCGATGTTGAAGCGGCGCGACGTGTGCTACTGCCCCGACGCTCACGCGCGAAGTGTCGACGTTCGTCTACGAATCGGTGCCGCCGTTTTTCGAGGATCCGCTGTTTCTGAAGCTACTCAGGATCCGCAGACGATCGCCGCGCTCAAGGAGCCGCAGCGGCAGGAGGCGAGTGAAGAAGCAGCGCGAGCGCGCAGCGCCACAGGCCGGCGCTGAAAGTCGCCGAAACGAACCTGAAGAAGCTCTCCGACGGCGGCGTCACCATCGCGATGGGCACCGATACCGGCGCGCCCGCCGGACGCTTTCAGGGCTACTTCGAGCTGATGGAAATGGAAATGATGCAACGCGCCGGGCTGACGCCGAAGCAGGTGCTGGCGGCGGCGACGCGCGACGCGGCGAAGTGTCAGAAGCTCGATCGCGAGATCGGCACGCTCGAGTCCGGCAAGTGGGCGGACTTCGTGGCGCTCGACGCCGACCCGCTCGCCGACATCTCGAACATCAAGAAGATCGACTCGGTATGGATCGCTGGGAACCGGGTAACGAGGTAGGGCAGGTGAAGGCAGGAGGGACAGCCCTACCCGCCTCACCAGCACCCGCCTGACCCGGCGTATCGTCGCTCGACCGGGACTAGCCGCTTCCGCGGCGACTGAAGCCACACTTCCATGTGCGCTGGAGTCGCAGAACGGCTTGTTCTTCGAGCCGCCGCAGCGGCAGAGCGCGAACGGCCGCTTGGGAATCGGTGCACGGTTCCCGTTCCAGTCGACCAGCTTCACATCGTCGCCTTCGACCTTGTACGAACCGTTCTGCCGAACCGTGATCGTGGTAGGCATCTCAACCCATTTTCTGCATCGAGGCGAGGAATTCGGCGTTGGTCTTGCGTCTTCGACAGTCTTGTCGATGAGCAGTTCCATCGCTTCGACCGGCTGACAGCGGGTTGAGCACCTTCCGCAGCACCCAGATCCGATTGAGATCCTCTTTCGGAATGAGGAGCTCTTCCTTCCGCGTGCCGCTCTTTGAGCACGTCGATCGACGGGAAGACGCGCTTGTCGGTGAGCTTCCGGTCGAGATGGATTTCCATGTTGCCGGTGCCCTTGAACTCCTCGAAGATGACGTCGTCCATGCGCGAGCCGGTGTCGATGAGCGCGGTGGCCATGATCGTCAGCGAGCCGCCCTCCTCGATGTTGCGCGCCGCGCCGAAGAAGCGCTTCGGCTTCTGCAGCGCGTTCGAGTCGAGACCGCCCGACAGCACCTTGCCCGACGGCGGAATCACCGTGTTGTAGGCGCGCGCCAGACGCGTGATCGAGTCGAGCAGGATCAGCGACGTCCTTCTTGTGCTCGACCAGCCGCTTGGCCTTTTCGATCACCATCTCGGCGACCTGCACGTGGCGCTGCGCCGGTTCGTCGAAGGTCGAGGAGATGACTTCGCCGTCGCACCGACCGCTGCATGTCGGTGACTTCTTCCGGCCGCTCGTCGATGAGCAGCACGATCAGGTAGACCTCGGGGTGGTTCTTCGCCACCGACTGCGCGATGCTCTGCAGCAGCATCGTCTTGCCGGTGCGCGGCGGCGCGACGATCAGGCCGCGCTGGCCCTTGCCGATCGGCGTCCACAGATCCATGACGCGCGCCGACAGGTTGTCCGGCGTCTCGAGCATCGATGCGCTCCTGCGGATAGAGCGGCGTCAGGTTTTCGAAGAACAGCTTGTCGCGCGCCTGATCGGGCGCTTCGAAGTTGACCGCCTCGACCTTGATCAGCGCGAAGTAGCGCTCGCCTTCCTTCGGCGGGCGAATCTGGCCGGACACGGTGTCGCCGGTCTGCAGGTCGAACTTGCGGATCTGCGACGGCGAGACGTAGATGTCGTCCGGGCCCGGCAGGTAGTTGTAGTCGGGCGCGCGCAGGAAGCCGAAGCCGTCGGGCAGCACTTCGAGCACGCCTTCCGAGAAGATGAACCCGCTCTGCTCGGTCTGCGCCTTCAGGATCTGGAAAATCAGCTCCTGCTTCCGCATGCCGGTCGCGCCGCCGACGTTCAGGTCCTTCGCGATCTGCGTGAGCTTCTGGATGCTCATGTCCTTCAGATCGGTGATGTTGAGACCTTCGCGACGTCCTTGCTGTGCCGGCTGGGTCGGCTGGGTCGGCTGGGCCGGCTGCGCCTGTTGCGCCTGCGTCGCCGGTGGCTGCGGCGGCGAGGCCGGTGGCGCCGGCTGCGGCTGCGGTGCGGCGGCTTTCGGTTCAGAGGGGGTCTCGACGGCGGGGCGGGATCGGCAGCGTGTCCGTTGGCCACTTTGGCCGGACCATGGCGCTTGATGATTGGTTGGCATAACGACTCTCGGGCATCGGCTGTGGAGATGAATGGCGGGCGGACAGCCCGCGGGATTTACGAGGAGTTCCGAGTATAGGTCGCCCGTGCCGGGTTTTCAAGTCTCACCGCGCGTAAGGGTCTTCCCGATGGCCATGATGCTGCACGCCTGAATCGGGCGAATATTGAGCGCGCGCGCCCGTTCGACCAGTGCGTCGCTTTCGGCGCCGGGATTGAGCCAGACTTCGCTGATCCCTTTTTCGCGACCTCGTCGATCACCTTCTCGCCGACGTCCGGCGGCACGTAGAACGGTGGCCATGTCGATCGGGCCGGGCACGTCGAGATACCGAGGCATACGTCCTGAGGCCCTCGACCTCGGTTTCGTTGGGATTGATCGCCAGCACCGTGAACCCCTGCAGCACGGCACGCGCGCAGCGCGCGGTTGCCGAACTTGCGGCGATCGCTCGACGCGCCGATCACGGCGACGGTTTTGGCCATCAACTGGCTGCCGCCGCGCGAGGCGCGTGCGCGACCACGAAGTCGAGCAACCGCCGGCTGCCCTCGCGCAGGTTCTCGATCGACGTCGCGCATGAGATCCGGATGAAGCCCGGCGCGTCGAACGCTTCGCCGGGCGTGAGCGCAACGCGCGATTCCTCGAGCAGCGCGTCGGCGAAATCGATCGACGGTGCGGAACCCGTCCAGCGACAAGCACGTCGCTGATGTCGACGAACATGTAGAACGCGCCGGCCGGCTTGCGGCAGCGCAGCCGCGGATCCGCATTCAGCCACGCGTGCAGCTGGTCGCGCCGGCTGCGATATTCGTCCAGCATCTCTTTCACCGGCGCCTGCGAGCCGGTGAGCGCGCTGACGACGGCCTTCTGCGTGATCGAGGTGACGTTCGACGTCGAATGACTCTGCAGTGCGCCGGCGGCCGCGATGGCATTCGCCGGACCAACGGCCCAGCCCGCAGCGCCAGCCGGTCATCGAGTAGGCCTTCGACGCCGAACCGCAGAGGATCGTCAGGTCGCGGCACGTCCGCGCCAGCACGCCCGGCAGATTGTGCGGCACCTCGTCGTAAATCAGTTTCTCGTAGCACAGGTCGACGACGACCCAGATGCCGTGCCGCGCCGCCGCTTCGCCGATGGTCGCCAGTTCCGACTCCGCGATCAACGCTCCGGTCGGATTGCACGGGGAGTTCAGGATGATGCCGCGCGTGCGCGGCGTGATGGCATCGACGATCGGCTGCGCGTGAATCGCGAAGCCATCGTCGGCGTGCGTGCGCACCAGCACCGGCGCCGCGTCGGCCATCTTGATCTGCTCGGTCAGCGTCGGCCAGTACGGCGCGTGCGTGATCACTTCGTCGCCCGGCCCGAACAGCGTCAGCGCCGTGTTGTAGAGCGCCTGCTTTCCGCCGGCGGTAATGATGACTTCGTTGTCCCTGTAGTCGACGCCGTAGTCGGCTGCGGTAGCGATCCGCGACGGCGCGCTTCAGTTCCGCGATCCCGGCCGCGGGCGTGTAGTTCGTGAAATCGTGATCGAGGGCGTCGTGCGCGGCGGCCTTGACCGGCGTGCGGCGTCGGGAAATCCGGCTCTCCAGCGCCGAAGTCGATCACCTCGATACCGGATCGACGCAGACGATCGACGGTCGCCGTCACTTTCATGGTCGGCGATCCAGCGATCCGGGTAGTTCGATCAGCGAGTTTCATATGAGGCGTTCTTGCAGCTTGATTTCAGAGTTCAGATTTCAGATTTCAGATTGACTTGAGATTGACTGACTTGAATCCTGCAGTCCCGAATCCAAGAATCAATTTGAAATCTGAATTCTGAAATCTGAAATATCACACTTTCTCCCTCAGCCGCTGCTCGACGAGCTCGGGCACGAGGCCGTTGACGCGGCCGCCGAGCTTGAACACTTCCTTGATCAGCCGCGAACTGATGTATGTGTACTGCTCGGCCGGCATCATGAAGACCGGTTTCGATGCGCGAATTCAGCCGCTGGTTCATCAGCGCCATCTGGAACTCGAACTCGAAATCCGACACGGCGCGCAGCCCGCGCACGATCACCTGCGCCTGGCGCCGCTCGACGTAGTCCACGAGCAGGCCGTCGAACGTGTCGACTTCGACGTTCGCGTGATCCTTGAACACCGACCGGGCGATGTCGACGCGCTCCTCCATCGAGAAGAGCGGCGATTTCTCCGCGTTCACGAGGATCGCCACGATGATGCGGTCGAACAGGCGCGCGCCGCGCAGGATGATGTCCACGTGGCCGTTGGTCAGCGGATCGAACGAGCCTGGGTAGACAGCGAGCGTGGACATCAGATCGTCACAGTGTTCCGTAGAATCTTATTCGTAGAAGCTGAGGGCGCTGTCGCCGGACGTGACGTCGCGCGTCCGGCTCAGGCGCGCCGCCTGCTCCGGCGCCCGGCGCCGACGCGGATGCTCGAACACGGCGATACCACCCGGTGCGAGCAGATCGGCGAGGGCCGCAAGCTCTGCGTCGGCGGATTGATCGTAGGGTGGGTCGAGCAACGCGATGTCGAATGTCAACCCCGCGGCGCGCAGCTGACCGATCGCGCGCGCCATGTCTGCGCGGATAATAACATAGCCGTCCGCGACGCCGCAGTGCGCGAGGTTGTCGGCGATGAGCGCCTGCGCACGCCGATCGCGCTCCACGAACGTCACCGACGACGCGCCGCGGCTCAGCGCTTCGATGCCCGCGGCGCCCGTTCCCGCATATCCGTCGAGCACCCGCGCGCCGGCGATCCGCGGCGCGAGAATATTGAAGAGCGTCTCGCGCAACTTGTCCGACGTCGGCCGCAACCCGTCCCACGTCGGCGGTTTCAGGCGACGTCCTTTCAGCGAACCGGCGATTATCCGCATCCGCCTTCGCTCGCTCCGTCACACCGAGCTGCGGCGTGACCAGTCTTTCCTACCTGACCTACCTGACCTACCTGACCTACCTGACCTACCTGACCTACCTGACCTACCTGACCTACCCGACCCACCAGACCTACCCGACCTCAATGAGCTTGAACCGCTGTTCCCAGTTCGCGAGCAGCTTGTCTACCGCCGCCGGCGCGGGAGCGACCGATCGAACCAGCGCGACGCCTCGTCGTGCGCGCGATCGAGCAGCTCGCGGTCGCGCACGAGATCGATCAATCGAAACGTGGGGACGCCGGCCTGTCGCGTGCCGAAGAAGTCGCCCGGCCCGCGCAGCTCCAGGTCACGCTCGGCGAGCTCGAAGCCGTCGGTCGTTTCCGTCATCGTCTTGAGGCGTTCGCGCGCGTCGTCCGACAGCGGCGACTGATACAGCAGAAAGCAATACGACTGATGGCGATCGCGGCCGACACGGCCGCGGAGCTGATGCAGCTGCGACAGGCCGAAGCGTTCGGCGTGCTCCACGATCATCACGCCGGCATTGGGCACGTCGATGCCGACCTCGACCACCGTCGTCGACACGAGGATATGGAGCTCGCCGGCGGCGAACGCCTTCATCGCGCTGATCTTTGGCGGCCGCCTTGATCCGACCGTGCAGCGAGACCGACGCGGTATTCCGGGAAGACGTCGTGCTGCAGCGTGATCGGCCATTTCGGTGGCCGCCTTCAGATCCACCTTCGCCGACTCCTCGACGAGCGGATAGATCACGTAGGCCTGTCGGCCGGCCTCGAGCTGCGAGCGGATGAACGCATAGACCTCGTCGCGCCGCGACTCCGGCTTGGCGAGCGTCTTGACCGGCAGCCGTCCCGGCGGCAGTTCGCGGATCACCGAGACGTCCAGATCGCCGTACACCGTCAGCGCGAGCGTGCGCGGAATCGGCGTCGCCGTCATCACCAGCACGTCGGGGTGCAGGCCCTTGCGCGCGAAGCGTCGCGCGCTGCAGGACGCCGAACCGATGCTGCTCGTCGATGATCGCGAGCCCGAGCTGCTGGAACTGCACACTCCCCTGCACCAGCGCATGCGTCCCGACGATCAGCGGGACCGTGCCCGAGGCGACTTCGGCGAGCTGGTCGCGCCGCGCCGCGGTCGTGGTCGATCCGGTCAGCAGCGCGACCCGAAACCGCGACTGCTGCAGGAGCCTGGCGATGTTGCCGAAGTGTTGCTCGGCGAGGATCTCGGTCGGCGCCATGAACGCGACCTGCAGACCGTTCTCCATCGCGACGAGCGCCGCCAGCAGCGCCACGATCGTCTTGCCGGCCCCGACGTCGCCCTGCAGCAGCCGGTTCATCGGCTGCGGCCGCTGCATGTCCTCGACGATCTCTTTCAGCGCCGGCCGCTGGCCGTTCGTCAGCTTGAACGGCAACACGCGGCGCGCCGACTCGCGAATGCGATCGTCCACGAGAATCGGTTTGGCTTTCGTTCGGCGGCCGCCGACCGTCGCCGCGCGATCACGCCCATCTGAAACAGAAAGGCTTCCTCGAAGATCAGCCGCCGCTGCGCCAGCGTGGCAAACCGGTTCAGCAGATCGAGCGGCGCGTCCTGCGGCGGGAAATGCGTCGCCAGCAGCGCCGCGTATCTCGCCGGAAAATTCATCCGCAGCCGAACGTCGTCCGGCAGCGGATCCGGCAATTCCGCCGGCACGCGCTGCAGCGCCTCGTGCACGAGCCGGCGCTGCATCTTCGCCGTCACGGCGCCGGATTTTTCGTAGACCGGCACGATGCGGCCGGTATGGATGGTCTCCCGTCTTCGTCGTCGAGAATCTCGCATTGCGGGTTGGTGAGTTGCAGACTCGCCGATCCGCGCATTTCGACAGCGCCGTAGAGGACGATGTCCTGACCACGCGCAAAGACGTCCCGCAGAAACGGCTGGTTGAGCCAGGCGGCGCGCAGCGATCCCGAGCCGTCGTCGATGGCGGCCTCGAAGATCTTGAACCCGGGACGCCGCGTCGATCGCAGCCCGCACGCCACGACGCGTCCGGCGATCGACGCCACCTGGCCCGGCCTCAACGACGCGATCGTCTGCAGGTGGCTTCGGTCCTCGTAGCGAATGGGAAAGCGGTAGAGGAGATCTTCGACCGTGGCAAGCCCCGCGCGCTCGAGGTCCGCCGCGCGCCTGGGTCCGACACCCTTGAGAAATTGCAGCGGGGTCGCCAGCACCTCGTCTGCGGAAGATATCTCACCCACGCTCGTCCTGAGCTTGTCGAAGGGCGAGCCGCTATTGAACGACGATGGCCTGGCCGCGCTCGACGCGGATTTCGCGAATCTTCGCTGGCAGCGCGAACTGATCGTCGATGCTGATGCCGGCGGGGTTCTCCGCCGACTTCGAGTAGTAGCTGACGATTTCCTGCAGCAGGAGTTTGGGGACCGGGATGCTGCTGATGTACGCGGACTCGAGCTGAAAGCGGCCGACGCCCTTGCTCGTCGCGAGCACACCGGTCGCGGAAACCGGGAGGCGACCGCTCAGATAGTTCATCGGATCGAGCAGGCTCGTCGGGTTGTGCTGCTTGCGAATGGCGTCGAGGTCGACCACGGCACGACCCGACAGGCGGCCGGTGCCGAGAATCGACACCGACGGTTCGACGACGCCGACCGGGATTTGCTTGCCGGCATCGTAAGCGAGTACGCGTTCACTTCGCTTTCGGTCACCGTCGTCTGGCGTCCCTGCTTCGTCGGCTTCTCAGCCTCGGCGTTGATGGTGGCGACCTTCTGACGCAGGACCTCCGCATCGCGCTTGGTCGCGCGGATGTCGGCGTCGACGACCGCCGTGAATGATGCCGCGGTCGCAACGAGAGCGCCGGCCAGCGTGAGTCTCACCGCAACCATTCTACCGCTGATTCTTCGGGCGAATCGCCTGGCGAGCTCGCGCCACAAGCTCGAGCTTGCGCCGCTCCATCACTTCTTCGAAGACGCGGAACCGGGCCTGCTGGCGGAGATCGAGCACCTGATCGATGGCCTCGTACGCTTTCTTTTCTTCGTCGGCGCCTCGCGCGTTGATGTCCTGCAGAGTCTTGAGCCGCTCGCGGATCATGGTTTCGTCCGGCTGCCCCTGGTTCAGGATGCGGCGCATCTCCACGATCACGCGGGCGCGCTCCTGCAGCGTCCTGCGCCGGACGTCCTGGAGCGCCTTGAAGCGCGTGAGAAAGGCCGAGAACTGATCGTCGGCGATGTTCAGCTGCTCCTGCGCCTGCATCAGCGCGTAGGCGTCGAACATCCGCTGCACTTCAGCGGGCGACACCGCCTGGTCGCCCGGTGCCGCCGGCGGCGCACCTGCACAGGTCGGACCGCTTGCGCGGCCAGCGATCCGCCGCCAACGGCAACGAGAACGAGGAGCGTGGCGAGATGCTCTCATCACGCGCTGGAACGGGTCATTTCCGCCTGCAGCAACTGCTTGAGCGCGGTGAGTTCGTCGGTGTTCATATGCGTGACCGCGTGTTCCGAGCTGTCGGGATCCGCAAAGCCGGCGGCGGACACGCTGTCCAGATCCATGTTGGCGCTCAAGTCGGACACCAGCGTGAGCAACGGATCGGCCGCCAGATCCCCGCTGTCGTTCGACGGCTCGACAGCGGCCGTAGGTGCGGGGCACGACCGGCGCAGCCATGCGCGAGTCTGCGCGACATGCGGAGCCAGGGCGACGATCAACACGAGCAATGCGGCGGCCGACAGCGGGACGAGCACGCGCGGCCGAATCCACGCCTGCCACCACGAGTCGACCTGATTCAGCGTCGATCCGTTCGCCGATGCGCAGCGGACAGGTTCTCCCAGAACAGCGGCGACGGCTCGGGCACGCTCGCGTCGACGGCCACGGCCATCGTGCGCCGCAGATCGGCAAGCTCACGGCGGCACCGATCGCATTCCGCCAGGTGCGGCAGCGATGCCTCGGGCGCGTGCCTCCGCGGCGTCGACGAATTCCTCGGGGCTCAGATGCATCGTTACCTCTTCACGTAGCGCTTCACAGGCCTTCGCTGCCCAGCAACTTCTTCAGGTTTCCCAGCGCGTGAAAGATGTTCGCCTTGACGGCGCCGACCGAGCTGCCGAGCGCGTCCGCGATTTCCTGATGCGACAGCTCGCGTACATGCGCAGGATCAGCGTCGCGCGTTGTTTGCGCGGCAACTGCGCGATGGCGGCCCGGACGCGCGCCTGACGCTCTTCCCGGAGCAATCGATCCGAGCCCGTGTCGCCGGCCTGGTCGATGAACTGCCGATCGGCTATCGGCTCGGTCGGCAGCGCACGCGCGCTGACCCGATTGAGGCACACGTTGACGCCGATCCGCATAGCCAGGTCCCGAGCGACGACTGGCCGCGAAAGTTGCGCAACCCGCGGTAGGCGCGCACGAAGACATCCTGCGTCAGGTCGCTCGCGTCTTCGTGGTTCGCGACGAAACGGTAGCAGAGCTGATAACACGGTGCGGCGGTGACGCTCGACGATCAGGTCGAAGGCCTCGCGGCGTCCGGCCAGGCACGCCTCGACGAGCGCACGCTCGTCCGCGCCGTCGAGCGGGACATCAATGGTCGCCATCGGCCACGGTCCGGGCTGGGTCCACGTTAGAGACGAGTCCATCGATCGGCCTCAGCTGGGCTTACACATTAGACCGTTTGGGGACACTCGAACGTTACATGTGTTTGCTGGGCGGCCATGAGGTAATCGACCTCCTCAGCTGTCGGGAGTCCGCCGCGCCCCCGAGCACCCGGCAATTCAGCGCCGCCGTCGCGTTCGCGTAGGCCAGCACGTCTTCCACGTCCCCGTTCGGCTCTCGCAGGCAGGCGGCGGCGAAGCCCCCACGAAACGCGTCCCCGGCGCCAGTGCTGTCCACGCAATCGATCTGGAACGCGGGCGTCCGGATTTCGCGACCATTGCACCAGGCCAGACTGCCCTCTTCACCGAGCGTGACGCACACGAGCGTGGCGTCTTGAACTCGCGGCCGATCGCGGCCAGCGCCTCGCCGAGATTCTCGCACCCGTGAGGGCGGTTGGGAACTCCTGCGCCGCGATGATCGCGTCGATCTGCTGCAGCAGCTCCGCAATCGCCGGGCGGACTTTCTCGACGTCGATGATCGTCGGGATGCCAGCGTCGCGCGCGAATCGCGCGGCCTGGGCCGCGGCCGCCGCCTCGTGGCAGTCGACGATCAACAGGCGCCCCGAGGTGACGGCGTCTCTCGAAACGTCGGCCGGATCGGTCGCGAGCGCCGGATGACGATCCCAGCAGCACCGTGCGCGCTCCGCTGCGCGCATCGACCAGCACCACGGCGAACTGGTTCGTCGCGCCCGCGATCGTGCGTGATGCGCTGACGTCGACGCCGAGCTGCGTCAGGCTTCGCGCGACAACGTGCCGAACTCGTCGTCGCCGAAGCGGCCGACGTAGCGGGCGTTCCACCCGAGCCGTGCGCACACCGCCGTGGCGGTCGCCATTTGTCCGCCGGGGACCCGCGCGAAGCGCTGCAGACGCTGCTTCGTGTTCGACGCCGGATACTCCGCGACGACGGTGAGCAGATCCAGGCTGTTCAACCCGAACCCGACTACGTCGAACGGCCGCGATCCCGGCGGCGGAATCCTGAACGGCAGACGCACGCGACGATGGTAGCAGCGCGTCACGCGGCCGCTGCACGCGATCAGCTGATCCATTCCTTGACTTTCGCCTTTCCTTTGCGTATCGTATGGTCGCTCAAGGAGCCAGCATGCTTCCACTCACCAAGCGCCAGCGCGAGATTCTCGACTACCTGAACGAGTTCATCCGCCAGCACGGCTACGCGCCGAGTCTCGAAGAAATCGGCCGTCGCTTCGGCCTCTCTTCGCTCGCGACGGTGCACAAGCACCTCACGAACCTGCAGGAAAAGGGCTTCATCAAGCGCGCGTGGAACCGCAGCCGATCGGTCGAGATGGTGCCGACGCGAACCGGCGGCCGCGCCGTCGAGCTGCCGCTGCTCGGCTACGTCGCGGCCGGCCTGCCCGATCGAAGCGGTCGCCGTCGAACGAAACCATCGCGGTGCCCGAGGATCTGCGTCGGCAAGCGCGACACCTACGTGCTGCGCGTGCGCGGCGACTCGATGATCGACGAGCAGATCCGCGACGGCGACTTCGTGGTCGTCGAGGATCGCAAGACGGCCGACAACGGCGAGATGGTGATCGCGCTGCTCGCGCGGGTCCGGACGTCACGCTCGAAGAAGTTCTACCGCGATCCCGGCGGCAAGATCCGGCTCCAGCCGGCGAACGCGGCGATGCAGCCGATCTTCAGCCGACGCCGACCAGGTGCAGGTGCAGGGCGTGGTCGTGGGCGTCATGCGGAAGTATTAGCCACCGGTCTGAGGAACGGGCGCTGCTACACTCTTCCGCATGGCCGACGACAGCAGCCCAAACAGATCAACTTCACGATCATCCCCGACGACAACCCGACGGCGCCGCGCGACCTATTCGAACTTCTGTTCGATCGCGCACACGCCGTTCGACTTCACGCTCACCTTCTGCGAGGTGATGCCGCTGTCGGACAAAGGAGATCAAAGAAGCCGAGATCCGAGCACGTCGTGCGCGCGCCCGTGCGCACCAAGATCGTCGTGCCCGTGCAGTTCGTGCCGAACCTGATTGCGGCGCTGCAGGAGCATTGGCGCGTCTTCTCGGAGTCGTACAGCAACGTCGGCTGGAACAAAGGCGCCGGGCCCGGTGCACTAGATGAAAAGCCGCCTCGCGAGACGCGCGAGATCATGCGGCAGCTCGAGTCGCAGCATCCCGACGCCGACACCGAGCTGCATTACACGACGCCGTTCGAGCTGCTGGTCGCGACGATTCTGTCGGCGCAGTCGACCGACGCGCGCGTGAACATGGTCACGCCGGCGCTGTTCAAGCGCTATCCCGACGCGCGTCGCGCTCGCGCAGCGCGACGACGAGGAGCTCGAGCCGCAGATTCATGTCGACCGGATTCTTTCGCGTCGAAATCAAAGGCGCTGATCGGCATGGCCGCAGGCGCTGGTGGCCGACCACGGCGGCGAGGTGCCGGCGCGCATGGACGCGCTCGTGGAGCTGCCCGGCGTGGGCCGCAAGACCGCGAACGTCGTGCTCGGGCCACGCGCTCGGCGTGCCCGGCCTGCCGGTCGATCGTCACGTGCTGCGGGTCGCGAACCGCATCGGGATCGCGGAATCGGACGATCCCGAGGTCGTCGAGCAGCAGCTGACCGAGGCGATGCCGAAGGCGCGCTGGACGCGGACCTCCGACACGCTCATCCTCCACGGCCGGCGCATCTGCCGGCCCAAACCGCTGTGCGACGACTGCGCCGTTCGCGACCACTGCGACTTCTATCGCACCTGGATCGTCTCGCGAGCCGCGCTCCGGCAAGGCGCCCAGGAACGCCACGCCAGCCAGGAAACCCGTGGATCGCGCCGCGTTCGAGCGTCACGTCGCTGAGGCGCTGGCGTCCATCCCGCGCGACTTTCGCGATGCGATGCAGAACATCGCGATCGTCGTCGAAGACGAGCCGTCGCCGGAGCTCCTCGAAGAGATGGAGATCGATCCGCCCGACACGCTGCTCGGTCTCTACCAGGGCACGCCGCTCACCGAACGCTCGTGGGCGCACGGCAACACGCTGCCGGATCGCGTCCTGCTCTTTCAGGGCCCTCACGAGCGCGAGTCCGACGATGAGGACGATCTGATCGTGTGCGATCGCGGAAACGCTGATCCACGAGATCGGGCACTACTTCGGCATGAGCGAGGAGCAGATCGAGGAGATCGAGGAGAGAATACTGGGCGGAAACCGCCGACGACGCGGGTGATTGTCGTGGTTCGCGCGCGCAAGCGCTTCGGTCAGCACTTTCTCGAACCGGCCTGGGTGACCAAGGTGATTCGCGCGATCGATCCGGTCGGGTCCGACGCCTTCGTTGAGATCGGGCCGGGCCGTGGCGCGCTGACCCGGCCGCTGGCAGCGCAGGCCGGACACGTGACCGCGGTCGAAATCGATCGCGACCTGGCGTCGGATGCTTCGCGCCGCTGCCCTGCCGAACGTCACCGTCGTCGACGGCGATTTTCTCGAGCTCGCGCGGTCAGCGCTGCCGTCTGACCCCAGGCTGCGGGTTGCCGGCAACCTGCCGTACACACGTCGCGTCGCCAATCCTGTTTGCGCTCGACGACTGGTTCGCCGAAACCGGCACGCTCGACCGACGCCACGGTGATGCTGCAGCGCGAAGTCGCCGACCGGCTGGTCGCGGTGCCGGGGACGCGCGACTACGGCGTCCTCACGGTGCTGATCGGGCATTCCGCCCAGGTGAGCGCGGCTTCTCGCGCTGCCGCCGGGCGCCTTCCGACCGGCGCCGAAGGTCCACTCGGCGCTCGTCCAGCTGCGCTTTCACGCGCCCGATCCGCCCGTTCGGGACCTCTCGCTGTTCCGGGCGCTCGTGCAGGCGGTGTTCACGCGGCGCCGGAAAACGCTCGCGAATGCGCTCGCCGCGTTTCGAGAATCCTCGGCTCGCGCGGCCTTGGAGCATGCTGGGATCGACGGAAAGCGGCGCCCCGAAACCCTGACGATCGCAGAATTTGCCCGCCTTTCCGACGCAATGCAGCTCTGAGTCTAAGGGGTCTGACCCCAGATTGGGGGTCAGACCCCGTTCACTGCTGTCGCGCCTGTCTCGGGCGAGCTGTGCTATAGTTTCGCCGTAACTACCGGTGCCCGTGCGGCTTTAGGCTGCGACGGCCAGCCCGCCTCAAGACTTCGGACGCGCCCAGGCGTCTGATTGAGCCGCACAGCGGCTCCCTGCGACGAGAACTGCTCCGCCCGGAGTGTGTCCGCCGTTGGCGCATGGGCCTGATCCGGATGCTCGAGATCGTGGCGCTCGGCGGACTCGGTGAGTTCGGCATGAACATGCTGGCGCTCACGTGGGGCGAGACGACGATTGTCGTCGACGCGGGCGTGATGTTTCCGGATCCCGAGCTGCTCGGCGTCGATCGCATCATTCCGGATCTCACGTATCTGCAGCAGAAGGGCCGCGTCGCGGCGCTCGTGCTGACGCACGGGCACGAGGACCACATCGGCGGCGTCGCCGCACGTCGCTGCCGCTACGTCGACGGACCCGTCTACGGCACGCCGCTGACGCTGGCGCTGGTCGAGCCGAAGCTCGAAGAGCACGGCATCGACGGACGCGCAGCTCGTGCCGGTGCGCCCGCGCGATCGCGTGACGGTCGGCCCGTTCGCGATCGAGTTCATCCGCGTCACGCACAGCATGCCCGACTGCGTCGCGCTCGCGATCCACACGCCGGCCGGCGTCGTCGTCCACACCGGCGACTTCAAGATCGACCAGACGCCGATCGACGGCGAGCATTTCGACGTCCACCGCTTCGCCGAGCTCGGCTCGGCAGGCGTCCTCGCGCTCTTCGCCGACAGCACGAACATCGATCGCCGCGGCTTCACCGGATCGGAGCTCGAGGTCGTCGAAGCGTTCGAGGAGATCTTCACGAGCGCGACGCGGCAAGCTGATCGTCGCGGCGTTCGCGTCGAGCATCTACCGGATGCAGATCCTCGTCGACCTCGCGGCGCAGTTCGATCGCAAGGTCGCGTTCGTCGGCCGCGGCATGATCCAGAACTCCGAGATCGCGCAGCGCCTCGGCTACCTGCGCATTCCGGCCGGCGTGCAGATCCGCGACTCCGAGAGTCGGCGAGCTATCCCGCGCAGGACGTCCTGTGCCTGTCGACCGGGATCGCAGGGCGAGCCGATGTCGGCGCTGTCGCGCATCGCGATCGACGATCACCGGCACGTCAAGGTCGGCGCCGGACGACACCGTCGTGCATCTCGGCGCGCTCGATTCCCGGCAACGAGAAGGCGATCGGCCGGGTGCATCAACCACCTGGCGCGGCGCGGCGCCGACGTGATCCACGAGGGCATCAAGCACGTCCACGTCTCGGGCCACGGCAGCGAGGAGGAGCTGAAGCTGATGCTGTCGCTGGTGCGGCCGCGCTTCTTCATGCCCGTGCACGGCGAGTACCGCCAGCTGTCGCAGCACGCGCGCATCGCCGAGCGGGTGTTCGCCGGCCGCGATCCGCGGCCGGAGATCCTGCTCGCCGAGAACGGCGACGTGCATCGTCAGTTCGACGACGCGCGGCGGCCGCATCGCCGGCAAGGCGACCGGTCGGCCGCGTGCTGATCGACGACACGCGCACCGGCGAGGTCGGCGACGAGGTGCTGCGCGACCGCCGCCATCTCGCCGAGGACGGCCTGGTCGTGCCGGTCGTCGCGATCAACAAGCAGACCGGCGCGCTCGAAGGCGTGCCGGAGATCATCACGCGCGGATTCGTCATGGAAGACAGCCAGGCGCTGCTGGCCGACGGCGCGCGCCTGCTCAGCGACGTCGTCGCGCAGGCGAGCCTCGAAGAACGCACCGATCAGGGTCTGATCAAGGAAAAGCTGCGCGTCGAGCTGCGGCGGTTCTTCCGCAAGCGGTCGGGCCGACGCCCGTTCGTGCTGCCCGTCATCATGGAGATCTGACTCGTGAGCTGGATCGACGGTCTCGCGCCGGGTCAGTGAGTTCGTCGGCGTCGGCGCTGTTTGCCGCCGCGCTCATCTGGATCGTGTCGCTGGCCAGCTACGAGCCGACCGACCCGGTGTGGTTCTTCAGCACCGGCGTCGCACGCGGCGCCGGCCAACTTCGCCGGGCCGCGTCGGCGCGTTCCTCGCCGAGCTGTCGTTCCAGCTGTTCGGCTACGCGTCGTACCTGATTCCCGCCGCCCTCGTCGATCATCGGCTGGAACTACTTCTGGTGCCGGTCGTTCGATGCCGCCGGCACCAAGGCCACCGGCGCCGGCGCTCCTCGTCGCGCTGCATCAGCGCGTTTCTGAGCCTCGTCGTTCGGCACGCTGCGAGCTGTCGCGGCAAGTCGTTCCGCGCCGGCGGCTACGCTGGCGAGTTTCTCGCGCCGGGAAATGTCCGAGTACCTGAATCGCACCGGGTCGCTGATCGTCATCCTGACGCTGATCTTCCTGGCGATCATCATGATCGACGCAGTTCTCGTTCGGCCGATTCTTCGCGCGCGCTGATCGACGGCGTTGAAGGCCGGCGTCGTGCGCGGCGTCGGCGGCGTTCCGCGAGTGGCGCGAGGAGCGCGCGCCGCGAGCAGCAGCGCCGCGAGCGTGATCGCCAAGCACACGAAGAAAGGGCGCCGGTCGCCGAGGCGCAGCCGCCTGCCGCGAGCGCCGACGCGCCGCCGCGTCGGTCACGAGCCCGGCTGCGGAGCGCAGCAGAGACGCGACGCGCGTCGGACGACGAGGGAGCGCGGCAGCGCAGATCGTCAGCCGCGACGACGATGACGCGCCGGCGCCGGCGGAGGCCGCCGCACCTCAGCGCCGGCCTTCGGCAACGGCCGCTCCGTTCGCGCCGCCGAAGCCGCCCAAGGTGCACCTTGCCGAGCGCGCTCCCGCTCGCCGCTGTCCGGATCCGGAGCCGACGACGAAGGCGCCGGCCGAGCGGCGCAAGGGCGACTACGCGTTGCCGCCGCTCGCGCTGCTCGACGCGCCGAAGACCGAGCGCAAGATCGACGAGCGCGAGCTGATGGACGGCGGCGCGGCTGCTCGAGGAGAAGTGCCGCGAGTTCTCCGTCGAGGGCTCCGTCGTGCAGATCCATCCCGGGCCGGTCGTCACGACGTTCGAGTTCAAGCCGGACGCCGGCGTGAAGTACTCGAAGATCACCGGCCTCGCCGACGACCTGTGCCTCGCGATGCAGGCCGAGTCGGTGCTGATCGATCGCATCCCCGGCAAGTCGACCGTCGGCATCCAGATTCCGAACCGCAACGCGCGAGCAGATCTCGCTGCGCGAGCTGCTCGAGTCGGACGCCTATCGGCGATCGACGTCGAAGCTCGACGATCGCGCTCGGCAAGACGATCCACGGCGAGCCGTACATCGCCGACCTCGCGACGATGCCGCACCTGCTGATCGCCGGCTCGACCGGCGCCGGCAAGTCGGTCGGCATCAACGGCGATGCTGACCAGCATCCTCTACCGCGCGACGCCCGACGATGTGCGGATGATCATGATCGACCCGAAGCGGCTCGAGCTCGGGATGTACGAGGACATCCCGCACCTGCTGACGCCGGTCGTCGTCGATCCGAAGCAGGCGGCCAACGCGCTGCGCTGGGCGGTGCGCGAGATGGAAGAGCGCTACAAGACGCTGGCCGCCGAAGGCGTCCGCAACATCGAGCAGTACAACCGCAACGTCGCAGCAGGCGATCGCCGAGAAGCGGACGCCGCAGGACGGCGAGCGGCCGAAGCCGCTGCCGTTCATCGTCGTCGTCATCGACGAGCTCGCCGACCTGATGATGGTGGCCAGCAACGAGGTCGAGGAATCGATCGCGCGCCTCGCGCAGATGGCGCGCGCGGTCGGCATCCACCTGATTCTCGCGACGCAGCGGCCGTCGGTGGACGTCATCACCGGCCTGATCAAGGCCAACCTGCCGGCGCGCATCTCGTTCCGCGTGTCGTCGAAGATCGACTCGCGCACGATTCTCGACGGCAACGGCGCCGAGCAGCTGCTCGGCAAGGGCGACATGCTGTTCCTGCCGCCGGCCTCGTCGCGGTTCATCCGGCTGCACGGCCCGTACATCTCCGAGCAGGAGAGCGCGCGGCTGGCGAGCTTCCTGCGCAAGCAGGGCAAGCCGGTCTACGACGAGACGATCACCGCGGAGGAGAAGACCGGCCGACGACGGCATCGAGATGGACAAGGACGATCTCTACGACGAGGCGGCGCGCATCGTCGTGCAGAGCGGCCAGGCGTCGATCTCGTACCTGCAGCGCCGGCTGCGCATCGGCTTCAGCCGCGCCGCGCGGCTCGTCGACATGATGGAGATGGAAGGCCTCGTGTCGCCGGCCGCCGGCGGCAAGCCGCGCGAGGTGCTGGTCGACGAAGGAGTACTTCGATGAAGTGGACGCACAGCTTCGGTAGCTGAAGCCAATGCAGCCGCGCATTTGAACGCGAAGGCCGCGAAGGCCGCAAAGATCATGTGGCTTGGCGTCTGCGATCGCGCAGTCGCCGTCTCGACCGCGCAGTCCGGGCCGGTCGCGACGATCAAGGACATTCGCCGATCCGTCCTGCCGGACGCCGTCCGCGTGATCATCGAGCTGGATCGCGAGGTGCCGTTTCACGACGAGCGCATCCCCGATCCCCTGCGCGTCTTCGTCGATCTGCCGGGCACGCGGGCCGTCCCGGCGCTGGCGCGATCACACGATTCGCTACGAGCTCGACGCCGACATCGTCCGCCGGGTTCGACTGGGGCGGCATCCCAACAACACCACCCGTGGTGGTGCTCGACGCAACCGATGTCTCCTCTTACTCCGTCTATCCGCTGTACGACCCTGTTCCGAATCGTGATCGACTGCGTGCGATCGACGGCCGTCAACACGAACGGTCGGCGCACTCCGCGGCCGCCGACGCCGCAGTGGCTCATCGCGCGCTCGCTCGCGCCCGTCTGGATATCGCGTGCTGCCGAGGCGTTCGCCCGGCGCGACCAGGCTGTTGACCTGCCGCCTACGCCACGATGGTCCGCGACGCGAACGCGGAGCCGGCATCCACGACGACGGCGGCGACGCACGACCGCGACGACTGGTCGACTCGCCGCCCGTGATCACGTCGACGCCGGTCCTGCCGCCGTCCGCGCCGCCCGCCAGGAACATGAACGGCGGCTTCTCGATGTCGCGTCAGCTCGGCCTGGGCGTCTCGCGGATCGTGATCGATGCCGGCCACGGCGGGCACGATCCGGGCGCCAGCGGGAAGGGCGTCGAGCGAAGCGGAACTGGTGCTGGACGTCGCGCTGCGACTCGAGAAGCTGCTGCAGAAGGCGCCGGGCGTCGAGGTGATCCTCACGCGGCGCACCGACGAGTTCATCCCGCTGCAGGAGCGGACGGCGATCGCCAACCGCGAAGGCGCCGACCTGTTCCTCTCGATTCACGCGAACGCCAGCCCGAATCGCGCAGGCGCGCGGCATCGAGACCTACTTCCTGAACTTCGCGAACAACCTGAGCGCGGCCGCCGTCGCCGCGCGCGAGAACGCCGCGTCGGCCAGGCGATGGGCGCGCTGCCCGACCTCGTGAAGGCGATCGCGCTCAACAACAAGCTGGACGAGTCGCGCGACTTCGCGACCGCACGTTCAGCGCACGATGTTCGAGCGTCTGCGCGGCGCCGAACAAGACGCGATCAAGGATCTCGGCGTGAAGCAGGCGCCGTTCGTGGTGCTCGATCGGCGCGGCGATGCCGAGCGTGCTGGCCGAGATTTCGTTCGTCACCAACTCCGCAGGAAGCGCAGGCTGCTGAAGGGCACGGCCTACCGGCAGCGGATCGCCGAAGCGCTGTTCAACGCGATCCGCAAGTACTCAGACGTCGCTGAAGAGCGACGCCGTCGCGCTCAGTAGCGGCGGCTCGCCGCTGCGACGTCGAGTTCGAGGTCCCACGAGGATAGATCCAGCGGCGACGGCTCGCAGCCAGAACAGCAAGCGCGCCGAACATCGCGCTGCGACCACGGCGATCAGACGATGGCGCCCGTCAAGTCCGAGCGGACGCCGATCAGCACGTCGGCCAGGCCGCGCCGTGGGATCGTTCTTCGGCTCGATCGATCTTGACGATGATCGGCGATGAGGGCCTGCGTATGCAGCGCAGCCGTCCGATCACCATCGGCGCCGGCTCGAACGCGAGCTCGGCGAGCGTCCGGACCGCGACGCCGCTCGGCCCCTTCGGCATGATACGGCCTCGCCTCGTCGGCCCACGCCGTGCCGGCGATGTCGAGGTGCGCCCACGGCAGGCCGCCGGTGAACTCCTTCAGGAACAGCGCCGCGGTGATCGAACCGGCCGGCCGGCCGCCGGTGTTGCGTGAAGTCGGCGATCTCGCTCTTCAGCTGCTCGCGGTAGTCGTCGAACAGCGGCAGCGGCCACACGCGATCGCCGGCGCGATCCGCGACGCGCGCGCACGTGCTCGACCCAGTCGTCCGGCGTGCCGAACAACCCGCTCGTGATCTTGCCGAGCGCGACGACGACCGCGCCGGTCAGCGTCGCGACGTCGACGAGATGCGTCGCGCCGAGCTGCCGCGCGTACCACAGGCCGTCGCCGAGAATCAGGCGGCCTTCGGCGTCGGTGTTGATCACTTCCACCGTCTTCCCGGCGGCGCTCTTCAGGATGTCGCCCGGCTTGATCGCCCGGCCGCCGGGCATGTTCTCGGTCGTCGGCACGACGCCGATCACGCGAATCGGCGCCTGCAGCAGCGCGATCGCGCGCATCGCGCAGGCGACGGCGGCGCCGCCCGGCCATGTCGTCCTTCATCCGCTCCATGCCGTCGGCCGGCTTGATCGAGATGCCGCCGGTGTCGAACGTGATGCCCTTGCCGACCAGACCGAGCACCGGCGTCTGCCGGCGCGCCGGGCGGGTCGTGGCGGAACACCATCAGGCGCGGCGGCTCGCTGCTGCCGCGCGCGACGCCGAGCAGCAGGCCCATCCCCAGCTCCTCGATCTGCGTTCTCGTCGAGGATCTCGACCGCGACGCCGGCCTCGCTCGCGATCGCCGCGCAGCGCCTGCGCGAACTCGCGCGGCGTCAGCGTGTTGCCCGGCTCGTTGGCGAGCTCGCGCGCCAGGTTGCTGCGATTCGCCCAGGATGCGGCCGCGGGCGACGGCGCTCGGCGTCAGCACGTCGCCGAGCTGTCGCGCGCCGCGTCGACTGCGCCATCGCCGCAGGCGACGGCGCCGGCGCCGGGCTCGTTCGTCTTGTAGCTGTCCGCCGTTGAACTCCGACAGCGTCAGACCCTCCGGCAGCCGCCTGCGCGAAGCTCGGCATCGATCGCCCTACGCCGCGGACGACGAACGCCAGGCGTGCGGCTCGCGGGCTCTGTCGCGCGGACTTGCCGGCCAGCCGCTGCGACCGCGCGCACGGATCGCCGCCGCAATCAGCCGCGCCGTCGGCGCGGCCACGCCGCCCAGGACACGGCGATCCGCCGCGCGCGCCAGTTCCGCTCGAGCGGTCCGCGTGACGAAACTGTTCGTAGGGCGTCGGCGCGGAATTCCTTCCTGCGCCGAGCGCGTCGGCGCAATGTCGCCCACCGGTGGCGGCGTCGAGACCGGGCGCCGTCGCGTCAGGCGGCTTCGCCCTCGAACCGGGGAATGACAAGATAGGTCGACGTCATCGGTATCCGGCGAGCGGATCGCCGGCGCACGCGATCCCGGAGATTCGTCAACTGAGCTGGACACATCCGCGTATTATCGGCGATGGCCCTTGCTCACGTTCAACCACACCGGTATTATCAATTGCAGATCCCGACAGCCCTGCCATCAAGGACTTGGGCCTATGGTTCATACGGCGAGTGGCGCGTGGTCCAGCGCGCGCTGCGTCGCCGCCTCAATCGTGCCGCTCGTGGCTGACCGATCTGGTGCGACATAACGGCGGCAAAGGACTGCCCGACGGACGCGCCCGTCGCCAAGCGGCCACCAGATCGAACTCAAGAGCTCAATCCGGTCATCAGCGCGTGTCGCCGGCCCGCGTCGGCGCTCACGGCCAGGCTCGTCGGCGGCGCCAACGACTTCGAGGAGTTCTACTGTCCGACGGTCGGAAGGTGGGACTGGGGCGACGGGACGCAGTCGGAATAAGTCGGCATTCGACTGCGACGGCGGCAAAGGCGGGCAAGAGGCGAGATCCAGGCGGCGCTTTACCGTGTCGAGCACGTCTTCCGCCGCGCCGGCAACGTACCGCGGTGCGCCTGCGGCTGAAGCGACGGGACAGGCGGTCACCAGCGCAGCCGTTGGCATTCAGGTGCGCCCGGGGATCCACGACAGTCAGGGCCGGCCCAGTCTCCCCGAAGCGCGTCGCAAGCGAACGCTCGTCGTCCCACATACAGGCGCGTCTTGGCGCCGCGGCACCTCGCGCGGCTCGTAGATTTCCCTGGCCAAACGCGCGCGTCTGCTGACCGGGCGTCTGGCACGGAGTTCGCCTTCTACGTGCGACGCGTGCCGCTTCGGAAACGGCTGGCGCGGACCGTCACTCGGGGCCGCTGATCGTGTGCGACCGCGCCCCGGTTTCAGTGGGGCTCACGGCGCCCGCGCCGGAACGTCCGTTCTCTTCGCGATTCGAAGCCGGTGCTGCGTTCGCGTGGATCCGGTACGCGATCGCCGGCAGTCGCGCGCGCAGTGCGCTGGGCGTCGACGTCGGACCTGAAGGTCGGCGCGGTTTGCATCATGCACCTGGGATGGTCGGCGCTGCCGCTCTCCGATCGGTGACAACCAAAGCGCGGTCCCAGGATCCGCTCTAACCTCACCATGGACGCTCTGCTGCAAGACATCCGCTACGCGCATTCGTCGCGTGCGCCTGCGCACGCCAGAAATACCGCCACGATCGCGGTTGCGCGCGCTGGCGCTCGGCATCGGCGCCAACACGGCGATCTTCACAATCGTCAACGCCGCCCTCATCGAACCGCTGCCGTTCCGAACCCCGGATCGTCGTCCTGTGGGAGCGCATCGCGCGGCGCCCGACGCAGAAACAGCGCCGTCGGCCCGGCAACTACTCCCTGGCGCGAGCGGGGCGCAATCGCTTCGAGGAGTTGTGCGGTTTCATCGACATCGGAGTGGTGCTGACCGGCGGTGGCGTCCCGAAGAAGTCACGACACAGCTGGTCCTCGGCGATCTGTTTCCGGATCCTCGCGGTTCCGGCCGATGCCTCGGACGCACGTTTACGCCCGCCGAACTTTCCGATTCCGCGTGAATGTGGCCATCCTCAGTCACGCCTTGTGGCACGGCGTTTCGGGCGATCCCCAAATCGTGAGGACGCGCCATCCAGTTGAACAACGCCGCGACGACCGTCGTCGGCGTGATGCCGCCCGATGTTCAGGGTGGTCGCGTCGAAGGTCGCAGGTCGGTAAGCCCACCGATCCATGGATCGCCGCCTCCGCTGCCCGCCGAAGCGCGAACGCCGCGCGGGCGCAGCATCTCGGTGATCGGCCGCCTCAAACCCGGAACGTCGATGCAACAGGCGCAGGCGGAGATGGACACGATTGCGGCCGGGCTCGGGAAGGAGTTTCCCGCGTTCGACACCGGCTGGGGCGTCCGCGTCTTCTCACTGCGTGACGAGCTCGCCGGCAACATCCGGCCCGCGCTGCTTCCTCGCCGGGGCCGTCGCCTTCGTGCTGTTGATCGCCTGCGCGAACGTCGCCAACCCTGCTGGCTCGCGGCGCCGCACGTCACCGCGAGATCGCGATTCGCAGCGCGCTCGGGGCCGCGCGAATCCGGGGTGATGCGCCAGTTGCTCACGGAAAGCCTGGTGCTCGGGCTCACTGGCGGCCGATCGGTCTCCTGGTCGCGCAGTGGAGCCTGCGACGCGCTCGTAGCGATGAGCCCAGTCGATCTGACGACGCTCGGTCACATTCGCCTGCAGTTATCCGGTGCTGCTGTTTACCGCGGCGGTGTCGCTGCGATCGTATGCGGGCTTGCGCCTGCCTTCCGAGGGCGCGGACGGACGTTCAGGAATCGCTGAAGGAAGGCACGCGCCAGGTCGGGGCGCTCGCGCTCGCCGGCTGCGTCAAGCCTTCGTCATCGTCCGAAGTCGCGCTCGCCGTCGTCCTGCTGGTCGGCGCCGGCGCTGCTGATCGCGCAGCTTTGCGTCGTTGCGGTCAGTCGATCCCGGAATGGACACCGCGAACGTGCTGACCATGCGCGTCACGCTGCCCGCCCGAGGATACAGCGAACCGGCGAAGACGCTGCGCTTCTTCGCAGACACGGAGAGCCGGGTGGCCGCGATTCCCGGCGTGCAGTCGGTGGGCATCGGTGAGCTTCCTGCCGTTTACGGTGCTGGGCGCCGCCACGAGCTTCGACATCGTCGGACAGCCGCCGCAGCCGCCCAGCGCGGCGTTGGGCACCGACGTCACCGTCTGCGACGTACGGATACTTCCAGACGATGCGTCATGCCTCTGCTCAAGGGGCGTCTCTTCACCGAGCGGGAGATGCGCGAGAAGTCCAACGTCGTCGTCATCAACGATGCGCTGGCGCAGCGCTACTTTCCGGGACAGGATCCGATCGGCAAGCAGCTCGTCATCTACATGACCGACGCGGAAGCGAGCCGACCGAGATCATCGGCGTCGTGGCAGCTCAGTCCCTCGATCTCGGCGCCGGCCGCAGCCGACGACGTTTCTGGCCGCACCCGCAGCTGCCCTTACACGGCGATGACGCTGACGTACGCACAGCAGCCGATCCGATGTCGTTCGCGTCGTCGCTCGAGACGCGAGGTGCACGCGCTATCGACAGGACCAGCCGGTGTCCGACGTGCGCACGATGGATCAGTGGGTCGGCGCGATCCCTGGCGCAGGCGCGATTCCAGCTCGCTGCTGCTGTCCGTGTTTGCAGCTGCTGGCGCTGCTGCTCGCGTCGATCAGGTATCCACGGCGTCATCATCGCTACGCGGTGACCCAGCGCACGTCCGGAGATCGGGATCCGGCTGGATACCGCGCTGGGCGACTGCAGAACATCTCGGTCGAACTCGTCGCTCGGCGAACAGGCCTGCGGCTGATCAGCCGGGCTCGGCCTCGTGATCGGCGTCTTTGCTGCGCGAGTGCGCTGCCGCTGAGCCCGGACGTTGAGCCGGTCTGCTGTTCAACACCGGCGTCGACCGATCCGCTGACGTTCTGCTCAGGCCGTCGGTCGTGCCCGCCAGGCGGTCGCCATCGCTGGCGCTACCTGCCGGCCCGGCGTGCGTGCGCATCGCGCCGGTGGAGGCGCTGAGTATCAGTGATCGACCGCGATGCCGCCGGGACGTCCGCTGCACGGCCAGGACACCGCGATCCGGTCGCCGGGGTTTTCCCGCTGCTCGCGCGTGTCTGACGATGGCGATCGGCATCGATGCGCCAACACGGCGATCTTCAGCGTCGTGCGACGCGGTGCTCCCTGCGTCCGCTGCCGTTCGAGCGGCCCGGAGACCTGGTCCTGGTGTCGCAGAGCAACCGGCAGACGCAACAGTCGTTCGGCAACGCGTCGCCTGGCGAACTTCCTGGACTGGCGCGCACGCGGCCGCGGCTTCGTCGGGCCTCGGCGGCGTTCCGGAGCACGGCGTCGCACGTGCTGTCGTTCGGCCGATCGTCCTCGAGCGAATCTGGGCGGCGCGGCTGGTGAACGCCGAATTTCTTCGACGTGCTCGGGGCGTCGCGCCCGCGCTGGAGGACGGCGGTTCGAGCCCGCGCGATGAAGGATCCCGGCGCCGCGCGCGTCGCGATTCTCGGCGACGGCCTGTGGAAGCGCCGCTTCGGCGGCCGGGCCGACGTGGTCGAGGCAAGCGATTCGGCTCAGCGATCCAGGAAGCCCTGTGTCGTGGTCGGCGTGATGCCGCCGGGCATCGACTATCGGATCGCGCCGCGCTGCTGGACTTCCGCCGCACTGGCGCGTGCCGGATGTTCCCCATGGCGCCTGCCAGATCGATCCCGCGCCGCAGCGCGATCGCGCGTCGTCGCTGCTGGTCACGGGCGTGATCAACCCTGCGGTGACATGATCCCCGGCCCAGGCGTCTGGCGGACATGGCAAGCCCGTCGCGCTCGGCCTCTCGAGCGCGACTACCCGGACTCCTGAACAAGCGACACCGGACGCGGCGCTTGGTGTCGCTGGCGGGAGGATCTCGTCGGCGACGTCCAGGCCGACCATCCTGCTTGCGTTGTTCGCGGCGGTGGGCATCCCCGGCGGCTGATCGCCACGGTCGACTTGTCGCCGACGCCTGCTCGTCGCGCGCGCGGCGACGCGGCACCAGGAGATACGGCCGTGCGGGATGGCCCCGGTGCGCAACGCGCGTTCGCGCGTCGCGGCAGCGCAGTTGCTCACCGAAAGCGTCTCTGCTCGGCCCGGCGGGCGGCGGCAGCTGGCGTGCTGCTGTCGATGTGGATGCTCGCGCCGTTCGTCGCGATCAGCCCGCGGCGCTGGGCGTCGCGGGCGATGTGCGGAGCAATACGTA
>ERZ1370068.5895-contig-4899_pt1 | contig 69834 bp, 105 predicted proteins | sample MGYA00561227_ERZ1370068 | MGnify/ENA primary metagenome ERZ1370068 (study PRJEB38410, sample SAMEA6850437) | metagenome | study: Metagenomic assessment of the ecological functions of the soil: analysis of the soil microbiota associated with the...
GGTATGGCCCACTTCGTTCAGTTACGTATTGCCTGGCCGTTTGATGTGCATGGCGCGGATGAACTCGCTGCCAGCGAACCGAGGCGATCACGGTCGAGCCGATGCGGACGTTCCCTTTGATCAAGGATCTGGTCACGGATGTCTCGTGGAACTTCAGGGCGAAGCAAGGCATCAAGCCGTTCAAGCGCGCCCGCCGGATGCGCCGGATGGAACCTGGCGCATGGCGCAACAAGACGTCGACATGGTTCAGGAATTCCGAAGTGCATCGAGTGCTCTCTGCCAGGACGTGTGTCATGTCCTGCGCGAGCACGAGCTCCACGACCAGTTCATCGGGCCGAGGCATTTCGTGTTCGTCGCTGCGCTCGAAATGCACCCACTGGATACGGAAAACCGGCTGGCCGATCTGAAAGACGCGGACGGCATCAGTGCTGCAACATCACGAAGTGCTGGATGAAGGTGTGTCCGGAAAGCATTACCATCACCGACAACGCCATCATCCCGCTCAAGGAACGCGTGGTCGACGAATTCTACGATCCACTGAGGAAACTACTGCGTGTTCCGGAGGTCATCATGAGGTTCGAACTCAAAGCGCTCGCCGGACGCGCCGTGCCGCGGGCCCTCGCCAAAGCGGAACGCTATCGGTTGCTCAACGAACCGAGCGAAGCCGAGAGCATCTGTCTCGACGCGCTCGAGGTCGACCCCGGCAATCGGGACGTCATCATGACGCTGGCGTTGGCGCTCACCGACCAGTTTGACGACGACATGACGTCGGCGCTCGGCGAAGCGTGGAAGCTGATCGAACGCCTCAACGACGAAATACGATCAGGCGTATTACGCCGGGGATCATCTTGCGAGCGCCGGGCGAAGGCCCACTTCCAGCACGGCACGCCGGTTCTGGGCTCGCGTGCGAGTGCGGATGGTTGCGCGGCAGGCGATGATCTGGCAGCGAGCGGGCCGAGGCGATCCGTCCGCCCAACAACGACGATGCCATTCCTCGGTGGGAATGCCTGTGCCCGGCTGATCATGCGCGATGGGCACCTGTCGGCCTCGGAGGAACGCGGCGAGCCGCTGCTGCTGAAGATGAATCACAACCCCGAGAGCGGTGGTTCCGATCTTCCAGTAGCGCAGGCCTTTAGGCCTGCGTTCCTGCGTACAGTCGGAAATCTCGAAATTCAGTGACAGCGTTCCTCTATTCGGTTATTTCTGTCTGGGCAAGATGACTGATAAATCAGTCTTGTCTGCAGTGCAGCGCCGGTTCATCCTCCACTGGGTGAAATGGGCTCCCGATGGGGCATTAACCGGACGGTGGCCCAGGTCACGCCCTCGCTACATCTCCGAGCAGCCCGTCAGTGCCGAGAACATTGCGCCGCCGCCCTCGGGGTGGCCAGATCGAACGTCAGTGCACCAGCCTGCGCGAGCTGCAGGGCTGGGGCATCGTGCGAGCGGTGCGCGTCCTGGGCGACCGCAGGTTCATTTCGTCGGTCAGCAACGTGTGGGGAGCTGTTCCGGATCATCGTGGACCAGCGGAAACGCAGGAGATCGACCCCACGGTGGACATGCTGCGTCGCGCGCTGATGAGCTCGAAGGATCCAAGCCGGGGATCGCTTCACGCGCGGAGCGGCTGCAGAGTGCTCGAGTTCTTCGAAACGACGACGGAGCGTAGGCCGACGAGCTTCGACATCTTCCAGTGACGCGCTGCGGTCGCTTGCACGCATGCGCGGACGGGTCCAAGCTGTTGACCTAGGACATCGGAGGCAGGCCATGAGCCCGGGGTGCTTTGTTTCTCTGTTGGCGTAGCAGTGACGGCGGCGGCGCTGGCCATCGCGGTCGTCCGGTACTGCAGCCGGTATCTCCGCGACGTCCTGGTCGATCTGTGCGGACCGCGCCGGGGCCGCGTTCTGACGGCGTTTTCGAACGTGACCGTCGCCTTGACTCCCATCCTGTTCGCTGCTACCGTCCGAACGCACGAGCGAGGACGCCTACGCGGTGTTCAGGTGGATCGCAGCTGGAGTGGGCGCTCGGCGGTCTGCTGCTCAGTGATCCCTGCTCGCACTCGTTCTGGCGAAGTTCATTCCGCCGCAGGAAGCAGTGCTCGGTGAATGTGGCGAAGCCCTTCAGGGCCGCGATCGCAGGCTGAAGCCCTGCGCCACTGCTGCTATCAGCGTTACTTAGCGCGCATCGGCTACGATACCAACGTGCGTGCGGGCACGTGCGTGCGCTGGGATTCGCTTCGTCTGTTCCGCGCGAATACCCCTACGAGATCGCAACGTTTACGCTGCCCGTCGATGGAGAAGTGCAGCTGGCGCGATGGCTGCACCCGAACGAGACCCGAAAGTCGTGACGCAGGAGGAGCGCGTCGATGCGCTGCGTGCATTTCTGCGTGAGCGACGTCGCCATCGACATCGGTGCGCACACACGGGCGACACATCGTTGCCGATGGCGCTCGCGGTGGGCGGGGGCGGCGCCGTGTTTGCGCTCGAGCCGGGCCCGGCACGATCTTCGCTTTGCTTCTCGGCAACCGCGACGCTCAATCCGAAACAGAGGGCCCGAATTGCCGCTGATCGTTCGCCGCCATGCCGAACGACGGCGAATTCGAGTTCGGTATTCCTGATTCCGGCTGGCGTGTACAATGGCAGGGTTCCACCACGCGATATCGATCGCGTGGAGTTGCACGCGGGCACTTCTCCCGGCTGCGCGTGACAGGCCGGAATCTCGCTGACATTTGCAGAAAGAAGCGCCCGCCGAGATTCCAGCGATTCGGTTTCGTCAAGATTGACACCGAGGGATACGATCCGGACTGTCGTGCAGTCGTTGGCCGGTCTCATTGACCACTGGTTCGGCCCTACATCAAAACCGAAATCTACGGCATCTTCCAGCCGGCGAGCGGATCTCGTACGCTCGACGATCTGCGACGGCGCTGGGGCAGCGAATTGTTCAAGTGCGAGGACTACGCGCTTCGCGGCGAGGAGCTCGGGCCGGCGGACCTGTCACAGGTGGAAACACTTCGACGTCTGCCGTGCCTGAACTGTGATGGCCCAGAACTTTGAACCCTTGAACCGTTGGGATCGCCCGGAGCTCTGCTGGAACCTGAAATACAATCGAACCATGACCGGAGTCGCACGAGGCCGAGCTGTTGAGGCGATCAAGGCAGGAGGAAGCTTGGTCGATAGTGAAAGGGAGCCTGATCACGGCCAATCCGCCCTCGTCCAGCGCGCACGTAGCCGAAATGAAAGCGCGATTCTTACGGCCGTTGATCGCCCACCGGCACGCGAGGAGATCGCGAATCTGCTGTGGTAGCCCGCGGCGCACGCGCGCTCGCTGTTCGAAGCGTGCGCGGCCGGGAATTCGATCGCGTCGAGCAACTGGTTGCGTCAGGGAACCTCCTGGTGAAGACGCGTTCGGCGACGATGGATGAGACGCCCGCTGCACCCTGGCCGCCTTCTTCCAGGTCACCCCAAGATTGCCGAGCTCTGCTCGCGCCACGCCGCCGATGTCGCGGCGCGATCGCGCAATGCCAACGGCAACACGCCGCTGCACGCGGCGCTCGCGGCGAATCAGAAAATGGTTGCGGGGCTTTTGATCGGCACCGGCGCCGACGTCAATGCCGCGGACGCAGCCGGCTGGCGGCCGCTGCATCTGGCCGCCGCCAATAACGACCTGGACGCCATGAAGGCGTTGATCATGCAGGGTGCCGGGTCCGCGCCACCAACGCCGACGGTTCCACTCCGCTGGCACTCGCGCGAAGAACAATCATCGCGAAGCAGCCGCGCTGCTCGAACGCTCACGCGTGATATCGACGCTGGCCGAAGTCGCGCTCGGATCAGCGTGCTGGCACTTGTTTTCCTTGGATGGGCGTCAGCCGAGCTACGGGCAGACGGCTGCTCTGCCCGGAACAGCCGCTGTTAGGCGACGCTCTCCGGAGACCTGCTCCAACATCTGCCTACCACCAACAATCCGTTTGCGGCTCTCGAGAACCTTCAGACTGAAGTGATCGGCGATCGGGTAGTCGTCGGGCGGAATGAACATCATTGCCCGTGCCTCGGTTCGGTTCGTTTCTCTCAATTCGTGGACCCAAACGCAATTTCGCATCGGCGACATCGCGATTACCGATCCGCTTACGGGAGGAGTGCGCTTCTCTCCGATCCTGCCGCTGTGGGATCGCATGACAATCGCGACCGGTGCGATGGGCGCTCGATGAGAACGCCTCGGCCCTGGCGGTGACGCTCGGACCCGCGGCGGCCGGGTCCCGCGTGGTTCCGCACGATCGAGGAGTCGTTCTCGGCGCCAGCGCTCGTGTCGAGATAGAACCGCCGGCGTGCCCGGATGTCGATCGCGTGCGCGAGATGCAGGACGGCACACGTTCGTGATCGGCGGGCCGTTGAGCAACCGGGTCGGGCTCGTGGCCGCCGGAGTCGTAGGCGCCGCCTGTCGCATGTCGCGGCGCCGAGCACCAGCGCGACGAGCGATCGCGTTGTCGTCGGGAGTTTGCCAATGTTGTGTTTGCCGCGACGCCGCTGGACGAAATACCGCACGGTCGGCTGGGTGCAGCGGACGACGGCTGCGACGTTTACAGATACGGTCGTGCACGTGCAGTCCACGTGGGAGAGACGCAACGCTGCGCAAGCTGGGTGGCGAGTTGTTCGGCGGCTACACCGAGTCGACGCCGAACCGCACCGATCGCCTCGGCGCTTGTGGTGGACAGCCTGACCAGCGATCCGGTGTCGGGCCTGTTCGACGCGGGTGCCGGCATGACCCGCCGCTGGGTGCTGGGAGCACGGGTCGCTCCGACGAGCGTCAGTGCCGCTTCCGACCATCGGCGTCGACCTCGAAGCGTGCTCAAGTCCGCGCGGCTCCGACCGGGTCTGGAGCAGATTACGCGAGCTGGTCGACGGGGTTCCAGTCGCGCCTCTGGACGCTATCACGGCGGTGCGCGGCGACTGGACGAACGGGGACTCACGACCTTCGCAGTTTATGCGAAACGAACAGGTGACGTTCCGGTCGCCTGACCACCGACGCGGGCGTGCGGCTCGACGCGACGAATGGAGCGGCGGAAGCATCGGCTGCAAGGAATCGACTGGACGACGTGGCTGCCGAGCGCGTGGCTCCGATGGCAGATCACCGATACCGCCGGTCTGGCGTTGATCGCGAGCTACCGGCGAACGGCGTACCAACTTCCGCTCAACGTGCTGGCGATCGGCGATCCCGCCGCTCCCTTCGCCGATGTGTCGATCTGGAACGGCAGCTCGACCGGCCCGCTTGATCGCGCGCGCGTCGGACCCGGCACGGGCGGCGACGCCACGCTGACGTCAACTCGATCCCCAGCTGCAGCGGCCCACGACCGACGAACTCGTGCTCGTCGTTCGAATCGCGATCGCGGCCCGGACCTTTACATGGGGATTTCGCGGATCACCAAACGCGAACAGCCGCTGTTGGATTCGCCGACGTCGGGCTGCCGCCCGTCCGAATTCACGACGTTCCAGGTGCCCGATCCGAGCTTCAGGCGGGAGTGACGACGGCGGCCCGCTGGTGACGGTCTACAACCGTCCGCCGGGAAGTTACGGACGCGATCGGTACTGTTGACGAATCAGATCCGGGGATCCGGCGAGATCCGTGGGGCGTCGAGTTCACGATTCGAGCGACAACCGACCGCTTCATGCTGCTTGGCGGCGTGGCTCTGACCTGGGCGCGGGGCCGTGCCGCCGCCGTCGGCTTCCTGCCAACCGAGAACGATCAGGATGTCGTCCCCAACCTGTTCGTCGATCCCAACGCCGCGACTGCAGCGCGCGGGCAACTCTTTCCCGACCGGTCTCACGTGGCGAAGCTCGCGGGCACCTATCAGTTTCCCGGGCGAATCCGGCTCGGAGCAATCGGCCGCTATCAGGACGGTCAACCATTCGCCCGCGTCGTCGTCGTTCCGAACCTGACCCAGGGATCACGCCAGTGCGCGCTTACCCGAACGGCGGAGCAGCGTTCACCTACACGGGCACGCTCGATATCCGTCTGCAGAAAACCTTCACCGCAGGCGGCGCGGAAGTCGACATCACCCTGGATGTGTACAACCTGCCCAACATGGGCAAAGAGGTGCAGCGAATACGTCGTCAGCGGCCCGTTGTTTCGAACGCCGACGGCTCTGCAGCCGTCGCGCAACGACAGTCGTCGGCGCGCGAGTCACGTTCTAACCTTCGACAGGAGATCGTCCGAGAGTAGAATACGTCACCGTGATCAGACAAAGAGTGCCACTCATCGGAGCGTTGCTCGTTGTGTGCTCAGCGACCTAGCACGCCAGCGCAAGAGGCAGCCCCAGTCGACACGCGAACGCAGTACCCCGCCTTCCTCAGGAATTCGTTCTTCACGTTCAACGTCGGCAAGATCGGCTACGTGTTCTCCGCGCGATCAGCTCGAGCCGGGCTTCAAGGCCGATTCCGTTGAGGTTCCGCACCTCGCGGTGCGTCTCGACCTCTTTGGTCATCACTTCACCAAGTCACCTTTCGGCGAAGGTCACCTACATGCGGCCTGCCCGATTCGTGGCATACACGCAACGTCAACGGCAGCGGGGCCACTGGTCAGGTCTCGGCCGCCTACGGCGGCGTCACCTTGGCCTGGGACGTGCCGGTGAGCACCGCGCGTGTCGGCCTATCTCGAAGGAGGTCTGGGGATCACGAACCGGACTGGGTTCGCGGTCGATGGCGTGAAAGCCGTTGGCGACGCGCATTTTGCCGCCGGGCTCGTTGGGCGCCGGGCTCGCCTACCATGCCACGCCGAACATCGACCTCACGTTCGGTGCGACTTATTCGCCAGGGCGCAAGTCGTTCGATCAGCCATCGACCCGTCTGTTCACGACCGGGCTGCGATACCACATCCGACCGCTGCCCGGCTGCGCAGGTCGAGGCAAACCGCGAGTCGGGCTACATGTTCCCGCTGAACGTCGTTCGGCTGGGATACACGACCAACCTGATGTCGTACGGCGTCAACGACTTCTTCTCGCGGAAGTTTCCGATTTTCTGGGGTGGCGACGTGGAAACGAGGCGCGGCTTTACCTTCGACTATCAAGCGCAACGTGTTCCATTCGAAGAAACTGTTCGCGTTCGATTTCGGCGCGAGCGCGTCATATTGGAAAAGCGACAGCAACCGGGAACTCTTCCGCACCCTCTCCGTGTATCCGCTCTTTCGATTCTTCGTGGCTCGTCCTCAATCAGCGGACATCTATATCAACTACTCGGTCGCCGGACCGACCTACATCAGCCGGACCGAGATCGACGACCAGAACGTTGGGGAACGCTTCACCTTTCAGGATTTCATGGGCGTCGGCGCGTTCTTCGGCAAAGCGCGGCGCATCAACGCCGAACTCGGCATCAAACACTACTCGAACGGCAACATCTTCGCCAGCAACGCAGCCATCAAGATTCCCTGACGCTCACGCTCGGCTGGGCGTTTTAGTTAGATTAGTGGGAAGGCTATTCCCCGGTTTTTCACTTCGGTATAGCGTTGCGGCACTTGTAGTTCACGAAGGCTCGAAGCCCACGAAGTGTCACGAAGACGAGGCAGTCGCCGGAATTCATTTTCGCCACAGAGTCACAAAGTCACGGAGAAAACTCAAGCCTGAAAAGCGCTCGACGCGGTGGCGCGCAGCGCGGCTCGGTGACTCTGTGGCCCAACATTTTCGTGACTCTTCGTGTGCTTCGTGTTTCGTGATGCAACTCGATCCGCATTTGCTACGTCGAAACGAAAAGCACTCTTCAACGGCCGGTTTCAATCGTCACGGACTGAATCGTGATCGGCTTCCAGCGGCCGGTCGCCCGGCTTGCTCGTCGGCGTGCTGCCGATTTTGTTGCACGACATCCATCCCCTCGACGACCTCGCCAAAAATGCTGTGTTTGTTGTCCAGCCACGGGGTTGCCGCCAGCGTGATGAAAAATTGCCGCACCGTTGGTGTTGGGCCCGCGATTGGCCATCGACAGGAGACCTGCGCGATCGTGGCGAAGCTTGGGCGAGAACTCGTCGGCGAACGTGTAACCCGGACCGCCGGTTCCTTGCCCGAGTGGATCGCCGCCCTGAATCATGAACCCCGTCGATCACACGGTGGAAGACGGTGGCGTCGAAATAGCGGGCGTTGGTCTTCCGTCCGTCCGTGGATCGGTCCATTCCTTCGACCCCTCGGCCAAACCGGTGAAGTTGGCTACGGTCTTCGGAACCTCATCGTCGAACAACCGTGCCTTGAAGGAGCCCTCGCTTGTCGTGAAATGTGCGTGCAACATTAGGTATCCTCTTGAAGCTGTCAGCTACCAGCCATCAGCTCTCAGCTTGAACGATGGCGCAATCATATCGTTACCTGCATTTCGACGTCTTCACCGACCGGCTCTTCGGCGGGAATCAGCTGGCGCGGTGTTTCCCGACGCGAGAGGCTTGTCCGACGGGGCGATGCAGGCCGATCGCCAAGGAGATGAACTTCTCGGAATCGACGTTCGTTCTGCCGCCGGAGCGGAACCGATACCGACGTTCGGCTTCGAATCTTCACGCCTGCAGCCGAGTTGCCGATGGCCGGACATCCGACGATCGGCAGTACATTCGCACTTGCTCGAATCGGCGTCGATTGAGCCCGGACGCGATCGATTCGTGTTCGGGCTGGGCGTGGGGCCGACGAGCGTAGCCTTGCGGTGGAAGGACGCGGTTCGAGATCGAACGACGCGTCTCCCGCGCGCCCCGAGAATGGACGTGACTCAGCTCGAGTTTGCGTGGATGACCCAGCTCAACCCGACATTCAGCGAGCCGATCAGGGATCGAGTCGGCGCGGCCGCGATTCTCGGCCTGCCGGAATCGGCGTTGGCGCTTGGATTGCCGCCGCAAGTCGTGTCCTGCGGCGTCCCGTGCCTTCTCGTTCCGCTGGCCACCCGGCGCGAGGTGGATCGCGCGCACTTCGATCGGAGCCGTGTGGAGACGATCCTGGGCGTCGAATCGCGGCGCGAGCTATTTGCGTGTTCCTGTTCTCTGTGGAGCCGGGAAGCGACGGGGCCACGGCTTACAGCCGGATGTTTGCACCCGATCTTGGAGTCGGCGAAGATCCCGCGACGGAGGCGCGAGCGGGCCGCTCGGGGTGCTACCTCGTTGAGCACAATCTCGTGGCTGCCGACCGGGTGCAGGCGATGCTGAGCCTGCAGGGCGTGAAAATGGGGCGCCCGAGCCACGTTCACATGTCGATTGGTCTCGAAGCATGGGAAGATCACGAGCGTTCGAGTCGGCGGGCAATCGGTTTTTGCAGGGAGAAGGTGTGCTTGATCTAGGTCAAGATGATGTGCTCCGATTGACAGCTCGCGACCAAGCGAGGAGCAAAAAAGGAGAGGAACATGCGGTTTTGGTCGATCGATGATCACGGTGATGGCGTTGGGCGTCATGGCAGGGTAGCGCCGGTAAAACGGCATCGGCTCAGGGCGCGAATCTCAACAAGGCCAGAGCTGCGGACGCCCGCACAGCTCACTGAGAAAGCGCCAGACACGTATAAGGCGAACTTCGATACCAGCAAGGGGGCGTTCCGTCGTCGAGGTCCACCGCGAGTGGGCTCCCAACGGTGCCGACCGGTTCTACAACCTTGTCAAGAACGGCTTCTACGACGACATTCGCTTCTTCCGCGTGCTCGACAACTTCATGGCGCAGTTTGGCATCAACGGCGATCCCGCGATCCAGTCGGTGTGGCGCGGCGCCAGCTTGAGAAGACGATCCTGCGAAGCAGAGCAACAAGCGAGGGTTCATCACGTTCGCCACTGCCGGCCCCTAATACGCGAACGACGCAGGTGTTCATCAACTACTAAGGGACAACTCCTCTCTGGATTCACAGGGCTTCACGCCGTTCGGGCAGGTCACGTCGGGGATGGACGTCGTCGACAAGCTTTACAAGGACTATGGGAGTGGTGCACCCCGGGGCGAGGCCCTGAGCAAGGTCGCGCTTCCAACAAGAGGGAAATGCTTATCTGACGAAGGATTTCCCCAAACTCGACTACGTCAAGACCGCGACAATTGCACCGTAGGCGGGAAGGGCGGGAGGGGTATAATTTGGCAGCGTCCGGCGTACACGCTGAAACGGAGTGAGCCATGGCAGATTCACGGTTCCGAAGTGGGTTGTCGGGCCGGTCGTTGCGATCCTTTCTGTCTTTCTCTTCCAGGGGCATTCGGGTTGCGCTCGGGTAGGCGCACTGGCGACCTTCCCCACGTCGGTCCTCCTTGCCGCGGACACTCCGGCTCGTCCAGTCACGTTTGCAAAAGACATCGCGCCGATTTTTCAAGAGAAGTGTCAGACCTGCCACAGGCCGGATTCGATCGCGCCCGATGTCGTTGCTCACCTACGAGGAAGCGCGGCCCTGGGCGCGGGCGATCCGCAATCGCGTGGCATCGCGGCAGATGCCGCCATGGGATATCGACAAGACCGTCGGGATTCAGAACTTCGAGAACGATCGATCGCTGAGCGACGCGCAGATCGACGCCATCCTGCGGTGGGTGGATGCCGGCGCGCCATTGGGCGATCCAAAGATCTCCCGCGGGCGCGCGAATGGCCGGCGGAAAACGTCTGGATGTACGAGAGGCAATTCGGCGCCGCCCGATGTCATTATCAAGTCGCCGAACTGGACGCAGCCTGCAAACGGGCAGGACGCATGGTATCGCCCCGTCGTCGAGACCGGCCTCACGGAAGCGCGCTGGGTACGCGCCATCGAAATTCGCCCGAGCACCGTCAAGGGTCGTCGAGATCGCACACCACGCCGTCGCGCGACTGCGGCAGGATGACGGCTACGACGACAGAGACTGCGCGCGCCAACAGGGGCAACGACCCGTCGACACCAGGCCTGTTCATGGAATGGGCGGTTGGAAAGCAGGGCGAGGTGATGCGCCCGAACAGCGGCAAGCTCTTGCTCCCGGTTCAAAGATTGTGTGGGACATTCACTATCACTCGGTGGGCGAGAGAGATCGCAGACGACGTCGAGATGGCGTTGTATTTCTATCCGAAGGGACAGGAGCCGAAGTACCGGCAGGTGCTCGGTCAATTCGACGCGATCACCGGCGGGCGCCAGAATCTCGATATTCCACCGAACTCGATCAGCGTGCACGAAGCGTTTCACGTGATGAAGCAGAATGGCCGCATCGAAAACTTCCAGCCGCATATGCATCTGCGCGGCAAAGCCATGATCCATGGAAGCCATTCTGCCCGATGGCACCATGCAGGTGATCAATCACAGCAACTTCCAGTTCAACTGGCACAACAACTACATCTACGCGGAGGATTCCGCCCCGCTCCTTCCGAAAGGCACGGTGCTGCGCATCACGGCGTGGCACGACAACACGTCGGCCAACAAATCCAATCCGGATCCGAATCAGTGGGTTGGCTGCGGCGACCGGACCGTCGATGAGATGGCGCACGCATGGGTGAACGTCACCTATCTCAGCGACGAGGATTACAAGGTGGAGGTCGAAAAGCGCAAGGCTAAGCAGCCTGTGACATCCACCGCGGCGCGGTAGCGCTGTGACCTCACACGCGATGCATGCCGCGACGGGAGTCGCGCTCGCCAGTTGGTTCGTTCTCGGCATCGGCGGGAGCGCCGCGCAGCTCCTGCTCGAGCCAAGCCGGGAATCCGGCCAGAGCATCACCGCCGCATACGAGGGATGGTTCAAGAACGCGGACGGAACCTTCACTCTGTTGCTGGGTTACTACAACCGGAACTCGAAACAAGTCCTGGATATTCCCGTCGGGCCCGACAACCGGATCGAACCAGGCGGGCCCGATCGCGGACAACCCACGCATTTTCTTCCGCGGCGTCAGTGGGGTGTCTTCACCGTCGTCGTACCGGCGGACTTCGGCGACAAGAAGCTCACATGGACGCTGACCGCAAACGCGGAAGACCACGTCGGTCCCGATGGGCTTGCAACCGGGACTATGAAGTCGATCCGCTCCGCGACGCGGCCGAGAAGAACACGCCGCCGGTCCTGAAGTTTCAGCCGCAAGGGCACTCCTCTCCAAGGCCCGCCTCGGGGCATCAGCGCTTTCGCATGACGCGACGGTCGGCGCCCCGCTCACGTTGACGGTCTGGGCGAGCGACGACGCGATTGTGGATGCCAGCCGGCGAACCCCCGAAGCTCCTGTAACCTTGAGTTGGAGCATGTTCCGCGGCCCTGGTGCAGTGACGTTCAGCAATCCCAAGCCGCCCATCGACAAGGCCGACGGAAAGGCCACGACCACGGCGACGTTCAGTCAGGCCGGGGAATACATCATCCGCGCCCAGGCCAACGACGTATCCGGCGAGGGCGGCGGAGGATTTCAGTGCTGCTGGACGAACGCGCACATCAAGGTCATGGTGAAACCATGACTGTGCTGGGTGCTGGGTGCTCGGTGCTCGGTGCTGGTGCCACGTGCTAGGTGCTTGGTGCCAGGTGCGGCGTGCTGCCGGCAAGTCTGCTCTCGTCGCGGTCAGTGCGTTTCTGGCGACCGTGCCGTTATCGGCACAGTGGCTCAAATACCCGACGGCTAACGTCCCGAGGACGGCCAGCGGACAGCCCAATCTGAATGCTCCCACGCCGAGGGCCTCCGACGGCAAGCCGGATCTTTCAGGTCTGTGGGAAGCAGAACAGACCAGGCCCTGCCCGCCTGCTGGCTGTGCCGATCTGCCGGCCGGCGAACGGTTTCTTCGATCTGGGTTGGGGACTTCAGGGCGGTCTGCTCGTACCCAGCCCTGGGCCGCCGATCTGGTGAAAGCGCGTCGCGAGCAGAACGGCAAGGACGATCTCATCAGCCGGTGTCTGCCGACCGGCGTGCCGCGCATGCATGCGATGCCGCTCCTGAGAAAGCTGGTTCAGGTGCCTGGCGTGCTCGTCATCCTCAACGAACAGAATGCGTCGTTCCGGCAGATCTTCACGGACGGCCGGCCGTTACCCGACGACCTCAGCCATCCTGGAACGGCTACTCGTCAGCGAAGTGGGACAACGGACGCGCTGGTTGTGCAGAGCAACGGATTCCGCGATGGAATCTGGCTCGATCGCTTCGGCAGCCCGATGACGGACGCGGCCAGAGTCACCGAACGGTTTCGTCGAGTAAACTTTGGCAAGCTCGAGATCGAGGTGACGGTCGACGATCCGAAGGCGTATATCAAGCCGTGGACCGTGAAGCTGAATCACTTCATCGCTCTCGATACTGATCTGCTGGATTACTTCTGCCTGGAAAACGAGAAAGACGTCCCCCGTCTCGTCGGAAAGTAACACGTCCCGTCCCACGCGTCCTATAATTCAGCTCGTTAGCCCGTTATTGCGGTTCGCAACAAAATTCCAATTTCGTTTCCGCACAACGGCGCCGCGCACAGCGCGGCCGCGAGGAAGCGGCGCGGGGCAAGGGGCCCCGCAAGCGACCGAGCCGGGGTGTGGGGCGGAGCCCCACCCAGTGCAGAGGAAAGATGATTCGCAAGGTGATTCTGGCAAGTGCCGCGTGTCTCGTGTTGTGTTCCCTTGGTGTGTCGGCGGCGCAGGCCCCGCGCGCCGTTCCGCGTCCACCGGCGCCGCCGCCTGGGCCGCCAAGAGCCGAAGATGGGAGTGCTGCTCCCGACGGGCTACGCGCCGATCCCCGAATGGATGGGACAGACTCGGGCGCCCAAGCCGGCCAAAACGGCGACCCTCCAAGCGGAGACCTTTGCTCAAGGGTTGATGGGCGCGTTCTCGTTCAACTTCCTCCCGGACGGCCGGATGATCGTGGCCGAACGGCCGGGTCGCATCAAGATCGTCGGGAAGGACGGCAAGGTCTCGGATCCAATCGCCGGGTTGCCGTCGAATCTGTGGGCGAAGGGCGGACAGGGCATTTACGAGGCGAGGCCAGACAAGGCGTTCACCACGAACCGCACGCTCTATCTTCTTACACCGTGCTGCCCGAGGGGCACGAATCCAGAAGCGCCGCCGCGCTCCGCCGGCGTCATCGTCGCGGCGAGCGCGAAGCTTTCCGCGGACGACAAGCGGCTCGAAGATGTCAAAGTGCTCCTGAACGCCGAGGGCACGAGCGGGCGCTTGATTCAGGCGCCCGATGGCACGCTGTTGATCACGTCCGCGCTGCCTGGCGGTGTCGGCGTGCTCTCGGTCGACTGGCCGCAGGCGCAACAGCTCGACAGCAACATGGGCAAGGTGCTGCGGATCAATCCTGACGGCTCGATTCCCAAGGACAACCCGTTTGTCGGACGCACCGGGGTGCATCCGGAGATCTTTGCCCTCGGGATCCGCGACGACCAGGGCGTGGCGATTCATCCGCGCACCGGCAAATTGTGGACAAGCGAGCACGGACCACGCGGCGGCGATGAAATCAACGCGATTGTCGAAGGCAAGAACTACGGATTTCCGACGATTGGATACGGCCACGAATACACTGGTAAGCCCATCAACGGCGACAAGACGGAGCAGGAGGGGAATGGAGCAGCCCGTGTATGCTCTGGACGCCGGACATCGCGCCCGCAGGCATTGCGTTCTACACCGGCAAGCTTTTTCCGGCATGGCAGGGAGATCTCTTCGTCGCGTCTCTCGCCGGGCGCGCGCTCGTGAGACTGGTTCTGAAGGACGAGCGCGTCATCGGCGAAGAACGGCTCCTGACCGATCTCAATAGCAGAATCAGGGGCGTGAACGAAGGTCCGGATGGCGCGCTCTATGTGATGACGGACGGGAACGAGGGGCAAGATCCTGAAGCTTACGCCCAAAAAGTAGTCCGTGATGTGGCTGACACCACGCATATCCAACGAGTTGTCCGCGGCGGCATCACGGCGGCGCGCACGGCGCGCCCGCGAGGAGAGGAGCGGGGCGTGGGGCCCCCGCGAGCGACCGAGCCGAGGTGTGGGCAGAGCCCCACATTTAATGATGGGAGCGTGTCCTATGAACCTCCGGGCACCGATCTCCGCATTCTCCTGTGTCTTCGTCATCTCGTTGATTGCTTCAGCATCGCCGCACCCTGAGGTCCTCGCGCAGATTCCGGGCAAGATCGCGCCGATGCACGTTCATCACGTTCACCTGAACTCGGTGAACCCGAAGGCTGCGGCCGAGTACTATCCGAAGCCGTTTTCAGCGTCGGCGGCGAAGACGACGTTCAATGGTTACGAAGCCGTCAAAACCGGCAACCTCTATCTGCTCTTCACGAAAGTCGACACGCCTCCACAGACCGAGCTGACCGGACCACAGACATCGATCTGGCACTTCGGCTGGAACACTCCGGACTCGCGCAAACTACAACGAGCGGTTTCGCGCGATGGGGTCTCGAGATCGCCCAGATGTGGGACGCTGCCGACGGCAAGCTCGTCGACATGTCGAGCGACACGCTGCCCGGACTTCCGACGCAGGAGCAGATCCTGGAGATTGCGGGCGAAGGGCACGACAGCCGACGCAGGCAGGGAGGCTTCGGCTATCTCCGCGGTCCCGACGGCGCGATGATCGAGAACGCGCAAGCCGGTCAAGTGGAGCGGTTCAACCACGTGCACATGTATCACGAGCATCCGCTGTGCGCCGTGCGCTGGTAAGTCGAGCACCTCGGCGCCATCGCTTCCACAAGGCCGGGGCGGCGCGCCGCCCGAGCCGCCTTGCCGGCGAGTGCAAGCAGCCCTACGCTCCGCCGACCTGGCCTTCGTTCTTCAAGTTTCCCGGCTTCGTCCGGGAGCCCGTCCGGCGGCGTGAACTTCGACGACATCTCCATCCCGATCCGGCCGTGGCCCGGCGGAGGGCTGGTCAGCACGCGCGGGACACATCGTCGATCACTGGGCCTTGAGTGTCGCCGACCTCGACGGCACCGTGAGCCGGTTGAAAGCGGAGGGCATCAAGTTCCTCGAAGAGATCCACCCGTCGGGCAGCATGCGGGCCGCCATGATCGAAGGGCCCGATCGCGTGGCTATTGAGCTGGTCGAGGTGAAATAGGAGGGAGGTCGTGATGCTGAAGAAGGGCCTGCGTATCCTCACGATGGCGATCGCGGCGTTTCCCGCGGTCGGAATTGCTCAAGCTCCGAAAGAGACGGTGTTCGTCAGCGACGAGGACATCAAGGCAGTGTTGAAATGACGCGGCCGACACGAAGCGTACGATTCCAGACAACACGATCAGGGTGGTCGACATGGGCAACTACCAGCTTGGCGTGGCGGTCATTCATCGAGGCGCGACCGGCGCCGCGGCTGCGGCAGGCGGTGCCAACCCGGCACGCGGTGCCGCGCCGGCTCCGCCTCCGCAGGCGCAATGCGGTGAGCAACGCGCTGGTGCAACCGGCCCTGGCGGAATCTTCCACGACGACACGGCCGAGACGTACGTCGTCATTTCAGGTGCCGCGACGCTGATCACCGGAGGCACGATCGTCAACGGACGGCGATCGGCGGCTGACAACGGGTGACAACGGTCCTCAACGGACCGTCTTGCAGCGGAACGATGGTGGGATACGAGAGCCGTCAGGTCAAAGTGGGCGACGTCATCGTCATTCCCGAGCGCGTGCCGCACGGATTTTCAGTCGTCCCCGATCACATCACCTACTTGAGCGTACGGCCGGATCTCAAGAAGGTCCTGCAGCACGGGTACGTCAATCCGGCACTAGCAAAGAAATAGACGAACTACCCGGCTAACGAGGAGGGACCATGAAGTTCTTCTTCTGATCGGAGCGATGCTGTCACTGATGGTGGCTGTTCACGATCGCGGACGGCGTACCGACCGTCGTGACCTATATTCCGCACGACAAAGTATCCGCGACCATGCAAAGGGCGGATCGATCCTCAACGATCATGGCTTGATCTTGCGCTGGCCCAACGCCGCGGCGCCGGTGAGGTCGAAGTGCACGAGAAGACGAACCACGTCTTCATCATTGTCGAAGGCGAGGCGACATTCGTGACGGGTGGAACGCTGGTGGACGCCAGGCAGACGGCGCCGGGCCAGACTCGCGCGCCGAGCGTTCAGGGGAGCGAGACCCATCACCTGACCAAGGGCGACGTCATTACCATTCCGGCGAAGACACCACACTGGTTCAAAGAAGTGCCGACGCAGACGATCGCTTACTACGCCGTGAATACTGAACCCTGACTCGAGGCCGCTACCAGCCGGCGCCTCGACTCGCCTTTGGCAGCTTGATGCGCCCGGCTGGATCGACGATCGCCACGAGCGTGTGGCGGATACGATCCTGGTAAGCCGTCGGGCCAATGCCGATTCCGCGGGCCGACGGCGGTTCGCCGGGACGCGTGTCTGGCGTCACGTGATGCTCCACGGTGCCGATGGCGCCGTGGAGCGCGACTTGAACTCGTCCAGCGTCTTCGTCTTGCCGCGATCGCCCGAGACACGAACCGGGCGCCTGAACTTGAAGTAGATGACGTAGTTTCCTGCCTTGATTTCGTAGATTTCAGACCAGGACACGTCCGCTTCGGCACGCAAGCCGCCCAGGCAGCCGCCCAGGGCGCGCCACAACCCGATCGCTTCAGGTCCCGGAAACTCAGGAACTCCCAGATGGCGTTCGAACGAGCCGGCGGCCTCAGCGAAGCGATGGAGCTCGAATGCCCGTGGCGCTGAACGCCATGAGGAAGTAGTCGTGCGCGTCGACGTCGCACGCGTCGCCGTCCAGACGATGGCGCCGCCGGCGTCGAAGACACGGGCGATTTCTGCGCGAGCGCGATCGCCGTCTTCGCCGAGCACGACGAGCTGGCGCGCGACCTGCGCGTGCGCGAGCATGTTTTGGCTGTCGATCTCGAGCGCGCGCTTGGCGATGGCGAGCTGAACCTTCGTTGACGTCTGCCAGCGCGTCGCGATAGGGCCCCAGCGTGATGTCGAAGGCATCCCACCACTCGGTCCGCGGACGGGTGAGGTTCAACGCCTGAGCCTCGGTGGTCAAGCGATAGCTGGTTTCACGCAGTTGCGCAGGGTCGCATGTCAGCGTCCTCGTGTCCGAGGACCGGGGCCCCGATGGGGGCCGAGGACATCGCCAACGCCAGACCGACCAGCAAGGAGGACACGCGAGCCATGACGGCACCTCTAGCTCGTCTTATCGGCAGGTGACATACGCACAATGGCTGTAATCGGGTCTAACGCGAAGGGCGAATTACAATCCGGCTACATATGCCAACGAACAAGCAATGGCGGCTCGCAAACCGTCCGTCCGGCTGGGTCCGCGCGGAAAACTTCAGACTGGTCGAGACGGCCCTGCCCGAACCGAAGGACGGCGAAGCCCTGGTCGAGAACTTGTGGTTGTCGCTCGACCCGTACATGCGCGCGGTCGCATGAGCGACGCGAAGAGTTACGTGAAGGGTCTCGAGATTGGCGACGTCATCGGCGGTCAAACCGTCGGCCGAGTGCTTGAGTCCCGTGCGGCTGGTCTTGAGTCCGGAAACACCGTGTTGACGCAGCTCGGCTGGCAACTCTATGGGTGTGCGAAGGGCGAGCATCTCACGAAGGTGGACGGATCACGGGTTCCACTTGCGTACTATCTCGGCATGCTGGGCATGCCAGGGATCACGGCCTACTTTGGCCTGAAGGAGATCGGCCGACCGAAAGCAGGTGAGACGGTCGTCGTTTCGGCGGCGTCCGGCGCCGTCGGCAGCGTCGTCGGGCAGCTGGCCAAGATGGGCGACTGCCGCGCCGTCGGAATCGCTGGAGGTCCCAAGAAGTGCGACTACGTGGTGCAACGAGCTTGGCCTCGACGCCTGCGTTGACTACAAGGAGCAGAATTTCGAGCGTGCGTTGAAGCAGGCCTGCGCCGGCGGCGTCGATGTCTACTTCGACAACGTTGGCGGCCCCGTGCTCGACGCCGTCCTCCGGCTGATGAACCTCGCGTCTCGTCGTGGTGTGTGGCACTCATCGCAGACTACAACGCCGATGAGCCTTACGCCGTGAGGAATTGGCGGTCCGATTCTGGTCAACCGGATTCACGTTCAGGGCATGATCGTGCTCGATTGGACGAATCGCTACTGGCGAGGCGCTGCACGGCGTTGGTCGCGGCATACTCGCAGGGACGGCTGAAGACACGGGAGTCCGTCATCGAACGGCATCGAGAACGCGCCGCAGGGTCTGATCGGCCTGCTGAAGGGAGAGAACTTCGGCAAGCAGTTAGTCAAGCTTGCTTGACCGTCGGGTCGGACAGGCCGATTGATCTTCCGGCTGAAGCCGGAAGCCACACTGCAGATGCCCACGTGTCCTTAGACGCCCATTGAACGCGCATGCTCTCGAAACTCCTGCTGGCCTGGTGCCTGATGGCGTTGTGCGTGGTGATTCACGCGTCGGCCGTGGCGTCGGCCATGCGGTGGGTCCGTCGTCACCCAGCCAAGTCCCAACAATTCTGGGTCTGGACATGGCTCTTCGCTCGCCTGGCTGGTTGGATGATTCTCTTCCACCTCATTGAAATTTTCGTCTGGGCCTTGTCATATGCGTGGCTGCGCGCCATGCCCGACGTACAATCTGCGCTGTAGCTTTCAGCGTCGTGACTTACACGACGACCGGCTACGGCGACCTTGTGTTACCACAAGAGTGGCAGATGTTGGGGGAGTTGAGGCTCTCACCGGCATCCTGATGTGCGGGCTGTCCACGGGTTTCTTTTTCGTGGTCGTCAGCCGGATGTTCGAGCCAAGGATACGCTCGGCCGATCCCAGAGAATGACGGCGCTGCTCGGAGAACTTCGTCGCAATCCGCTGCTCTGGCTGGTCGCGTTCGTGCCCGTCGTATTCGTCGGCCGCAGGCAACTCGAGCCCGACGCGCACACGCTGCTCTTCGTCTTGTCCGTCCTGGCCATCGTGCCGCTCGCCGCGCTGCTCAGTCACGCCACCGAATCGGTGGCGGCCAAGACCGGGGACACGGTCGGCGGCCTGCTCAACGCCACGCTGGGCAACCTGACGGAACTGGTCATTGCGCTGCCCGCCTTGCGCGCCGGGCAGTACATGCTGGTCAAGGCGTCTATCGCCGGCGCCATCGTCACCAACACGTTGTTCATGCTGGGCGCGTCGTTTCTTCTCGGCGGACTGAAGTATCACGTCCAGGAATACAACCGCATCAGCGCGCCGCGTGCAGGCGAGCCTGCTCTTCCTGGCCACGGTCGCGCTGTTGATTCCTTCGGCCGGTCACGGCAGCCGACTGCAGGCGCCGGCGGCGGCGTTCACCCAGCAAGCTGAGCGTCGGATTGTCCGTCTTGCTCATCGCCGCTTATGGGCTCGGGCATGGTGTTTTCGCTCAAGACGCATCGCGAGTTGTTCGCCAGCTGCGGCGCACTCGACGGGCGAGGCCGACAGCGCCGTGGCCGATCGGGTCTGGCGCCTGGCGACGCTTGGCCGGCGTGACGGTGCTGGTGGCGCTGGTGAGCGAAGTGTTCGTCGAGTCGGTGCAGCAAGGCGGCGGACGACGTTCGGGATGACCCCGGCGTTCGTGGGCTTCATCGTGGTTGCGCTGGTGGGCGGCGCGGCGGAAATGACGTCGGCGTTCTCCGGCGCGCGCAAGAACCGGCTGGACCTGAGCGTGGGCATCGCACTGGGCAGCGCGTCCCAGATCGCGCTGTTCGTGGCGCCCGTGCTCGTGCTGCTCAGTTACGTCATCGGTCCCACGCCGATGGACTTGCGAGTTCTGGCCGGGTGCGGTGGTCGATGATGCTCATCGCGACGTTCACCGCGTCACTGGTGACCAACAGCGGGCGGTCGGCGTGGTTCGTCGGCGTGCTGGTCTTGATGGTCTACTCTATCTTTGCCATGACGCTCTATCTGTTGCCGCCCGCTGGCTGAACGATGACGCCTCAATTGTCCTTCCGAGCTGATGAGCGCTGACGGCATCTCGTTTTGCGACGATGTGAGTCCACTATGCCACTGGCCGCAGCGTGCCGAGAGTCGGCCGGTTGCCGGCGTGTACATACGAGGCGTCCGCTGGCCAGCTGATCCCGGAAGTGCGCGCTTCGCTACACGAGTCTGATCAGCGAGCGTCTGCCCTCTCCCAAACGTGTGATTCCCTTACTTGCAGCTCTCGATCTCCTGATAAAGCCGGTTGGAGAGATCGATCTCCGAGGCCTTCAACCGGTGCACTTGATTCTTCTCCACCGTGAACCGGACGTTGAAGCCCTGCTTCTTCATCTCGTCGGCTTGCCGCTGCATGGATGTCATCCAGCCGCTATCCTGATCGCCGACGTGCATGAAGATGCACATCGACTTGAGCACGGACATCTTGCCGACATCGGGGCCGTCCAACAATCCTGGATAGCCGGTCAACGTGCTGACGTATTGGGGTACCGCGCGGCGACATGGAACGCGCTGGAGCCCGCCGTTCGAGTGACCGGCTACGTGAAACTTTCCGCCCTTCACCTTGTAGTCGCGCAGAAGCTGCTCCAGGAATTCCGGGAAGACGCGGTCGGCGCCTTCGAAGAAGAGGCTTCCGTCAGGCGTCCCGGGGCTGACCAGGATGTAGCCGCGGCGCTCGCCCTCCTTGCGCCAGTCCGATTCGAGCGTGTTCGCGGCCATCTGAAGAGTTTGAGGCCCGCCGGTGAGAGACGAGCACCGTCGGATATGTCCGCGTCGCGTCGTAGCCGTCGGGAAGCACGACCTTGTAGGTGAGCTTCACGCCGCCAAACGTCCCATTCTTCTCGATCAGCTCGGCACCTGCGGGGATGGAGTGCCCGGTCACCATCAAGATCGTGACCGCTGCTTGACGCAAAGATTCTCTGCATAGGTGTCTCGTGAGTGCGTTCCGGCGAGTTCAGACGTGGGCCTTCAGTGGCTCGTGCATCGGGCGGCCGTTCTCGAGCGCCATCAGGATGACGTCCGCCGTCACGGGCGAGCGGCGGAACGCTTCGTCGCCCACGGCATCGGCAATCGCGTTCAACACCGCGCCGAAGCCGGCGCCGACCGGCGGTTCACCAACACCGCGTGCGCCGACCGGTGTTTCGGGATCCGGCATGTCCAACGCGGTCGTCTGCATCGTCACCGGAATGTCGAGAATCGTCAGCGGCTTGTTGTAATGGAAGCGTCGGCGCAAGCGAGACGCCGTATTGCCGGATCGACCACTGACTTCTGAAATAGCGCGTGCGCAATTCCTAGGTTGAGCCCGCCTTTGATTTGCGCGAGGAGGCTCCGCGGATTGATGACCGTCGCCGACGTCGCCGACGCCAGAGAATCGTCTACGACTCTGACCGAGCCCGTCTCGACGTCAACCTCGACCTCGGCGAACCCGATCACGAACGAATACGTGACGCCATCGCGCGGATAGGTTGTCTTTGGCGACGCCCATCAGCCCGAGACCGGCGAAGCGCCGCCGCCGATCGCTTCGTCATCGCGGTTGATGTCTTCGGGGACCTCGTGGCCGTCGCACCTGCCGCCCAGCTCGACGGCGCGTTTGGCAGCCTCCGCGTAAGTCATACCGCGGCCCGGGGCGCCACTGACGGTACACACGCTGGCCGCCGATCTCGAAGTCTTCAGGTGAGCCGCCGAGGTGATGCGCCGCAATCTCCTGCAGCTTGCGCTTCGCGTCCATCGCGCCCGCGTAGTTCGCGCGCGCGTCATCGCATGGGTCGTCTGGCTGCCGACCGAGAGAGCACGTCCACGGCAGATGCTTGCCCGTGTCGCCCCAGATCACCTCGACCGTTCTGCCACGGCATGTCGAGGACTTCGGCCGCGACACGCGCGCGAGATCGATGCACGGAGTGTGTGCCGAGATTGCCGACGCCCGACTGCACGTCAGAGCCTGCCGTCGGGCCGGATGGTCATGATGCTGTCCCATCCGATCGAGCCTGCGCCGTGCGGTCCGACGGCGACGCCAACGCCGCGCACCTTCGATCCCTGGCGCTGGCCGGCGCGCGCCTTTCGATCGTTCCAGTTGAACAGCGCTGCCCCTCGATCCAGCGCTTCTTTGACGAACGCGCTGGTGACGTGGTTCGCGCTGGCCGTTCTGCCCGGCGGGTCCGAACAGGCGCCTTGCCCGCCGGCGCATTGATCTCGCGAATCTCGACCTGATCGAGCCCAAGCTGGCGTGGCCGCCTTGCTGACGACCGGATCGATGATGCCGTTCGCCTGCATCGGTCCAGGCGAGCGCTGCTGCGATCGGGGCGGGGTGTTGGTCAACACGTTCACCGCCCGCCAGCGCATCGCGGGCGGCTGAGTAGATGAGCGACGCCGCGAGGCCGGCTGAGCGATGGTCGCCCAACGGTCCATAGGCGCCCGTGTCTTGAACGATGAACGAGGTCGAGCGCGGTGATGCGTCCGTTCTTGCGCGAACCTCACGCTTCACGCGCGTCCGGTCATGCTCGTGCGCGCCCGCCCGATGTAGCTCTCCTCCTCGCGGCTGATCCGCATCATCACCGGCGCATTCGCCTTCGTCGGACAGCAGCGCCGGGATGGCGCATCGACACCGCGCCGCCGCCTTTGCTCCCGAATCCGCCGCCCGTGTATTCGCAGATGAGCACGACTTGCGACGGATCGATGCCGACCCACCGCGCGATGTCGCCTGTGCGTCTGCGCGACGCTCTGCGTGGAGGCATGGATGAACAGCTTGCCGTTCTTGCCAATACGCCATCGCGCTGCGCGTTTCCATCGGGTGATGGCTCGGTCGACTGCACGACGAACGTCTCGTCCAACACGAGTGCCGCGGCCTTGAATCCAGCTTCCGAGGTCGCCGTATGCCCACTCTTCGAGCGCGAGCGCCCATCGGCAGGCGTCCGTTCTTGGCCTCGGCGAAGTCCTGCTTCGGTCCACTTGATCGTTTGGAGTGGGGGGCCGCCGGTGGCGCGGGAGGACCTTGTCCGGGTGGGCGGCGGCGGTCCCCACGCATTGCCGTCGAGTCGGGCATTCGGGCCGTCGGGCCTCAGGCTCTCGAGAGGATCGGTGCACGAACGGCAAGCAGCTCGAGGTCGACCTCGATCCGCTCGACCGCCTCCGTGGCAGTCGGCTCGTCCACGGCGGCGACGGCGAGGATCGGCTCGCCCTGGTAGCGCGGCTCGTTGGTGAGCGCTCGTTCGGCGCCCCCTGGCAGCTCCGGGCAGAGTCGTCGGCGGTGAGGATCGCCTTCACGCCCGGCATCGCCAGCGCGCTGGCTTGTATCGATGCCTACGCACGCGCGCGTGCGGCATCGGGCTGAGCAGCAGCTTCGTGAACAGCATGCCCTCGGCGCGAGAAGTCTTCGGCGTAAGTTCGCGCGCCCGGTCACCTTGGCGATTTGATCGGCGGGCGTGTAGTTCTGACCGATGTATTGCCAGCCATCGAGACGTTCCTCAGCTTCTAAGGCGCCACATATAGACGCCTCGGCTGAACTCTAGAACCCCGGCTCGACCACTGTCCAACGGACCTTGCCGTTCGACGCCACCCAACTTTTCAGCTCCCTTGGATACGTGCTCGGCGCCGGCGCGAGGCCACGCCAGGGCTTCAAGACCTTCGGCTTCTCGACAGAGCCACGAAGCGCGATGGCACGCGCGGGATGATTCAGGTGTCGCTGCTCGACTTCCAGTAAAGACCTCGGATTTCCCCGTTGCACGCTCAGGATGTCGCAGCTCCTCGCCGACACCACGCTGCCGCTATGCGAGCAGGCGCTGCAAACCTTCCGACGTAACCACTCCGCTGAGGAGGCGCTTCGCGTCTCTGCTTCGCAGGTCGTCGCCGCCCGAAAGGGCTGCCCAGCGGCTGGGGATTTCCGATCGGCCGGATGTCGCCGACTCAGAAAAGTCCAGGACAGGGCGCCGACCGCGGCCACTCCGCCGACAAATGTCAACGCACCATAGAAGGAACCCGTCGCTTGGAGAATCGCCCTGATCACGAGCGGCGTCACGCGGTGCCTGATAGATTGGCCGATGCGCTGGCAGGCGAGCCCTGACACCAGACCGAGCTGCGCGCGCGGTGCCACCCCTCGGAGATCACCGTCCACCCAGACGCGAGAGGCATGGCCTGAGCAAAGAAGGCCACCGACAGGGATTACCAGCACGGCCTTCGATCGCTCTGGTTCGCAGTTGGCAGCGGCAATGGTGGTCGCACCGACCAGCCCCGGCAATGACCGGCAGTTTCCGCGCCGTGCCTCGGCGCTTCGCATCACTGGCCGAAAGCATGAAGTCCGACCACCATCCGGCGAACAGGATGCCGCAGAACCCCCGCGACGTGAGGTGAAGGGGCCGCGGAAGATCCTGACCTCGAATCCAGTTCATGTGCCGTTCGGTGGCGAGGCCGTTGGAAACCACGTCAGAAAGAAGACGAAGGTCGAAAGTAGACCGCGTACTGCCCGATGCAAAGACCCCACACATCCGGCGATGGCGGAACAGAGCTTCGGGAGTGGCCGAGGTCGAAAAGCTGACCGGCACCGCCCTGCTGACATCTCCTCCGCCAGCGTCCACATACGCCAACTCCGGCCCCGACTTACGGTTTGGATGATCGGCTGGATCGCGATACCGTGCGGCGAAAACGAGCGCCGCCGCCACGCCGCCTCCGCCTCCAGCAGCCGTGGCGGGAAGAGCATGCGCCAACCGGAGGTGTTCAGAATCCAAGGAACAGGATCAGGCCCATGGGAAGCCCAAGCCGACGCGCTCTCGGCCGCGGTATAGACACCGATCGCCCGGCCACGTTCGCCGCGTGGAAACCATTTGGCGACCACACGGCTGGTGGCGGAAAGCCAGGGAGCCTCGGGCGAGTGTCCCAGCGCGAGCCGCAAGCCCAGAAGCTGACACCAAAACCCGTTGCGGCTGGGAACGCGGCAGCGTGGCCGTGAGACCAGCCGAGTGGCGATGGCGAGGCAAGATCGACTCGTGGTGCCGAATCGATCGAGCAGCACGCCCGACGGCACCTGACCGACGAGAATTTCCGTCCCACGAGAACGCCGAGAAAACGACCCCATCAACGCCGGGCTCGAAGTGAGAACTGCCGCTTGTATCGAACGGCGCCGCGATACCAGCTTCGGCCCGGTCCGAGATAGCTGCGGTCGCGACCGCCACGGAAATCAGCCCGAGAATCGCCAGACGCGTGCGTGATCCGGGTGGCGCCTTGACAAGGTGGATGGGACGACGTCAACGAGCTGCGCCCCTCGAGGCGCGTCGAACGATTCGAAGTATCCGCGCATCCTCGCGGGATCCGGCCTGGAAGCCGGTGAACAACCGAAAGGCTTCGACGGCCCGATACACCGCCATCCCGCCCCCGTTGAGCGTTCGACATCCGATCCTCGGCGCGCCACCTGCAGCAGTTCAGTATCGGTAGTGAAGTACGTCGACTTCCGGCGACCCAGAGATCCGGCGCGAAGAAGCGGAGAGTGGGAACCGCAAAGGCCAGGATGTCCGGACATCCCCGTCGGGGTGGCGTGGATAAGTCCGTCGGTTCCGCGCATCCGCAGCCGCCGCCCCGGGGATCGTCTTCGGCAGACACATGCCTGGAAAACGTCGTCGCCAGTCGGGCCGCCGGTGAGCGGGCGCGCTCGTGAATCGTGCTCGATTCGACGATGAGTTCGTGGACTCCGAGCATGCGGTCGCACGCGTGCTGCGCCGTCGCCGCACCTGCACCACCGGCGCCAAGCTGCACGATCCGGCCGAGGGCGGCGCCGTGCAGGTGCTCGAGAAAAACTTGCCGGAACGCCCACCGGTCTACGATTGTTGTGGCCGATCCGTTTTCCGTTGCCATCGAAGACGATGGTGTTCACGGAACCGACGGTGCGTGCCTCGTCGGAAAGGTCCGATCAAAGCAGCGGCATCTGCGGACTGCTTGCAGGGATTGCGGGTGATGCAAGTTCGGCCCCGAAAAGCTCCGTTGCGCGTCCAAGCGGGCGGTCAGCAAGTCGGGAAGCGCTTCGCCAGTCGGCCCGAGACGAGCGGGGGTCGATCCTTTGGCTAGGTAGATGCGGCGCGGCCGCCGTGGGCCGCCGCCTTCCCCTCGTGCATGGCCAGGCGAGCTGTGTGACGCGTCGATGTCGGCGCCTTATCAGACCGAGGAGCAACGTGCCCGGGGCGCGCCTGGACGAACCTTGCCGCTTCGGAAACGCTGCGTTAGCTCTTCTGCCGGGTGTCCCACGTGCAGCGAGGATCCGGCCCGCGATTTTCGCGCGGGATCCGCCCCGGGTATCCGGTTCGAAATTTCTGCGCCCGGCCTGCGGAAGCAAAGTCGGCCACGCACGGGATTCCCGAGTTGGTCGGTGGTCATCCCGTGCGAGCAGCCGAGCCGTCCCGGCTTGCCCGCCCGGCGCGCCCCAGCTGTACAGGAAGTTGCCGTTCGAGATCGAACTTGAGGATTCGATTCGTGGACGCGTCGCCCACCCAGATGAACCCGTTCTGGTCGATGAAGTGATTCACCATCAGCGTGGTCTGGCTCGCCGGCCAATGCGGCGAGCGCAGCGGCCACATGTCGAGGAACTTGCCGTTGGTCGTCGAACACCTGCATGCGCTGATGCCCGCGATCGACGACGAACAGCCGTCTGATCGGCGCTGATCGCGATGCTGTGCACGGTGTTGAACTCGTTCGGTCCCGGGTTCTGGGGATCCTTCGGCGGCCCTGCCCCAGTCCTGTGATGAAGTTGTCGTTGGCGTCGTACTTCGACGACGCGCGTGCCGCCGTAGCCGTCGGTGATGAAGTACGTGCCGTCCGGCAGCCAGGCGATGTCCGTCGGCCGGTCGAACGTGTTCGGCCCGCGGCCGCGCACGCCGAGCTCGCCCTTGCTGTGGACGAGCTTTCCGTCGTACGTGAAGCGATAGATCATGTGCAGCTGGTCGTCGATGATCCAGACGTGCTTCTCGTTGATCGTACGGGACTGATCTTGATCTGGTGCGGGCCGCGGCCGCAGGGCAGCTTGCTGAACATCTCGATCGAGATGCGGCCACTCGTCGACGAGGTTGCCCTGGCCGTCCACGATGATGATCGAGTGCTGGAACCGCCGTTCCCATCCGCGCTTCGGCTCCGGCTCGCATGTCGCGGTGATGCCGTCGCCGTTGCCGGTGGCGTTGCCGCGCGGCGGATTCAGCGCCGCATACGGCGTCCACGGCGCGGCGCCTTCGGGCAGCGGCAGCTCGCCGCGCATCGCGATCCAGATTCGATCCGGGTTCTCCGCGTAGACGCCGCCGAACGATCCCCACGTCCAGCCGTCGTGCGAGTGGCGCGTATCGGGTAACGGCTTGGGCCACCCTCGACAACCTTGTAGTGGCCGGTGGGCCAGTCCCGGTGACTGACGCGGCTTGTCAGGCGCGGCCTGAGTCGCCGGCGGCTTCTGGGAATCGCTGGTGCCGCAAGCCCCGCCAATCGATGCCAGAGTCATGGTCACGAACAGTCGCGCTACTGAGTGGGTGTGGCACATGAGAAGCCTCCAAGACGGAATGCGATTCACCCGTTGGCTGAGCTCAACCATCAGAGGCCGAGATTATAGGCAAATCTCGCGGTCCCCAAGTCCAGATTCATCCGAAGTCGACATCATGTCCCCAGGGTCGAAGGCGGCCGACGACGGTCGCCCAGAACGTCTGCAGATCGAATGTAAAACGTGCACAATAATGCCGAACTTTCGCGTTTCGCGCTCTTCCGTGTCTGCGTCTCAGGATGGCTTTACATCACCCTGCTGGGACGTTGATCGAGATGCGGAACGCGCGGATGAAAAGAGAGACATCGCCATGTATGCGGTCTTCGGAGCCACTGGCAATACTGGACGAGCAACGGTCAGAGAACTTCAGGCGTTGGGAGAGGGATCCGCTCTGCATCGTGCGCAATCCCGAGAAAGCGCGTGAGTGCTCGGTGCCGACGCCAGAACAGCGGTCGCGGAGATCACCGATCGTCCCGCGATGGAAAAGGCGCTCATGGGCATCAAGCGCGTGTTCGTGGTGACCGGCCACAACCCGGCAGGCGGGCGAACAGCAGGATCAACATCCTCGAGGCGGCAAGGGCGGCTGGCGTCGAGTTCTTCGTCAAGGTATCCGGGGGCGTGACGTGGTCGGCCCGAACGTTGAATCAATCGTCGGCCGCGGGCATTACGCGGTCGAGGAGGCGATGAAGAAGAGCGGCATGCCCTGGTGCGTCTGAGCCCCGGCCTCTTCATGCAGAACACGTTCGGCCAGGCGCCGTCGATCAAGAACGACGGCAAGCTCGTTGCAAGCCGTTCGGTAAGAGGATCTACCGGTGGCGCTTATCGACGTGCGCGACACCGGCGCGGTCGGCGCGCGCGTGCTGCGCGATCCGGCCAGCACGTCGGCAAGACTCATGCGTTCTACAGGGCTGACGCACCACGTTCGAGGAATTCGCCCGTGTCTCTCCGAGGTGCTCGAGTAAGCCGGTCGAGCATGTAGGCCCTCTGATCGAGCAGGCGCGAGGCCGGGATGAAGGCGCGCAACATGCCCGGACTGGCTGGTGCGAGTCATCTCGTGGCGATTGCGCGTGCTGGCGCGAGGGCGCGTTCTCCAAGGGAACAGACCGGCCCGATCCGCGAGATCGTCGGCCGCGCACCGATCACGACCCGACAATTCGTCCAGGGATTTCAAGGCGACGGTCCTCGTCTGATAGCATCCCCGCCCCGCCTCGCGTCCGCCAATCGACGCTCACGGCAACGGCAAAGTTGTCCGGCGTATGCCATTCGGGTAGAAGTGCACCGCAGCGATGATCGGGACGCCACGGCTGCCGAACCACAGCGTGTTGTCGGCCGCCAGCTCGAACTTGGGCAGGCTCTGGTTCGGTTGAGGCATCGGGTAGAGAGGTCCATCGGTTGCGCACGCGGATCCAGCTTCACGATGGCGCTGTGCACGTGATCCGCGGTCCAGATGTTGTCTGACTTTGTCCGGCCACGCGTCGTAGGGCTGCGCGCCGGCCACCGGGATCTTGTAGTCGGTCATCTTGCCTGTCGCCGGGTCGAGCCTCACGAGGATGCCCGGTAGTTGTACGCCGAGCCCCAGACGATGCCCTTTCGAGTCCACGCCATATCCGGCGAATCTGCCCCCACGCGCTCGGCACCTTGTTATTCGGTTACCACTTCGGTCTTCGCGTCCCACTTGTTGATCGTGCCCTTCTGCCACCCGGCACCCCACATGTTGCCTTCCTGATCGACGTCCAGCCCGTAGATGCCGTTGTCGGGGGTCGGCGTTGGATACATGTGCAACCGGCGCGTCGTCGCTTCCATCCTTCCGAAAAAGGCTCCCAGATGATGCTGAAGTCGATGTTCTGGTCCTTGTCGACGACCACCTGCAGCATGGCGCCGGCTTGTGCCGGCAGCGCGTATCGAATCTGCTTGCGTGTCACCGGATCGAGCTCGCCGAGTCTCGAGCCTCGTCGCTTCCGCCCAGTAGACCCGGCCCTTCTTGTCGACGGCGATACCGGTCGGATGAACATACGGCTCGCCCTTTGATCGGATGGTTGTCCCAGCGCTTGCCGGGATCCAGCTCCTTCGGATCGAGGCCCAGGATGGAGCTGGAAGCGCGTGAGCGTAGCCAGACGCGGCCGTCCACCGGAGAAATGGCCGCCGCCTGCAGGTGATGGCGGGTTTCCGGCGCGAGTTGGGGAATCACGCCGTCGACCATGGTCCCACCTATCTGATTTCCCATCGAGGGAAACGGCAGGTCGTCGGGGATATCGTAGGACACATAGATCGACTTCGATGCCACGTCTCTCATCGAACGACCAGACGGATCTTCTTTGAGCTTCTTGTCCCGCATCTCCGGACCAAAGTGTTTCGCCAGTACTCCGCCAGCAGCGCTTTCTGCGGCTTGCTGATGGGGGTTCTGCCGAGGGCGCCAGCGAGTAGTGATTGTTCGCCGGACCGGTTTCGGTCATCTTTCGATGCCGCGAACGAATGCTTCTTTCGTGTAGTGCATGGTCCCGAAGTCGTCGCGGTGACAGCCGATGCAGTGTTCCCTCAACAGCTCTCGCCGGGCCAGCCGGATACAGTTCTTCGAGCGAATCGAATGTACATGGTCTTTGCGGATCTCCCGGGACGGGCCTGCGGGCCCTTCGTCGCCCCTGGCGAGGATGCGTTCCTGTTGCGGAGCTCGCCTCTTCACCGCCAGATCGCGTTTCTGTGTCTCTCCGCTCCCAGATTCACTGACAGCCGAGGCGATTCGTAGTCGGGCCTCGACCACGGTCAGCTCGTAACGACCCGGCAGGAGCTTGAGGAACAGTGTACTGACTCTTCTCGGTGAAGACGGTGGACCAAATTCGGCGATCGAGGTTGTGAGCGGCCACGCGGAACGCGCGCACCTGACCCTGATCGGCTGTGATGCGCCCCGAGATTGTGCCGCGACCAGAGGACTGCCCGAAGACGACGAGTTCAACACCGAGCAGAACCGCCGCGGCTGGGCCCACGGCCAGTGCCACATGGCGCAACATGGTTCGGCTTTTTCGACGATTCATGAGCAGTCCCTCTGTTCACACATAGCACCTTGACCAGGCTGCGCGCCTCGCCCGGAAGAGAGGATAGGGCAGGCTTAGCGGCCTCATGCGGTCCATAGGAAGCCAGATTATGCCTGATCGCAGTTGGCGCGGCTTCCGCCAGCATCATGCCAGCAGCCGGGGCGTTCGGAGCCTTGGAACGAATGGCCATCGTCGAGCCGCATCATGTGGGGAGGCTGCTGATCCAGCCAGAGATGAGTGAGCTGCGGAGCGATTCCCGCTTCGTTGCGCTCCGCACTCGATTCAATCCTGCCCAGCCAATAAGCCGAGGTCCTTACGGCTTATTACTGCAACCTATCCAGCTTTCACGAAGTGATCGATATCCATGGTAGGTTTGGATTAGATCGATGTGGCCCGTCAGGATGACATGGAGGCGACTGGGCGTTGTTGTCCTGGCTGCACTCTGCGCGGCCGGTGCGCGGCCGCCGCAGGCGGCTCCTGACCTTCCCAAACTCGACCTCACGATCGGGCCCTCCACACGGTTGCTCGTGGTTGCGCCCCATCCCGACGATGAGACGCTGGCCGCCGGGGATTGATACACCGCGTCGTCTCGAGCGGCGGATCGGTTCGGGTGGTCTGGCTGACGAGCGGCGATGCGTTCGCGGAAGGCGTTGAAACCGAAGAACAAGATCAAGGACCCGAGGCCACGGGACTATCGGAGCTACGGCACCCTCCGCGAGGGGAAGCACGGAACAGCTGACGATGCTCGGCCTGGATCGGAAAGCCCCTCACGTTTCTCGGCTTTCCAGACGATGGTCTCTGCCTGCTCGCGTCGAAGCTACCTTTCGGCCAAGAAGCGCGCATTCGAATCGCCCTACACCGATCGATTCAGCCCGCCGCTGACCGAGCAGATGATTCGAGGCGTTCGATACCGCGGAGATCGACGTCCGCCGTGAGCTGGAGCGGATCCTGCGCGAGTTCGAGCCGACCGTGATCGTCTATTCGCACCCGGAAGACGAGCATCCCGACCACTGTGCGGCCCACATCTTCGTTCGGGAGGCGCTGCATGGCTGTCAGCGCGCGTGGCAGCCGCGGCCACGCGAGCTGATGTATCTCGTGCATTACAGGCAGTGGCCCGTGAGCGAGGACGCTGGCACCGGCAGCGAGCTGCACCTCCAGCCGAGTTTCCGCCGGGAGAGGGTGGTTGGGCGAACTTCGCGCTCCAACCGGATGAAATCGAGCTCAAGAAACGCGCGCTCCTGGCCTACTCGAGCCAGATGCTCGTCATCGGCCGGTTCATGCTGGCATTCGGGCGCAGCAACGAGCTGTTCCTGGAAGGAGAGCCGGCTTCGATGCCCGAGTGCTGGTGTGACGGCGAGAACGTCGCCACCGAGCTGCCAGCCTCGCAGTATCGGCGTCGTCCGCGACGACGGTGAAGACGGCCGCTCACCACATCGAGTCGCTCGACGTGTTTCGCGGCGCGACGATCGCCGCGATGATCCTGGTCAACAACCCCGGTAACTGGAACGCTGTCTTTCCCCAACTCCTTCACGCCAACTGGAACGGCTGTACCGCCGCCGACGTCGTGTTCCCATTCTTCGTCTTCATCATGGGATGCGCGATGCCCTTTGCGTTCGAGCGGAGTCGAGGACGAATGTCCGATGTCGGCTTTTTCGCGCGCGTGTTCCGGCGAGGGCTGACGCTCGTCGCGCTCGGACTGGTGTTGAACGCGGTCGTTGCAGCGCCGCACTTCGCGGCGATTCGCGTGCCGGGCGTGCTTCAGCGCCTGGGTCTTGCGTACATCGGGGCGGCGTTTCTCGTCCGCTACACGAGCCCACGGACTCAGGCGGCCGTGGCCGCGTTGCTGATGCTGGTCCACTGGGCGCTCATGACGCTCGTTCCGTTCGCCGGCTATCCCGCAGGAACGCTGACGCCGAATCACAACCTGGCTGGCTACATCGACAGATGGGTCTTCGGAACGCACACGCTCACGGCGAGCTTGGATCCGGAAGGGCTCCTGGCGCGCGCTGCCGACGGTGGCCACGGCGTTGCTGGGCAGTCTGGCCGGTCAGTGGCTCCAACGTCAGGCCGACCCTCTGCGCCGCTGTTACGGCCTTGCCCTCGGCGGTGTCGTCGCGGGCTCACTTGGCTATGCCTGGTCGTTCGTGTGGCCGATGAACAAGTCTCTCTGGTCGGGATCGTACGCGCTCGTGACGGTGGGGCTCGCCGCCCTGACGCTTTCCCTTTGCTGCTATGTGGTCGATGTGAAGGGCTCGAGGGATTGGGCGCGCCCACTGGTCTGGCTCGGCGTCAATCCTCTCGCGGTGTACGCGCTTTCCGAGCTCACCGGTCACCTCATCGAGCGCCCGATGATCAACGGTCCCTCGGGGCGCATCGCGCTGAAAGATCTGGCTGTTCTGGCGACATGTGGCGCCTCTCGTCGGCGATGCCGGTGCAGCCTGGTCCTCCTTGGTACTACGCCGCATGTTTCACAGCGATCTGGGTCCTCGTCGCGGGCCTGCTCTACAAGCGCGGCACGCTCTTGCGGGCTTAGCAATCGTCAGCCAGTCTGGTGACGCGAACGTGGTCTCCGGGCGGACTCTCTCGAGACTTCGGCTTCCATTCGCGAGCCGACAAAGCGAACACTCATCCGCTATGATCGTCACCGCCGTGCCGAAAGATGTGTTGGTGGCGATGGCGCTTTTGCCTCGCGCTGGTGCGCCCCGCATCCGCCAAAACGCTCGAGATCTTCTTCATTGACGTCGAAGGTGGGAAGCCACTCTCGATCGTGACCCCAAGCGGGGAATCGCTGTTGATTGATGCTGGAGTACGCGGGCGCGGCGGCCGCGATCCCGCGAGAATACTGGCGGCCGCGCGCGAGGCCGGCATCGATCGCATCGACTACCTCCTGATTACACATTTCCATCCCGACCACGTCGGGGGTGCTGAGCTCGCGTCGCTGATTCCGATTCGCACACTCATCGACTATGGCGAACCACTGGGCTGGGCTGACCGCATGGCGATCGGAGGCTTTCGCAATTACGAGCCCGTACGTAGCCAACGTCTTCATTTGCAGCCAAAGCCTGGCGACCGCCTGCCTCTCGCAGGTCTGCATCGACGTCGTCAGTGCGGCCGGCGAGATCCTGTCGAGGCCGCTTCCGGGCGCCGGTCAGAAGAACGACGCCTGCTCGACGCTCGAAGCCGCAGCCTGAGGACGGAACCGAAAACTTCAGGTCGATTGGCCTCCGGCTGCAGTTCGGCGAGTTCCGTTTCGTCGACCTTGGCGATTTGAGCGGCAACACGCTCGGAGCGCTCGTGTGTCCGACGAATCTGCTCGCGCAGAACACTCCGTCTATCTCGTCCCGCATCACGGAAACTACGACTCGAACGTGCCCGCGGTGCTTGCCGCGTTACGTCCGCGGGTGGCGATCATGAACAACGGCGCCACGAAGGGCGGAGCGCCAGTCGCGACGTTGCCACGCGGTGCGCCAGCAGTCCGAGCATGGAGGATCTGTGGCAGCTTCACGCGTCGAAGAATCCGGATGCCGACAACTCGCCTGACGCCTTCGTCGCCAACGTCGATGACGGGCAGACCGGCTACTGGATCAGGCTCACGGCCTCAGACGACGGCAGCTTTCACGATACTCAATGGCCGGAACGGATTCCGGCAAAGGTATACAAGGCTTTCCGCTGACAACGGTGCGTCGTTGAGAAGCCGTTCCTTTCACGAGCAGCGGGGTTGTATTCGTCGCGGCGAGATTGTCCAATCGAGGATGGACGCGCGCCTAAGGGATCCTGACGCGTCGGAGATGGAAGGCGTGCGCGTCGGCATCGTTCTGAGCGCCGGCGGGCTGCGCGGCGCCGCGCACGTCGGCGTCCCCGGGCAACTCGTGCGGCACGGCGCGCCACTGCTGCACGCCATCGTTGGCGTCAGCGCAGGGCCATCGTCGCGCCTACTATGCGGCGCGTAGGGCTGGACCTCGGGCAGAGATCGTCGCGGACGCCTGTGCATTTCGCGGTCGGCAGCTGCTGGCGCACAGCCTCGCGATTCACTCCGGCCCGAGAATCGCGTCCCGCCTTTGTCGGTGGTCCGGCGTCATTCCCGATCGGCTGCGCCAGCTCGAAGCGGCGGGCTTCAATCGGCTCCATCACGGAGTGGATCCGCCGGGTATTGTTCTGCCACGACCTGTGCCGGCCGGCCGGCGCAGGTGCTTGGGACAGGAGTCGATGAGGGTAACGTTACCCGAGGTCGTCCGCGCGAGCGCCTCGATCCCGTTCCTCGTTTCCGGCGATCTCGGTTCGCGGCGGCGAAGCGCTTCGCTTGACCGACGGCGGACTCCAGCGACCCGGTTCCGCTGGCGTTCGCGCGGCGGCCGGCCATGGGCGCGACCCACATCATCGTCTCGGACTGCCGCCTGGTGGGAAGGGTCCGCGCTCCGGCCGACTCATGCATGGTGTGGATTCGACCTTCGATCAGAGTGACGGGCAGCTTGTGGTCGCCGCGTGAGGGTCTGCTGGCGACAGTCCGCGACGGCGAGACCGCGGTGACCGGCGACGTCTTGCGCGTCGTCACGGGATGGCTTGAGGGCGGATCCCGACGGCTGTCGCGGGGTGAGCCAGGTCTGACAGGGAATTTGACGAGTTCAACTGGAGCTCCCACAACGTTTCTAGGTACCAGAGGGAGCCATGAATCGTAAAGTCGTCCTGGTCTTGGGATTCGCCTTGGTCGTTGCGAGTCGGTCGCAGGCGCAACCATCCGCTGAATGCCGCGCGTTACAGGGGTCCCCGGGGACGGACTCTTCCACTGGATTCACTGGGGTCAGTCTGAATCGATACGATCGGCAAGTTTCTTCGGCTATGGTGTCCTGCAACGGAGTGTGCCGGAGAAGAAACCTGCACCGTTGGACTTCGTTCAGAAATGGATGACACGACATCCAGTCGAGCAATGGTTTACCGATCGTGGGTCCTTAATTGGAGGCCGAGCCCTCAGGAGAGATTCAGTCTTTCAATGTGAATAAGGCTGACCTCGTCGACCTTGAGCTCGACTTCACCGGGAGCAGCTACGCCATGGTTGGCGGGCTGCCGCTCGGGACGCCATCGGCGACGATCATTCTACGCAGTTGGAACGACGCGGTGGTCAGCCACGCCGACGTGTGATGCCAAACATCACATGATCGGAGGCGAAGATTCAGGGGGGACCAAATACCTGTTTTACATTCGGTCGAAACCGTGGCCACTTTTGGTGCTCTCTGAACACGATTGAAGTAATCCGCTTGCTGACATTGGATGCACGCTGGTGCCAAGGAGATCAGCCGTCGGTTTCGCAATCGCAGCGTCGGCGCGCGCTGATTCAGCTCTTCAAACCAGTTGACGACTACTTCGATCTGAGTCACTTGCGGCGCGCCAGCTTGACTTGCGGCTAAAGGGACAACGCCCAGCGACCTTCCGTCCGGCAGGATGTCGTAATTTCGCTGGTTCGCGGGGCTTGTGCCTTCCGTGAAACCTCGGGGCATCGCAATCGGATCGCCAGAATGTGAAGGTCGGCCGTGTCGTGATTGCCCGGACCGCGAACCTATTGGGACCGGGAATGTAAAACAGCTCCCTTCCGTCCCGCGACCACCGGGATGGTGCGCGTCTTCGTTCCTGGAGATCTGAATCGTCGCGCCGGTTGGAGGGAATGGCTGCACGAAGATATTGCCCCTCCCGGAACTCGCCGGATTGATAGACGACCCAGGCACCGTCCGGCGAGAACGCGGCGTTGATCGGCGTTGGCGAGCAGCGCCGCCAAACTCTGTCGCTCGCTTGTCCTGTAACGAGAACGCCGACAGCGTGGGCTTCGAGTCCTTCATCACACTGAAAAGGAAATGGTCGCCTTCGGCGACCACGACTCCGGCACCTGTGCCGTCCCTTTTCCGCGCCGTAGTCAAGCGCTCGGCAGGACTGGTGCCGTCCGCACGCTGCCAGAAGATCCCGAGGTCGCTCTCGCGATCGGATTGAAGCGCGACGCGCTCGCCGTCGACCGTCAGACATGGGAAACGGTTGCGTCCGCCGATGTGTGAGCCGGCGCATCGACGTCGCTCCTGACAGCTCGTAAATCAGACGCTCGCCTGCTTTTTCCGTCATCCATGGCCAACGCGACGCGTTTGCCCATCAGGCGAGACGCGAGGAGCGCTCGAATGGGCCCGGCGGAACTTTCAGTTCCTCGACGCTGCCGCTTCCGATCGACGAGTACGAGGCTGCGCTGAGCCGATGGTCCCGAGTGACGACGGACCTGCAGTACGAACACAAGCGTTCCCGTGTTGAGACGCTGAACTGGCGCGGTCCCATCGCCTAACGAAGCCGGCCACCGAGGCCGCCCGTCTGATGCCTTCGACGACGGGCGCCTGATCGCCGTGCCCCTCAGGCTTCGGACATCGAATGGCGTAGGCAAACAGCACGCCCCGCTCGCGTAGAGAAGGTGGCTTGTCGCCACGTAGCGGGCGTTACTTCCTCCCTCGAAGATCGTCGTCCGCTGGCCCGACTTCAGTGAGTGCACGACGATCTGGCCTTTGTTCCAACGCTCCGGCTCGGGTGCGTCCCTTCTGGCGACGCTGAACAACAGACAGACCGCCCGGCAACATCTGAGGATGGGCCGGAATCTCATTGTCGTCGACCTTCACGAGCAACTCGGGCTTGCCGCCGCTCTGCGACACACGCTGAATCTTCCCGGAACTATCGGCAAAGACGACGCCGTCTGCTCCCCAATCGAGGCCCGTCACCAGCCCCTCGGAAGGACAGATCGACACCGGTGATCCGCCGGCGACGGCGATTCGCTCGATCGTCACCTCGAAACCAGTCCGCGAGGATGTGCTCGACGAGCCAGCGACGAACGCCACCGCACTGCCGTCGGGCGAGAGAGCGGGGTCGAACATCCCGATGACCGGAGGAGTGATGTCACTGCCGGGAATCGGTCTGGCTTCGAGATCGGAAGTCGAGCGAACAGTGCAGGCGACCGCTCGCGACGTACACGATTTTGGAGCCATCCGGCGACACCGCCAGAAAGATCGCGCGAAAGTGAGAAATGGTCGACTGTCTTTCAAGTCGAACGAGAATCGAGTGATCACACGCGGTGCTGCTTCCGAAGCGTTGAAGCGCCAGACAATGGCGCTGCTGATTGCAGCTGCAACGATGGCGGTCGCACCGATCGGCGCGAGCCGGCGCCAGGAAGCGGGCGCGATGGTGGCAGGGTCGTTCCGCTCGTCACGTCGATGCGAGCCGGTGGCTTCGGGATCGTTGGCTCGCCGAGGACGAACAGCGCCGTTGAGACATCCGCGACACGCTTACGTCGATCTTTTTCGAGACACCGTTCGATCAGCGTTCGAACGGAGGCAGGCACGTCGGGTGGCAGCGCGTTCCAATCGGGATCAGCTCGCAGCACCGCCGCCAGCGTGTCGCTGACATCTTCCCCCTCGAAGGCGCGCTTTCCGGTCAACATCTCGTAGAGCACGCAGCCGTGCGCCCAGACGTCGATGCGCTTGTCGGCGGCGCGTCCTTTCGCCTGCTCCGGGCTCATGTAAGCGGCTGTGCCGAGAATGACGCCCATGCGTGTCATTGCGGGCGTGGTGATCGTCGGGGACTGAGACAGCATCGCAGGGCTAAAGCCCTGCGCTACAGCCGCACCAGCCTCTCGTGCCTCTCCCGCCGTTCCTGCCCCTCCCGCCGCTCCTGCGTCTCCCGCCTCCAGCATCTTCGCGAGCCTCGAAATCCAGAACTTTGACCGCGCCGTCAGGTCGGGCTTTGATGTTGGCGGGCTTCAAGTCGCGGTGAACAATGCCTTGTTCGTGCGCCGCCTCAAGCGCCTCGCCGATCTGACGAGCGATCGGCAACGCCTCGTCGAGCGGGATTGATCCCTGCGCTGATCCGATCGGCGAGGGTCAGACCCTTCGACCAGCTTCGAAGCACCAGTGCGTGGGCGCCCGATGCTTCTTCGAACCCATAGATCGCAGCGATGTTCGGATGGTTCAGCGAAGCCAGCACCTGCGCTTCGCGCTTGAAGCGCGCCAGGCGATCGGCATCGAGCGCGAAGGCCTCGGGCAGGACTTTCAACGCCACGTCCCGATTCAACTTCGTGTCGCGCGCGCGCCAGACTTCCCCCATGCCGCCTTTGCCGATCAAGGCGCCGATCTCATAACCGCCCAGGTGCGCACCTGCAGTCAGTGGCATGTGCTGAAGCTGGCGCTGATTATAGCGAGCGTGCCGCCAAACTGGGGGATCCTCAGGACTATCGCGACTTGGCGATGCTTTTGCCAGCCGCGGCCGCTCGGCATACCATTGGGCGTTTCCAGACTGCCCGGCGAGGCGGAGTCTTTCTCACGGAGGACAGATATGCAGGCTGTTGCCCGCACGCTCGATGCTGGCGATGTTAGTGATTGCTCTGATCGGGAGCGCTGCAGTTCTGGGGCGGACAATCCGCTCGGCTCCCGAGTCGGTCGGCTTCTCGGCCGACGGGTTGAAGGCGCTGCAGCGGACGATGCGCGGATTGGTGGACGACGGCAAGCTCGCCGGTGTCACCACGCTCGTCGCACGGCACGGCAAGGTCGTTGCACTTCGACGCCTACGGCGTCCAGGATCTGACGACCAGGAAGCCAGTCGGCAGGGACACGATCTTCCGCCTCGCGTCGATGACCAAGCCGATCGTGGGCGTGGCCATGATGATGCTCTGGGAGCAGGGTAAGTGGACGCTTGACGATCCGGTGGCGAAGCACATCCCGGAGTTCGCCGGCCTCAAGGTGGCCACGCCGGGCGGCGAGGTGCCGCAGATCAAGCCGATGACGATGCGGCAGCTGATGAGCCACACGGCCGGCTTCGACGTCAATGCGGGTACGCAAAGCTCAACATCCCGGATCGCAATCAGCCGCTCCAGGCGATGATCGACAGGCTTGCGAAGCTGCCGCTCGCCGCCCAGCCGGGCAGCTGACTGGCGGCTACGGACCCAGCGTCGACATCCAGGGCTACATCGTCGAGAAGTTGTCGGGCCAGCCGCTCGACGTGTTCCTGCGAACGAAGATCTTTCGAGCCGCTCGGGATGAAGGACACGGGCTTCTCGGTGGACAAGTCGAAGGTCGATCGCGTGACGAGCATCTTCACCTACGGTCCCGACAAGCGCGTGATCAGTGGCGACAGCTGCGCAAGAACAACGGGTGATCCCGCGTCGAAGCCGGTGTTTCTATCGGGCAGCGGCGGGCTGCTCTCCACGACCGACGACTACTTCCGGTTCGCGCAGATGGTGCTGGACGGCGGCGAGGCCAACGGCAAGCGGTTCCTGAAAGCGTCGACCGTGCAGCTGATGCGGACGAACGTGCTCGCCGGACGGCGTCGCGGTCGATACCTACGGCCCCAGTCCAGCCGGGCATCGGATTCGGGCTGGACTTCGCGATCGTGATGGATCCTGCGGCGGCGAACACCCCGGAGGGCAAGGACTCCTTCTACTGGGGCGGCGCGTTCGGCACCTGGTTCTGGCTCGATCCGGCGAACGACGTCGTCGTCGTCGGGCATGATCCAGAACGTCAACGGCAGCTCGCCGACCGGCGGCTCGCCTCAGGTGCGACCGCTGTCACGACAGCTGGTGTATCAGGCGCTGGTGGATCGCAAGAAGTAGCGCGGAGCAGGCGCTGGGTATACCATTGGGGCGCTTCCACCGACGCTCATGACTCGCCGAGCCACTCGGTCGCTCCCGATCTTCGCGCGCTTCTCGTGCTTTGTTCTGATCGTCACTCATTTCATCCCTGACAGCTCCTGTCGGAGTCGGCGCTGGCTTGCTCGTCGATGTCGCACGGGATGAGGTTGCGGCCTCACAGGTTGATGATCTGTCGCCGATCTCCTCGATCGATTGGAATTACGACCGCGCAGCCCATCTTCTCGAGCGCGGCGGCTTTGGCGGCACCCCTGAAGAGATCGCCCGCCTCGCCCGCGATGACACCGCAGCAGGCGGTGAATTGGCTCGTGGACTACGAGTCGATCGACCCGAGCAGTCTGAAACCATTCGACGAGTCGGGAATCTGGGATCCGGGCATGGACCCGTTTCCGCCGAGCCGTGCCGAAGCCGTTCGCATTGCCCGCGAGCCGGGAGAGGGACTCGGCGATCAAGGTGCCTGCCGGAAGGCACGCCGCGCCGGCTCCAGCCGATCGTCGACAAGTTCTTCTACAGCCTGACCGCGCAACAACATCGAGACGCAGCGGCTCGGCCTCTGGTGGGCGAACCGGATGCTGACGACGCCGACGGCCGCTCGAAGAGAAGCTCACGCTCTTCTGGCACGGGCACTTTGCGACCGGTCAGAACAAGGTGCGCGACTACCGGATGATGCTGCGGCAGAACGAGATGTTCCGCGCGCAACGCGTCCGGAAGCTTCCGCGATCTGCTCGATCGGGATCCTCGAAGGATCCGGCGATGCTCGTCTATCTCGACAACGGCGAGAACGTCAAGACGCACCCGAACGAGAACTTCGGCCGCGAGCTGCTCGAGCTCTTCACGATGGGCGTTGGCCACTACACCGAGCACGACGTTCGCGAGGCAGCGCGCGCGTTCACCGGCTGGACCAACGACGTGCTGACGTTCAAGTTCGACGCCGAGCAGCACGACTTCGGCCAGAAGACGTTCCTCGGCGACGGGCGACTTCAACGGCGAGGACATCATCGAGGCGATCCTCGATCAGCAGGTCACCGGGCGAGTTCGTGGCGGCGAAGATCTATCGCGTTCTTCGTGCGCGAGGAAGTATGCCGAGCCGGTGAAGACGCGATCTCGGCCGCACGTTTCGCGACAGCGGATATCAGCTGAAGCCGCTGCTCAAGCGAATCTTTCTGTCGAAGGACTTCTACAGCCCAGCGTCGAACGGGACTCAGATCAAGAGCCCGGTGCACCTCGTCGTCTCGACCTACAAGAAGATGGGCCTTCGCGAGGTGCCGACGATCCCCGACTTCGGCCGCATGACGGGCGGGCTCGGCCAGTCGCTCTTCGACCCGCCGAACGTTGCGGGCTGGGCCGGCGGCCGCACCTGGATCACGCCGGCGACGCTGCTCCAACGCGGAAACTCGTTGCGCGACGTGCTGTTTCCCGACGTGAAATCGTTCCGTCCGCCGGACCGGTCGATGTCCGCGACCGACGCGCGGGTCGGGCAGCGCCTGGCACAGGGATGGACATCACGGCAGCGACGCGGAAGGCGACGCCGAATCGAACATGATGGTCGACCGCGACGAGGACTACAACACGCGCTACGGCGGCTACAAGGGCTACCTGCTGGCGTTCGAACGGATGAAGCTGATTCCAAGGCGCACGGCCGACGTCAATCTGACGGCGATGGTCTCTGCAGCAGGCGCCGACACCGTGGACAAGGTCGTCGATCATTTCGTCGGACCGATTTCTGCGGGTGAAGCTCAATGAGAGGGATCGGACGGCATTCGTCGGCTTCTTGCGAGAGAAGCTCGGGACGACGAACGCTCGCCAGGCTGAGGCGAACGCGAAGCTGGAGACCGCGCTGCGCGAGCTGTTGTATCTGGTGCTGAGTACACCGGAATATCAGCTTGGGTGAATGAACTATCTCACCTCCGTGATAGCTAGTTTGAGGACTTCATCATGACAAGCAAAAGTGTGTCCGTGTTCCCGGCGCGAATTTCTGGCGCGCGGGCTTTACGGCGTCGGCGTTGGAGCCGGGCTGCCGCTCCTTCTCAGCCGGACATCCGCAGCTCTCGCCGCGCAGGCGCTGCAGGGCACCAGCCTCGAAAAGCATCCCGAGCGCATCCTCGTCGTCATCGAGCTGTCGGGCGGCAACGACGGCTTGAATACGATCGTCCCGTTCGGTGACGCCGCCTACTATCGCGCCAGGCCGAAGCTGGGAATCGCCGAACGCGACGTGATCAAGGTTGCGAATGGCTTCGGATTTCATCCCTCGATGATTGGCTTCGAGCGGCTTTACAAGGACGGCTTGCTGAGCGTCATCCACGGCTGCGGCTACGAACATCCGAGCTTGTCTCACTTCTCCTCGATGGGCTACTGGCATACCGGCATTCCGAACGGAGGCGACGCGTTGGGATGGCTCGGGTCGTCTGGCCGACGAGACCTACGCGCGCGTCGACGCGCAACGTCATCGTGAACATCGGCAACGCGCAATCGATGGCGGTCCGCAGCCGGAAGCATTCACCGCTCGTGTTCGACGATCCCGCTCGCTTCCGCCGCGATGGGACCGCGGACGAGCAGCATGTCCTCGCAGAGGCCGGTCAAGCTCACGAAACGAGCAACGCGACGCTCGAGTTCCTGACGACGATGGCACGCAACGCCACCGAGAGCTCTGAGCTGGTGCGTCAGGCATCAGCGACCTATCGCACCCCTGTCGACTATGGGTCGGGGGAGGACTCAGCATCAACCTTCAGCGAGTCGCCGCGCTCATCGCCGCCGAAATGCCGACGCGGCTGCTACGTCAGCTATCAGGGGAATGCGTTCGATACCCACGTCCAGCAGGCCGATCTCCACGGCCGGCTTCTGATGTACACGGCAGACGCGGTGCGCGGATTCCTGGACGACGTCAAGCGCATCGGCCGCAAAGACGACGTCGCGGTGATGCTATTCACGGAATTCGGCCGCCGCGTCGAGGAGAACGGCAGCCTGGGCACGGACCACGGCACCGCTACGCCGATGTTCGTCGCCGGTCATGGCGTCAAGGGCGGCTTCTACGGGACACACCCGAGCCTGACCGACCTCGACGACGGGCAACATGAAGATGACGACCGATTTCAGGCGTATGTACGCATCGCTGATCCAGGAATGGCTCGGTTACGACGACACACCGTTGGTCCTCAAAGGCCGCTTCGACCCAATCGGGATGTTCGCGTGAAACACACAAAATGCCTGTGCACACACACGGCCTGACGCATGTGGCGCTGGCCGTGCGCGACCCGCAAAAATCTCTCCGCTTCTACCAGTCCGTCATCGGGGTCGTGCCCGTCTACGTGCAGAGCGATTTCGTTCAGGCGCAGACGCCAGGCAGCCGCGATGTGCCTCGTCTTCGAGCGCAAGCCCAGGCATGCTGGTAAACCGGGCGGAGTCGCCCACTTCGGCTTCCGGTTGAAACGCGCCGCCGACATCAAACGGGCTTTTGACAGCCATTCGCGCGGCGGGCGGCAAAGTGCGCGAGCACGGCGAGGTTCGTTCCGGGCGAGCCATACGTGTTCTTTCGGATCCAGATGGCTACGACGTGGAAATCTGGTACGAGCTGCCGACTCCAATCGACCCGCCGAGTCGACCTCCCCGTCAGGCATCGATGATCTGATGAATGATGAGCGTGATGATTTGATCGCTCGATCGCCGAACCCGGTGGCTTCCGGCTAAAGCCGGAAGCTACTACGCAGCTTAACCCGGTGGCTTCCGGCTTCAGGCGGAAGCTACTATGCGAGCTTAACCTTGTGGCTTCCGGCATCAGCCGGAAGTTACGACGTGCCAATCAAATCGTTCATCGATCATGAGATCATCGATCTGACCTCTGCCCGGCGCGTACGCCTTTGACTGTTGCCCGACGATCTCCAGCAGATTGCCCATCGCCAGGTTCACATCGATCAGGTGAAGTCCCCAGTTCGCCAGCACCTGACCGTTCGCGCCAAGATCGCCGGTGATGTCGTCGGTGCGGGGATCGGATGGATTGCCGTGAACCGTCACTTCGAGAAACGTCGCCTGTTCGTTGGACGTGCATCGAGCGGTCAGTAAGCCGGGAACACTGACCCACGGCGTCGCGATTGACTGTTCGGGCACGACCCACGGCTTCGGTTGCGAAATGCCGACGATGGTTCGTCCGTCCGTCGCGAGATAGGCGTGCAGCTCGCCGCTGCCGCCGGCGAGCGCAGTGGGATTCGTGCAGGCCGCCACCATCCCCTGGTCGGCCACTTTTCCGAACAATGTGTTGCTCGGAGGCGGTACCGTCGATCGGAATGACGCGAACGTGAGAACGCATCCCGTCTGGGTGGCCCTTTCACAAAGAGGAATGTGCTGAAAGGTTCCGCCGACGGTCTTCCGCGCGGCACGGCCAGCGTGGCGCCGAGCAGCACGGCCGAAACCAACCGCGATTGCACGGGTTGTCCGTCGATCTCCTTGCGAATCAGCTCGGCCAGGACGAAGGAGCCCTGCGAGTGACCGACCAGCACGAAACCGCGGCCCCTTGTTATCGTGCTCGAGATAGTGGTGCCACGCGTTGCGGACATCGTCGTATCCGATGCCCCGGTCGAGCGAGACACCGCCGCCCGCCATCATCTGACGGAGGCCTGCCAGGCTCACCTGGCGATATAGCGGCGCGTAGAGGCGGCACTTCGACCCAGAAGCGCGCGAATTGCTGGCGCACGACGTTCAATTCGGCGGGTCGGCGTTCATGTCGCTATTCGGTGTCGGGTCGGTCGAAACAGTCGGGTAGACGTAGAAACAATCAATGGACGCGTCCGGATCGGCGGTCCATCCTTCTCGGGCCAGCGCGCCGTTCGCAGCGATCACGGTCGCCGTCAAATCGACATCGCAGGCGTCGTGACGGCCTGGCCGGCAGAGCCACGTCTTCCCGTCGCTGTAGTCGTTTGGCCGTACAGCTTCAGCAGGCGGTGACGCCGTCGTCTGCGCGCGAGCAGGCCAGGCGCCGAGCAGAACCACGACTGAAACCACAGCATGTCGACAAATCTTTCGCATGTGATCTCCGAACCGTATGTACTTTCCACTTTCCACTTTCCACTTTTAAGTTTGCGAGAGCGTCGGGTGCATAGTATGCCACTTCGTCGCGCGCTCGTATGCAAGCGCGACGCGGAGCATGGTTGCTTCGTCGTACAGGCGGCCCGTGATCATCAACGCTTGTGGCAGGCCGTCGACGAAACCTGCCTTCAGGCATACAGCGGGGTGGCCGGTCAGGTTGGTCAGCGGCAGGCTCGCGCTGTTCCGTGCCGATGAAAGAAAGACGTCGTACCGCGCCATCAGCGCGTCCATGCGACGGCAGAGCAGTGTTCGAGCCCGCTGGGCACGAATGTATTCGACCGCCGGAATGAAGCGCGAGGTCCTGAACGTGTTCGGCCAGGACGTGGGGGCTTGTTCGGTCAGGTCGTCGATGCCCTTGCTGCGCGTCAAGTCGTCGAACGCCGCCGCTGCTTCGGCGGACAGGATGAAGTTCATGGCGGCGATGGGGAAGTCCGGCAGAGCAATCGGTTCTGGCTTCGCCCCGATCGAGCGGAACACATCCAAGGCGTCCTTCAAGAGTTTTGTGTTTGCAAGAGGGTTCGGCTGATCGCTGGTGAATTCCTGCTCAACGTATCCAATGCGAAGCTTTGAAAGCGGCACCCGAGGATTCCACGTAAACGGAGCATCGACCACCGTGTCGTCTCGGCCGTCGGTGCCGTAGATCGTATTGAACACGAGCGCGCAGTCCTCGACGCTCCGACACATCGGTCCGATCTTGTCCATCGTCCAACTCAGTCCCATCGCTCCGTAGCGGCTGACGCGCCCGTAGGTGGGACGCAGGCCGACGACGCCGCAAATGCTCGATGGGGTGATGATCGACCCGCGCGTCTCGTGCCGAGCGCGAACCCGACCAGTCCGGCTGCCGTCGCCGATCCCGGACCGGCGGATGATCCGCTCGAGCCAGTCTCGGGCATCCATGGATTGCGGGTCGTGCCGCCGAACCACACTCCGCCTTGCGCCAGCGATCCCATGGAAAGCTTTGCGACCAGGACTGCTCCGGCTTCCCGCAAGCGCTCGACGACAGTCGCATCGAGGTCGAGCACCTGAGTTTCAAATGGCTTCGCGCCCCAGGTCGTCCGGATGCCCTTGGTGGCGAAGAGATCTTTCGCACCCCATGGAATGCCGTGCAGCGGCCCGCGGTATCGGCCCCTTTTCAGTTCCCGGTCCGCCTTTGCGGCCTCCGCGAGTGCGAGATCCTTGGTGAGGGTCACGACGCAATGCAGCGGCTCGCCGTAGTGCTCGAGGCGGGCGAGGATACATCTTGGTCAAGGCACTCGCCGTGATTCGGCGGCTCTTGATGAGCGACGAGAGCACGGTGACCGGCTCGAACGCCAATTCGTCGAGGCGGGATGTGACTCGCACGTGCGTCGTCTTACTGGCAATCGCGAGCGGAGCATTGCGGGTTGCGCGTCCTCGCGGCTGTTTTCCTGGTGGGTTGGGCCGAAAGGTCAGCGGTGGCTCCGTGTCCAGCGGAATGTCGATGGCGCGCAGCGCCTCGTAGCTCTCGAGGTTGCGGTTGAGTCCTGCGATCGCCATGTCTTCTTCGGGATCGGTGAAGCGCAAGCCGGCGATCGCTTCGGCGGCTTTCAGGGCGTCCTTTCCGACGCGAACCGGCGTTTCCTGCTGAGCCGAGGTTGCGTTGAAGTCCTTCGCCACATCGGCGATTGAAACGGTTGGTGATGGCGGAGGCTGCTGCGACCGCAGCAAAAATCTTCGGCGGCTGAACTGCTTCATGAAAGTGCGCTCCAGTTGGGTAATTACCGAGACCTTCTAGCACAAACGCCGATAAGATTGATTGGAGATGTCAGTCGGTCATGCAAGCGACGTCGAAACGGCGCTGGCTCGATTGGCGGCGGGGCGCAACAGCGATCCCTTCGCCGTCCTCGGCCCTCATCCTGCCGAATCCTCCCGTGGCACGGTCATCCGGGTCTTTCAGCCGGCCGCTCGATCCGTAGCCCTCCGACTGGCTTCGGGCGACGTGCCCATGAAGCCGCGCAGTCCAGAAGGGCTGTACGAGGCCACCGTCGATCTCAACGCACCGGATTATCGCCTGCGCGTGACATATTCTGGCGATCACGCGATCGATCTCGACGATCCATACCGCTACGGGCGGGTCCTGACCGATTTCGACCTGCATTTGCTGAGCGAAGGCACACATCATCGAGCGTTCGAAAAGCTGGGCGCGCATCGAATCTCGGTCGGATCGACCGCAGGTGTGCACTTTGCGGTGTGGGCGCCAAACGGGGAGCGCGTCAGCGTCATCGGCGACTTCAACGGCTGGGACGGCCGCGTTCATCCCATGCGGATGCTGGCGCCCAGCGGCATCTGGGAACTCTTCATTCCAGGCTTGCCAGACGGCGAGAAGTATCAAGTTCGAGATTCGCACTCGAGAGGGCGTGCTTCTCAAGAAGAGCGATCCCATCGGGTTTGCGTTCGAGTCGCCGCCACACTCGGCTTCATTGGTTCGAGACATATCGAAGTATCCATGGCAGGACGAGCGGTGGATGACGACCCGTGTCGGCTATGACCGATGGCTCCCACAGCCGATGGCGATCTACGAGGTCCATTTAGGGTCCTGGGCGCGTGTGCCCGAGGAGGGCAATCGGTTTCTCACCTATCGCGAACTGGCGCACCGGCTGGTGCCGCACGTCAAGGAAATGGGGTTCACACACATCGAGCTGCTGCCAGTGATGGAACATCCATTTTCAGGATCGTGGGGGTATCAGGTGCTGGGGTTCTTTGCCCCGACAAGCCGGTTCGGTCCACCGGAAGATTTCAAGATGTTCGTCGACGCGTGTCATCGGGCCGACATCGGCGTCATCCTCGACTGGTACTCCGGCCACTTTCCGAAAGACGAATACGGCCTCGCGCATTTCGATGGAACTGCCCTCTACGAGCACGCGGATCCAAGACAAGGCGAACACCCGGACTGGGGAACGCTGGTCTTCAACTACGGACGCCACGAGGTCAGAAACTTTCTGTTGTCGAACGCGCTGTTCTGGCTGGAGGAGTACCACGCCGACGGTCTGCGCGTCGATGCGGTCGCATCGATGCTCTATCTGGATTATTCGCGCGGTAAAGGGGAGTGGGTCCCGAATCGCTTCGGGGGACGCGAGAACCTCGAGGCGGTCGAATTTCTGCAGGAGCTGAACCGGCTCACGCACGGTTATGCCGGCACGATGACAGCGGCGGAGGAGTCCACCTCGTGGCCTGGAGTCAGCCGGCCGGTGCACCTTGGTGGGCTCGGTTTTACCTACAAGTGGAACATGGGTTGGATGCACGACATGCTCGGTTACGCGCATCTGGACCCGGTTCATCGTCGCTGGAAGCACAGCCTCGTGACGTTCTCCGGCCTCTACATGCACAGCGAGAACTTCATCCTGCCCTTCTCGCACGACGAGGTCGTGCACGGCAAAGGGGCGATGCTGGACAAGATGCCCGGAGACGTCTGGCAGAAGCACGCCACGCTCCGCACTTTGTATGGCTACATGTACGGCCACCCGGGCAAGAAGCTGATGTTCATGGGCAGTGAGTTCGGTCAGTGGCGCGAATGGCACCACGATCGCAGCCTCGACTGGCATCTGCTGGATGATCCGGCCCATGTCGGACTGCGCCGCTACGTCCAGGCGCTCAACTGGCACTATCGCGCGGAGCCGGCGCGTAGCGAGCGCGACTACGAGCCCGACGGTTTCCGCTGGATCGATTGTGACGACAACGAAAACAGCGTGGTCTCGCTGGTGCGCTACGCCAGAAATCGAGAAGATTTCGTGGTCATGGTGTTCAATTTCACGCCAGTACCACGACCCGACTATCGCATCGGGGTCCCGGCCGCGGGCTGGTACGCCGAGTTGTTGAACAGTGACGCGTCGATTTACGGAGGCAGCAACATGGGCAATTGTGGCGGCGTCCACAGCGAACCCATCGCGGACCACGGCTTCGATCACTTCGCTGCGCGTCCTCGTCCCGCCTCTTGGTTGTCTGTTACTGAAGAAACGCTGATTAGGCTCGTAGGCCTGCTACCACGAAGAACGAAGGCCAAAAGTGGCTTCCGGCTTAAGCCGGAAGCTACAGTGGAGAGCTTCGTATGCTTCGTGTCTTCGTGGTTTACTGACATGCGAACGACTCGCATGGCGCTGGAATCGTCCCGAACTGCCGTCCTGGCAATTGTCATCCTGGCGACCTTCACGGACATCGTCGCCTACTCGATCGCCGTGCCAGTGCTGCCGGACTTGAGCCGGAAGCTTGGCGCCTCTCCCACGACAATCGGTCTGTTGTTCGCGTCGTTTGGTGTGACGCTGCTCAGCGTCTCGATCCCGATGGGCGCGGCGTCGGACCGGATCGGCCGCAAAGGTCCGCTGGTTGCAGGCCTCGCCGGATTGGCGGCAGCCACCCTCTTGTTCGCGTTCGCCAACAGTCTGCCCGGACTCTTTGCCGCACGTCTCGCTCAAGGCGCCGCCGATGCCGTGGCATGGGTTGTCGGGCTGGCGTTGTTGGCGGACGTGTACGAGCCTTCCGAGCGCGGATGGGCCACAGGGATCGTGATGTCGGGGTCGAGTTTCGCGTTCATGATCGGGCCGTCTCTCGGAGGATGGCTGTACGAGATCGGAGGCATCCGCCTCCCTTCATCATCGTCGCCGTGATGGCCGCAACCGCGGCGATAGGCGCAGCGCGACTCAAGCTTCCAGATCGCCAGGCAGACGCCGAACCGATTCCGGTTGCTTCGATCGTCCGATTACCGGCCGTTGGAGCCTGCGCGGCTGCGGTTGTCGTCGCAGCAGCCACCATTTCCATGCTCGAGCCGGTGCTGGCGCTTCAACTCGAGTCCTTGGGCGTGAATCCCGGTCGCGTCGGCATCGTCTTTGGTGTGGCAGCTCTAGCGTCGGCTGGATTACATCCGGTGGCGGGCCGACTTGCCGATCGCTTAGGAGCGCGCCGACTCACGCTTTGGGGCCTGGTGGTTTTTGCTGCCGTGCTTCCGATCCTCGGGCTCACGTGGAACTTTGAATCGGCGATCGTGTTTTATGTGATTCAGGCCGCAGCCATGGCGCTCGTCATCGCTCCGTCGGTGGCCTACATGGGCGACGCGGTGTCAGCCGCTGGCATCGGATCGTTCGGCGTGGCGTATGGCCTTTATAACGTCGCCTGGGGTGCCGGTCTGCTGGGCGGGCCAGCCGTCGGCGGGGTTTCTGTTCGAGCGCCTGGGATTCGGACCTCTGACGCTTGCCTGGGCGCCCGCGGTCGTGATGGCCACGCTCCTCATCGCCAGGGTCGGGACCACGCCCAACCCACGCCAGGCACCGGCCGACGTTGGGCTATGACTCTCCGGTGAGTTTTCTCTGAGCTTCGTCCTCGTGGAAGACCCTTTCGAACTCAGGAGCGACGCCGATGAACGCGTCGACCACTGCCGGATCGAAGTGTGTGCCTTTGCACGAAACGATGAAGTTCACGGTGTCGTCGTGTCCTCGAGACTGCCGATAGACGTTTCGCGTGACGGCGGCGTCGTAAACGTCTACGAGCGCCATCACTCGTCCCGGAATCGGAATGTCCGTGCCCCTCAAGCCCTCGGGATACCCCGCACCATCCCATCGTTCGTGATGTGTGTAGACGATGTCTTTGGCCAACGTGAGGATCGTGTCGTCGCGCACGCCTGCCTGTTGTTCAGCTTTTAGGATGACGTCACGGCCGTGAACTGGATGCTTCCGCATCTCAGCGAGCTCCTCGGGAGTCAGGGCGCCTGGCTTGTTGAGAATGCGATCGGGCACGCCGACCTTGCCGATGTCATGGAGCGGCGCGAGGCTCGACAGCAGGTCGATCCGCTCTGGTGTCAGATACTCGCGGAATCTCGGATGCGTCGCCAGTTGCCGGGCCAATAGCTTCGCGCACAACTGCGTCCGGCGCGAATGGCGACCCGTTTCCGGATCTCTGACTTCTGTCAACGACAGCAGCGACTGCACCATCAGGCGCTGCGCTGTCGACTTCTCTTGTCCGGCGAGATCGGCCCGCTGACGTTCGATTGTGACCCGGGCTCGCGTCATAACGGTGAGCGCCAAGACCACGCCGGCGGACGGAAACAGGGGAGAAACGAAAAGGCCGTTGGCCGATAGCAACCAGAGAGCTCCCCACCACAGCGTGACAAAAGTGCCGGCTCCGGCGATCGTTCCAAGCAGGAGTCCCCTCTTGCCACGATCAGAGAGAGCGCGACACCTAGAACGAGCGTGATCTGGCTTTCGAGCGCCGAGCCGACCGCGTGGCGCCGAATGAAGTCCTTTTGAAGAAGATTGTCGGCGACGGTGGCATGGACCTCGACGCCCGCAAACAGCGTGTCGAGCGGTGTGGCGACGACCTCTCTCGTGCCGAGCGCGGTCGTTCCGACGAAGACGATCTTGTCCTTCACACTGCCAGGCGGCAATTGACCGCCGAGCACGTCGGCTGCCGACAAATAGGGAACGTCCGCTTGCGCCCGCGATACCGGACCAGTAAATTGCTCTTCCCGTCCACGGGCACGATCCGGTCGTCGAGAATCAAGTGTGCCGCGTTGACGTTGGAGACCTGGAGCGCCGTGTAGCGGGTGCCCGTCACAGCGGAGACTGCGGCAAGGCCGAGCCCTGGATAGGCGCGTCCATCGAGCTGGATCACGAGGGGCACTCGTCCCAGAATGCCGTCCGGATCCGGAGCGGCGTTCAGGAAACCCGATGATCTAGCTGCCCGTGACAGTTCCGGAAGGTTGCAGACGGCGCCGGTTGCGTGAAAGAACGCCGCGTCGCTTTCCTCCCGCGACTGTACGGCAAGACCTACGGGATGAAGCACGCAGCCGCCCGGCGCGCTGGCAGCCGGGTCGAATGTCATCGCGTAGCCGAGGATCACACGGCCCTGGCGGAGCGTCTCCGTAAGCGTCGAGTCGAAAGTGGCTGGCGATTCGCTGGTGGGACGAGCCTCCAGGAGCCGCGAATCATCGTAGCGATCTCGCTCGGCAAAGATGATGTCGAGTGCGACGGTTGCCGCGCCCAGATCGCGCAGGTTTGCGATCAACCGGCCGACCAGGTCACGGCGCCATGGCCACTGACCGACTGTCGACAGGCTGCGTTCGTCGACGTCGACGATGACGACTTGCCCAGATGGCGGTCTTGTTGGGCACCAGCGAAGCAGGAGATCGTACACGCCATTGTCGAACCTGGCGATGAACGAGGGGCGATATAGAGCCAGGACCGCAATGACGATCGTCGGCACGAGGCCGCACAGGAAGGTGATGCGACGAACGGTCGAATGTGGGTCGTGCGAGGCCAACCCGTCGATTACCTGACCGCAATCTCGACGCGGCGATTGCGCGGTTCCAGCGTGTCGTCGGGAGTGCGAATCAACAGATCCCGTTCGCCATGCGACATGACCTCGAGGGCGTCGGCGCTGAGCCCCGCGTTCACGAGCAGATTTCGAATGGTGGTGGCCCGCTTGAGGCCCAGCTCGAAGTTCGCCTGGGTCGATCCGGTCGTATCCGTATGTCCGACGACGACCACGTCGGGGACGATTCTGTTCGGTGACGGCCTTCAGGATCTCCGGGACGAGAGCTCGAGACTCTTCGGTCAGCTCGTCGGACTCGAATCGGAAATGCAGGGTAAAGCGTCTGGGTGGCGGCGGCAGGGCCGCAAGGGCGTCGCCAAAGAGTCGATCGACCTCGCCCTCAGCCAGTGAGGTCACCTCGCCGGGAGGTCCGTCGCCGATCCGAGTGGCGTCGCGGCCCGCGACGAGATCCACGCCCCCGGCAGAATTCGAGACGCGGGCGCGCTCCAACCACGCCGCTCTCGGCGTCGGGCAGCAACACAATGGTTTCAGTGATGACCGGGGCTATGGGCGGCGTTGCGACGGGTTGCTTGGCTGCGCAGGCTGTGATCAGCGACGCTGCCGCGATGGTTACGAGCAGGAGTCGAATCCGCGGCAGCGGCAGCTGAGTCATCAAGGTTCGACGTGCATGGCCAGACTCGTCCCGCGAACGCCGACGATGGCGGCGGGCGTTTCGAGCCGGATCGAATCGGGCGCTAGCTTGGCAATCTGCCCGGACACATAGGCCGCTACGCCGCGCACGATGTTGAAAACGAAACCGAGACGCCCGTCAGCGGGCGCGTAAACGAAGCGATCGATCCGCGCTTCACTGTTTGGTCCCAGCGAAACCCGCGTATCGTCCTTCAACGTGACGCCAATCCGGCCGTCGGCCCCCGTTCGGAGCCCGTCGCGTCTCGAACACCGCCTGGCCGAGCTCGGCGGGAATCGTCGCATTTTGCCGAAGGATAAAGGCGGACCCGACAAAACCTTGATCCGGCTCCACCGCTGCCGTCTCCCGACCCCACACGGGTGCGGAACCGGCGAGCACGAGGACGACGACGCCAAGCGCGAATCGTGGATTAGTCATGTGGCCCCCTGAATCTCACGATACCCTCGCAAGACTCACGCCCTTCACGCTTCTGCACGTCACCTTTTGCTCGGGGAACGCTGGCACCACCTTAATGGATCATCGTTCCGAAGAAGAGTTGACTGCAGGGGAAAGGCAGCGCTTCTGCCTGTATCTTCAGCACGAATTGCGTAAGAAGTCAGAATCCGAGGGGACGATCGTTTGCGCTGCACAAGCTGGCACGTCGCTCTGAGATGTAGCAGGGGATCGACGTCTTTGTCGTTCGCTTCACGAGTTCGTCATGGGGTGTGCCGTAAAGCGACAGCGGATCACCGGATCACAAGGGCTGGCCTGTCTCCGCGCTTCGGGCTACGGCGAGACGTCACCGAAGCTCGCTCGCGACCGAGGGAAGCCGGGAAGGCCTGCGCTGCACTTGATGCCCTTGGTCGACTTTGTCAGATCGTCAATTTTCCGGCCGGATAGCCCACTTCACCAGCGCGAACTTCGAAGCTGACGTCGCTGACGACTGCCGTCCCGGAAGAATCGCTTCGCGAGGTGTCGTGCTTTCCAGCATCGGTGCCTCCATGAGCCACAGGTCGACAATTGGTGCCGACTTTCTACTCGATTCGCAATGCGGTGGTCGGCTCGAGACGTGTTGCGCGCTGCGCCGGAACGATGGACGCGACCAGCGCAACGATCGCGAGGACGGCGACCATGGCGATGAGCATCACGGGATCGCGCGCGTCGGTGCGCACCACATTGTTCTGCAACAGGCGACCGACAGCGAGTGACGCCGGCAGGCCGACCGCGAGCCCGCCAACCACGACCCCGGCGCTGGTCTTCAAGAATAGCCAGCGCACATGTCCGGCCTGCGCCCCGAGCGCCATTCTGATCGCGATCTCCTGCGTCCGCCGCCTCACGGCGTACGCCAGCGCCGAATAGAGGCCCACCCCAGAAAGGACGAGCGCCAGGCCGCTGATCTTCGCGAACTGCGACTCCAGCCCGGTCCCTCTCGAGCGATCGCGCAGCTCGTCCAGCGTTCTCGCCACGCCAAGCGCGAGATCGGGATCGATCGCGTGCGCCGCCTGGCGGGCCGCCGACACGACCCGGGCAGACCCACCGGAGCCGCGCACGATCAGCGTGACCGCAGCTGGCGCCTCAGCCCGAAACGGCAGATACACCACCGGCACCGCGTCCTCCTGACCCTGCCGAATGTCGCGGAGACACGCCGACGATCGTCACGCGAACTGGCGGCGCGGGGCCTTCGGCCTCTCAGGTAGGTCCGTTGGGCGGTTGGCGGCCGGAGCTCGAGGTGATGGCCGATCGGACTCCCGGCGACGAGTACACGTCGGCGAATCGCTGGTTCACGATCGCCGCCTCGTGCCCGGGAGTCCCGTGCAACTCGGAGAAGGACTCGCCGAAGACGAGGCCGCGAACGACGGTGTGAAAGTAGGCGGGCTCCACGACCAGGGTCATGACGTCCGGGGGCGGATCGCTCGTGGGCCGTCCATCCACGGCGGTCAGCCTGCGCCTGCCAGCGCGACGAGAAGGGCGCCGCGCTCGCGACGGCGCTCGCCGTAATCTCCGGAACCGCCAGCAACCGATCCCGCAGCTGCTGATGGAAGGCGAGCCGCTGCTCGGGCGTCGCGCATGTCTGCGGCGGCAGTCGAACGAACGTCGTCACCGCATCCGACGTCTGCACATTGCGGTCAAGGGCATAGGCCTTGTAAAACGCCTTGCCCGTCAGACCGGCGCCGCTCAGGAGCGCCAGCGTCAAGGCGAACTGCCCGACGAGCAGCGCGTTGGTCCAACGCCGCGTCTTCGGCGTTGCGCTCATGCGTCCGCCTTCTTTCAGCCCGTCGGCGGTCCCGCGACGCGAGGCGTGGAGTGCCGGCGCCAGGCCGAAGAGCCCCGTGGTGAGCAGCGCGACGGCTGCAAGCATTCCCAGCAGACGGACGTCCATCTTCAGGCGCCAATAGGGCAGCCCGACTTGCGAGGTCGAGAGTTTCAGAGCGAGCCAGCGAGCCTCCGACGGCCAGGATCCACGCCACGAGCGCCACCAGCAGGCTCTCGATCAACAGTTGCCGCACGATCCGCCAGCGAGTGGCGCCGATCGCCACCCGGATCGCGATCTCCCGCGATCTCGACGCCCCGCGTGCCAGCAGGAGATTCGCCAGGTTGGCGGACGCGATGAGCAGGACGAATGCGGCGGCCAGTAGCTGCAGCAGGGTCAGGGAGTCCGTCAGCAACAGCCCCCGTTGTACGCCTCATAGAACGAGTTCACCAGAGGCCGGACCTCCTTGTTCGTCTCTGGATACGTGGCGGCGAGGTTCGCCGCGAGGGGCGAGAGCTCGGATCGAACGCGGTCGAGATCGATGCCGTCGGGGAGGCGACCGATCATGAGCAGCCCACGGGCCTCACGACGTTGCCGCGTCGATCCCGGCATCTGTGATAGCGGCAACCACACATCCGTCGTGTCAACGAAGCGGAAGCCGTCGGGCATGACACCGATGATCGTCGCGGGAGTGGCGCCGTTCACCGACACCTTGCGGCCCAGAACGTCGCGGCCTGCAGCGTACCGGCTTTTCCAGATGTTGCTGCCGATGATGGCCACGGCTTCGGCGCCAGGACGATCGTCAGCCGCCGAAAAATCGCGGCCGATGACGGGCTTGACGCGGAGCACGGTGAACGTGTCGGCAGCCACATACAGGCCGTCGAACTGTTCGGGAACAGCACCGTCCCGCCCGAGGCTGATAGTGCTTATCGCAAAGGCGGCCGCCCTCCCGTCGAACACCCGTGAGTCCCGGCGAAAGTCCTCGAAGTCAGGGTAGGACACGCCGCCGTCTCGGCCCCGTCCATCCAGCGTCCGCACAATCGCGACGCGCTCGGGCCGCTCGAACGGCAGGTCGCGCATGAGCGTGGCGCACGTGAAGATGAACGTCGTGTTCGCCACGCCCATGGCCAGTGCGAGGGTGAGGATGGCGCCGGCGCTGAACCACCGATCCCTGGCGAGGGTTCGCCACGCAAATCGCAGGTCCGCCGCCAAATCGGCCAGGGCAGGGGGCGACGGACGTCGCGGCACGCCTCTTTGACCTGGTCGAGGCCGCCAGACGTCAACCGGATCTGGCGGCGGATGTCGGCTTCCGATTGTCCGGCGCGGACGCCTGCCGCGATCTCGCGCTGGAGGTGGTCGCGCAGCTCCGCGTCGAGCTCGCGCTCGAGCGCCCTTCGCCGGAGCACGCGGCGCCACCAGGTCATCGCGATCCTCCGGCGGTCTTGAGAATCAGGCCGACCGCCTCCGTCAGTCGCTAGCCAGCTGGCTGCCTCTTCCTTCAGTTGCCTTCGTCCCTTGGGAGTGAGGCGATAGAACTTCGACTCGCGACCGGTGTCCGACATCTTCCAGTCCGCGGTCAGCAGCCCGCGGTTTTCGAGCCGGTGCAGAGCGGGATACAGCGAGCCCCTGCGGTACCTCGCACGACGTCGCGCGAGATCAGCTGAAGTCGTTGCGCGATGCCGTAGCCGTGAATGGCCCCGGCGGCGACGACTTGAAGGATCAACAAGTCGAGCGTGCCCTGGGGGAGATCGGATCGCTCCGGCACCGTTACACCTCGGGCTTCTACCTATACCGCACTACATGTAGAAGCGCAAGGCGTGTGTCCGCGCTGAGGAGTTGTGTCGATAATCGGTAGACGCCACAGTTCTGACGGGAATCGACTTTGAATTCGAGTTCTCCAGCAGGTCACAGAGGCCGGGAGCACGTTGTACACACCTCCCGAAGGGGGGTTTCCCGCGCCGTCGAACGGTTCGCGGAAGCAGTAGTTTCTGGCCTTAACTCGCAGATCTGACAAGTCCAATTAGGGCTGCCGACAGAAGTCTGCTGAGTGTCGCGCAGCTCTTGAGCACGGCGTGACTCTCCTCGCTTTATCCAAACATGTGTTCGCGTAAATGCGGTTTGACGTTTCCATCATTCGAAGCGCATGGCTACCGGTTACCGACTTCTTATTACAGCGATCGCGTTGATCCACAATGGCGAACTTTCGTCTCTGACTCGGAAGACTTCACGCCAGCACAGCCGTTGGAAGTTTTCATCGCGAGGCTTGAAATACTTTCGGTTAGAAGTCCTCTATGAAATTGGAAGCCGTGTGTTCGACTGGCACCTCTTCTGCAGCGCGTCGCTGCTTCGATTTCTTCCGTTCGTGTAATTCAGCGCTCGTGTAATACAGATGAGTTCGATCGCGCACCTGCCGGATTTCGATTTCACAGCTGCGCTTGCCGCTCCTCAATCGGCCAATCCCTGGATGATTCTCCTCCTCGGGAGCATCTCGGGATTGCTGGTCTTCGCGTTCAGCAACGCGCTTCGTGTGCTTCTCGTGAGGCATCGCGCGCAGAAAGTTGCGCGAACGTCTTCGCGGCTCTGGCCCGCTGCCGCGATCGTCGTCGCTCTGGTCGGCGGCGTGATGGTCGCGAACCTGTTCCTGGGCCGCATCGAAGTCAACGGTCAGGGCTTGCTGTTTGGCGACGATCTGTTCGTCGTCACCAGGCGTGCGGGATTCCTCCCGAGCTATCCGGGCACTCCGAACCACGTCAAGAAGGGCGATCCGATTCTGGTGGTTCGCCGGGATGCCGGTCCCGATGAGATCGCGGCCGCCGAAAATCGGCGGGCCCGGCTGCGCCACGAGTTCGAGTACATCAAGTCGGACGCGCTCGAAGTCGATCCGCTGGTTCTGCGCGTATACACGCTCGCGGAAAGCTCGCTGCGGGAGCTCGACGAACGTTCGCAGAAGCAGCTCGATGCGCGCGACACGCTGGTTCGCGAGGTACCCCAGCAGCGATTGAGAACGAGGCGCGGCGGCAGGCGCTCGAGAAAGACTTTCAGGCGATTGAAGGCGAGCTCGATCAGGTCAAGCTGAGCCTCGAGTCGGCGACGCGTATTTATGAAGCGTGGCGAACGCGCGATGGCCAAAGGACTCATTCCGCAGGATGAGTTCGAGAAACGCCGGGAGCGTATGAACGTTCTGCGGAGCCGTCAGGAGGAGCTCGAGACCCGAGTTGGCGCGCTTCGAAAGGAACGGGCCCAGACGACCGACCTCACCTCCACGACGGAAGGCACGCACAGCAATCAGCTCGCACTGCGATCGAACGAGATTTCTGCCCTCAACCGGCGGATTGGTCTCGCCAGGCAGGCCGTCAAAGAGGCGGCACAGAAGCTGGATGAGGACAAGATCCGTGCGGCGGCCCAGCGCGAGAAGCGGTTGAAGCAGGTCCAGATTCAGATCGACGAGCTCAATACTCTACTCGACGCCTCCGAAGCGACGTTGAGCGCACGGGCGCCCTGGGACGGCGTCGTCGGCTTCCGCGAGCCGTCGCCCGCGAGCGTGAGGTCGGATGTCCGCCCGCTGCTGGTGCTGTTTCAGCCTGGGAAGGTGTTCGACCCGTGTGCAGCTCCCCGCCGCGCATGCGCCGGTCTATCCGGGCGAAAAGCTCGACATCCGTCTCCGCGCGCTCACACCCGAAGCCGTCAACACGACGATCAGCGGCGAGCTCGTCGAGCGGGTTCCGCTCGAGGATGGAACGGTGGAGCTGCGCATCACATGTCATCCGCCGCCCAGCGCAGTCCGCGATCTGGCGATGGGGAACACCATTCCGATCAGTGTCGTGGTGCGCCGGCCCGATCTTCTCGCGCGGCTTGGACTGAGCTGGCCCGTGGCGTTCGGGTTCATTTGTCTGATCGCTGTGTGCTCCAGCGAATTGCGGCTCCGGTTCAAGCAGCGGCGGAGCTGCTCGCGCATCGGTGGGTGATCGGCCCGCGCACGGATTGCCATCGCGGTCGAAACGCATCGATTGGGGAGGGGACCCCAACGAGTTCCAGGAATTTGTCGTCGGAGTGGGGCTCGTCTCGAGGAAGGTTTCAGCAGCAGGTCGGCGGATGCCTCCGCTGACCTCGATCGGCGACAACGGGGCGCCCTGTCGCTCCAGAGGGTTTCGGGGCGGCCGAGGCCCCCTTGTCGTCGCACCAGGACGTCACCACCTAGTTTTCCGTTCGAGGCTCGAGAGTTACTCGATGGACCGTATCGCTGATCGCTCCGATCGTTTCGACAGGCGTGGCAGACGGCCTCGTTCTCCTGCGCTGTTTCTCGTGACCGGGACGTTTGGAGCGCTCGTGCTGGTGACCGCGCAGCTTTACTACTTCGTCAAGCTGCAATCGGTGATTGCCGGCTTGTCGGGTGCCGGGTTCTGGTTGAGCGTGGCGTTCGGCACCTCGTTCCTGCTTTGCTGCTGGGTCGCCGCCGTCCGGCACGTGTTGATGATGCTCTGCGCGCATTTCCGGTGGGCGGCCTCGGTGCGGCCGGTCTCGCGTCCCATCCGCTGGCCGCGCGTGTCGGTCCTGGTTCCCGCCTACAACGAAGCCGGCCGTATCGCCGCGACGCTGCGTTCGATCCTCAGCCTCGACTACCCGGATTTTCAGGTCCTCGTGGTAGACGATGGTTCTGAAGACGAGACGCTCGACGCCGCTGCCGAGTTTGCACGGCGTGACGGCCGCGTGCGCGTCCTTCGCAAGCCCAATGGCGGAAAGAGCTCCGCTCTCAATCTGGGTTTCCATGAATCGTCAGGCGACCTCGTGTTTTGTGTTGACGCCGATTCGCAGCTCGAGCCGAGCTCGCTGCGAAGCGCTCGTGCCGCTCTTCGAGGACCCGCGCGTTGGTGCGGTGGCGGGTCAAGTGCGCGTCCGCAATCGCGGCGGCACGCTGGTGTCGAAGCTGCAGGCGCTCGAATACGCGCTGATGAACGGCATGCCGCGGCTGGCGACAGAGCAATTTCGCCCAGGTGCTCATTGCGCCCGGGCCGATTGCCGCTCTCTCCGGCGCAGCCTGCTCGAGGAGATTTGGAAACGCTGGGGCTCGGCGGAGCCTCACAGCGGCAAGGGCTGGGGCGGTGGCCGGTCCCTGGGAAAGCTGATACGTTCGCGGAGGATTGCGACGTCACGCTGAACGCGCTGCTTCTCTGATACCGCGTGGTGTTTCAGCCGGCTGCGATTTCCTTCACGACGTCGCCGGCCGGCCTGTTTCCTCTTATTGAACCAGCGTTACCGCTGGATCCGCGGCAACCTTCAGGCCATCAAGAAATGCTTGACGCCGCTGGCATGCCCTGCCGAGTGCTCCCGGCGCTCTGCCTCTCTGGCTCAGCCTCTTCATCGTCGAGACGGTTGTCTGGCCGGCAGTGAATATCTACGGCCTCGTCTTGTCCGTGGCGCTCGTCGCCACGCTCGGGCAAGATCGGAGACCTGTGGCCCTGGTATTTGATTCTGCTCGGCATCGAGGTGAACGCCGCCGCTTTTTCGATCCGCGCCGTCGGGGAAAGGTGCCGTGTTGATCGTCTTGATGCCGATCTTCAGGAAGCGTTTACGGCGTGATTCTGGATGTAAATACCCTCTGCGCCGTGTGCGCCGAGCTGATGCGTCAACGAATGCGATGGGCATGAACAAACACACATTCCGCACACTGATCCCTGACCCTGTTTGGCGCTGCCTCGATCTGGGCCTGCAGCGCCGCCGATGCGGCGGATCCGTCGCAGTCTGCTCTTCCCGCCAGGTCGTCCAGACGACCAGTCGTCTGCTACGTCGAGAGACGCTGCTTCGGCGGAGCCACGGCAGCCGATCTCGATTTCCGTCCGTGCACGCACGTTGTCGAGGCTTTTGTCGTCGTGGATCCGTCGGGCGCCGTCCGGCCGGTCAACGGGCTGCCTCGACGCGACATCATCTCGGCCGCCCGGAGCGTTGGGGCTCGCGTGCTCGTCTCGGTTGGTGGGGCGACGGTGCCAGGCTCTACGTTCTCGGCCATCGCCAGCGATCAGGCACGTCTCGAGAGTTTTGCGAACGCACTCGCCGATTCTCGTGGGGCAGTCGGGCTGACGACGGTGTCGATCTCGACTGGGAATCCCGTCGCCCCTCGAATCGAGGCAACACCTTTCATTGGTCCGCGCCGTCAGGTCGGCATTGTTTTCGCGAGCCGGTGTGCAACCGGCTCAGCCGCGGCGGCGTCGCGGTCCGGCCGACACGCCCGCGCCGACGATCACGGTTCCCGTCGCTGCGTACTGGATTCCGAGCTACAACCTGGCGGCCCTTCACGATGAAGTGGATTACGTCATTCTGATGGGATACGACTTTCGAAATCCGGCGCTGGGTCCGTGGATGAACGACGCGAAGCTCTGGCCGGCCAATGCGGTCACGCCAATCGAGGGTCGGCAGCATGGCGCGGCCTCGAAATGATTCGCAGCGGCCTTGGTTACGAGAAGCTGGTGATCGCCCTTCCGTTCTATTCCAGCGCGTGGAGCCCTGGGTAGACGTTCGCGCGCGCGCCTCCTCTGCAGGCCCGCTGCATCCATATTCCTGGAAAAGCTGCTCGGCGACGTATGGATCACCGATCCTGAGGCGCTCGAGAAAAGATCACCGCAGCGGTGTTCGGCTCGCAGATCAACGGCGGAAATGCGGCAGGCATCGGGGTGTGGCAACTGGGACACCAAGGCAAGTTCCGGGACCTGAGCGACGCGATTCTTCGCGCGATGGCCAGACCTTGAACGTGAGCGGGACTACACCGAATCTTACGCCAGGGCGATCGGCCATTTCGAGGATGCGTTTCCACTCGGCATCGGATACAGGCATCACCGACAACCGTGAGATTCTGACGAGCGGGAGAATCCTTGAAGGCCGAATCGGCCTTTATCTCCGCCAGCCTCACTGGGCGCGGCAGCTTCTTCACCGGTGCGACGTCGACGACGGATTGTTTTCGCGCACTTTGTCGCTCGGATCGGCGTACGCATTGCCGAGCGCGGTAGTCGCAGATTCCCACGACCGACTTCTCGTGCCACTCGTGATGATAGTAAGAAGATCCGATCGCCCTTCTTCACCGGATCCGGAGATGTTTCTGGGCCAGCGGATTCTTCACGCCGCTCCAGACAGCCTTCTTGTCTTTGACGAGCTTCGTCGTAGCCGTAGTGCGTCGGTTCTTCTTTGAACAGCCAATTCATGACTAGACCGGGGGACTTCGTCCCCGCCGGACCCCTCTTATCTCGCTGGCTTCCGGCTTAAGCCGGAAGCTACTGCCGACATTCTGTAAATTGTAAGTTGTAAATGGTGAATCTTGGACTGCGTGATCGCATTGGGCGCGGCGTTCGTGTCTTGTTCGTCGGGCATCAATCCTGGCGTCCGCTCAGCAGCGATCGGCCACCATTTTGCCGGCTACTCGAACCGCTTCTGGAAGCTGTTGTGCGACGCGTCCCTCGTACCTGAACCGATCGGCACCGAGGACGATTACCGGCTGCCGGAGTGGGGTTCGGCATCACCAACCTCATCCCGCGTGCCGACTCCAGGTATCGATACGCTGAGGTTCGAAGAATATGAGGCGGGCCTTCGAGTGTTACGCCGCAAGGTTCGACGATGGAAGCCGAAGATCGTGGCTTTGTGGGTGTCACCTTATTTCGATTCGTCGCTGCGCGGCCGGCTTCGGCTCGGGTCGGGGTTGGGCTTCAGGTTGAGCGTTTCGAAGGCGCCTCGCGTGTTCGTGCTTACCGAACCCCAGTGGCCGCAACGCGAACTTCTCGTACGCGGAGATGCTCACCGCGTATCGCTCCCTTGCGACTTTCCTCCACGATGCAACGCATCAGCACGCACCACACGGCGATCAGCCCCCACGAATGCAAAGAGTAGATAGTGACCGCGGTCCACGGCGTGAACGCCGCTTGACGCATCAACAGAGGCACCGGCCAGACGAACGCCAGCCAGGGGACAAGAACGCTCGGCGCTCGAAGCGCCACCGCGGTTAGAGATCCTGCGAGCAAAGGCAGGTAGTAGACCCAACCGAGCGGATTGACCAGCAGCGACAGCACACCGCAGGCCAGCCATCTCAGCATCAACGTCGTCAACGTGCCGAATGGCTGCGACCGTTGCTAGCACCAGGAGCAGCGCTAGCGCCACCCAGACCTGCCACCCGGCTAGGCTCTGCGAGCCAGCAGACCGGCCAGCGACGCGTTCATCGGATGCGCAAACCAAGCCACCTGGCGGCCGATTTCGATCCAGCGGCGAAAAGCTATGGACTCCGGCTGCAGCCACATGCCGACGGCAACGGACAAAGCAGTCGCGGCCATCGGACCAGAGGATCGTCTTCCACTCGACGGCGGAACGAATGCGAGCCAGACAGGAAGCACACGACAGAAGGGCTTGAGGCTGACCGAGAACGCCGAGGAAGAATCCCGCGAGCTTCCACGGTCATCGCCGTCGTTGCGCCGCCAAGCTGCCAGTGCACAGCAACGCGAATACACCAATCGGCTGGCCCTCCTCGAAGCTCTAACTCGATGCCTGTGCTGACGCCGGTGATGGCGATGGCGGCCATGAACGCTGTGTTCGAGCGAGGCAGATCCAGCTCACGCCAGATGATGACCGCCGCGCCGATTGCCGCCGCGACGTTGATCGCGAGCCAAACTTTGACGGCTACATCCGGCTCGGAACCAGGTCAAAGGGGCAAAGGCGACGATGAACTGGGAGGGTTCAGATTGGGAGCCGCTCGCGCGGTTGCATACAGATCCCCACCGGTCCTCCATGCCATCCCGCTCTCGTAGAAGACTCGAAAGTCGATTCCCCAGGCCCGTGTCGATGCGTTTCTGAGCGCGCTGACAATGAGGCCCAAACCCAGGCCTGCGGCGGCGCCGAATGCCCAGAGACGGCTCCTGGATCGATCGAGAAAGGCAGGTCGCGGGTCGGCGCTCATCGGCTGAACACCTGCCACGTCATGTCCGCGTACCGAGTGTGCCAGCCGTCACTCATCAAGCGATTGGCACGGGGTGTTCCGGTCCTGGTCAACGCGCATTCAATCTGGGTACTGCTCAAAGAGGTGCGCGTAGTCACCGGAGAGCTCCGCGTGAATGTGCGCGTCAATCAGCTGAAGCCGGATACGGATCCAGTCGGCTATCCAGAAAGACCTTTCGTCCTGGAACGAACCAGACCGGCTTACCCCCGTCGTCATAGTTGCTGTAGAGCCGGCCCGGCACGCACGCACGGCCGAAATGGCCTCGGAAGGGAACGGGATGCCACTGCAGTCGCGGAATCTGGCAGGACCAGGCGCGCGACGATGGCAGCGGTGGCTACGCTCGCGGCGGTCAGCAAGCGAAGTTGAACGTCGGCCGCTCGCGATGCTCCTGTAGGAGATCCACGCGACGGAAAGCGCCAGTCAGAGAAGCGATGCAAGCGCAGGAGCTGCGAGGAGCAGGAACAGAGGAACATTCCTGGCTGAGCCGAGTGCAAATGGAAGAAGCGGCTTCAGGGCACCCACGACCGCCGTGGCATGGACCGGGGGCCCCGTGTGCTTCCAGTAAGTCCGGAGCGTCGTGAGCTTGAAGATCGTGTGAAGCGGTCGAGCCTGGCTCCACAGCGCTTGACGGCGGTTCCGCGCACTTGTTGTGAAAGCCAACGCACACCGAGCACCGCGACGGCCGTCGCGATCAGCCAGAAAGGAAGCAGAGGCAAGTCGCCCAGGCCAGCGGGTTTCCATTCGAGAACCTGGTGGTGACGCAGCCGTGCGAGCGTTGGCGGAATCTCGGTCCATAACGTCCATCCGAGCGGGGTCATCGCCGTGATGACGACACACAAGCCAAGGACGACGAGACAACGTGTCGGGATGCGGCGCGTCTCGAGGGCGATCTGGGCCGTCGCAGCGGTCATGAATACGATGCCGAGGACGACCCTCCGTGGAGGTTGGTCCAGATCAGAAAGAGGAACGGAAGACATCGGTACAACCGCCGCTCAAGGAGGTAACAACGTGCACGCGACGAGAACCAGAGTGAACAGTTGCGGGCGCAACGACAGCCATTGCGGAGGGGAATTGGCGGCGAGTGATACCGCGACTCACGTCCGCGTCGGACGCGTTCGACCAAATGCCAGACGATGAGACCCACGTTGTGGACGACTCAGGAACCGCGGAGGCGGCAGTCAACAGCGGCATGCCGCCGAGCTGGTAGAGCGCGTAGAAAAGAATCTCTGACAGCCATTCGCGATTCGGCCAATATCCGCCATTTACGGTGAACGAGAAAGCCGTCGCCTCGAAGGCGAACGGCGCCAGATCGCCCAGATTTAGTATTTCCGCGCCTGACGAATGATTGCGCAGTTCTGTCCGGCATGGTTCCGCCCCGTTCCAGCGGTGCTGGAGATGTGGTCAGTCGCTTCACGATTACGGGGAGCTGGGCCGACGCTACCGGCACCGCCCTGTCGACGGCGCGTGGCGTGATCTGGCCATCGAATCTCGGCGGCCCCGGTCCGCTTCGATAGCTGAACCAAACATCCCCAACATGGATGCAATCACCGAAGGCCAGCCGCTGGTGCAGATCGACGACGACAGCGAAAAGTCCGCCGCCGCCGTCGTGCAGAATAGTAGCGGCGGGACCGAACCGTGCCGCTCCCAGACGCTGAACGGTGGGGTCAGTGCCGCCAACACCGCGGAAAACCGCCGGAGGCCCAGACCGGAAAGTGCGCTGGCTGAGGTTACGCAGCGACGGTTACCGGACAGCAAACGTATGATTGCCCCCTCTTGCGGGGATCATCGGCATCCCGCAGATCGAGAAGGGTCAGGCATGCGGTCGGCACCACATCTTTGCCACCTCGCAGCGATCTACCGCAATGATGCGCGTCGATTTGCGCCCCCGAAACAGCAGATCAGCGCACTTCAGCGGAGCTGGGCCGCAACATCACCGCCCGAACTGAGGTGGTGGCGATTTCAGCGCCACATCGGCAAGATCATCGCCATCGCCCAACCGTCCTGGTCACGGTGTGCGGGCCGAGGCTGTCGACAACCCCGAGCAAACAAAAACATCCCGGCCAGTTCCCGTCCAGGCAATCGCCCTGCCGACTGGGGCAGGTAATTTCGCCAGATTCGCTGCCGCAAACGGCGGTCAGTTCAACGCTGTGGCCAATGGAGACCGGTTTATGTCGTCCAGCCAGGCGCGGCGGAACAGCGGAAGGTGAACTACTGGTTGTCGATCAGGTTCGTAAAGCTTCGACGCCGCTCGGGCGCGCGGATCGAAGTGGTCGAGTAAATCCAACGGGTCGTCACCCGCCCAGAAACCGCCCTACCGACGGGGCCAAGGTCAAGATCGATGATTCAGTGACGCTCAACGCCCCTGCTGGCGAATAGGGGGCCGCGATGAACCTCGGAATTTTCATCCGCCGCCCCGTCCTGTCCACCGCAAAGCTGGCTGCGCTGATTTGTTCCTGGCTGGCCTCGGTCGTGAACCTGCCGGTGCGCCAGTACCCTCAGATCCCGTCATCATTGCCCATACGCCGGTGCGGCACTGACCTTATCCAGGGTTCATCACCTCACTGATTGCGGCCGGCGGTTTGACCACCGAGAACATCGACTACATCACCAGCCGTCGCGTCCTCGGCGTCGGTCACCAGGCAGATGAAGCTGAAGGTGCCGACCTGACATTGCCCTGACCGAAGTGATGTCGAAGGTGTTCGCAGAAATATGGTGCAGGCGCAATCCGCAGAGCCGCAGACGATTCAGATCGTCAAGGCAACCATTCAGCGATCCTTGCGCTGATGGCTTCTGGTCGTCCAGAACCCCAACATGACGCCAGAGCAACTGACCGAGTATTCGAGCGGGTGGTGCGTCCGCAGCACGGCAGATCAACATCGACGGCGTGGCGCAGATGGAGATCCTGGCGCGTTTATGCGATGCGGGTCTGGCTGGACCCGCTGGAAATGTCGGACCGCCAACGTCACTGGCCATGTCAGAGGTGCTGGCGGCGATCCGGTCATCCAACTTCTGTCCGCGCCGGGCAAGACCGGTCCGCGATTCCCGCCTGCTGACGTTGAATCCACCATCCAGACCGCCGATGCCTTTGGCGCTGCCATCCGTTTCAAGAACTGGTGTATGGTCCGTCTTCCGCGCGATGTGGCTGACGACCGAACTGGCATCTGGCGAGCAGGATCTGCCGTGGCGACGCCTGATGGCGAGCCGGGAACCTTCATCGGCATCGTCCCGCGCCCGGTGAAACCAGCTGGACGTGCGGGCGGCGACGTGTGCCCGCGTGCCGAACTGCTGAGGCTTGGCTGAGTGCCGAATCTCCGCTTCGCTGCAGGCAGGCTTCCCACCACTTCGGTCCCATCACCCGTCATCTGACCAGTGCCCACCCCGTCTGGATCTCGGAAGTGTTCAAGACCATCGCCGAGCCCATCGCCGCGTGGCGGTGATCCTGCTGCTTCCTCGGCTCGTTCCGCTCGGTCGCTGATGCCGATCGTCACCATCCCGCTGTCGCTGATCGGCGTCTGCCGCGATCCTCTGCTCGCGGTCGGCTATTCGATCAACCTTTGCGCACGCTGCTCGCCATGGTGCTGGCGCCATCGGGCTCGTGGTCGATGACGCGATCGTGGTGGTTGAGAACATCCACCGCCACATCGAGGAGGGGCATGTCCCCGCTCGAGGCGTCGATCATGGGCATGCAGGAGATCACCGGCCTCGGTCGAAGCGGCGACGACGCATGACGCTGGCGGCGGCGGTGCCGCGGCGCCACCGCTGCGGTCTTCACCGGCGGGCTGACACGGCTCGCTCTTCCGAGTCCGCCTTGAGCGCCTAGCGGGCTCGGTCGTCATCTCCGGCATCCGTCGCGCTGGACCACTGCGCTGACCATTGCCGATGGCGGCGGGGCTTGCTGAACCACGGCGACGCTGGGCGGTTCCAGCGCATCGTCGACCGCAGCGTGCGGAGCGGGCGGCGAACTGGTACGAGCGGCGGGTGTCCGCGCTCGCTGGAGTATCGACCCGATCACGATACCTGATGGTGCTGGCGCCGCTCGGCGGCACCGGCTGGTCGATGTGTTCGCCAGCGCCACGCTCCAGCGAGCTGGCCGCGCCGGAGGAAGATTCAGGTGCGCGCCGGCGCCGGCACTCTGAACGGGCCGCGCTATGCCACGCTCAACTACACCGAGGTTTTCACCAACGAGATCTCGACCTCGCTAACCAAGGGCATCGAAGAGGTCGAGACCTCGTTCTCGGTCGCCGGGCTGGCGGGGCCACCAACAGCGGCTTTGCCATCTGGGCGCTGAAGGACTGGTCCGAGTCGGATCCTTCTTCCGACCAGCAGCAGATTCAGGGCAGTCTGGACGGCGCACCCGCAGCATTCGCCGAGATGCGCCTCGCGTCTCGCCTGCCGTCGTCTCTTCCAGCAGGTGGCGGTCTGCCGGTGTCGATGGTGATCCGTCGATCCATCCGCCATCCGCCTTCCAACCAAAGGGAGGAAATCCGCACCAAGGCGCTGCAGAGCGGCAGGTTCATCGTGTTGCAGAACAAGCCTCGTCTTTCGATGCGCCGCAGGTCAGGTCGTCATCGACCGCGACCGCGCCGCAAACCTGGTGTGGCGGCCGGGCGAGTGACCGGCAACACTTTGGGCCTGTTGGTGGGGATGTGGCTGCGCAGTTGACCGCGATCCCAACAGCTATGACATCGCATCGGGCTACGTAACTGAACGGGCAA
>ERZ1370068.9632-contig-8396_pt1 | contig 69816 bp, 122 predicted proteins | sample MGYA00561227_ERZ1370068 | MGnify/ENA primary metagenome ERZ1370068 (study PRJEB38410, sample SAMEA6850437) | metagenome | study: Metagenomic assessment of the ecological functions of the soil: analysis of the soil microbiota associated with the...
CTACGTATTTTCTTCGCTTCTTCGTGGACGGTTTTATAGACTCGAAGATCTTGTCGAGCACCGATCGATCGCTGGTCTTGAGAAACTTTTGCATTACCGAGACGGTGTATTCTTTGTCGGTCTTGGCGTCTTGATGCCCTCGATCCAGCCGCGCAGAAACCTTTTCACCGTGTCTCGCTTGACCGCAAGAAAGGATTTGCTGACGATGATCGTGCTGCTCGGATATTGGATCGGCAACTGGCTCAAATCGATCAACTTATGAAATCCCTAATTTCTCGGCTTCTAAAGCGGTATCGCCGGTGACGATGGCGCCATCGACGGCAGCCGACTTTGAGCGCGCCCAGCCGTTCGGGTAAGCTGCCTGATTGAATCACCGCGACGTCGCGGTCGGGAACTAAATTGTAGTGCCGCAACGCCGCGCGCAAGATCAAATCCGACAGTGAACCGTAGCGGTCGCCGCCGATCTTTTTATTCTTCAGCTCCTCCGGCCTCTTGATCGAGGCGCGGGTCATGATGACGTGCAGCAAACGATTCGATGTCACGCCGACCGCGCTCAGTTCCGCGCCGCGCGCCCAGGCAGTCAGCGCTGGCGCCGAACTCATGTTGGCGATGTCCACTTGGCCGGACAAGATCGCCGGCACGATCACGGAACCGGCGGAGATATAGATCAGCTGCACATCCAAGCCGTGCTTTTTGAAAAACCCTGCCTGATCCGCGATCCACAACGGCGCATAATTAGGCGACAGTGCTGCAAACGGAACTTTTAAACTTTGCGCTGCGGCGGGAACGCTATAAGCGCAAAGCCAGGCGATCGCCAATGCGAACCGAAGCTTCCACGCGCGCAGTCGCATCGCCGGTAGAAGGTTAGCTGGCGGAAGCGCGCTGCAGAGGAATGCTTTCGGATACCAGCTTGAGATCATCGGAGTGTGAGACCGTAACGTTAAAATTGTAGGCATTGGAGCGGGAATTGATGGAGGGCAAATGGCTGCGATTGCGGATGGACGCCGTGGATGCAGTCTTCGGGCACGATGCTGTAGTAATTCCTGATGTGGAAGCCAATGACCGCATGATAGACGCAGTTGCTCGATCCAATGCCGGTGACGACAATTTTATCCCGGCACGGCCGCAGGTCGAGCTTTTCCAGCGTCGCTTCCATGGAGGTTTTGTAGAAGCAGTCATGGGAGGTTTTCTGCACGACATTCTCACCGGGCAGCGGCTGTAGCTCCTCGACGAAATCCGCGCCCGGGCTGCCGAGCAGCAAGCCATACGGCCGTCCGAAGACCGTAAATTCAGGGTGATCTTTGGTGCGGACGGATTGAACGTGAATGATCTTGCCGTTCACGGCGCGAAAGCGATCGAGCAGGCGGCGGATATTGCCGATGACGGGTTTCACGCCGGCCCCATGGCGCTCGCACCCTTCCACCTGCATATCGACAATGACGAGACCCGTAGACTCCGGCTGCAATTCGATTTTCGCGTTGGCCATGCGGCGAATCCTCCGATACGTTAGTTTTCAAGCGACTATTTCACGGGCGTTCGCGAGTTGTCAATGTGAGCGATGCAAGACGGTCGAGCATGAGCCTCCCACTTAATAGATTTCAGATCGATTGTGCTGAAATCACCAGCCTTTCCTACCCGCGTTTTATTCGAAAACGATCCTTCATCAAGTCTAGACGTGGTGCCGTCAACGGTCAGTCCCGCGCCGGTCCAACAAGCGGACGGATACCGACAACGCTGAAAAAAGTCCCTGGATGGAAACCTCGTGGGCAGCTCTGACCTCGCGAAAACTTCGCGAGAGCAACAGGTAAAACGCTACCCGGCAGACGCAAGAAAGCGCAAACAGGCCGAGCAGACGATAGCCGAAAAACGGCGGCAAGCGCGCGGCGAAATAGCCGCCCAAGGAAGAACCCATAAAAAGCGCGAGGCCATTGATGACATTGAAATAAGCGATGCAACGAACGCGCTTTTGCGGCGTCACCGCGTCATAGATGAAATTGCCGGCGCTGAGTGTCACTCCGCTCCACGAAAAGCCGGAAAAATTTGCACCAGCATGAGATAGGCGGGGTTGTGCGAGAAAAGCCAAAACATCGGAATCAGCGCGGCAAGAAACGAGCTGAGCCGCAAGACTCTCACGTTGCCGACAAGATCGGCGTGCCTGCCCCAGAGAGGCAGGGCGATCAGCGCGGCAAGCGAAGAGCAAACCTGGAGCGCCATGTAAGTCACGTAGCTCAATTGCAGATCGCGCAGCATGAAGACGGCGAAAAAGGAGCCGCCATATAGGTGGCGAAAGTCAGGCAACCGCTGAAAACCACGAATTTGAGAAAATTGCTTTCCCGGAAGCGCCGCATGAACATAAGAAAAGTGAATTCGCTGGCCGGATCTTTTTATGTGGAGGCTCATCCATCCGGCTGATGAAATAAGCAGAGACAAATCGGGCCGCCGCGGCCAAAGAAAAGATAATCCAAAACCCGTGGCGTAAGATATCTCGTGGAAAAAATTCAACAGCAATCCCGACATGACGATGCTGCCGACGGTTACCGTGCCCACGGTCCTGCTACGCCATGCGAAATATCGTCCTCTCTTTTTCGCCGGCACGTAGTCGCTCATCAGGCTACCCCAGGCCGGTCCAGCCAAGCCGCCACACACGGCCGCGAGAATTAGGAAGATCAGCAATAGCTCCACTCGATAAGCAATCTCCAGCAACGGCAGCACGGCGATACAGAGAATGAACGACGCCTGGGAGAAAACTAAGCGCACCAGTAGTTTGAGCCGGCCGCCGACCCAATAAATGACTCTGACGGAAAAGAACTGCGACAAAGAGAGATAAAAGATTCGGCAAAGCTGTGATGAGACCGACCTGCTGTACGGTAGCGCCGAAAAAGAGCGCAGCGGGCGTTGCGTAGTAATCGGTCACGCCGGCCATAAAAGCGGCAAAGATCCCATCCTTGAATGACGACCGGAGGCTTTCTCGAACGTTGACCTTTTTAAACCTCATGGTGACGGAACGAAAAGAAGAGGATGAGTTATTCTTGCGCGAATTACCGGCGGTCACCGGACGGGTCAAGTTTGTTGACAGTTACCATCCGGAGCGAATATCAAACCGGCGTTCTTGAAAGCACGCCCCTATTGTGAGCCGCTTCAGGTCTTTTTCCTACGGAAATAAAAGAATAGGCCGCAATAGACAATAAACATAGTGCCGTAATTCGCCGCCATGAACCACGGCGTAGACCATGGAACACCGTTCACGAACGGTGTTGGGAACGGCCAGAGGAAAGGCGTTGGAAAGTAGCTGGCGGCATGCGTTGGGATATCGCAGAGAATATGCAACAGCCAGGCGCCTAAAAGCCACGGCGGTTTCTTCATTAGCTGCCAAAGCAAAAAGAAAGCGGACGGCCCAGACGACTAAGACTATGAGTGACGTTGTAAGCGTGAAACACGTACCGCGGAAGCAGCGTCAGCGCCGGCGGCCCCGAGACTTTCCCGCCAAACGCTCGGTGAACCATCCCGGGTGCGTAACGTGAAAAACGCCGAACGATAAGAGATCCGGCGCCATGCCGAGCAGAACACCAGCGAAAAACTTCTTGCGGCCCTGCGCATAGAAAAGCGCACCGCCCCAAAGTCCATGGGCAATGACGTCCATACGAATTCAACAGCTAACAGTGTCAGGATCGACAGTCCAGAACTAAATCGCCGAAACGATTTAGATTCACAATCAAGCTGCGCTAAGCGTGCGCTCGCGCGATAGCCGGCCGTGGCGATGCCTTCCCCTGATCATTGAATTCACCACCTTGACATTCACCTGGTCAGTGACATGCTTTTGGGAGGAGATTATCAGAGTGCACGCGAGATCTCCTCACACACACAGATCGCAGCATTAAACTTTGGCTCTTAGCCATACGCAAACTTGTTTCTCAGCCTGAGCTTCATCTAACTTCCCAGTTTGTAAGGTTTTTGCGTCTTTCTTTGACTCAAACGAAAGAAAGGAGAGACCGATGGAAGAGAAAAGCGGCATATTTGAATCGGTAAAAAACAGCGTCGTCGGAACGATCAGAGGAACGGGTGATGTGGCAAAAGCAGTGGTGGATACGGTGAGCGGAACTCTGGCGCATACGATTAAGGGAACGGGCGCGGTGGGAACGTCATTAATTGAAGCTGTTTTCGGACGTAGGCCGCGCGGCGATTCGTGGAGTATCGGATATCGGCGGCGACGTGGGGTCGGCGGCGAAGAATGCCGTGGTCGGAACGCTGCGCGGGACGAAAGAAACCAGCGTGGAAGCGGCGGATGCGATAAAGGCAGCCACCAGCAGCGTGATCAAAGAAACATCGGCGGTGGCCGGCGACCTTGGCAACGCGGCAAAAGGCGCCATGCAAGGAGCGATAACCGGTGCGAAAGAAATCGGTCTGAATGCGACAGAGGCAACCGCTGCGGCGGCGAATGGCATCCTCAAATCAACCAGCGAAGTTCTTTCCGGCACCGGCAAAACGGGCGCGTCTCTAGTTGAAGCCTCATCCGGCGTGATTCGCTCCGCCATTCAAGCCGTCGTCGACGTTGGCGGTGATGTCGGTTCGGGTGCCAAGGAGTGGTTATCGGAGTCTTGCAAGGAACCAAAGCCAGCGGCAAAGAGGCTTTGCAGGCGATCAGCGAGACCACGAGCAACGTTGTCAAAGAAACCTCGGATGTTACAGGCGACATCGCAAAAGCTGCGAAGGGCGCCGTGCAAGGGCGCGATCGCAGGAGCGAAAGAGATCAGTTTGGATACCACGGAAGCGGCCTCAGCGGCGGCCACCGGCGCGCTGAAAGCGGCTGAACAGATCAGCTCAAAAGCAGCGCAACAAGTGCGCAAGGCGGTAACCGGAACAATCGCCGGTGTGAAAGTCGTGCTGAAGGAACCGTTCAAATCAAATAAATCCTGAGCCGATTAAGTTGGCGCGAAAAACCCCTGCGTGTAGTGGGGTTCATTTGACAGTTGCAATCCGGGCGTGCGGCGAAGATGAAAATTCTCTCCGCGCGCCTAGCTGTCCATAGCAGCAGCTATCTCCGCGAAGTCCAAACCGGCGAAGTAGCGTGATGCAACGCTTTGCGTTGTTTCGACGGGAGTGAAAACATTTGCTCTCGCATGCGCGCTTGGCTTCAGCACTTCCGGCAGATGAGATCGCCCTTTGGAAACGGCAGGAGCACGCAGTCTACGCGCGGATCGCTGTGCGCGCGTTCCAGCAACTCCTTCTGGTAGCGTGGCGATGTTACGTTGTCGACGACCAGCCAGCCCCCGGCACCAGGCGTGGCACGATCAGTTCATAAATCTTGGCGTTATTTTCCGGCGGCTCGATATCGGAAAAACAAAACGCCAGCGGCTCAGACCGGCCGGCATAGTCGAACGCGTCGCCGTGAAAGACCTGACAGAACCGTCGGCACCGGCCTGGGCGATGTTTGTCCGCGCTAGGGCGACCTTCTTTTCATCAAGATCTACGGTTGTAAGCGTGACCCTTTTGCGCGCGCGGCCAAGGAAAGCCACAAACTTGAGTAGCCGCCGCTGCTGCCAAGCTCGAGAAACGCGCCCGGCGGCGCCGACAGTGCCAGCAGCGTGAGGATGCGCGCAACATCGCTGTCGACGCTGCGGAGCGATCGTTGATCGCGCCCAATTGCTCTTCGAGAGCGCGCATCACCTGTTGCATCTGCGGTGAAATGTCATGAAACACTGGCGGCTCCTGCAATGTTCTCGAATGGCACGCTGCGCCGGTTGATCTGTTCCTCGACGTCCTCCGGAAATAAATCTTCCTTTATCATCGCGAAGTCGCCGTAGGCGCCGTGCACCGGACCGAGCAGATTACGTTCGGCCAGAAGTCCCGGTTTGCGCGTGCCGAACTTCGGCAGCTTGTCGCGATATTTTTGGTAGAGCTCGTACCACGTGCGCGTCATCAGAATGTAATAGTCCAATGGCACCGGCGGCTGCTCGGCTTCTTTGCACAGCGCGGTCGACGGTTCGCGCCGCCACTGCTGCGGCCGCGGAAAAATGCCGCGCGCCATCAAGTATTCGAATCCGGAAGTCATGGACTTGACCGCTTCCTCAACGGTCTTGAAACCGTGCGGCCGCGCCATTTCGACGCCGGAGACGAAGCTCGGCTGCACCATGCCGTTGCCGAACACTTCGACCGCGTCTTCCATCCAGCGCACCCAGTTGTCCCAGCCGACGCGCTCGGCCTTGCCGGGATTGATCCACGGAAAGAGCGTCTTGTCCCACACCTCCATGTTGAAGTGGATGTGATCGGCGCCGGCGTCTTTGTAGCGCTGCACTTCTTCGCGCGGCCGCGCGTTGACCTCGAAAGTGATGCGCGGCTTGGTTGCGATGTTCTTGATGGCGCGAATATACTCTTCGTAGAAATCCACCTCGCTCTTGCTGTGCAGCGTTTTCGTGATGGTACCGCCGCTGAGCACGAAATTTTGCCCGGCGCCGATCTTTTGCGCGTCGCCGGCGACGTGCTCGCATACCTTGACCACATCGGCCACCGACTTTACCGGCGCCGTTCAAGGTGAAGTCGCGCGACAGCTTCATCTGGCGCGCGTTTTCGTTGATGTCGCAGAACTTACACTCTTCCTTCGCCCCCAGTATTGGCAGTTGCGAAAGATCGTAATGAAGGAGCCGAAGGCGACGATTTCATGATAAGGCGTGCCGTCGGGCAAGTTCTTGAAATAGTAGTCCGGCGTTTTGGGAATCCGCACATGCGCCACCACTTGCCCATCCACGGTCAAGACGAGCCGGCCATCAACGACATCGATCAGGTAGGGCGAATAGGGCGAAAGCGAAGTCTGAATCGCCACCGGGCGCATGTCGTACGGCCCGTTTAATAGAACGAAGTGCTCCGGCACGCGCCGATGCTCGTTTCTTTGAACTCCGACATCGGCACGAGATCGTAGGAGAATAGTCTATACGATTTGACCAGCGCGCCTGCCGACGCGTCGAGCGCGGCATCGCTGAACCAATGACCGAGGCTCAGCATGATGCTGCTTGAGAATCGTCTCCTTGGGAACGTCCGGGTATTTCTTGAAATAGGCTTCCAAAACTTCGAAGATCGGATTCGGTCGTCGTCGAGATTGTTACTCATTCGCGCGTCCTTTCGATCGTAACGTTTCTTGGGTCGCGACCTCGCAGCGCACTCGCCATCCATCGCTACTTCAAGAGCGCGTGGGCAACCTTGGCCGCGGGTTCGCGCACCTTGTCGAGTTTTTCTTCCGACTGATTTTCGATCTGCAAATAATCATTGACCGACATCACGTCTTTCGCCGCGATCGTGCCGGATTCTTTCAGAAAGCGGGTATCGACGTCGAGACGCCGGGTCGCTTGACCGAGCGCTCTGGAAACGATTTCCTGTCCCTCGCGGCCCAACAGCCAATTGACGAAAACCTTGGTGCTGTTCGGGTGCGCCGGTCGCTTTGATGATCGCCAGATTGCCGCTGCCGCCGGTGCCGTAATTTCCTCTTTGAGTCGTCGGAAGAGTCTTGATCGGCAATCCTGCTTTGAGAAAGGGCAGATAAGAATAATAGGAGTTGCCGATCATGACGGCAACCCGCCCTTTGGCCAAACTTTCGGCAAGCATGCGTTGATCACGGCCGAGAAACAAATCCTGCGCCACGAGTTTTTGAGATACTGTTCGCCTTCACCTGCCACAGGAACGACCAGGTGGAGTCTCCGGCGCCGGGCGTGCGCGGGTCGAGATAGCCGATCTTGCCTTTCCATTTCGGGTTGAGAAAATCGTCCAGCGAACGGATCTCGGCGGGCTTGACCAGTTCGGTATTGTACCAAATAACTTCCGAAAGATAGGCCTGAAACGTGTATAACGAAGCGTTTGGCGTTATCGACCCATAGATGTCCGCCCCACCACTGTTTCGGATCTTTGACTTCGGGAGCACCAGCCACGGCTCGATGGGATCGAGAATGCCCTCGTCTAGCATGCCCGAGACGATCGAAGAAGAGCCGCCGATGTGCAAATCGAAACTGCGCACGCCGGCTTTGAACTCGTCCGCCATGCGGCGCACCGCCGAGCTGCCGCGCGCCGTGAAAGCTTCCGACTTCGATGCCATAGCGTTTTTTGAATTGCTCCTCGACCTGCTTTTTCATCTCGGCGCTGGCCGGAAACGAGACCGTTACCTTGCCTTCCTTCTTCGCGGCATCGACCAACTTATCCCATTCCGCCGATCCGGTGGCTTTGCCGTCTTGGCCGTAGACCGCGGACACGAATATCAGGATCCAAATCAGGCCGACAGACAAAAATTTCTCACGATCATGATTTGGACTGGCAACCTGTCTCCATCGCACCGGCAAAAATTTCGCACAACGCCGTCGGCGCTCCGCTTCGTGGCAAATAGTCCTTTAAAGAGAAACATTCTATATGTCAACATGTTGGGCAGTAATTTTGAAATGAAGGGACGACGAAGTCCAGTGCCCACTGCCGGCGCGATTTTCCGCGCCACTTGCTCGAGCTTGGCTACAAACATATCGTGGCGACATCGCTCTAGTTTGATAAAACTCCCCTTACTGAAAGATGCTCTCTAATTCAAGCCGATCCCAGTCAGAGCCCGGACGCTCATCCAACAGCCCAACTTCGCGGATTATGTTGGGCTGCGCGCCAATCAATTTGACGTTGACAGACGGGACGAGCCGGCGATATAGGGCGGCTGGCAGCCGAAACGTCTCAACTTCGCGTCCGATGCGGTGATAGACAATGCTCCCGCGTGCTAATTTCAAAGCCAAGGGTGAAGAGTTCGTCAAGAAGCTGAGAGAGCAGCAAATCAAACTCTTATTCCATCGATGCGCCGGCGCTAGTCAACGTGGATTGCCTCAGGCGAGATCGCCGCCTCGCCGGCAATCTTCGAGAGCCACACGGTGCTGGCGGCTTCGAAGGGCGCGGCGCTGGAGTGGGTGCCAATGGATTTGGTTCCGAACAACGTCGGCAGCGCGGCGATCGCCTTGAAACCGCCGCATCCTCATGCCGCGGTCTTGATGGCGGATCTGCTCTTGGGTCCGGACGGACAGAAGGTTCTGGAAAAATTCTATTATGGTAGCGCAACAAAAAGCCGGCCGTTCAAGCGCTGGCGCCCGGAGCAGGGACTGACGACAGAGAAGTATGAGAAAGAAATCGACCACTGGGAAAAACTTTTAAAGCAAGTTGGCCGCGAGTAACCTATCGAGCCGCCGTCACGATTGAGTTCAAAGCTTCCGCTTCGATATCGATTTGACGGCAACTCGATGATCGCCCTATTTCGGTCGTGAGCTAATTCTGGCACTGGAGGCCGCGATGGCGGAGAAAAACTCACCGGTAAAATTGCGCGAGAACGGATTCGCTTTGATGGAGACGCCGCGGCCGCCGGAAGGGATCATCGAGGGCTATCGCGCACTCGGCGACGCCACCGGCATAATTTCAGACGTGATGGACGAGCTCGGTATTACCGGCGTTGTCGGCGCAGCCGTGCTGGAACCGACCATCGCCGGGCGCGCGCATCGTCGGGACGGCGCTCACCGTGCGCAACATCGTGCAGCGCGAGCATGTCTCATGAAAACCGCGCGCCAACACGTGAACAAGATGGCGGAGTTCGAAGCCCACAATTTGGCACGCCCGTGGTGATGTGGTGGTGATCGACGGAGTCGCGGGGATTTCGAACATGGGCGGTATTTCCGCGCAAACCGGCAAGCGCCAGGGCGAAGTAGGCGCGGTGGTCTTCGGCGGCGTGCGCGATGTCGCCCATTCACGCCGGAGTCGGATATCCGGTTTGGGCCACTGAGGTTACGCCCGTCACCGGCAAATGGCGCATCGAGACCGTCGAGATCAACGGCGAGATCGTGGTTGGCGATATTCGCGTCGCTCCCGGTGACATCGTGTTCGCCGACGATACGGGAGTGGTGCTTCATTCCACGATCAAGGGCGGCGGAGGTTCTGGCCATGGCGAGGCGAAAATCCGCCGCCGAAGAAGCCAAATGTAAAGCAATTGACGAATGGCGTCGGTGTCGCTGATCTTCCGGCGTAGGCGCTATCTTCAGAGGACCGCATTCTCGCTTCTGGTGATTCGTTCTTCATCCATTCCCGCGCCAAACTCAGCTGAGCTGTGGGACATTTCCGATCTCTGGACACTGCGGCGCCCCTCAAAATCCGAGATTTCTTACGACAGGGCAATCGCAGTATTTCCCAATCCGTGCTGCGCGAGAATTCGAGCGACACTTAAAGCTGGAGCAGACTCTCTTTGTAACCAGTAAGATTGACTCAGCGCTTTGACTAGGTTGTCTTAGCGCGCGTCGGCTCGTATAAGTTTTTCTGTGCGAATGCACGCTGCCTTGGCGAGCTGATCGCCGATCGTGCACAAAAGATCTTTCTAAATAGCAAATGATTGAGCATGGTGAATCATGGATTGGATTACTAGCCCGGAAGCCTGGATCGCGTTCGCCACGCTGCTAGCGCTCGAGATCGTTCTGGGAATCGATAACGTCGTTTTTATCTCGATTCTGGCGGGTAAACTGCCGGCAAACCAGCAGGCTAAGGCGCGCTATCTTGGACTGGCACTCGCGATGGTGACGCGCATTATCCTTCTATTCTCGATTTCCTGGATGGTGCGGCTAACCGCGCCCCTGTTCACTGTTTTTGGCGTGGAAATTTCCGGCCGGGACTTGATACTGATCGTCGGCGGGCTGTTTCTGATTGGCAAAAGTACCCACGAAATCCATCAAAAACTCGAAGGTGAGCGAGGACAAGTAAGCGCTCGCGTGGCGCCGACATTTACCGGGGTGATCGTGCAGATCCTGCTCCTCGATGTCGTGTTTTCGCTCGACTCCGGTGATCACCGCGGTTGGCATGGTCAATCAGGATCGGCATTATGGTTGCCGCTGTGATGGTGGCGGTGATCGTGATGATCGGCTTTGCCGGCGCGATCGGCCGCTTCGTCGAGCGCCATCCTACGGTGAAAATGTTGGCGCTAAGTTTTCTGCTATTAATCGGCATGACGCTGATGGCCGAGGGATTCGATCAGCATATTTCGAAGGGCTACATCTATTCTGGCGATGGCTTTTTCCGTGTTTGTCGAGGTTCTCAATCTGAGGGCAAAAAAGCCGCGGAGCCGGTTAAGTTCCACGAGTCATACAGCGAAGGTTGATCGCAAGGGTCGCCCAGACATCCGTCAGTTGGCAGCCAGGATGTTTCATTCATGATTCGTCACCGGGTGCTGGCATAGAATTCAACGCGCCGCTCGACGAAAGCGACGGCCTCGGAGACCGCAAACGCGAACATAAAAACGATCACCACGAGAGCCCAGAATTCTTCCATGAGAAAATTTTGCCGAATAGAGCTCGAACAATTCTCCCACGCCGATAATCGCGATGAGCAACTGGCCGATAACGACGCCTTTGACGCCGCGGATGACTCCGAGCCGCACGCCGGCGAGAATCTCCGGCAGGGCGCTCAAAAAAGAATTTTCGTATAAAGTTGGCGCCGTGTCGCACCGAAGCAGCGGGCCATCTCCACGAGCGAGCGGTCGGCCTGCTCGATTCCCACCCGAGTGTCCAAGATGATCACGAAAACGGGCGAAGAGAAAAACCGTGGCCACCACCGTGGTTTCCCGATGCCGAGGACCGACATGAAAATCGGCACCAGCGCGGAGATCGGCGCGCTGACGAAGATATTGACCCACATGCCGAAGATCTTGCCCCGACGCTTTTGACTCGCGCCATGAGGACGCCGGCAGGAATACCGATCAGGAGCGCCAGCGCCATGCCCAAGCGCGAAAGAGCGCAGCGAGATCGAGACCGGCCGCACTGAATTTTTCCGTCGGTAGGATCGTGATGCCAGCCGCGATCACGCGGGAGAAAGGCGGAACGATCGTCGACAGCTCGGCGCGCGGCCGATGATCTCCCAGACGACGAACCAGATCGCGAGCGAAAAAGGATCGGGATGCGCTTGCCAAATAGCATCATACAGAGTTACCGGAGTGACTGGAGTATTGGAGTGATGGAGTGTTGGGCTTCAAATGCATCATTCCAGTACTGACCATTCCAGCTTCTTCAAATGTAGTGTTTGAGGATCTGCCATATCTCGTCCACCGCGTCGAGATAATTCTTGTCCGGCGCCGAATCTCGTCCGGACTCCTCCTCGGCGGTCAATGTTGGGCTGGATGATTTTCGACACGGTTCCCGGACGTGCCGACAGGAGCACGATCTGATCCGAGAGATAGCCGCCTCTTCGATACTATGGGTGACGAAGATCACGGTCTTTTCTCTTGTTCTTGAGCAGATCCAAAAGTTCTCTCCTGAACTTTCGCCGCGTCTGTTCATCGACGGAAGAAAACGGCTCATCCATGAGGATGATTTCCGCATCGACAGCGAAGGCGCGGGCGAGCCCGACTCGCTGGCGCATCCCGCCCGAGAGCTGGTGCGGATAGCTGGATTCGAAAGCTTTGAGCCCGACCTCCGCGATGTATTTGCGGGCGATTGGATCGCGCTCTTCTTTGGGCGCTGCGCAGTTCCAAACCAAAACCGACGTTGCGCAAAACGTTGCCCCATGGCAGCAGCAGCGCGAAATCTTCGAAAGACAAACGCGCGCTCTGGGCCCCGGCCCGTCGATCTTTTGCCTTTCACCCAGATCTCGCCGCGATTGGGCGGAACTGCAGCCCAGCGATGATTTTTAGAAGCGCCGTTTTGTCCGCAAACCGCCGGGACCCAGCAACGTGCTGAGCCCGCCGTGAGGTAGCGCTACTGCTGACTCCGCCAGGCCTCGACGCCGCCATCGTAGGTCTTGCCGACATTTTTCACGTCCACGATGGCCTCAGCCGACATCCTCAAACCCTCTCATTTCAGGCGGAAAGAGCTTGCGCTCCAGCCGCTCGGAGCCGCTTGGATCGTCAACGCCGCGAAAAGCACAACTGGAGGCGATCGCCGCGAACATCTTTGGGTAGTCCGCCACCGAGCTGTTGTAGGTGATTAGATCGCCGATGCCCGTCGGCGTGATCAACAGTTCGGCGATCACGATGCCGATGAATCTCCATCGCCAGCTCCGCCGCAGGTCCGGCGAAGATCAAAGCGGCGGCGTGGGGCAGGATGTATCTTGATCACCTCCTGTCGCCTCGTTCCAGAAAACGCACGGGCACATTTACGATCAAAGCGATGGATTGGTATTGCGGATGCCCTTGTAAGAATTCATCACGATAACGGGCGCAGCCAAAACGACGACGGCCAAAACTTTGGCGGGTAACGCCGATGCCGTACATGTAAGGCGATCAGTGGAATGATCGCCGCCATCGGCGCTGCTTGCAACACGATGAAGATGGGCAGACTCAACCACTCGATGGCGCGGGAAAGCCCCATGCCGATGCCGAAACCGATGCCGACGACACTGCAGAGAACGATGCCGATGGCCAGCGGTTGGAGCGGTGGATTGATAAGCTTTAAGCTGAGACTGCCGTCGGCGATCATGTGCCGAGCAGCGCCGCCAGGGTCTTACCGAACGGCGGAAAGGCGATAGTCTGATCGGCCAGCGTCCGGCCAGCTCCCACAAACCGAGAAGAGCGCGCGGAGGAAAGCGACCGCCAGAGAAATGGCTTGCGACCCAGCTTTTTGCTCCACGGAGTCAGTTACCAGCGAGTGATTGAAAACGCTCAGTTGTTTTCGCCAGCGCGCGAACACATCCGCCAATGGCGCTAGAGACCCGTACTCGGACTCTCAATCTCTCCGACACCCAAGCCTGTCTTTCACTTCACCTTAGCAAGGGCGGCCTTGAGCGGAGCGAAATGCCAGAACTCGTCCGCCTTCAGGTTTTCGCCGGTCAGCGCGCCGGAGAGCGTAGAATTCCAAATCGTTCTTGGCCGCGCCCTCGACGCCGCCGTCGTTTGGAAAGACGCCGTTTTGTACGGCTTCCTCGGGAAGAAAGGAAGAATCTCCTCCTCCAGCTTCGCGGGCAGAGTCCTTTCAAGAGCGCGAGTTTCTTGCGCTCTTCGATCACCCACTTGGGATTCGCATTGATCTGCCGATTGACCCTCATCAGCTCTTCCACGAAGACTGCGATGGCCGCTTCGATTTTTGTCGAGAAACTCGCTGGTGGCGAAGAGCGCCTCGTCGCTCGCCTTCAAATTGCCGAGCGGCAAGATGATGAACTTGTCGGGCGCTTCCTTCATCACCCTGTTTTTGTTGGCGCGTCCAAGATCGTCGCCTTGATATTGCCCCTTCAAAAGCGCCAGAGCGCGCACTTGAGATCCAGGCACGTAACTCACGCTCTTACATTTGATACCGTGCTGCTTCGCCGCCAGGAGCATGATCGCTCTCGGTCCCGGAACCGCGTCCCTGCAACGCGATCTCCTGACCGTCCAGATCTTTCCAGCTCTTTGTAGCTGTCCTTGGCTACCACCGGGAAAAACAGCAAGGTGCTCAACTGATAAAAAAGCGGATCGGCACGTTGGCTTTCTGAACGGCCGCGTACGGCGTCCCTGCCCGACGTCCGCCTGACCGTTGATCACGGCTTGGGTCGCGACTTCCTCGCTTTTGAAACGCGGTAACCTCGACATCGACGCCGCGCGCCTTGCGCGCGCTCGACAGCGATCAGGAGCGGCAACTCGTCGATCGACACGACATCGCCCAGGGCGTACCTGATTTTGGTTCTGCCCTGTGCTCCCCGCCTCGCCGGCCAAGGTGCCAACGAAAACGAAGAGAATCAGAAAACCGACAATCGATTTTGCCGAGTGTGGTCGTAGCCACCTCCTGCTTTCGTGGCGTGAGTATCGCAAACGCTGGGGAGGTGTCTAAGCTACTTTTTTCAGCGGAATCGGAGCAACGTCGAACCTTGTGAGTGAGCGCAATTGTCGGGATCACAGATATGGACAAATCGTCGGGACAAATTATGAGTGAAGCAAGTCGCGAGAGTTACGTTTTGCGGTGCGAGGCAAACCGCCTACGAGGGTTGCTCGAGCTGCCGCACTTATGGCTTGCGATCTCAAAGATTTTGCGCATACCTCGCTAAGCGATAGAGTGTTTTTAAAAATGTCTGGCTTAATCAGGAAAAAAGAGCCGTGGAAGACCCGGGCCTCAGTCGACCGAATTGCGCTGGACGAGTGGGGTTATCCAAGCGGAATGGTCTGGTGCCCGATGAAGATGAGCGGTATGGCCTCGCGAAGCGCGCCGAGCTGCAGAAACAATTCGGCTGCGGCAGCCTTGCGCAGTTTAGAATTATCACGACCACGAAGCCCGGCAATGTGCCGCTTTGCTGGCCTATGGTTGCGGCGCGGCTGCGAGTGCCCGGAGCGCGCGAACGAAAAGAAGTGCGCGAATTGCGGTTGGAGCTGAGCCCGCTCAAATCCGTTGAGAAGAGCAGGAAAAATCCCCGCGCATACCGTTGCACGGTGCGCGGCGGCCGTAAAGTTTTCGGCGCACGCCAATGTCGCCACTGCTGGCGTCACTCCTTGAGGAGGAGATGACTTAGGGCTCCAATCGTTTCAGATGGTTCGAACCGTCTAAAGCGGCGCGCAACAAGTTCTAAAGAAAGATCAAAAAAGGGAGGCGACTTGCCTCCCTTTTCATTGCGGTTTTACGAACAGTTATTGCACGTTTATTTCAATCTGCCGCGGCTCGGCTTTTTCCACCTTCGGCACGCGTATCTCAAGGACACCGTCTTTGTAGCTGGCTTCAATGCCATCCTGCTTCACGGTCTCGGGCAGGGTGAATGAGCGCCAGAATTTTGCGGCGACCCGTTCTGTATGGCGGTATTCAATGCCTTCAGCCGGCTTCCTCGATTTTCTTCCCGCTGAGAACCAGGGCTCCGTCCTGACTTCCACTTTGATGTCTTCCCTTTTCATCCCTGGAAGCTCGGCGTGAATTAAGTACGAATCCTTGCTTTCCAAAACGTCTACCGCCGGATACCACTTCGATACGCCTCGGTTGCGTCGACGAGCGAGCGGTTCTCACTCGAATAGATCGTTGAGAACAGACCGAAAGTTGCCAAAACCCGCAAATGGTTCAAATCTTACTAGTTCCATAGTAGTTACCTCCCTGGTCAAAAAATAAGCACGCATCCTCGGGTCGTCAAGCGACTTGACAAACGTAAACCCCGTGCTTAGGAGCGGTGATTCAAGTTCGCAAACGAAGTCCGGCGAATATAAGATCGCTTCAACGCGTCAGCAATCACGGGGAGAATCACAATGGCGACAGCCGGAGAGAAAATCTATGAATGGGATAAACAGCCGCGGATGCCGGTCCCGCCGCCGCCGCAGGGAAGCTGCGATTGTCAATTTCACCTCTACGAGGACCCGGCGATGTTTCCACCGCGAGTCCAATCCGCCCTACCCGCCGATCACCAGCGCGACATTCAGCGAAGCGCAAAGGATGCACAAGGCAATCGGCTTCGATCGCGGCGTCATCGTGCACAGCGCGATTTACGGCAGCGATCATCGCTTGTTGTTGCACGCGCTCGAAAGCTTGAACGATCGGGATCATTATCGCGGGCATCGGCATCGTCGACGACCGGGTTTCGGACAAAGAACTTGAGCGCATGCATGCGGCGGGTGTGCGCGGCGCGCGCTTCAATTTCGTCCGCTTTCTTACTCTCGATCAGCGGAGGCGGAGATCAGACGCTCGATGGCCCGGCTGCGCGAGCTCGGCTGGCACCGCGCGGCTGCACGTGAATGGAGACGATCTGCTGAACAATTCAGACTTGCTTTGCGTTCACTCAAGGACGTGCCCATGGTCATCGACCATTTCGGCCATGTCGGCTTCGACGGCGGGATGGACCGGCCGGTGATCCGTTGGGTGCTCGACATTGCTGAAGCAGGAGAATTGGTGGATGATGGTGTCCAACGGCAATCGCGATTCGAAGATGGACGCGGGCTGGGACGACGCGCTTCCCTACGGCAAAGCCTTCATCGAGGCGGCGCCCGACCGCATCGTCTGGGGCACCGACTGGCCCCATCCGCAGTGGACCAAGCGCATGATGAACGACGCGGAAGAAGTCGAGCTCGCTTTACCGCTACGTCGATGGCGATACGACGTTGCTGCGCGAAGATTCTAGTCGACAATCCCGCGCGGCTGCACGGGTTCAGAGCTTAGCGTTGCACAAGCGATCGCGAGAGTGAGTCTCAGTTTAAGCCCGGCTCTAGCTTGTAAAACCGGGCGGCGTTCGTTCGTAGGATCGCGCGCTTGGATTCTGCACTGATCTCCTCCGCTCGCAAAGCTCGCGAATTTCTTTTTGGACCGTGTGGACGTTCACCTCGTGGGAAAGTCCGACGAGAACATGAACGCTTGTTCGCCCGCCACCTTGATCGCATAGGCAAGATCCGATTCCCCGCCCTCGACGCCTACGACCAATCGGCCAGCTTGCACCAGCGCGCGGACATAATCCGCGACGGTTTTCCCCTCCGGCAATTTCAGTAATCCGCCGCGCGGATTGATCGGCGTGCCCGCCTCGTAGGATCGCGAAAGACGTTCGAGCGCCATGAGGAACCACAACGGACCGCCTTCGAGATACGCGCGACGCGCAGGCCCGTGAAACGGTCGAAGAGATTGTTCAGCACCATCTCCGCCAAAGCGATCGCCAGAGACATGGGATGTCCAATGGCATTGGCGCCGGTGGAGATATTCATCGTCTCCATACCGAGGTCCCAATGGCCACCGCCGTGAACGACGATCGGGCAGCCCAAGCGCGCCGCTTCCGCATACACCGGCCAGTACGGTTTTGCTCCAAGGTTCTAGTGCACCCCTGTCGCGGGAAAAAGCACACCGCACATGCCCAGCTGGTATAAGCGTGGCGCAGCTCTTCCAACGCCGCGTCCGCATCATGCATCGGCACGATGGCGATGCCTTTGAAACGGGTATCCCGCCCAAGATAAGTCTCGGCCAACCAACCGTTGTACGCGCGCGCCGCGCCTGACGGCGTAGTCGCGGTCGACGATCCGTCCGATGCGTTGGCCGGCGGTCGGAAAGAGGACAGCATAATCGAATCCTACCTGATTCATGAACTCGATCCAGCCATCGGCGCCGGGATTTTAGAAAGCGGCCTTCAGAATTGGTCGCAAACGCACCGGGCGGAGTACGGGTTAGCGAATATTGGATATGGCTATTGAGCGGAAACACGCCGCTCCTGAGTCGGGCACCCGCCGCACTGTAGGAAAATGACGAGCGATGGCATCGCCGTCTTCGAAAATATGGCCGTCACCATCGATGATTTTTAGCTGCTGTGCCATGGGATGCTCCTTCGTCGACAAGGACTTTTTATCGTGGTGCTGCGCTCAGACGACGCGCTAAAAAATTGCGCGGCGCTGCATCCTACTCTGTTCGCGCTTTAGAAGCCTGCTGATAACACCCGGCTGTGAAAGTTGTCAACTTCACACACGCAGAGACAATCGCGATCGAGCCTCATTCGCTCCACTAAATCAATTTGCCCAGCGCGTGCCGGTGCGATATTGTCTCATCAATTCCAGAATCGGGAGGATTGATCATGGCCGAGACAAATCCCAACTACTCTACGCCGAGCTCCGTTCGTTCGGTAACATCGTATCCCGCTCGCCGCGGCTTCAAGCAGGGGCCTGTTGATCCCTCCTCGATCACGTGATCGGCGTCGAGGACGCGATCGACATTCATTGCCACGCGCACGAGGGGCAGCAAGACGCTCTCGGGTCGCCAAGCTCGCCTCCAAGAGCGGCATGAAAGGCATACTCTACAAAACCATCGTCGGGCGAAAGGATCCCGCAGGGACGGTTGGCGGCGTGCGCAGCGCGTTGGAATCCTGGTGCGCGGAGCATGGGGTTTGACACCGACACACCTCTAGCCCGGCGCCTCGGTCACGCAAGGTTTTCTCTCGAAGATCGAGCCCGCCTGGTGCGCCAAGAACTTGAAAGCCGGCGTCGTCGGTCTGTGGATGCCCAACAACACTTCAGCCAACACGCTCATCCATCGTCGGCGGCAAACCGAGCGCCTGGGACAAGAATGCCGATCCGAAAGCGCATACCGAGCCGCTGTCTTGGGCCGACTCCGCTCAGGTACGGCCATTACCTGCTTGACGACAAGGGCCGGCTGTTGCCGGAGATCGAGGAGATCTTCCGCATGGCTCACGACCAACAATGCGGCGATCTTCTTCGGCCATCCGACCAAACCGGAATTCAAGGCGATGGCGGAGTTCAGCCACAAGATCGGTTTCAAAAGAGGCGTGGTGGACCATCCCTTTAGCCCTTTCGTCAATTTGACGATCGAGGAAATGAAAGACGCGGCCGCCGCCGATCTCTGGCTCAATTTCACCTTCGACGAATTGTCGCCGCTCCTCGGCATCGACCCGGCGAATATGTACAAAGCCATTCGCACGGTCGGCCCCACGCACTGCACGCTGTCATCGGACGCCGGGCGAACCGCTGTTCCCTAACTCAGTCGAGTCGCTTCGTCTCGCTACGCGGTTACATGTCGGCTTTCGGCTGCACCGACGGAAGAGATCTACACGATGTCCACCGCGAACCCGGCATTCATCGTCGGCCTCAGCCTGGAACGAAGCAACGGGCAAGCGCAGCGCACTAGCGGACATGCGGAGAGCGTTCAAATAGTTCAAGACGTTCCCGATTGAATAAGTCGGAACGGTTCCAGTCATTCCCATCGTTCCGTAGACTGATGCCGGCCTGCCGTTCAAGTTCCAAAAAGAGCGGCCGGCCGGTTTTTACATTTGCGGCTTTGCGCAAAGTGACCACATCGCGTAGTCACGGTGAATTTTTCTGAGTTAACGATCCCTTCCACTTTCGATCCCGCTCGCGCTGCTCCCGTTTCTGCCTTAGTAAGTCCAGCAGTCGCTCTTTCTCGCGTTGTCTTTCCAGACTCCTTTGCTCCACCGAATCATCCAAGCGATTTCTTTCCGGTGGTGTCTCTTCGACCCGCGGCGCTGCGCGCGGCAAGATCGCGGCGCTGCGACGGCCTCGCTGTTTCTCCGAACAGGCCCTTTAATATGTCGCCGACCCAGTCTTTTTGGCCGTATCCAACATACGGATCTAAAATCGAATCGCGCGGTCGTGGGTATGGAGTGCGCGGTCGCGTCGATCAATCGGCGCGGCGAAAACGTGCTGAAAGAAATCTCCAACCAAAGCAGCACGGCGTTGTGACCGCCCTCGCCCTAGTAGTTGCTGCGCATGGTGACGCGCGAGTCGTTGAAGCCGACCCACGACCCGGCGACGAGTTGCGGATGCATCAAGATAAACCAGCCGTCGGTATTTTTCTGCGTGGTGCCGGTTTTCCCGCCACGTCGGCGCGCAGGCCGAACTGCGCTCGCACCGCTTGCCCGGTGCCCTGATCGACGGCGTCGCGCAGCATGTTGATCAAATGTCCGACGGTCTTGTCGGACATGACGTGCTGAGTTTCGTTTGTGAACTCGTGGCGAGCACGTGTGCCGTTCTTGTCAGTGATGCGGGTGATGAAAAATCGGCTGGCGGTATTCGGCCGACGGCGGCGAGGAGTGCTGTAAGCGGAGACCATCTCCAACGGGCGTCACCGGACTGGTGCCGAGCGCTAAGCGCCGGCACCTCGTCGAGCTTGCTTCGGTTGACGCCCATCGCTGCGCGCAAGTTCCGCGGTTTTTCTGGGACCGACCTCCTGCATGACCTGCGCGGTGATGGTGTTTTTCGAATAGATGAGACCCTCGCGCGCCGTCATCGACCGACCGGTCGGCTCCGAGAGATCGGAGGGGCGCCACACGGTGCCGTCCGGCAGGGGAATTTCCACGGCTGTGGTCGATGAAGCGTTTGTCGGGTGACATCCCCTGCTCGAGCGCCGCGCCGTAAACAAACGGCTTTAAACGTCGAACCCGGTTGCCGCTGCGCTTGCGCCACATGGTCGAACTGGTCGGTCTTGAAGTCGCGGCTGCCGACCCACGCTTTGACCTGGCCGGTGGCTGGATCGATGGCGACGAAGCCTGCCTGCAAACGCGGTTTTGTCGGCGCGCAGTTTGGCCATAAATTCCGTGATCGCTCTTCAGCTGCGCCACTGCATCGCTTCGGACGTCGCGCCGGCATCGACCGCGCTGCGGTAAGCGGCGGACTCGCGGATGAACTGTCGATCAAGCCGGGCTTGGTTTTCCAAAAATAGCCGAAAGGCTGCACACGCCGGCGCAGATCGACGGTAGGCGTTCGCGCTCGACGAGATCAACTCGCGTCGGAGCTCATTCCCCACTCCACGTCGGCGACCGCCTGCAAGGCTTCCATCTGGCGGTGTACCGCTTGATTGGCAACCGCCTGCAAACGCGAGTCGATGGTGGTGTGCACGATCAATCCGTCGGCATAAATGTTGTGGTCGTTTCGGTCCGCCCAATCGATCAGCCATTTACGAATGTGCACGGCAAGATGAGGGGCAGGGCCGATGGCTTCCGGCTGGCGTTCGAAATCGAGCCGTATCGGCCTGGGTTTCTAGCCGATCGAATTCGGTCCTGGCTCAACACGCCGCGCTTGACCATTTGCGCCAGCACCACGTTGCGCCGCGCGAAGCGCGCGCTCGGGATTGAGCACCGGGTTGTAATAGCTGGTGCCTTTCAACATGGCGATCAGCGTGGCGCTTTCGAGTACATCAAGTTTTTGGGCCGGCTTGTCGAAGTACGTGCGCGCAGCCATTTCGATGCCGAACGCGTTGTATAAGAACGGCATCGTGTTGAGATAGGTTTCCAAGATTTCTTTTTTGTATAGGCGTATTCGATTTTGAGCGCGGTGATCGTCTCCTTGATTTTTCGCGTGAGCGTCCGCTTTCGGCCGATGTCCTCCGGGATACAGATTGCGCGCGAGTTGCTGGGTGAGACGTGGAGCCGCCCTCCGGATCGCCGGTGAAGATGCGCAAGAGTGCCCGGCTGCGCTGCGCCGCACATCGATGCCATGGTGATCGTAGAAGCGGTGATCTTCGGTGGCGATCAGAGCATTGATCACATGCGGTGAGATTCGATTTAACCGGACCCACTCGCGGTTCATCGGCTTCAGCGTGGCGAGGCGCTTGCCATCGGACGAGATCAACACGCGTGGGCTGATCGATTTTGGCTGTCGTGATTGGCAATACTCGGCGTGAAGGGTATCAAAATGATCGCGTACGCGAACAACAGCGCCGAAACCGAGCGCGCCTAACACGGCCAATCCCTTGGCACCGGAAACAAGCCGGTCCCGCCCGCTCAACGCAGAATCGAATACAGCCGCGGAAGCAGCCGGCGGCGCGCCAATATAAGCGTCTGATCCGTTCGGGAGGCCTTACGCTTTCAGCCACGGCAATCCTCTAGTTTTCTAGCAACGCCTGAAGCGGGATAGATTATCGGCGCGGTGCTCTGAGACGGAGCCAATGCCGTTTCTCGTGCCGCCCTGCTGTATGCCGCCGCCCGTTAACGGCGTCTCTCTTTCAGGGTATCTCGACTCTACAACCTTTCTAGAAAAGCACGCGGAGAGCTTGCTCGCAAACGTAAGATGAATGAGACTGGGACATTTCAGAGGTTCAAACCGTCGAATCAACGCAACGGAACCACGCAATCAACGGAGTGAAAGTCGTCGAACGGCACGTGTGAGGTGGATAGACCCGGAGAAGGGATACCTTTGAACTCGTTATTGCTTTCGAAAGCTATTTGCCTGCCAAAACTTCTTCAAGCAAAGAATGATCGATCATCTGCCCAGCGAGTAACGGTTTGGTGATTTTTTGAGTTTGGCGCGCAAGATCGATGAGGAACTGCACGCCGGCGGCATTCGACACGGCCGTCCTCGCTCATGAGACTGACGATCTGTTCGTAGCCCTTTGGCGGCGCTGTCGGGTCCATCCCCAGTTCTCGAATAATAATTGCGATCGAGTCGCCCGGTTTTCGCGCATAAACTTCATGGCGCGCAGCATTTCCTCGAGCATTTTCTTGATTTGCTGCGGCTGTTTGACTATCCGATCGCTGCGGAACGGCCAAACCGCTGGTCGGTACTTGAAGCATAGTCGGCGGCGGCCGCGATTTTCGAAAACCGTCACGTTCGGCGCGAAAGTTGTGCGGCGCGCCCAGCACCGTTGCCGCGACCGTCCCTGACTTGAGCGCTGCATACCGCTCCGGTGTCCCGCCGAGGTTGATGAAGTACTACGTCGCGGTCTGGATCCAGGCCGTTCTGTAAAAGGATCTGGCGTAACAGCGCATCCACCAAACCGCCCGGGTTGAGCGAGCCGATCGTCTGGCCTTTGAGATCTTTCACCTGGCGATATTTGTTCTGCGCCACCAGCACGTGTTCCGCCCGGCCGACCTACCTTGGACCAACCGTACCGGTATGCCGGCCACAAACGCGCTGATGGCACTGCCGCTCGCCATTGCACAGTCCACATCGCCGGTCACCAGAGCCTTGATGTCGATGGCTCCTCGCACGTAGATGAGATTGGCCTCGATCCCTTCGGCGAGGAAAAAGCCTCTTTGCCGCGCAATTTCAGGAACCAAGAAACTTGTGAGCGTCTCGCCCGGATAGCTGATCACAACCTTTCAGCGGCGAGCACGCGGCACATGGAAGAACCCTACACTGGTTAGCCAGGCGACGGACAGAACTAACCAGCGGCATTGGCCGATTAACGATGTTCACTTTCATGGACGGATTCTCTATCCCATGATCCAGCGCTGTCAAGGCGGCATTTTACGGTTCCTTGTGTTTGCTCTCAGGGTCTTGCATGCAAAGTGAAAATCGTGAAAGCGTTTGAAGACGAGACCGACCGCGGTAAGCGAACCGCCGAATCTGAGCGGGTCGGCAATCGCGACACGGAGGAACGATGGGAGCGATTGACGCTGACGCGCATGTGATCGAGACGATGCAAACTTGAGTTATCTCGACGACGATGAACGGCGCTTTACGCCGCAACTGATGACCCAAAGCTTCGGCGCGGAGCTGCGCAGCAATGAAGGCATCCCCGTGCGCGACTTCTGGGTGATCGAAGGGCGCGCGCGCACGGCAAAGACCGTAACGTCGGCACCAACACCTCGCAGGAGTCGCGCGAGATGCTGAGCGTCGAATCTCGCCTGGCGCACATGGACGAGCTCGGCATCGAGACCCGGGCGCTTTATCCAACGCTCTTCTCCGGCCGGTGGTCGAGCAAGCCGAGCGTGGAGCTGCGCGCTGTGCAAGTCCCATAACCGCTGGATGGGCGATCTTTGGCAAAGCGGCAAGGGCCGGTTGCGTTGGGTGGCGAAGCCACCGCTGCGGTCTCCTGGAGAAAATCTCCGGCAGCGGTGCGGGATGAGCTCGAATGGTCCAAGACCACTGGCGCCTGCGGCGTCTTTATGCGCGGTCTGGAGTGCGAGCGCCCGCTCGGCTCGCCCTATTTTTATCCGCTTTGGGAAATGTCGGGAGACCTCGATCTGCCCGTCTGCATCCATTCCGCCAACGGCAGCTTCCTCCACCACGACTTCTTCGCTGAGGACACGACGTTTACCAAGTTCAAACTCACCGCGGTCGGCGCGTGTCACACGCTGATCGAAAAAGAGTTGCCGAAACAGTTTCCAAAGGTCCGTTGGAGCTTCGTCGAAGTCAGCGCGCAGTGGGTGCCCTATGTTCTGCTGAACGATCTAGCCGACCGCTACCGCCGCCAAGGTAAATCGTTTCGCGACCGACGCGCTCGCCGCTAACAACATGCGGGTGGCCTGCGAGAACACGGACGATCTCCCTACGTCTTGAGCTACGCGGGGAGGATAGTTTGATGATCGGCACCGACTACGGTCACCACGATCCGTCATCCGAGCTCAACGCGATTCGCCTGCTGCGCAAGGATCGTCGGATCGGTCCCGAGACGATCGAAAAATACTCGAGATCAATCCGCGAAAGTTTTACGGCGATCGACTAAATTTCCAACCAAGACCGTATGGTTCTTGTCCTCACGCTCCTCGGTATCCTCGGTTTGCAGCACCACGGCACTGATCTGCAGCGCTCGCGGCAAAGTGGGCGCACGCCTGACTTGATCGCCGCCGGTGATCGCCGAATTTCGTACGCGACCCTTGATTTCTCACGATTCACGATATATCCCGCGCGATATGCAATTCGGGATTTTCGACCACTCTAGACCGCAACGATAATCACCCCTGAAGGATTATTACGAGGCGAGACTCCAACCGATCGAGATGTATGATCGTGAAGGGTTTTACGCTTACCACGTCGCTGAGCACCACTCTCGACGCCGCTCGGCATGGCGCTCGCGCCAGTGTCTTTCTTCCGCGGTGGCGCAGCGCACCAAGCTGCACTGCGCTTCGGCCCGCTGGTTTACGCTCTGCCGCTTTATCATCCGATCCGCCTGATCGAAGAGATATGCATGCTCGATCAGATGAGCGGTGGTCGCCTCGACATCGGCTTCGGCCGCGGCGCATCGCAGATCGAAGCGGCGATCGTACGGCAAACGATCTCCGCGCAAGTGCGGAAGCCATGTAACGTCGAGGGCCTGAGCTGATCATGCGCGGTTTGACGCATAAGACGCTCGACTTTCACGGCGAGTGTGTTTTCGTTCGATGACGCCCGATGGAATGGAACCGTTGCAGAAACCGCATCCGCCGGTCTGGTACGGCGTGCACTCGGTGGTGAGCTGCGGAGCGCGCGGCGCGCCAAGGACTGAATATCGTGAGCCTCGACCCCGCCGACAAGACGCGCACGTTCACCGATCGGTTTCGCGAAGTCTGGCGCGAACGCGAGGCGAAAAATCGCATCGCGCCGCTGGTCGGTCTCGGCCGTTTCATCTTCGTCGCGGAGACGGACGAGGAGGCGCTCACGATCGGCCGCAGGGCCTATCCCGTTTGGCATCGGAGCTTCAATTATCTTTTCTACCAACGCGGCGGCAAGGGACCGGTGCATCAACGGCCGGCGGAGTTGGACGGGCTCATCAAAGTCGGCCAGGGTATCGCGGGCAGTCCGGTGACCGTTACCGCCTTTTTGCAAGATCAAATGGCTCACAGCGGGCTGCAATTATTTGGTCGGACAATCTCGCTTTCGGCGATCTGTCGCCGAGCGAGACTAAACGCTCATTGGAATTATTTACCCAACACGTCATGCCGCAACTGAAGGTAAACGGTTAGGAGGAATCGACTCATGGAAAAATCGGCTTTGTCGGAACTCGGAGCGATGGGCAGCGCGCTCTTTGTCGCGATCTGAAATTGGCCAACGTGATCGCTACCGCCTTTGACATCTCGTCCGCTGCTTTGGACGCGGCCCGCGCGGAAGGCGCTGAAACCGCATCGTCTGCGAAAGCCGTCGCGCAATCCTGCACGCTCATCGACGTGGTCGTACGCACCGATCAGGAAGTGCTGGAATGCATGCTCGGCAACGATGGCGTCTTGGAAGGCGCGGCGCCCGGCTCGCTGGTCTTGCTGCACAGCACGATTCGGCCTGCGACGACGAAGAAAGTCGCCGAGCTGGCGGCGGATAAACGAGTCAACGTGATCGACGCCTGCATGACTGGCGGTCCCGAGCGCTGGTGCGCCAGGGCGGTTTAACTTTTCTCGTTGGCGGGCAAAAGCGTTCTTCGAGCGCGCCAAACCCCATCTATTGAAGATGGCCAAAGACGCCGTGCACATGGGTCCCCTCGGCTGCGGCAACGTGAGCAAGCTTTTCAAAAACATGGTCACCGCATCCGAAGCGCTGATCGTCTACGAAGCGCTGCAGATCGGCCAAGGCCGGCGGCGTCAGCTACAAAGCCGCGCTCGACCTGATGAAGAAAACCAAGTCGCAGCATGTCCTCGACCGCTGGGAAACTCGCTACGATATCTCCGACGGCGAGTTGAAGTTCAATCCAGGCACCAACCTCTACGACAAAGATCTGCCGCTAGCGGCCGACGTCGGCAAAGCTCTTGGCGCGGAGATTCCGGTCGTGGAAGCGTTGGCGAAACTGGGCGTCAAGCTTAAACGGCGGAAAAGTGAGTATCTGAAGAAAGGCCGAAGGATAAGGGATAGGAAACTAATAATCGGAAGACTTATCCTTCCGCTTTTATCCTTCATCCTTTCTTCTACGGTGCGAACGAAAACCTACCGCGGCCACCGCGTCGAGTTTGACTCGGAGGAAATTCGCACACGCGAATGGATCGCGCGAGCGACGATCGTCATCGCTGATGGACAAGAAGGAAAAGCGAATTCCCATTTTCGGCACGGCGTCGAGGCACCTTCGAGACCCAGAGACAAGCCGATGCCTACGCGCTCGAACTGGCAAAACTGTGGATCGACGGCAGAACGTTGGGGCACCAATGGACACGGTTAGACCTGAAGTGAAGGGAGATCATCATGGAAATCGCCGACGCGCAAAATTTCTGCAGCAAAACCACCGCGCCTGCATCGCCGTGCGGCAGAAAGACGGCTGGCCGCAAATGACCTTTGTCAGCCCGGGGATCGATCCCCAGGGACGCGTGATCATCACGTCGCGCGGCACGACCTATAAGATCAAACACCTGCGCCGGGACCGCGCGGGTGTCGATGTTGATCTTCGGCGAGCAATACAGCGGCTCGAAGTTCGTGCAGATCCACGGCACCGCCGAGATCATCGAGCAGCCCGCCGCGATGGACATGTTGATCTATTGGTACAAGCAGGTGCGCGGTGAGCACAAGAACTGGGAGAATACAAAAAGCGGATGGCCGACGAAAAGCGCGTGATCATCCGAGTCAACATCGAGAAGGTCGGCCCGCAAACCGTAAATAGGGATTTAGCCGCAAGATACGAAAAATGGATGCGTTTTACCACGAAGGTCACGCAGAGGTAAGAATCTAAAATGAAATTTCTTCGTGGCCTTCGTGCGCTTCGTGGTGATTCTTCATCAGGCCGCCGCACGAAGCCGCTCGCGATCATGCGACAATTCGAGATGACTCATGTCGGGTCCGATCGGCACGATACCCGTCGGATTGACGTTGCGCTGGCCGTAGTAGCCTGATTTGGTTTTTTGCAAATCGAACGTCTCTCTGATCCCCGGCCACTGGTACAGCTCGCGCAAATAGTTTCTGCAAATTCGGATAATCCTGCACACGGCGCAGGTTGCATTTGAAATGGCCGTGATAAACCGGATCGAAGCGCAGCAAGCGTCGGGAAGCGCGCCAGTCGGCTTCCGTGATGCGCTCGCCGACTAAATAGCGCCGCTCATTGAGCCACTGTTCCATTTGATCCAAGCAAACAAAAACTTTCTTCACTGCTTCGTCGTAGGCTTCCTGGCTGCGCGCAAAACCGGCCCGGTAAACCCCGTTGTTGAAGTAGTTATAAACGAAATCGTTGATCCGATCGATTTCGCCGCGCAGCTCTTCCGGGTAGAAATCGTAGCTCACATTCGTATGCGCGCGGAAAGCCGGAGTTGAACATACGGATGATTTCAGACGACTCGTTGTTCACGATCGTGCGCCGCTCGCGGTCCCAGAGCGTCGGCACGGTCACTTTGCCGGTATAGTTGGCATCCGCGGCCGCGTAAACTTGATGCAGACGAAAGACGCCGTCTTTTCCGGTTGAAAGTCGTCGATCGTCTCGGAATAAGCCCAACCCGCGGTTTTCGGCCTATCCGCCAGCGACATCGAAACCGCGTTTTCTAGTTTCTTAAGCTTGCGGAAGATGATCGTCCGATGAGCCCAAGGGCAATTGTAAGAAACGAAAAGATGATAACGTCCCGGCTCGGCTTTTGAAACCGCCGCTGCCGGAAGGACCGGCGTTGCCATCAGCCGTAACCCAGCTACGGAACTGCGAGTCGGCACGCACAAATGCACCGCGCACATCGGCCGTGATCCGGTCATCGTCCACCCATCTGCCGTTCATCATGTGGCCCATAGGATTTACTCCTTCCCGATGATTGATTCCTATCAAAATCATCGCAGACGGAAAAAGCCGGCTCCAACCGCAGAGACGCAGAGCACGCGGAGGCATAAGTCGGAATTGTACCTCTGCGTCCTCCGCGCCTCCGCGGTAAAGAATTCCGACCCGCGTTGACACTGGAATAGACGTTCTGCGATAAGCTGAGAAATAATTTGCGGCAAGCAGGAGCTGAAATGGAAACAGTCGGTTTCATCGGTCTTGGCAACATGGGCGGACCCGTCGCCGGACACATTCAGAGCGCCGGCTTTCCGATGATCGTGTTTGATCTGCGCGAGGAAGCTACGCATCCGTTTGAAGAGCGCGGCGCGAAGGTTGCCGACAGCGTCTCAGACTTGGCGCGCCGGAGCGACGTCGATTCTCACGGCACTGCCGATGCCCGACGATGTGGAGCAAGTCGCCTGCGGCGCCGCGGGGATCATCGAAGGAATCAGACCCGGCGCCGTCTACATCGACATCTCGACCAGCCCGCCGTCGCTCATTCGCAAGCTGGCACCCCTGTTTCGGGAAAGGGCGCGCATGTTCTCGATGCACCGGTCGCTTCGGGCCAACCCGGCGCCGCACGCGGCATTCATGAGGTGATGGTAGGCGGGGATAAAAACATCTTCGAGCGCGCCAAGCCGGTGCTCGAAGCGTTCGGCGACCAGGTGCTCTATGCCGGGCCGCTTGGTTCCGGGAGCATCTGCAAGCTCGTCCATCAGATGATCAACAGCACCCTATCCCAATCGATCGCCGAAGGACTCACCCTGGGCGTAAAGCCGGGGTCGATACCGTAGCGCTCTGGGAATGCGTCCGGCGCGGTATGGTCGGACGGATGCATGTGCTGCACGTGCAAGTGCCGCAGACGGTTTTCGTAACAATTATATGACGGACACTTTCCCCCTCAAATTGCTACGCAAGGACGTCGGCTTGGCGACGGCGCTCGGCCGGGAACTGAACGTGCCCTTGCCACTGGCCAACATCGCGGAACAAAAACTCGTGGCCGCCGTCAACCGTGGTCTGGGCGATCAGTCAGCGTACACCGTCACCTTTCAACTTCAGGAAGAAGCGGCGCAGGTTAAACTACGGGCCGACGGCATCGACCCGCAGCAGGCGGAAAATATATTTCAACGAACCCGGAAGCGAAGTAAACGTTTGGCACCCATGCGCCCGAACAAACTGTTTAAAAGATCTGAACCGCTTCACAGATACGAGGTGATCTATGGCCAACAACGGTTTCAAAGTTTTAGACAGCGACATGCACATCCTCGAGCCTCGCCGATCTCTGGCAGCGTTACATCGATAAGAAATTTAAACACCGCGCGCCCATTGGCACCACCGATCATGTGCGGGACTTGCGCCTTGTCGGTCCAGACGGCCGCGCCTGGGGCCGCCCGGCCGATCCGCCACCTGGAACACTTCCCCCGCCGGGTCACATTTTTCACAAGAATCAGAAACTCTTTAAAACTCACAACGAGCGTGGCTGGTCGTCACAAGTTCAGCTCGACGCCATGGAAGAAGAAGGAATAGATCCTCGCTATTCTCTACCGAGCCGCGGGCTGAACGTTCTGAGCATCCCTGAATTAGATCGCGAATTCGCCGCCGCGCTCGCGCGTGCCTACAACGACTGGCTTTACGAATTCTGCCGGGCCGATCCGAGCAAGCTTGTCGGCGCCGGTATGATTTCGCCCTTCAACATCGAGGACGCGATCGCCGAGACGCGCCGTTGCGTCGAGCAACTTGGTTTTCGCGCGATTTTTCTCCGCGCCAATATCGTCAATGGGCACAACTGGCACGAGCCCTATTACGAGCCGCTTTTGGTCCGCACTCGAAGATCTCGGCGTGCCGCTCGGCTTTCATGAGGCGAACAACTCCGGCGGCGCGCCAGGTCGGCGAACAGTTCGGTTATGATTTCATGCTGCGGCATACTTTTCCCATCCCGTGGAACAGATGCTTGCCGTCGGTAGCTTCTGCGGCGGCGGGATTTTAGACCGCCATCCAAAGCTACGCGTAGCATTTCTCGAAGGCAACTGCGGTTGGCTGCCCTTTCTCATGTGGCGTCTCGATGAACACTGGGAATTGTACGGCGATCAGTGGGCGCCACAGCTTCAAAATCCCCGAGCTTTTACTTCAAGCGGCAGTGTTACGCGTCGGTCGAATGCGACGAGGAGCCAGCGAAGTACGCGATTGATTACCTCGGCAACGAGCGCTTGGTTTTTCCACCGACTTTCCGCATGTCGATACCAAATATCCGAAAGCGGTCGAGCGCTTTCTCCAACTGCCGCTCACTGATGAAGACAAGCGAAAAATTCTCTGGGATAACTGCGCGGCTTATTACGGCGTCGTTGGAATGTAATTGGAACGCGAGAATGGGTCATGGCTAGAAAAATTTTGGTGGCGCTTTGGCTTTTCGCCGAGATGTTATTGCCTCGGTCGCTCCTCGGCGGCCGACGCGCAACAAAAGTTCGGATCGGATATCCGTCGTCAGCCGTTTCGACCCTTCCCTTCGACATCGCCAAAGAGAAAGGCTTTTACACCAAAGCAGGTCTGGAGGTCGAATACATCCAGATGCGCAGCGCCATCGGCCCGCAAGCGATCTTGAACGGAAATATTAACTTCTTCACTTCGCCGCAAGCCGCGATCAACGCTGCGGTCGCCGGCTTATCCCTCGTGGTCGTGCTGTCACTTTACCGCGACACGCCGTGGGTGTTGGTGACAAGTAAAGACATTGCCAAACCCCAGGATCTCGTAGGCAAAAGATCGCGATCTCCGACATCCGATCGTCGCCCTATTATTTCGCGCGCGCCGGATTGAAGAAACTCGGCATTGGACGAGAAGCAGGTCAGCCTTGTCACCACCGGCGGGACTTCGAACAGTTTTGCGACGCTCGCAACCAATCAGGTAGCTGGGGCGGTCTTGAGCCCGCCGTTTGATGACAAGGCGGTTTCCTTCGGCTATAAGAAATTTCTTTTTCTCGGCGACCTCGCGGATATTCCCTACGTCGGACTGTTTACGTCCCAATCTGAGATTCGCAATAGCCGCGACCGGATTAGAAAACTATATCGGCGGTGCTGGACGCGGTCGCATGGCAGCGCGCCAACCGCGCTCGAAACTATCAAGATAATTGCCGCGCGCTTCAAAATCAGCGCAAACGAGGCGGAACATTCTTACGAGACTATCATCGGCATTCTTTCGCCCGACGGCGCCATGGATTTGAAAAAGTGCGCGGCTACTTGACACTACTACGAGAAGAACGGCCCGTACCGGAAAATTTGGACGCCGAGAAATTGGTCGATTTCTCGATGTTGCCATCGGCGCGCTAGTTTGCTTTTATAAACTAGTGGGATTCGTGACAAAACCAACCTGCCAGCGCACTTTGCTTTTGGGTCATGATTGTCTTGGCTTCACGCGTCTTTGCAGCTGCGGACCTGGTAGAAGAAATCTTAAAGGAACAAACCAAAGCACGGCAGGGAACAAAAGGCAAGAGAGCAGCAGCGCCAGAACAAATCGAAAATCTCAAGCGCGACCGGGAAATCAATCAGTTGCAGCAGCAATTGGACCAGCTCAAGCAATCAAAGCCGGAGGCTTCTCAGCCGCAGCAACCCGACGCCGCGCAGACGCAACGACAGTGGATCAGCTGAAAAACGATCAGCAGTTGCAGCGCCTGCAAACCGATCAGCAGATCAATCGAATCCAGCGCGAGCCCGACCCGTTGCCGCCAGCAACAGCAGATCGACAATTTGCAGCGCCAGCAGCGGATCGATTCTCTCAGGACCAAATTCGCCGCAACCAAACTCCAGCAAGATTTGGATCGCCTGCGGCAGCAGCAGAATACGAGGCCGACAAGGTAGAAAGCGGGTTCAAACCTGCCTACGAGTATTTGTCGATTTCGCCATCGACTGATTAGCTTAATTTTTCTTTCAGCCATTGAATCGATCACCGCCTGAGCATCGCCGCCGCCCATGTGACCGCCGGGATAAAAACGCGCGGCTTTCGGGGTGCCGTGTTCGAGCAAGAGATGCATATCGGCGATCGGAAAAGACGCGCTATCGTTGACGCCGTTGACACAGAGTAGCGGCGCGCAGGGTTTGTCGAGAATTCCTTGATCGATCAGCGAAAGCTTCGGCGCGTATTCGACCCATTCTTGCGCCGTGGACCGGCTCGAAGGCTGCAGGCCAAAGTCTCGGCTAATTCTGAACGGATACTCACCGCGCTGCGCGTTGACAATCCAATCTTTTGAAACGCAAAATGAGCCGGACCGCCTTGGTTCACCGCCGCGCGCAATCGTGCCGCATGCGTGTGCGCGACTTTCGTCGCCCAATAACCACTCCGTGCTCGCCACCATGAACGCCGACGCGATCCGAATCGAGATCCGAACGACTCGCGATGAAGTCGAAGACTGCGTCCCATAGTCGTTCACCGTTCTCCGACCCGGCGAGGGGCGCGTCGGCCACGCCGGGCATATCGATCGCGAGCGGCGCCAGGCCAGCCTTCAAATATGGCTCGCTGGCGCGCTCTTCTTTGAAGGCATCGATGCCGCCCCAGACAACCACAACCGGTAGGCTTGGCGACTCCTTTGGGTTTCGCAGGAGACCGACGGCAATCTCGCCTTCTCCGCGCGCGTCCGGCAAACGGCATCTCCACGCGCTCAACGGTGGATCGAAATAGCGCGCGGCCTTGAAGAAATATTCCTGAGACTTTCGGTACGCGGCCAGTTTGCCGGGCGAACCCGGCGCCGGATAACGCGCCACGTGCTGGACAGTCATAGGCAATCAAATACTCCCTACGGGCGGCATCGCCATCGCCCTTCGCTTCGCCTCGTGCGGCCCGCTCTTCGCGGCGCTGCGCAAACGCGCCGAACGCATTGGCCTCATTCCTCCCGATCGACGGAACGCAGCCCGGCGATCACCGGCAGGGACCTCTTGAAAATTGCGTAGAGAAACGGATTGCGATTTTCTTGTGTGCGCGCTCGAGCAGCTCGCGTTTCACTTCGTCGATCGGACGCGCTTCAAAGCCGGTCTCCGTGTTTGCCGCATGATCCTTCCTCAGCGTGCAGTCAGATCCAGACGAACCGAAAGTAATCAACGCGGAACGATCACGTCAACGGATAATTCATACATTGGTGAACTCAACGGGCGATTGACAGGAACTCGCTTTCTATTGCAGTAATGCTTTAGATGTCGTTCGAGCAAAACAATCACTAACCCTGGCGCGGCAAAACCCAGGGGTCGCCGGCGTCGAGACGCTGCCGCCGCTTTGCGCGTCAGTCGGCGCGACTTGACCGGCCGCTCTCTACCGCCGCTACTTGCCGTCGCGAGCGTGATTCTCATCTGGCTGGACGCTTCTATCTGATCTGGCATCTCGGCGACTGTTGCCGAGTCCGCTGAGCACCGTTAGGGAAGCGATCCGGTTGGTTTCCGACGGCACCTTCTTTTTCCATATGTATCAAAGCTTGCGGCGGCGTATTCGTCGGCGCCGTGATCGCGATGTTCTTTAGCGTCGGCGTCGGTATCTCATATGGGCACGGTCGTCATGGGCGAGCGCTTTTTCCAGCCCCTTGGTCGTGCTCGGTCTCACCATCCCCGGCTTGATGTGGGCGCTCATCGCCGTCATGCGCTCTTCGGCATCAATGAGTTTTCGCCCTACTTCGCGGTGACGGTCACGATCTTTCCCATGCTGGTCATCAATATTTGGGCGGGAGTAAAATCCCTCGATAAAGAGCTCATGGACATGAGCCACGTCTTTCATTTTACCAAGTGGATGAAAATCTCTCAGGCGATCCTGCCGCAACTGGTGCCGAATATTTTTGCCGCGACGCGCTACGGCTTGGGTCTCGCGTGGAAGGTCGTCGTGGTCGTCGAGATGTTCGGTACCAGCAACGGCGTCTGGCTATCAGGTCATGAAAGCTTATCAAGTCCTTCAACATGCGAGGGTGTCATCGCCTGGACGCTTACATTCGTCGTGGCCATGATCGTGATCGAATACGGCATCATCAATTTGGCCGAACGGCGCCTTACCGCATGGCGTCCCAAGATCGACGTCTGGAGACGCTAGATGGCGGAGCTACTAGTCAAAGACGCGGAGAAATGGTTCCGCCGCGGAGGATGGCGAGCCGTTCAAAGTGATCGACCGGCTATCCTTCGAGGCCCGCGAAGCGTTGTGTCACGGTTCTAATCGGGCCGTCGGGATGGCGGCAAATCGACGTTGCTCAATTCCGTCGTCGGTTTGAAACGCTTCGACCGCGGCGAGCTGCTTTTCACCGTCGAGGGGCAAACCCGAGAACGCCCGCTCATCGGTTATGTCTTTCAAAGCCCGCGCTTGCTGCCGTGGAAAACCATTGGTGAAAACATTAGTCTCGGGCGTTAAAGGCGCGCGGTATTGGCCGAACTGAATGGGACTCTCGCGTGGCGCATTACTTGAAGCTCGTGGGGCTCGGAGGAATATGCGAATCAATTTCCGCTATATCTTCTGGCGGTCAGCGCCAGCGTAGTCGGCCTTGGCGCGCGCCTTGGCGGTCGAGTCGGACATTGGTGCTGATGGACGAGCCTTCGGGCAGCGTAGACGAGCTGACTACAGCGCCAGTTGCGTCAGACGACGCGGCGCTTATGCGAGCAACTACACCGCACAGTGCTTTGTCGTTACCCATAACCTGGCCGAAGCGGCCTACATGAGCGATTACTGTCGTCACGTTGACCAACCGCCCGGCACGTCTCGATGCCTACTGTAACCAGTCCGCTACACTCACCGCGCCACTGGGGACCGGAGATTTATAATTTTGCCGCCGAGCTGGAAACCAAAGTGACTTGAAGGAGGATGAAGGATCATGAAAACGAGACGGGATTATTTGCGTTCTGCTGATTTTTCTAGGTGACGCCATTCTCGCCGATCCAGGCGTTAGCCGGTCAGCTATGCAGACGATCTAACATCGCCACCAGCGCCGCGGGCCAGTCCGGTTACATCGCCGCCCTGATTGAAAACAAAAAGCTCGATGTCAAATACGGCATTAAGATCAACAACATGATGATGGACTTCACCGAAGCGGCAAACGCGGTGAAGCTCGGCCGAACTACGGCGAGCGCCATGCAACCGAGTACCGCGGTGAACCCGGTAAAAGCGGCACGGACATTCGTCTGATCACGCCACAGATTTGGTCCGGCAACTCATGGGTCGTGCGCAAGGATGCGCCATACAAATCTTCGGCGACCTCAAAGGCAAAAAGATCGGCAACTTCGCGCGCGTGTTACCGGGGCCTATTTTCTCCGCGGTCATCGCTAAGGGCAGAAGTCTCTGACATCGAGAAAGATTTTCAAAACGTGCCGGCTGAAACGGGCGCGCTGATCGCTCTTTAGAACGGGGCGAGGTCGAGGCGATCAATATGTTCGAACCGCACACCACGAGATTGGTGATGTCCGGCAAGTATCGGGTCCTCGCCGATTTCGACATCGAGCTCGAGAATATCTTCGGCGCGCCGCCGCTCAAATCGACCGTGGGTATGCTCAAGGAGACGGTGGAAAAACAGCCCGCGCTGGTCAAGGCCATTCGCAGCGCCTATGGGGATGCGATTCAGGTGATTAAAGCGGGGCAGGACGAAGAGTTTTCAAGTCGAAAGCGAAAGAGCTATTCAATTTGAGCACGCCGGAAGAGATCGCTGCAGGGCTGAAACAGAACAAAGCCAATTTTGCCGATAAGTGGGGCGAGAGCTTCTTTCAGTCACAGAACAAAATTTTGCAATCGGGCATTTCCTTGGGCTTGCTGCCGAATATCGGCGATCTGAATAATCTCTGGATCAAGTAGCGCGGATTGGCTTTTAATGGAGATCTCTGATGGGACCTATCTGTTTGCCAAGATCTGCTTGCGCACCATGCCGCCGACGTCGCCCCGGCGCGCCAGCCAAACGTCCTTATGACTCGTCGCATAAGCGACGATCTGCTCGAATGTATCGATTAACGGAATGCGCGAGCTCAGGTAAGCGTGGAGAGTCACGTTCATCATCGTCGGGTTCGCGTCGCCGATCTTGTAGCGGTAGTCGAATTCGTCCTTGAATTTTTCAAAGAATTCGTGGCGCGTCCCCTCTTCCTGGGTTCGATGATCGTTGATCGTATACTGGTGTGGAAACTCGACTAACAATTTATCTCCCACCCCAGATCGGATACGGCATCTCGTCGTCGTGAAAATCGCAGTGGTACTCCGAAGCCGGTTTCCACCAAGAGCTCTCACCGTGTTGTCCGTCGGGCGCACACCGGGCGATGACCAACCGGTGGGACGTTCGCCGGTGACTTTCACGATCGCATCGATAGTCTTGTAGAATATTCTCGCGTTCCTGTTCGCGCGTTAGCATATATAGAGGCGTTCGCCCATTTCCCAGCCATGAGCAACCAATCTCGTGTCCGCGCGCGTGGCAGTCCTGACCAGGTCCGGGTAGTAAACGCAGGTAAGACCGTTCAATGGAATACTGACTTTGAGATTGTACCTGTCGCAGATATCGAGGAGACGCTTCATGCCTATCTTCGGGCCAAAGTCTCGAAAAGTTTCCGTGGACCAGTCCCATTTGTAGAGCGCGTCTTTGGGGAGCGGCGATTGCAGGGCGGCTCCCTGGGTCGGCTTGGTCCGATCCCATGCTTCGAGTGCGATGCCGAGCTACGAACGCAACGCGAGCATTATTCGGCCATTTTATCGGATGTTCAGCCATGGCGATCCTTTCACGATTGAATTTTTAACTTCCTAGGACGGTGAGCGGCACAGGTTGCCATCGACCGAAAACGCAAGCAAATCGCCTCGTTCAACACGCCGCGAAATAACCTCGCTGCATCGATCTTGTCTTCGCTCGTGCGGTGAAACATAACAACCGAGCTTTTGCGTTGTCAACTGAAACCGCTGCGTGCGCGACAAACGCGATTCATGCCAGCGCGGCTCTTTGCCGGCGTATGAAAACCGATAGCGGATCTGAAAGGACGGCCAAGAAAGCGCGTGGCGACGTTGGCAAGGGATCTTATCGGATCGTCAATAAAGCCAACGGCAATATCTAACACTACCAGGAACGTTACCGACTCCGTGCGCGTTTTGAATTCCTTTCCAGGTCACGAACAGCGTCGGCTCACTGGGGGCGGCAATTTGGAACGATTGCTGCGACGCATATACATCTTCACCCAATAGTCATAAAGTATTCCAAATCCTGCTTGGCCTGCTCCAAACGGCCTTCGGAGTGCTCTGCATAAGTCACGGTTACCCATTTTCCACGCAGTGAAATTGCCGACAACGTCGCGACATCCCTGGTTATCCAAATAAGAGCCTGTACCGCGTAGAATTTGCGGAGGATACTGTAGGGATCGGGCATCTTGCTTGAGTCCTGGCGCTGACTTTTCCGCGCGCGTCGAACTGCTCGATCTCGTCGTCGGCGAAAAGCGTAAGTCCATCTGGTTTTGCGCATAAGTCAGCGTAGTCCGTGGCATGGCTACTTCTGAAACAATTCGCAGTAAGAATCGAGAAAACGAAAATTTAACTTGGTCCGCGGTCACGGCTCTGCCAGTGACAACGTAGATGCCGCTTTTCAACTCAAGATCGAAAGCGGAAAATTTGAATTTCTCCAGCGCCTGACCGGCGCGCGCAGCACAGCTTCAGGCAAATCCGCGCACGTCCGCGGCCGCGCTTTCTGCGGAGTTCCGAACATCTCGCGTTCCTCAATAGAATAATTTTGGGCGATCTGGGCAGTATTTTGGCTTCATAGTGCACTCCAAGCATACCAACGATAAAATTTTCGCTTTCGGCAGCTCGGCGGTCAGAGCAGCTATCAACACATCGGCTGACAACCGTTGACCCGTAGCTTTCCGCCTCTCTCGCGAAGAGTTCGGCTTTCAGGCGAGTAAACATTCTCTGATCGCATTCTCGGTGCGACTCCTCTGTCCCGCTGCGTTACAGCAACGTTAATGCCATAAATCCACACAGTCCGGGCAGGCGTACTTTCGATTCGGCGCTAGGCTCTCTAGCGCCGGGCTTTTGCTCTTGACAGGGTGACAGTCCGGCAAGTCAGGAAAGACAAAAAGCACGGCGGCACCGGCGCAATAAACCGCCGATAGTCTTTTAATGAGGAGAATTTAAAAATTTCATTACCGCGGTTGGTAAACTTCGACTCACCTTCAGAAATCGGCGAGAACTCGCCGTGTCGGTAAAGATTAGGGTAAATTCTGTATCGCTTCATCAGATAACGGTCGCACTCGCGCGCCGCGCCGCGACCTTCATTGATCGCCCAAACTACCAAGCTCTGGCCGCGTCGGCAGTCGCCGGCGGCGAAGACTTTCGGCACACTTGTCGCAAAATGGCCGTACTCCGCCTTGGCATTGGCGCGAGGATCCCGCTCGACGCCGAGCTCGGTTAGCGCCGGATCTTCCGGTCCCAAAATCCCATCGCAAGCAATACCAGTTCGGCTTGCAAGACTCTGTCTGAATTCGGCACGCGCTTTGGAATGAAGGCGCCCTGCTCGTTTCGCGCCCATTCCACCTCGTGGATGTGCAATTCTTGGACGTTGCCCATTTTTATCGCCGACAAATTTCTCGCCTGGTGGTCAAATAGATCACGCGGGTCAAGCGCCGAACGCGCCGTCCGCTTCTTCTTGACCATAATCGAGTTTGTAAACCTTCGGCCATTCCGGCCACGGGATTATCGGCTTGCCGCGAGTCCGGCGGACGGGGCAAGATCTCGAGCTGGGTCAAGCTTCGGCAACCGTGCCGCATTGCCGTGCCGACACAGTCGCGTTCCGGTGTCGCCGCCACCGACCACGATCACGTGCTTGTCTTTAGCAGAAATGAAGTTGCCGTCCCGATGTTGCGAGTCGAGGAAGCTCTTGGGTATTGGCGTGGAGATAACTCCATCGCCGATATAATCGCCCTTCGAGCTCGCGCCCGGGATAGGTAAATCCCGCGCCTTGGTCGCGCCCGTACAGAATTACCGCACGTCAAAATCATCTTTCCAGTTTTGCCGCCGGCAGATGTCACGCCGACGTGGGTATTGGTGATGAACTCGATGCCCTCTGCCGCCATCACATCGATGCGCCGCTGCACGATCATCCTTATCGAGCTTCATGTTAGGGATGCCGTAGCGAGCAGACCGCCGATACGGTCGGCGCGTTCGTAGACGGTGACCAAATGACCCGCCCGATTGAGCTGGTCCGCGCACGCCAGCCCTGAGGGTCCCGAGCCGATGACAGCGACCTTTTTCCAGTGCGCTTTGGCGGGCGGCTCAGCGATTAACCCATCCTTGCGCGAAGCCGTTGTCGATGATCGCGCACTCGATGTTTTTGATCGTAACCGGTAGCTCGTTTAAACCGAGTACGCATGAGCCTTCGCAAGGCGCCGGACAGACCCGGCCGGTGAATTCCGGAAAGTTGTTGGTCTTATGCAAGCGCTCGGTCGCTTCTTTCCAAAGTCCGCGATAGACGAGATCAGGTTCCATTCAGGAATCAGGTTGTCAACCGGACAACCGGAAGCCATGCCGCTGATCAACTGGCCGGTATGGCAAAATGGGATACCGCAATCCAGCAGCGCGCGCCCTGGTCGCGCAGCTTTGTCTTATCGAGAAATGCTCGTGAAACTCGTTCCAGTCTTTCACCCGCTCTAAGGGCGAGCGGTCCTGCGGGCAACTCCCGCTCATATTCCATGAAGCCAGTCGGTTTACCCATCTCTTGACCTTTTCTCAGCAATACGATCCATCCACTCGGCACGCCGCGCGCAAAATTTCCACCTTTTCAGTTCTGAATTTTTGATTTTGAGCCGAGTTGAGCTAACTCGGAAACAAGAAACTCAAACTTGTAGTAAATGACCTGCGTGGCGGCAGTCGAAACTCAGCTGCCGCTGACCCGCGCGGCATCGTTCTTATTGGCTTCGAACGCAGCCATCAACGCCTCGTCGCCAACTAAACCTTTCGCCTCCGCTTCTTCCAACGCCTCGAGCACGCGCTGATAATCTCGCGGCATAACCTTGACGAACTTGAGTGCGGTTTCCTGCCAGAGCGCCAGGAGCTGCCAAGCGCGCGCACTGCGGGTGTAGACCGCATGGCGCTTGAGCATTTCCTCGACTTCCTGCAAATCGCGTTCAACTAACCGCTCGAGTGACACGTTTTCAAAGTTGCAGCGGTTCTTAAACGTCCCGTCTTCATCCAGTACATAAGCGATGCCGCCGGACATGCCCGCTGCGAAGTTGCGGCCGGCTTGACCGATCACGACCACCCGGCCGCCGGTCATGTATTCGCAGCCGTGATCGCCAACGCCTTCGACGACCGCTCGCACGCCACTGTTGCGCACGCAGAAACGCTCGCCCGCCATGCCGCGAATATAGGCCTCGCCGTTGGTCGCGCCGTAAAGATGCAGACATTACCGACGATGATGTTTTCCTCCGGCACGAAAGTCGATCCTTCGGGCGGATACAATAATAACTTTGCCGCCGGAAAGTCCTTTGCCGAAATAATCGTTGGCGTCGCCTTCGAGCTCCAGCGTTACCCCGGGCGGCATGAACGCGCGAAGCTTTGCCCCGCCGAGCCCTGGAAGTGAAAATGAATCGTATCTTCGGGCAAGCCTTGTGGACCGAAACGGCGCGTGACCTCGCTGCCAAGGATCGTCCCGACAACGCGGTTGGTGTTGCGGATATCCAGTTTGGCCTTCACTTTTTCTCTGCGTTCCAGAGCCGGGCGAAGCAAGGTCCAACAGCACTTGGTTATCGAGGGCGTTTTCCAAACCGTGATTCTGCGGAATTTGGCAATAACGTCCGACCTCGGGACCAGCCTTGTGGCTGGTAGAGAATCGCTGAGTAGTCCAGCCCCTTCGCCTTCAAGTGTTCCACGGTGCGTGCGCATCTCGATCCGGTCCGAGCGGCCGACCATTTCGTTGATCGTGCGAAAGCCCAAGCTCAGCCATATGCTCGCGCATTTCCTGCGCGATGAAGCGCATGAAGTTCACCACGTGGGCGGGATCGCCGGCAAATTTTTCGCGCAGCTCAGGGTTTTGCGTAGCCACGCCGACCGGGCAAGTGTCGAGATGACAAACCCGCATCATGATGCAGCCGAGAGTCACCAACGCCGTCGTCGCAAAACCGAATTCTTCCGCGCCGAGCAAGGCTGCAATCACCACATCCCGCCCAGTCTTGAGCTGGCCGTCGGTTTCCACGGCAATTCGGCTGCGCAGATTATTGAGCACGAGCGTCTGATGCGTTTCCGCTAAGCCGAGCTCCCAGGGCAATCCGGCGTGTTTGATGCTTGTTTGCGGGGACGCGCCAGTGCCGCCGTCGTGACCGCTGATCAGCACCACGTCGGCATGGCCTTTGGCGACTCCCGCGGCGATGGTGCCGACACCGATTTCGGAAACCAGCTTGACGCTGATGCGCGCATGGTGATTGGCGTTCTTCAGATCGTGAATCAACTGCGCCAGATCTTCGATAGAATAGATATCGTGGTGCGGCGGTGGCGAGATCAAGCCCACCCCGGGGTGGAATGGCGCACCTTGGCGATCCACGGATAGACTTTTCGTCCGGGAAGCTCGCCGCCCTCCCCGGCTTGGCGCCCTGAGCCATCTTGATCTGCAGTTCCCTTGCTTGCGTCAGATAGTAGCTCGTCACGCCGAAGCGGCCCGATGCCACCTGCTTGATCGCGCTATTCTTCGAATCGCCGTTGGGCTCGATCGTATAGCGCGCCGGATCTTCGCCGCCCTCGCCGGTGTTGCTTTTGCCGCCGATCCGGTTCATCGCGATTGCGAGCGCCTCGTGCGCTTCTTTGCTAATCGAGCCGTACGACATGCGCGCCGGTCTTGAACCGCTTGACGATATCGTCCACCGGCTCTACTTCCTCGATCGGAATCGGCTTCGATTCATACTTCAGATCATCAACCCGCGCATCGTCGCCATGCGCTCGGACTGATCGTCGATCAGCCGGGTGTACTCCTTGAACGTTTTATAGTCATTGTTGCGCGTGGCTTTCTGGAGCAGATGGATTGTTCGAGGATTGAACAGATGCAGCTCGCCGTCTTTGCGATACTGGTACTGACCGTAGACTTCCAAGGTGTGCCCGTTGAGCGGATAGGTCGGAAAAGCGCGCGCATGCTGCTGCTCCGCTTCGCGCGCGATTTCCGCCAAACCGATGCCGCCGATACGCGAAGGCGTCCAGGTAAAATACTTGTCGACCAATTCTTGCCGAGACCGACGGCTTCAAAAATCTGCGCGCCGCAGTAGGACTTGATGGTCGAGATGCCCATCTTGGCCATGACTTTGACCACGCCTTTATAAACCGCCTTGTCATAGCCTTTGACCGCGTCATGGTAGGAGATGCTTCGATAGCAAACCTTCATGGATCATGTCGTTCAAACACTCGTAAACCAGATAGGGATTGATCGCCTGGGCGCCGTACCCAAGCAACAGACAGAAATGATGCACTTCGCGCGGTTCGCCGGATTCGAGAACCAAGCCCACCCGCGTGCGCTTGCCGGTGCGGATCAAGTGATGATGCAATCCGGAGGTTGCGAGCAGCGCCGGAATCGGCGCCATGGTGCGGTCGACCCCTTTGTCGGAAAGAATAAGGATCGTCGTTCCCGCGGCGATCGCCTCGTCGGCCGCTTTGAACAGATTTCCAACGCGCGCTCCAGGCCCGCCTTGCCTTCGCTCGGCTTGAACAAGATCGGCAAAGTCGCCGACTTGATTCCCGGCTGATCGATGCGCCGGAGCTTTTCCATATCCGAATTCTTGAGAATCGGATCCGGCAGCCTCAACTGCCGGCAGCTTTCGGGCTTCGGATCGACGAGATTACCCTCGACTGCCGATGGTCAACGTCGTCGAGGTGATCAACTCCTCGCGGATCGGATCGATCGGCGGATTGGTAACTTGAGCGAACAGTTCCTTGAAATAATTGTAGAGCAACTGCGGCTTGTCGGACAAAACCGCCAGCGGCGTATCCGTGCCCATGGAACCTACCGGCTGGATGCTGTTCTGCGCCATCGGTCCGATGTTGACGCGCAGATCTTCGAAGTTGTAACCGAACGCTTGCAAGATGCTGGAGCGTCGCTGGATGATTCGCCTTAGGCTCCTCTTCCTTGACCTCGGCAAATCGGCAAAGCGGATGACGTTCTCTTCAGCCATTTGCCGTAGGGCTTGGCCGCTGCCATCTCCTGCTTGATTTCTTCGTCGCTGATGATGCGTCCTTCGCTGGTGTCGACGAGAAACATTCTGCCAGGCTGCAGGCGACGCTTTTCCAAGACTCGCTCCGGCGGCACGTCGAGCACACCGACTTCAGACGCCATGATGACGAGATCGTCTTTGGTGACGTAGTAGCGCGACGGCCGCAAGCCGTTGCGGTCGAGCACGGCGCCGACCACGGTGCCGTCGGTAAAGGCGATCGATGCGGGGCCGTCCCATGGCTCCATCAAACTGCTGTGATAATCGTAGAAAGCCCGCTTCTTGTCATCCATGCTCTCATGATTCTCCCACGGCTTCGGGAATCATCATCGTGACCGCATGCGGCAAAGAGCGCCCGCTTAGAGCCAGGAACTCGAGGCAGTTGTCGAACTTGGCCGAGTCGCTGCCGTCTTCCTGAATGATCGGGAAGACTTTTTAGATCATCGCCGAAAAGCTCGGAGGCGACCATGCCCTGGCGGGCGTACATCCAGTTTTCATTGCCGCGCAGCGTGTTGATCTCGCCGTTATGGATCAAATAGCGATACGGATGCGCCCGTCCCCAACTTGGAAACGTGTTGGTGCTGAAACGCGAATGGACGACGGCGATCGCGGTTTCGATCAGAGGATCGGAAAGATCGGGATAAAACGTCGCTAACTGGCGCGGCGTCAGCATGCCTTTGTAGATGAGCGTGCGGCAGGACATGCTCGGAACGTAGAAAAATCCCCGCCAGCGAGACCCGCGTAACGGATCGCATTTTCCGCCCGCCGGCGAATCACGTAGAGTTTGCGCTCGAACGCTAGGTCGTCCGTTCACACCTTCGCCGCGGCCGATAAACACTTGCGCGCACAAAAGGCTCGAACTCCTTGGCCGTGTCGCCGAGGTACATGTTGTCGGTCGACACCTTGCGCCAGCCGAGAAGTTTCTGGCCGGTGTCGGCGATGATTTCTTCGATTTTCTTCGAAGCGCCGGCGCTGATCTCGTTGATCGGGCAAGAAAATCATGCCGACGCCGTATTCACCCGGGTCCGGCAGCTGAAACCCGAGCCCACCGCAGGCATCTTTTAAGAATGCATGGGGGATCTGCAGCAAAATGCCGGCGCCGTCGCCGGTGTTTTCTTCACAGCCGCACGCGCCCCGGTGATCGAGATTCTCCAGCACCGTGAGCGCTTGCTCGACGATCTCGTGGGACTTTTCACCTTTGATATGAACCACGAAGCCGACGCCGCAGGCGTCGTGCTCGAAACGCGGATCGTACAGCCCCTGTTTAGGCGGTAACCCGGAAAGAGTCATAATTGCACCTTAATAATTACTTGCTCCAATATGAACAAATCAAGACTGCGAAAGCGTGATCGCGAGCCGCCTTTTTCATATACCTAACGAGTCCTCTGCCCGCTCGCAACTCTTTCTTTCGTCGTCACTTCTTTCTAGCGTGGGTAACTTCAGCCAATCCGGCATCGATTTCCAAAGCCTGCCCCTCCTTCGTCGTCGACAAAACCACTCGGGTAACGGTTCTCGTCACGCCCTCAACGGAGCGAATCTCGCCCAGGAGTTTCTCCAGTGAGCCGGTATTAGCTGATTTCACTTTGAGCATAAAGCTTTCATCGCCGGTCACGTGATGACACTCTAAAACATCCGGATAGTGCATCATCTGACGCGCGAACTTGTCCATGTCGCGCTGATTGCCGATCGAGACACCGATAAACGCTGTGATGTCCTTGCCGACCTTCTTGCCATCGAGGAGCGCTTGATAGCCCCGAATGACACCGCTCGCCTCTAACTTTTTGACTCGCTCCATGACCGCGGGCGCCGACAGCTCCACCTCGTCGGCGATGTCAGCGAGCCGTCTGCGCCCGTCATTTTGCAGAATAAAAGTATTTTTAAATCTATTGGGTCTAACAAATTAATAAAATTAGGATTTATTGCCGTTTAACTTAATTATCCTATGTCACTGACAATCTCGATTGTCAACAAAAACGGGTGAGAAATTGTATTGTTAATGGTAAAATGGCAGTTGCGAAGAAAAGCGGTAGCGAACGTGGCTGCAGCGATCAATGATGCCGGGAATGGATCGACTTCGTCTGGGGAAACCGGAAGAGAATTGGCTGAAAACGCGGCGGCGGCGCTCGAGCGCGCTCTATTTATCAGTGTTTTGAACAGCGGTCTAAAGGATCATGCGTATGATCTGCGTCGCGCTGCAGGGTGCCTCACATCAACAGAATATCAGGATTGGTTTTGAAATCGGCCGCCAAGGCCTGAGTGATCCAGGGACACTGAATCGCGAGGATTGGATGCAAGGAGCTAAGTTTTTCCAGAATAGCCGCGGCGCGATTGTCGGTCGCGCTCTGCACGGACTGCTTCGCCAAAGCCCAAGCGGCACCGATAACATTGCCCTGCCCGTTCAAGCTGATTCCCAGATTTCGATAGCCGCTTGCGCGCGTCCAATCAATCTCGATCGCTTGACGACAATGCTTTTCACCCTCCTCGAAACGGGAAAGGGCAGTTGAGACAGTAAGCGATATTATTTTGCAGCACATATCTGACCTTGCGTTTTTTTGGCGCCAGTTCCAGCGCTAAGGTGAAATGTTTCAGCGCGTCTTCATGGCGTTGCTCGTCGGTAGCCATCTGCCCAAGAGCCAAATAACAATGCGCTGACTGCTCAATGTCCCGGGCGATTTTGATAAACCCTTCGAGCAGTTCCGTTGCTCGCGTCGATTTTATTGATGCCTCGGTAAAAGCCGACGACAAAAAGCATCCAACGAAAATAGTCTTCCGACGTGGAGCTATTATTCAACCGATCGAGCAGCAGTTTTTCCGTATCGAGAGGTTGTTCCTGTAACGCGAGTGCTGTGGTTTTTTTATCTGTGGGGTTCATATTGGGCAAGCCAATAGAGCAAGCGCAATACCAAGATGAAGTTATCCAAGAAATCCCATAATGGGCAGATAAGTCCACGCCCATTAGGAGCTTCTCAGTCCGCGAATAGTCCATTCCACTTACCAGCCAGACAAAAGAGGCATCAGCGCCCGACCACATTGAGTGATTTCGCCCCAGGCGGCACACAGATCCTCCGTCGTAAGAAAGATTAGGCCGCGCAACGCATGTCAAGAAAAAATTAATTGCGCGAACGCACAGACACCAATGAGCTGAATTCACTCAGCGTCGTGAACTGGTGTGCATTTCGCCGCTTGTTGGCCATGCGCGAACGCACAGACATCAAATGAGCCGAATGACTCAGCGTCCGGCGAGGTGGCGCGCCACAAGATCGCTTCGACCAGGAAAATCCGCGTGCTATTTTAATTCAATTGATCGTGAGGTGAGGATGTCGTTCGGAGACAATCTTAGTAAACACTCAAGCTTCGTGATCGGTCATACAGTCGACGCTTCTATCTGAGTTTGTGATTGACGCCGGTGGATATATTAAATCGAACTGACCTTCACTCTGATCAAGCCGCGCCGATTTCTATCCTGAGATTTTGTGGCTGGAATCACCACCACTTCGGCGGTTCGTACTTCGCGCGCAAAAAGCCATCCCACACGGCGGAAGCGGGCTTTGGCCTGCGATCGCCGGTTTGCATGCCAATGAAGGCCCAGATGCGCGCCAGGTCGGCAAGCGGCGGGCGCAGTTGAGCGACCAGCCGATCCGAGTCCGTGGTCGCGAAGTTGATGACGAATTCGTAATTGTCCCGCGCCGCGGTCTTGAGCAAGAACTCAGCGAACTGCGCCTGGTCCGCTTCGGAACCGTAGAGCATCGTCGCGTACGACTTGATCTCCGACGTTGCGTGAGGTCATGCCGCTCTCGGCCACCGCGATGCCTTTTTGAATCGCTTTGCGAATTCGAGAAAGCTTCGCGGGAATGACGCGCGGCATTTCCGCGCTCATGTGCGGATAAAGGCTCATTGCAAAAAGATCGCTGGAACGCATCATGTCGGCGACTTCCTTCTCTTGATCCGTGCCTTTAGAGTCTCGGGTCAGCCCTTTATAGTGTAAAACCTCGGTCGTAAAAAACCGGCAGCATACGGTGGACTTTTTACTGCCGTGTAGGTGTCGCGCTGCAGTTCCTTCCAACTGCTGCCATTTGGCCTGATTGCGCGACAACAGCATGTTGGACTCGACGCCGATCGCGAGATAATCGGGATGCATGGCATCGACGGCGCGAAGCACGAAGTTAAGGAACGCCTTTTTACGCGCGGACTGTTCAACGGCTCGCTCGTCCATGGCGCGGGTAACGGCTGATTTTCACTCTCACCCCAATAAGGCGCCAGATCGCGCCTATCCTTGTTTAACGGCGAAATCGATAAGAACAATTTTTTTCCCGCCGGCGCCCTGTAGCTCAAATTCTCTTGACGGCTTGGAAAATGGTTTGCCGTCGAGCGCTTCGGGCCAAGGAATCCCGCCGATAAACATGACCGAAACGATATCACCGTGCGCCCCGGCATACTTCGGCAGCGCGAGCGCCGCGCCGTCGTCGGTCAGGTCCGCGGGCCACTCGGTAAATCCCATGTAGAAGGGCCGCGTCGACGGGCCGCGGTACGCCGGCAATGGCGGCGGTGGTGGTTTCGGGGCCGTCGGCACGGGCGTTGGGGCTGGCGTCTGGCGCGAAGAACTCATGAGTCCTTCGCCCGCGCATGCGGCCAAACATGAAGTCATTGCGAAGAAACAACCAGCGGGGAAAACGGTTTGTCATAGGCGCAATTATTAAAGTTTCGCCATCCAGGGTCAAGCAATCGCGCGATTTTTACGCGAGCGCGACACCATGGAGGTCTCCCGCCCGAGAAGGCAGACACAAGGGCCGCCCCTGACCAGGTAATGGTGAATTCAAATTGAACCACCGCCGTTTTTAATCTCCCTTTGACTTGTCGAGAAATTCCTCGGAAAATGGGTGCAATTCTTCGATCTCAGCACGCAGCCAACAGGCCACAAACCAACAGATCGGTTGACGTAAAAATCTTGCAAGTCAATTTTCTGAGAAATCAGCCGTCGATCGCCATCATTCTTGTTTTGAGCTTTTTTTCATTCCCGGCTTGTTCTTCGCGCAGCGGCCCGCCCGACACACGCTACGTGCCGGCGGGTGATCTCCTCGACATCGTCAAGGACTTTCAGCGTTTGGCAAAAAGAAGACACCTACCGTTTTCCCTATTCCCAAGGATGTCACCGGCGTCAATATCATGAAGGCCACTCTGGTTCGGCTGAATGATTACGAACGCAAAAACCCCGGTCAGTTCAGTGATATTGTGCAGTTCAACAAAGCTCTCGCCTTGAACGGCTCCGGGAGTACGACCAGGCAGCAGCGCTTTACCGCAAAGTCGCCGAAACCGACGGCCGCCTCGCTACGGAAGCGGCCAAAAACGCCGAGCTCCTCGATAACTTTTTGCGTATTTTCGACAAAGTCATACCGGCTGACGATCCTTTCAAATACATCGCCGGTCTCGACGAGAAAGTCGCGGCATGGAACCAGCTCATGCAAAAATATCAAGGCACGCAATACGCGTTTCTGGCCCGAGTCGAAGAGGAGCGCGTTGACCGCGCCAAGGTCGCCTTTGTCGAAGCCAACCGCCATCGTCTCAAGGAAGGCAATCAGTTGACAATTGTCGGCTACAGCCAACTGGTCACGAAACACCAACAAAGCAAAAATATCTATCGATTTCTGCTCGATTTCGGCGATTTCTACATGGTCCTTGCAAATGACTATGCATCCCAGTACGATCCCGAGGGATTAGTCTTTGACATCAAGGTGTTAGATCAATTCGTGAAGTCGGCCCTCAAGCTCTATACCGAAGTGGGGCAAGTCGACGGCATCGTAGAAAAATCGAAGCCCAGGGTAAAATCGAAGCGACGCGCGGTTTTCTGAAAAAATGACCAGGCTCAATCGATGAAGTTCACACAGTTCTTAATTTTGAGCGCGGTTGCCTGCCTCACTTCCATAGCGGTATTGCTTGGTGTGCCTCAGGCCCAAGAAAAATCTCTGCCGCCTCGACAAAATCCCTCAATCCTCTTCCCTGATTATAGCCCTTTCGAACAGGGCGCCGGCGAGACGCCGAAATATTTTCCCTGACGAGATTGACAAACGGTCCCGCGAGTTGCTCATCGACGCCTTGATCAACCGTGAAGACGCGTTGTCCGAACATTTGCACAATTCTTCCAGTCTGAAGACGCGCGCTTACAGAAAGAGCGCGGCACCTGACCGGCTTGACGGCGCAGGCGCAAGATCTCGTCAACAACACGATCCGAGACCGCGAGAAATATATGGCGGCACAGAAAGAAGCGCTCAAGCGCGCCGCGTCGCCGGAACGAAAAATATCTCGAGGCGGTCATCAACAACGACGACTTCAATCAGTCGGACGCGCTGATGCGCCAGAGCTCGACCAACTTTTGGGGCGGCATGGCGAATCGCCTGCTCGGGTCGGTGGATTTGGTCGGCGTCGCTTCGGGAAATTATGTCGGCGCCGTCGCTGAAACTACGATCAGCCAAGTCTACGCGCTCATGGACAGAGACATGGCTGTCGAAGAACGGCGGGCGCTGGCGCGGGATCTCGATCATCTCAAGCGTTTCCCGGACGATCCGCGCAATGCCGCCATCAGAAAGCAAGTAGCATCACTAGACAAGAAAAAAGAATGCCTTGACGCGCAAGCAGATCGACAAAGCCAAGAGAAGCATTCGCCAAGAATGATTTTGAAAGAGCTGCGTTTCACCTCGATATGGTCGCGTTTATCGACCCTCAGTGTCGCGGACGCCGATGAGTTGCGCCAGCAAGTCGTGAAATCCTTGGGCGAACTCGACAAAAGCGCGCAACAACAGTCTGCTCCGCGCGTGCCGAGACACCGGCGAGCGACGAACAGCGAACCGGATGTCCAACGACTGCTCGAAGTCTTGACCCTGCGCGACAGCAATCAGATCCAACGGGTCGCCATCGACACCGAGAAAATATCTCGGCAAACCGTTGGCCGACGCCGCCCGAGATTCCGAAGCGGTCGCCCTGGAGATGAAGGGATGGCGCGAAGCCGCAAAAAAGCCGTTGAACAAATGGCCAAGTCCTCGGCGAATCCTGAAGTGAAGGAACGGGCCGCGACCCTGCTCCAAAGCCCGCACTACAATCTCCTACCTTTTCAAGATGCGCGGACTGATAGACAGTTGCAGTCGGCCAAGTATGTTCTTCTCGGTGAAGACTTTTTGCGAAAGAACTTACCGTTTGCCGCTGGAGCGATGACGGCGGCAGGTCCGGCGGCGGCGATGAGTCTAGGCATGGTGAATGCTCTGATGGTGACCAACAACTTCTACCAGGTCATGACTAAGAATCCGGTATCAGCGCAGCCGGTCATCGACGCCGGCGTCGCTTACGCGCGCAATCACCCGAACTCGGAAAACGCCTCCGAGGTGTATAGAGTCCTGGCCGACGCCTACGAAGAACGCGGCATGCTGGACCAAGCGATCAGCTACCACGAACTGGCCGGATCGCCGAAACAGAAAATCGAAGAGCTGAAGGACAAATCCGCCAAGACGCTGCTCAACGCCGCGACTAAAGCGCCAATCGCGGCACGCGCGAATACTATCTGACCAGCGTGATCGACCAGCACCCGGATACGCCCGCGGCCGCCGATGCAAACCAAGCGGCTCGCCGACATGGCCAGGACGAAAACCAGGGCCTGGCGCATGAGCAAGCAGTTCTTGATGGAAAACCCCGGAGCTTTTCGACCCCGCGGATTAGGACTTAAAGCTTCCCTGTTCGACGGCAATCCCGCCAATATGGAAATCGCCGAGCGCGGCGTGAATCTGCTTAACGACAACGAGATTCCGGTTCACTATCAGACTCCGTGGGGCCCGCGCAGTCAAAGCTATTCGCTCACGAAATCTTTGAACGATCGCTTTTTCGTGACACTGCGCGAAAAGAATTTGCAGGTTGCACTTTCCGACGTCAACCAACGTGCCAAGGACAGCGTCGGCGGCATTAAGAATCTTCCGTCGGCCATCGTTAAGGCGGAACGGGAACAGCGCGCTGGTCAATCGGAAAGCCGCGAAGATACCACGTTCACGTTGGTCCGCGAGGTTGGCGGAACCGGCGGCGATTATCAGAAAGTTCTGGATTCGCAACTGCTGACCGACAACGAGCGCGACCCGGGAAGCAAATATAAATTACCGCCGGTTCAGGGCTCGATCTCGGCGAGGTCGCTTCAGCATGACGGGCGCTCTGCCGACCGGACTAGGGGCAGCCAGCTCGCGATCGGCGGCGACAACCGCAGCCCATTCGCCGGCGTCCAACTGCCTATCCCATTGCTCGAGGGCTTCATTCCCGTCGATTTTATGATCCAAGGTCGTCCCGGCGGTGTCTCGCTTTTTCCGGAGAATCCGCACTGGCGCGGACACCGGCAGCGATCCAGAGCTCTACCGTTAACTTCAAGGGAATCGCGCTTTGTTCAGGAAAGAAATCGTACGCGGCTGCGTTTCCATAGTCGCGGGCCTGGTGATCTGGGAAATTTTGACGCGCCTGCCGTTGGAAAACGAACTTTTAATTCCGCCGCCCAGCAGCGTGCTGGTCTCATTTTGGCAGTTGCTCATCTCCGGCAAGCTCAATAAACATTTCGTCGCGACTCTGACCGAATTTTTCTATGGCTTTACCGACGGCGTGTATCGTCGGCATCGCCATCGGTTACTTCATGGGCATGCACAGGTGGTTTGACGAGGTGATGGACCCATGGATCGCCACGCTTTATTCGATCCCGATCATCACGGTCGTGCCGCTGATCATTATTTGGTTCGGCATCGGCATGATCTCCGAAAGTGATCGTCGTCTTCAAAATCACCGCTGGTGGCGATCATTTTGAATACCGCCGCCGGGATCAAGAACTTGACCCGGTTGGCTGGAGTTTCGCCAGATCGCTGCGCTTGAGCCGTTGGGAAACAACTTATAAGATCCGCTTTCCTGGCGCCCTGCCCTACATCATCACCGGCATGCGCCTGGGCGTCGGCCGGGCCTTGCTCGGCGTCGTGGTGGCAGAGCTGATGGCCGCCAACGCCGGCCTCGGCTATTTGCCGCGCGACTCCTCGGAGACCTGGGATAGCCCGGAAGCTGTTTGTCACCGTCATCCTGCTCGCGACGATCGGACTGGTGAGTTTCAATCTGATCAAGCGCCTCGAACAGAAATGGCGCCCTGGCGCCAAAGCGCCGAGTGGACGGCGGAATAACGGCGCGAATTCGAAAATCATGAACGAACGAACCGGCATGCCCCGACCGGCCTCCTCAAGATCGCCTCCGTTGCCGCCGGGCTTTTGCTCTGGCATGTGCTGGCGGTCTACGTGATCAACGATACAACCTCGTTAGTTTCGCCGATGGTGGTAGTGCGCACGGCCTACGATATGCTGTTCGTCACCGGCGAGCTTTATCCGCACCTGTTCGCCAGCTCGTGGATCTCTTTTTTACGGCTTCATTCTGGCGATCGTCGCCGGCGTTCCGCTTGGGCTTCGTGATGGCGCTCAGCCCTGTGGTACGCGACTACGTCAATCCCTGGATGGCCACACTTTACACCACGCCCCGTATCGCCTTCGCTCCTGTGCTCCTGCTTTGGTTCGGTATCGGCGGCGGCTCGAAAATCGCGATCGTTTTTGGGCTGTGTGTTTCCGATCCTGATCAATTCCTACTACGGCATGCGCGTGGTCAATCGAGAATACGTCGAGCTTGCCCGTTCTTTTCGTCTCCGTCCGCTGGGCGCTGTTCGTCAAAATTTTATTGCCTGCTTCCATACCGTTTATCCTCGCTGGGCATTCGGCTCGCGATCGGCGCGCGGTCTCGACCGGCGTCGCCATCGCCGAATGGTTCGGCGCCACCGAGGGCCTCGGGCTACCTGGTTTTCTTCGCCGGCCAGACCCTCAATGTGCCGACCCTTTTCGTCGGTGTGGCGGCTGTTCGCCCTGCTCGGGAATTCAGGTTTCGAGCTGGTCCGACGATTTGAAAACTACGTCACGCCCTGGAAGAAGCAGGCGCAGGGGGTTGAGGGATGGCCGGGCCGGTCTTGGAGCTGAGAAGCCTGCACAAGGAAATCCCGCGCAAGGACCGCGAGCCTTTCAAAATTTTTCAAGATATCAATATTTCCCTCGCGCGACGGCGAGTTCGTCAGCATCGTCGGGCCCAGCGGCTGTGGCAAAACCACCATGCTGCGCGTCATCAACGGCCTGATGACGCGAACCAGCGGCGATATCTTTATCGACGGCAAAGCCGCCGAGGAACTGACCACGAGCTGGTTATGGGTTTCGTCTTTCAAGGCGCATCGCTCTTGCCCTGGCGCACGAGTCTCAAAACGTCTTGGCTGGGTCTGAAGGCCGCGGTCAGCAATACGAAAGAAGCCGGCCGAGATCGCGCCGCAAGTATTTAGATCTCGTCGGCGCTGAGCGGTTTTGAGAATCACTATCCGCACGAGCTTTCCGGCGGTATGCAACAACGGGTCAATCTCGCGCGCGCCCTAGCGGTCAACCCGCGCATCCTGCTGATGGACGAGCCTTCGCCGCCCTCGACGCGTCAGACGCGCAACTTCATGCAGCTCGAGCTGTCTGCGCATCTGGCGAGAAACGAGAAGACCGTCATCTTCGTCACCCACATGATTGCCGAAGCGATGCTGCTGTCGGACCGCGTGATCGTGTTCAGCCATCGCCCCGGCACCATTCGATCCGAATACGCCGTGCCCCTCGAGCGGCCAAGGAGCATGGAGATGCGCTCCGATCCGCGTTTCTTGAGCTAGAAAACATCGAGTGTGGAAGCAGATCGAGAGAGGAAGTCAATGCGTCGGGTGGCTTCAGCCAGATGTAGCTCAGTCAAGAGAAAGGTTGTTGCCATGAATCGGTTCAAACAAAGCTTTGTCACGCTGGTCGGTGTGCCGATCGCCGCATTATGTTTTTCAGGGCCGGATTGGCAGCGGACGCGGGCATGGTAAAGATGCGCTTTACCCAAGCGGCAATACGTCGTCGAGCTGGCCACTTTACGTCGCCGAACAAAAAAATGTTCGAAAAAAACGGCCTTCAGGTCGAAGTCATCATCATCCGCGGCGCCACCAACGTGGTGCGCGCGGTCCTCAGCGAGACCAGTTCCCATCGGCCGCATCAATCCGGATTATGTGATCGGCGCGAGCGAAAAAGGCGCCAAAAGTAAAGATCGTCGCCGCCAATATGGAAAAATCCCTTACGACATCTACGCGCGCGCGGAAATCAAAAGCGGCGCCGAGCTGAAAGGCAAGACGCTCGGCGTGAGCACCTTGACCGGCGGCACGACTTTGATGGTCCACGGAGGTTTTGGAAAAAGCCTACAAGCTCAAAGATAGCGACTACAAACTTTTGGTCGTCGGCACTTCGCCGGAGCGTGTATGCGCGCGCTCAAGGGCGGCTCGGTGCAAGCCTCTTCATGGGTCCGCCATTCAGCTTCCGGGCGGGCAGAGAAGGCTTCCGCAAGCTCGCCAACTTCCATGAATACCTCGGGCCGATTTTGTTCACCGCCGACTTCGCTCACATGAATTATCTGCAAATCGAATCGCGCCGAAGTCGTGCGCTATCTGAAATCGATGATCGAAGCGACGCGCTGGCTCTATGAGCCCGAGAACAAAGAGGAAGCCTGGCCGATTCACATGAGGGCGTTAAAAGCGAGTCGCGAAAGCGCCGAGGAGGATTATAAATATCTCGTGCAGGACTTTCAGCCTTTTCCGCGAGACGGAGCTTGGTCAGTAAAGCTTCTTTCGACAAGACCATGGAGCTAAGAGCCAAGGAAGGAACTTACCAAGGGCAAAAAATCCCGCCGTCGAGCGACTCTATCGTCGACAACTCGTACATCGAAGAAGCGCTGAAGCAGCTGGAAAATAATTCGGGGCAGTCAATAAATTAACTGAGAGGTTTTACGCATGAAATCCGTTCTTCGCATCCTGGTGGTATTAACCGTCATTACAAGTGTCGAGTGCCAGCTCAAGCCGGACGCCCAGGCATTGAAGAAAATACGCATCGGCTATCCGTCCCTGAGCTTTCGTCAGTCCAACGTCTGGGTCGCGAGAGAAATGGGACTGTTCAACAAATATGGCCTCGAAGTGGAGCCGATTTTTCTGCGCGGCGGCCAAATGGCCACCCAGGCGTTGGTCGCCGGCGATCCGCCGATCGTCAACATCGGCACCGTAGTGCAAGGCCAGTCTACAGGGCTACAACCTGGTTCTGGTCGCCGCCGTAGAAACGAAGTACGATCAGATTGTTTTCGCCCGCAAAGGCATCAACAAGCTCGAAGACCTCAAGGGCAAGAAGTTCGGCATCAGCGGTTATCGGCTCGGCGACTCATAACGCTGCCAATATCCTGTTCCAGCACCTCAACATGGAGGTCAACAAGGACGTCGCCCTGGTTCCCGCCGGGCCGGACGCGGAGCGGCTTGGGGCGATGATGGCAGGCAGGATCGATGCGACGTTCTTTCACCTCTTCCAGCCGGCCGCGCCGGCGCGCAAGCAGGGCTTCGCGGAGCTGTTCTCGCGTTGCGGATTTGGGAGTCGAAGTGCAAGGCAATGGATTTGCCACGTCGCGCGCTTACATCGCCAGCAACCGTGACACCGTGAAGAACGCGCTCAAAGGTTTCGTCGAAGCGATTTATTACGTTTACGCCAACAAGAAAGAAGCGCAGAAGGTCTTCGCCAAATACATGCGCACCAACGATCAAGAGATGCTCGAAGATTCTTACAACGGCTACATCCAAGTGGATTCTCAAGAACCCTATCCGACGCTCAAGGGCATTCAGTATATGTTGGATTTGGTTGCGCCGCAGTTGCCGCAAGCGAAAAACGCCAAGCCGGAGCAGTTCGTCGATCTGAGTTTTCTTGCAAGAATTGCGAAAAGAAGGCTTCTTCAACGAGATGGCCAAGCGATATCCGACGAAGTAGGAGAAGCAGGAGTAATGGAGTGCTGGAGTAATGGGTATCTGCAAGCCGTCAACACTCCATCGCTCAACACCCCAATCCTCTAGCAGACAATCGCATGAAACGAGTATCCGTCTTATTCGTCCTATCCAGTCCTATTCCACCTTGGTCGCGCGCCCACGACTCACGCCCAGACGCTCAAGAGGATCAAGATCGGTTACCCGTCGCTCAGCTTTCGGCAAAGCAATGTTTGGGTCGCCAAGGAGATGGGGCTTTTCAACAAGTACGGGTTGGAAGTCGAGCCGATCCTCTTTTCGCGGCGGACAGGTTGCGACGCAGGCGCTGGTGAGCGGCGATCCGCCGATCGTCAATATCGGCACCGTGGTTCAGGCGACGATCCAGGGGCACAACGTCGTGCTCGTCGCCGCGGTGGAGACCAAATATGATCTGATCATCTTCACCCGCAGCGGCATCACCCAAATGGAGCAACTACGCGGCAAGCGCCTGGGCATCACCGGTTTCAACTCCGCGACGCACTACGCGTCGATCATCCTCGCACAGGCATTTGAACGCCGACTTGAAAGAGTTCACGCTGATTCCCGCCGGCCTCGACACCGAGCGCATCGCCGCCGTGAATTCCGGCGTGCTCGACGCACACCTACGTCGCCACTCCGGCGGCGCCGCTGGCGCGCAAAGCCGGCTTGACAGGAGCTGGTGCAGATCGGCGATCTCGGCGTCGAAGTGCAGGGCAACGGCTTTGCCACGTCGCGTGCTTACATCGCTAGCAACCGCGATACGGTAAAGTCCGCGCTCAAGGGTTTCGTTGAAGCGATCTATTTTATCTACGCCGAATAAAAAGACGCTCAGCGCGTCTTCTCTAAATATATGCGGTCGAATGACCCGGCGGTGCTCGAGGATTCTTATAACGGCTAGCATTAAATCGATTCCAAAAAGCCCTATCCGACTTTGAAAGGAATCCAGTTCATGCTCGACGTGCTGACGCCGACCTTGCCGCAGGCCAAGAATTTCAAGCCCGAACAGTTCGTCGACTTGAGTTTTTGCAGGAACTTGAAAAAGAAGGTTTCTTCAACGAGATGGCGAAACGGTATCCGGTCAAATAAACCGCGTTGGAGTGGTGGAGTAAGTGGAGTATTGGAGTAATGGGTCGGGAACCCGACGCTCCATCATTCCACTACTCCATTACTCCAATCTGACATCAACCCACAGGAGGCAACCATGGCACGTAAAACTATTCAACCGAAAACCTTGAATGATCCGCGGCCGCGCTACAGCCAAGGCATTCTCAATCAGGGCGGCAAGCTGCTTTTCATCGCCGGGCAAACCGCTTCGGATAAAGACGGCAACGTCGTCGGCAAGGACGATATCAAGGCGCAAACCGAACAGGTCTTTGCCAACCTCAAAGCGGTTCTCAAAGCGGCCGGCGGCACGATCGATGATCTGGTGATGACGACGACGTACATCGTCGACAGAAAATATCGCGAAGGTTACAACGAAGTGCGCCGACGGCCTGTACAAAAAGGATCCGGCGACGAGCACCCTCGTGATCGTCACCGGCCTCAGCTCATCCCGATTATCTGATCGAGATCGCCGGCATCGCGGTCATTAAATGAAAGTTACTGTTCTCGACGATTATCAGCGCGCCTTCGAAGCAACCGCTGCGATCAAGCGATTGCGCCGAGATGCCGAAGTGCAAATTTTCACCGAGAGGCTTGCCATCCGGATGCGGCGGTAGCCGAGGCGCTGCGCGGCTCGCTGGCGATCATCCCGATCCGTGAGCGCACCAAATTCACCGCGGCTCTGCTGCGAGCCCTGCCTGACCTCGAATATATTTCGCAAACGGGCAACCACGTCTATCACGTCGATATGGACGCGGCGACGCGCCAAGGCATCGTCGTCAGTCTGGCGCCGGGCGGCAACAGCACGACGGAACTAGCCTTCGGTTTGATGCTCGCCGTCATGCGGCGCATTCCTCAGAGCGACCGCGCCATGCGCCGCGGCGAGTGGCCGCTCGTGCTCGGCTACGTGCTCAAAGGCAAGACCCTGGGAATTCTAGGCTTAGGAAAAATCGGCACCGAAGTCGCTGCCATCGGCCGCGCCTTCGGCATGAAGCGTCATTGCCTGGGGTCCGACGCTGACCACCGAGCGGGCGGCCAAATCCGATGCGACCTTCATGCCTCTGGATGACGTGCTCAAAAGCGCGGATGTCGTCTCGGTGCATCTCAAGCTCTCGGAGGAAAGCAAAAATCTCTTGAACGAAGCGCGCCTGCGCCTGATGAAGAAATCCGCCTACCTGATCAACACGGCGCGCGGCGCCATCGTCGATGAGTTGGCGCTGGTGAAAATTTTAAAGGGAAAACGCGATCGCCGGCGCCGCTCTGGATGTTTTCGTCGAAGAACCGCTGGCGAAAAATCACCCGCTGCTAGAGTTGGAAAATGTGGTGCTCACGCCGCACCTGGGTTGGCCGACCGATTCCGGTTTCGAAGGCTTTGCCGAGAACGCGGTGACCAACATTCTCGATTACATGCCAACGGCAAACTGACCCGCGCGCTCAATCCCGAAGCGCTCAACTTCCGCCGCAAGGTAAAGTGAGCGGCATCTCAATCTCCATCACGCCAATTTCAAACGAATCCGCCGGCGTGAAGCTTGGCTCGATGAAAGACATAGTTGTCCTGGTCGATGAATTCCAGCAGCGCGTTATGCGGATCCGTTTTGGGATCGACGGTGATTTTGCGAAGTTGAAGTTTTCCGCCAAAAATATTCGAAACGCCCCGCGGTGCCGTTGGTGATCGGTTGAGCGGCGCCGCCAGAGGCCCCGCCGTGATATCTTTGAGCCCGCCGCTCTTGGGAATTCTCGTGATCGCCGCGTAGTGCATGTCGCCGCTTAGAAAATACACGCCGCTGATTCTTTTCTCGTTGATGTAGTGCAAAAGTTCCGCTCGCTCCCTCGGGTAACCATCCCATCGGTCACTTCCACCGCCTGCCATGGGCACGCTGGTCGCGATAAATTTGAAAGTTGCCGACGAGCGCGCGAGTCCGTCAAAGAGCCATTGCTTTTGCTTCTCGCCGAGCATCGTGCGTTTTTTCAGGTCGCGGTACTGGCGTGCGTCGAGAATGAAAAGCTCCACCGCTCGCCCCCATCGAAGAGAGCGATAAATTCGCTGCGGCTCGCTCGCAGGACAACGGACCGGCCAATAGTCAAAAAGCCTGGCGCCCGATCGGCGCCAGCGGATTGCTCGGCAAATAGTCGTCCGCCACTTCGTGGTCGTCCCAAACGACGTAAAGACTGGTTTCGCGAAAACAAGCCGCGCTCCAGGCATCGTCGCGGTTAACCCGGTATTTCGCCCAAAATTCGTTCAATGTGTGCGCGGTACCGTTGCGATCGGCGTAAATTGTGTCGCCCAAATGCATGAAGAAATCCGGTCGTTGCGCGCGCACGGCGTTCATGACCGTAAACGGCTTGTAGCTTTCCCGGGTGTCGGCGCTGAAGCAAAAAGTCACTTTGCGTCGTCATCCGCGCGCGGCGCGGTGACAAAGCTTCCAATGGTTCCGGGCATTCGGCGAGCAACCTCGGCTCGGTAATAATAACGCGTCCCCGGCTGCAATTGATCAAGCGAGATCTTCGCCGTGTGATCCGACTCGCTATCGACGGTCACGACGTTCGCTGAAGAATATTCGGTGAGGCTTGGCTGCGTCCCGTACTGGAGCGCCACTCGACTGCCTGGTTCGGCACGAAGCCAAACCAAAGCGCTCGTTATCGGTCACATCCCGGCCACGGGACAGAACGATAGTCCGGTGCTCAGATCCGTGGAAGTAAGACCGGGCGCGCAGCCGGAGGGCTGCCAAAGCGACGGCGCGACCAGACCGGCTCCGGCAGCGACGCGCAAAAACTCTCTTCGATTCATATCGAATTGGACTTTAGACCTGAAGTTTGTCCCCAAACCAACTCGCAGAGCCAACCGGCGAGAAGCGGGAAGAGAAAACTCACGGCGAATCGGATTGCGACCACCTTAGCACCCAGAAATGGAATTTCCCACATTATAATCCGCTGCAAGCCAAAGAGCGACCACGCCGTCAAGTAAGCAACCAGCGGCCCGATTCCCACGCCCATTTTATAAAACGTCGCGATCACCGGGAAATGGGTCATCGGGCCGCCGGGCGTAACGCCGCCCAAAGTCATACCGATTAAAATGCCTTTGAATCCCGTGCCATGCCCCATCCACCGGACAATCACTTCTTGGGGCACGATCGCCTGCGACCAGTCCTGCCAGCAGAAACGCGGCGATCATCCGTGGAGTGATTTCGAGAATCAACGATCCCGTCGCATTGAGTCCCTTTCCGGCAGCCTCCGGTGATTTGACATACACGACGGCGAGCGTGATCAGCGCCGCCATCATCATGACGACTGATCGACGTGTCCATAGATCTCCTGAATACGATCGAAAATAGCTTTGGCGGCGGCATCGGAAATTGCGTAAGGACGTAGCTTCTGACTGTAAAGAGTGACCGTCGACTTTGCAAGTTTACGGCGATGAGAGTTAGCGGATAAAACCCAGCAGCGGCCTACGGCTTGATGATCAGCGAGGATTGTTCTTCTTCCCGCTTTGCCTTTTCCTGCGACATGAAGAAAGCAAAACTCTTTTTGCACGAGGCCGGTGAGAAAGGATATGTCAGAGCAGCCCGGATCAGCTTCGCCGACCTGCAAAGCCACGGCAAGAGCGAGTTTCGCCGCATCGGCTCGGTTGGTCTCTAAGAAATACAGCGCCATATCTTCCATGCGCCGTTTGAACGACCTGGCCGTTTCGCCGGAGCAAAGCGTCTTCACGGCTTCGCGCACGATGGCGTTGAAGCGCTCTTCCTTTTGGAGCGGGTTCAACACCAAGCGGCTGGTCTGGAGCCTCTTCAAGTTGTGGCAGAATCGCCTGCAGCCAATCGTCCGTCAAAATCCAGTAGCGCAGCTCCGGCTCGTCCAAAAGCCGCCGCGATAGCTCGCGCCAGGCGCCTTCCCGCGCCTGGTCGACGTCCAATCGTCCGGTAAGTGGATGGAGCTTGTTCACTTAGGTTTACCCGTTGCGATGATCGAGCGAACCTCGTGAAAATTTTCCAAGCCGCTTTGGCCCGCGCGCCTTGGCACGCTCATAGCCCTCGTAGACTATTTGGTCGGCGAATTCCAGTGGGATCGAGATCATGCTGATGCCGTGTTGTTGCTTGATCTCGTCGGCCATCTTGCGCAGTTCTTTGCGCCGCACTACATCCCGCCGAAGCGGAGCAGTCCTTCACGGTCGTGCAGCATCAGCTTGGATGACTTGCAAGCCGTGGTTCGGTTGCGGCTCGGTGATCAGATCAGCCGTCCGCCACCACCGTCGACCGCGGACATAGAGCGCTTCCATCGGAGACCCGTTCGAAAATCGCCGCTGGTTTACGTATCCGCCGCTTTTTCTTGCGGCGCAACCAAGCCCTTCTGCGCTAACTTGAACCGGGATCGTTTGATCTCCTTCTTGAGATCCTTGTCGGTGGTTTGCCGATCGATCTCGCCGAGCGCTTCGACCGCCGCCGGATCAAAGAATTTTGCCGAGGAGAAAATCACAGCCAGATCGGTTTCGCGGCCTTTTCCCAAGTTGTGTTTTCAGCGGCGGCACGAGGGCCGGCGCCGGCGCGTCGACGGCTACACCAAATTCCGCAGCGCCGCAAGCCCGACTTTGATCTCGTCTTCGTGCGATTTGTTCTTGGCCAAGTCTGGTGGCCCTTCGTCCGCGCAAGGGCGTCAGCATGCTTCGCCCTTACTTTACAGCTCGACAGATCCGTGATTTTTCCCTGCCGACCGGCATGCGCGAAGTTCGGCCATTCTTCGACTTGCGCGTCGCGATAGTTGTCGCGATACCATTTGGCAATTTCTCCCGCGGGCGCAGAACCAGACTCTTGCCGTGGCTTTTCGCGTAGCGGATAAATTCCCGCAGCAACAGCGCGCGAAACGGTCGGCCGCCGACGAACGGATGATTGCCCCACATCATAAACTTAGGATCCGGTTGCGCCCTCTTCGTACAGACAATCGAAGCAGTCTTTCCACATCTGCAACAAATCACGCGGCGTTCTGCCGGCGCGCTGATAACTCGAGTAATCGTTCAGATCCTGAAAATAGGACAGCACCGTCAATTCCTGTTTCTTGATCTTGAGCGTGTAGGGCGTTTCCTGGTGCTGCGGGTCCATCCAGTAAGTGTAGCCCAGCTCCAAGATCACTTCCGGCGTCGACGCGCTCGGCGCCACGCCCGTGGAAAGATATCCGACCGGCGCTTTGCCAACGACTTTTTCGACCGCGTCGACGGTTTTCTGCAGATCTCGTTTCTCCTGTGTCGCGCTTTTTCATGTAGCTGTAATCGTGGATCCAGGTTTCCGTGCCGATCTCATGGCCACTGCTCGGCGATTTCTTGGAAAATCTCGGATAGTTTTGCACTGTGATGCCGGTGGGGAAAAAGCTCGTTTGGATTTTCTCCGTCTCGAATACTTCGAGGCATCCGGTAAATACCGACACGCTCGCCAAACTCGCGGTCGGTGATGATCGCCAGGTTTCTTTCGTGTCGGCGTTTCGCGGGAAAGCTGCGCCGATTTTCCTGCTGCAATGTGTTTGGTCCGCCGAGGTCTTCCGGCCAGGTCTCAGAAGGCGACGCAAGGGCGTGATCGCGATGCGCGCGCCGTCGGGCCATTTGGATCGGTTTCCGTTTCGGTTCTAACCTTCATGTTGCCTCCTCGCACAGTTGAAATTTTGCTACTTCATGCCACAGTTCTGCTGGTCTTTCCAACTGTGCGCGTAAATGCTTCACAGCGATGTTTTATGCTTTAAGTGTTAACGGACTGCTAATTCAGTGATTTTCGAGGAGCGGCAAGAGTGAAACTAAGCGCACGCCGGCCTTGACTTGCGATGGGATGCCAGTTAATTGAAATGATTGATTCTTAATCAGGAGGAACGATCATGGCAGACGGAAGAAATGATCGAATGTCGCGTCGATAACGGCATCGCGGTGCTGGAAATCAATCGGCCGCCGGTAAATAGTTACACGACCGAGTTATTGAAGGAATTGGATGCGGCGATTTTGGACGCTCGCTTTGACGATAACGTGCACGCGATCGTCATTACGGGCAAGGTAGAAAAGTTTTTCCGCCGGCGCCGACATCAACATGCTCGTCGAAGCAGTCGCTCGGCTTCAAGAATAATCTTCGCGCTGCACGGCCACGAAGTCCTCATGCGACTGGAAAACACGCCGAAGATCGTCATCGCCGCGATCAACGGCCACGCCGTCGGCGGCGGTCTTGAGATCGCCATGGCCTGCGATATCCGCATCGCCAAAAAGAAGGCGGCAGAGGTCGGGCTCGCCGAGATCAATCTCGGCGTCATGCCGGGTATGGGCGGCACTGCAGCGCTTGCCGCGCCTGGTCGGCAAAGCCCGCGCCTGGAGCTCTGCGCCACCGGCAAAACGATCGCGTTTGAAGAAGCGCCTCGAAATAGGTTTGGTTCATTACATTTACGAAAAGGAAAACTTCATGCAAGAAGTAATGGACTACGCGCGCCAGTTTACTGTGCCGAACAAGAGCAGCCTCGCCGTCGGCAAAGTCAAAGCGCGCCATCACAACCGGCCTCGAACTGTCATTACCGGACGGATTAGCCTTCGAACGGGAGCTTGCTCGCTCAGACATTCGCCAGCGAAGACGGTCAGGAAGGCGTTAAAGCCTATCTCGAAAAACGCACCGCTCAATTCAAGGGAAAGTAATCGTTCCCTTTCCCACTTCAGCGTTCCGATCCCAGTTTACGATTGGAACGGCTTGAACGATTTGAACGTTTGGAACTTTTTAATTCAATGGAGGTTATCCAATGGCTAAGATGTTTATCGGCGGCGAGTCCGTCGATTCGGTAACCAAGAACACGACCGAAGTGCGCAATCCTGCCACGGGCGCGACCGTCGACACCGTGCCGCAGGGCAATGACAAGGACGTGCAGCAGGCGATTCAGGCCGCCGAAGAAGCTTTCAAAGTTTGGTCCGACGTCTCGCCTGAAGATCGCGGCAATGCGCTGATGAACGCCGGCGAATTGATCAAGAAAACGCCGGCTGAGATCTCCCAGCTCTTAACGCAAGAGCAAGGCAAGACGCTCTTCGAAGCCGGCTTGGAGATTCATCATCTGGTGCACGGTTTGGAATTCTACGCGGGCCTTGCATCTAAAGTGCGCGGCTCTCACGTGCCGCTGCCGCAGAAAGGCGCCTACGGCATGGTCGTGCGCCAACCGATCGGTGTTGTGCGGCGGCATCGTGCCGTGGAACTTTCCGTTAACGTTGATGGGCACCAAGCTCGGTCCCAGCACTCGCCGCCGGCAACACGATCATCGTTAAGCCGGCGAGCACGACGCCGCTGGCAACAATCAAAGTTATCGAGCTGATCGCGCAGGCGACCTTCGGCGAAGGCAAAGCGCAGAAGCCTTTGCCGAAAGGCACGGTCAATATCGTCACCGGGCCCGGCGGCAGCGTCGGCGAAGAACTGCTTGCGTAACCCGCGCATCCGCCGCATCGCTTTCACCGGCTCGACGCCGGTGGGTCGCCACGTCATGGAAGTGGCCGGCCGCGAGATCAAGCGCGTCACTTTGGAATTGGGCGGCAGCGATCCGATGATCGTGATGGAAGATGCCAACCTCGATCTCGCCGTGAAGATGGCCGACGTCGGCCGCTATTTTAATTGCGGCCAGATGTGCTTGGGCGTGAAGCGTTTATTCTTGCAGGAATCGATTGCGGACAACTTCGTCGGCGGCTTGGTGGAAATTCTCAAGAAGAAAACGGTCGGCAACGGCATGAGCAAAGAAACTCGCATGGGTCCGATCCACATCGGCTCCCAGCGCCAGGAAGTCGAAGAGCAAGTCGAAGACGCCAAAGCGCGCGGCGCCAAGTTGCTCTTCGGCGGCGAGCGGCCCAAGGGCGGCGACTTCGACAAAGGTTTCTTCTATCTGCCGACGCTGATGACGAACGTGCCCGACGACGCGCGCATGACCAAGGAAGAAGTCTTCGGTCCCGCGCTGCCGGTCTACACTTTCAAGACGCTGGACGAAGCGCTGGAGAAAGCCAACTCATCGGAATTCGGCCTCGGCTCGTCGATCTGGACGCGCAATTTGTTGCACGCCAACAAAGCGATCGACAAGCTCCAAGCCGGCAACGTGTGGGTCAACTCGCTTCATTACGGCTACGATGAGTTGCCCTTCGGCGGCGTCAAGTCGAGCGGCGTCGGCCGCGAGCACGGCCCCGAAGCTCTGGATTATTATCTCGAGCCCAAGGGCGTGGTCGTCGTCAACGTCTGAGAACCCATTCCATGCTGACAACTGGCGCCACGATTTCAACTACTTTGTGGTTATCTCGATATCTTAACGGGAGGACGACCATGTTTGCACAAATGCGCCACTATGGCGATCGTGACCAGCAACGCGAATAACGAAGGCGATTTTTATCAGGACGTATTCGGCATGCGCCGTTCGAGCTTGCAGCGCGCAGGTGGCGCGGTGGTCGTCGGCGACGGTTACATCGGATTGAATCTCAACCCGCGCGCGCCGGGCCGCCAGGCGGGTTTCGATCACTTCGGCTTCGAGGTGCAGGACGTCGAGGTCGTGTTTTCCCGTCTCAAAGAAAAGTATCCCAAAATCCAAGTGCTCCATCGGCCGAGCAATCGCCCCTTCGCCGGCATCAGCATGCACGATCCCGATGGGCAACGTTTTCGATCTGTCCCAGGCGAACATGGAAAACCGGCGCGATCTCTACACCGATAAGGTCGAGGAGCGCAAACGCCGCATCGGCCACTTCGGCCTGCGCTGCGTCGAGCCGGAAAAATGCGGCGAGTTCTATCGCGACGTTTTCGAGCTGACCGAGCTGGAAAAACCGGCCGGAGATCCCAATCACTATCTCTCCGACGGCAAAGTCACGCTGGCGGTAATGCCCTGGAAGATTTCCGACTTCGCCGGCTCCGGCATCGAGCGACCCGCGCTGGACCATATCGGCTTCAAGGTCGAAAGTTTGACCGCATTCAAAGCCGACCTGGAAAAATTCAAGAGCCGCCAATCCGGCGCCCAGAAGACCGTCCAGAGAAAACCCGGAACGTGAGGTCCGGCAAAAACTCCTCGCGACCTGCTGCTTCGGCCAGTATCATACGTCTGATCCCGACGGCGTGCTGATCGACGTGTCGGAAAAATTAGTCTTCGGTTCTTAGGAATTTCAGAAAGGGGCGTCCGATCGCGCCGACGGACGCTGCGACAAATCGGAAAATTGAGCAGGGCAGGTTAACTTAGCTCCCGCGTTTTTGTTTGTCTTTCTCGCTTCGTCAGATTGTCAGATTGTTCAGATTGACGGGATCGACGCTATTGATCGCGATTTTGTTTACATGGCGTTGGCACAGCCCCGCTAGCCAGCCGCCGCTGATCAATGCCGACATGCTCGCAAATCAATGCGCCGAACCGATGCCGTCCTGATCAGGTGAGCCACGCCAACGCAGTGCGGCGCCGCAACGCCTTGCCCCTGCGCGCGCGTCAAGACCGCCAATTTCAGCACAGCCCGCCACACTTGCACCTCAGGAATGTTAAGGATCTCGGGCGACGCTCTGCGGTGGACAGCATCAGAGCCTCGATCGAATCCGAGCGCCCAGCTTTTTCGGCTGGTAGTGCTCGTGCGCAGAAGTAATATCGTCGCGAAGCTCGCCCACAGTTTTCGAAGCTCTTCCAATCGGAGCCGGCTGCGCTCTCTGACCGCCTCATCGAAAAACTTGTCCAGATAGATTCCATCGGGCCGTAAATAAGATCGGCGATCTTTTCCCATGGCGCGCCGTGCTTCAAAACTTGAGCGCCGGTTGCTCATACAGTAGCGCGATATGCTGCACCATCCCGAAGCCTGCAGCTTTGTCTGTTTTCTAACTGGCATTAAGTAGTTCGATTTGATGTTTTTAAGTTCGACAGTTTTCAACATGAATTTATTTAGGCGAAAAAATACCACGTGGTATTTTTACCTATTCAGTTGAGCGTTGACGCGGCTGGCCAGTTATTATCGCCCTCCATACTTCAGTTTCGGCGGCCGAGAATCTGGCGGCTGTTCGCTCAGGTTCAATTCGCGCAAGAGCTTCATAAAAACGATTTTCGAATCTCTTTCAATATTCCACCTCAGCCGTGCCTTCTCTGCGCATATGGCCTGGATCTCATCGTGAGTCATGCTCTTGAACTGCCATTCGCGCTTGCTGCATCCGGTCCCGCTTGCTCACAAGCCGCGGTCAACAATCCCAGAATATGGTGCGGTTCCATCTGGTAATCGCGCACGACAGAGAGAAACCACTCTTGTGTAGCGGTTTCCAGATAGCCCGGCGGCTCATTTTTAGGTGGTTTGGGCTTTATCGCGGATACAACGTTTAGAAAAATATCTCTAATCAGGTCGATGTGAATGCGTGGGCACGTGGCGCTCAACAAAGCGCAGAATTTTGAAGATTACGATGCCCCCTCCCCTGGCTTGATCGTCGGGCCGGTGCGATTCTTTATATAATCAACTCTTGCCGATTGATGCCGACACTTGATGATGCGACCACGATAGGGTGGTTGAGCGCCTAACCATTTCGATTCGCTGAGCAGAACCATCGCGACATCATCATCTGCATCAGCACGACCGCGACGAGCAAAACGAAGATGTGATTGTTTCGTGCTTCATCGGATTAGAGCCGCGGAGCAGGGGAGGCAGGGCCGTGCCTAACTACTCGCTGAAGGATGCAGCGACCCTTGCCCACCGCTGCGTTCCGCTTTCTGGTCAAAGCGGCGCAGCAAACCTGAATCATACAATGCCCGTTACCATCGCGAACGCTTCCGAGGATGCTGCACTGCCGTAGCGTCGCGTGGCAAGTATAGAAAAGTAAACTGGTAGTTGGCCGCGTACAGCTCGCATTAAACTTCGATCACTAACGATGTGCGCACACCGATGTATAACTGGGAGAAGTCGCCGAGTATAACCCGCGATGCCGTGCGGACTCTCCCGTGATCGGCAATGACGTTGTGATGTACTGCGTCATACGTTGAACCAATGGCGGAATCACAACAGGGTTGATGCTACTTGCAACGCCTTCCTTCCAGTTTGGCAAGCGCAATTGCGGTCCTCGGCGGCATAACGATCGCCGTTGGCATCGGCGCGCGTTATCGATCAGGATCTCATTAACCGCGTCGAGGATTTTGTCGTAACTCGTGAGCGCGCCACCCCCGGCAACGGTGCCGACGTTGGTTGTATTGCTGATACCCGCGGCTCCGGCGCCGTGCCCGATCCCGACCAGACACACGCGATCAACCTCGACCGCCATCGCGCCTGTAATGCTCTGCTCTAACGCGGAGGAAATATTTACCGAATCCTCGATCACACTCCCTCGATGCTCGGACGATGACGTCCAGACTTCTCGCCGTAAAGACGATTCCTTCGAAGGAGTCGGTTCACTCAGCGCGATCGCGCCGACTCCGCTCTCCATGCGGCAACCGGATCAGTCAACGTCCTGACGATCGTAGTTTTATCCGTAGTTAGCGGGACGGTCACAGCGCCGGCACGGTTTCTGAAGCAATTTGTGCGCGAAGGCGATCGACCCGATGACTCAAGATTAGATCAGAACGCTAATTCCGCCGGTGTTGTCTGCGCCTTCGGCTAATGCCGCTCGCTCCTCTTTCGTCCTCCGGGCACTTGTCACCATCGCCCGCATCAATGCGCCCAGCGTGACACCTTCGCACTCTGGCGCTTAATCATGCCGCGGCTCTGCATGTGTAGTCATGGAAACTTCGGTTCGACGGGATAATATCCTCGGCAAGCTGCACCGGGCCATTAACCGCCTGGCCATTTGAAACCGAAGCGAGCGGAGGGGATTGCCGCCGGGGCGTTGCGCGCCGCCTCGGCGTCGCGCTCGACTGCAGCTGGTCGCGAGCGATTTGACCATCGAGCCGATTTATTTCGCGTTCCCAGTCTTCAAACCTTTCCCCCTCCGCTTGGGTAAACCTCCGCCCCTCTTTTTTCCGAGCAATACCGTAACTG
>ERZ1370068.605-contig-10552_pt1 | contig 69814 bp, 133 predicted proteins | sample MGYA00561227_ERZ1370068 | MGnify/ENA primary metagenome ERZ1370068 (study PRJEB38410, sample SAMEA6850437) | metagenome | study: Metagenomic assessment of the ecological functions of the soil: analysis of the soil microbiota associated with the...
TAGTGTGCTTCGTTCAGTTGCGCCAGGCCACTCTGCCAGGCTGGGACGAATCCCCCGGGAGCGACCGATCATTACGGTCGAGACCGGACCGAACTCCATCGTGCTGGTGTGACGATTTCAACCGAGCACAATTGCGCAGCTTGCAATTTCCATATTCAAGCATGGGCCAGGGTAATCTGCACGCACCCGCTGGCGGCAACGCGCTCTTCACCGACAACGAATCGAACGCCGTGAAGCTTTGCGGTTGTGCATCGAACCGCAAGGCGTTCGTGAAAGACGCTTTCGATCGCCTATCATTCATGAGGAAGACTACATTAACCCCGAGCAGCGCGTCGGCTAAGGCCTGTGTTCAATTCAGTATCAGGTGCCGGCCAGGATCCGTCGTTCTGCGCTTGCGTCTCACCCGAAGAAATGGACGACGCACTCGCTGACGTGGATCGCATCGTACGCGACCCGCAAGGCGGAGCCGATGGATTTTACGGAATGATTCATCCTCCACGGTGCGACCAGCGATGAAAGCTGATTCAACGGCAGGCGCTTGCCGGCATGCTCTGGAGCAAGCAGATCTATTTGTGGGATGTGAACCTCTGGCTAGAGGCAGACGTCCAAACGCTCCGCCGCCTAGGTCAAAACGCGCAAGCGCGCATGCGCAATGTCCATTGGCGGCGCCACCTGAATTCCATGCGCGATGCTGTCGATGCACCGTCGAGTGGGGTCTCCGCGGTTCGCGGCGGCAGGACACGGCGTTTTCGGTGCATTGCATTGGCGCTGGTCGGTCCGGGTTGCGCGAAAGAAAATTTGTGGATTCTGCTTTTCGAACAATTTCCAGCATCCAGAATGGACAGATTCAGCCTATGGACGGGAATTCTCGGGCGCAAAGATCCGCCCGTTGATGCACGCCTGGGCCTGCTGGCGCGTGTATCAGCTGGAGCAAGGGCGCGCGAGGAAAGGAGAGTCTGGCGGTTCCTGTGAAAGTGCCTGCACAAGTTGCTGATGAACTTTGCTCATGGTGGGTGAACCGGGTCGACAGCGCCGGGAATAACGCAATGTTCGAGGGCGGGTTCCTCAGGAAGCAAACCGACAACGTTGCCAGATGGTGCGATCGCGGTGAGAAGTTTCCCAGCGGCGCGATTCTCGTGCAGTCGGATTGCGACCGGCGTGGATGGGCTTTTTCTGTCTGCACTTGCAGTGCGAATCGCTCTGGAACTGGGTGAAGAGAATCCTGTCTGATGAAGGAGTAGCGACCAGTTCTTCGAGCACTTCGTGTACATCGGTGCTGCTATGGAAAAGATGGGCGGCCGCAACACCAGCTGTGGGATGAGACCGACGGCTTCTTTATGCCGTTCTGCGCTCAAATGGCGAGTTCCACAAGTTCCGATTGCGCTCGTTGGTGGGATTGATTCCCCTCTATGCCATCGAAGTGCTGGAGCACGAAGAACTGCAATCGCACCCGACTTTCTTGCGGGATGTGGAGTGGTTTATCAAGAATCGCCCGACCTAGTGGGTGATGCCTGTTACGGGATCGGCAACGGAGACCGACGGTACGTACCTCGATCGCGGATCCTGCCCAGTTCAAGCGCCTGCTGCAACGTATCTGGGATCCAGAAGAATTTCTCTCGCCGCATGGGATCCGAAGCCTTTCGCAACATCATCGCCAGCACCCGTTTCAATTCGGCGACCGCTCGCTGGGCTACGAACCTGGGAAGCCGAGGTAAAGCTGAAGGGCGGCAACTCCAACTGGCGCGGGCCGGTATGGTTTCCAACGTCTTACCACTCCTCCTTCATTCATTCGTGCGTTTCGATCAGGCGCTGGGGGCGGAGTCATCGGTAAGTACTCGTGGAAGTCACGAGCGGGCCTATCATCCGACCGAGATGGCGGGAGAAACTGCGGACCGATGATTTCGATTTTTCGCCGCGACTCGAACGGCCGTCGGGCGTGTTTCGGCGCTACGAAATTTCAGTCGGATCTCCACTGGCGAGACTGCCTGCTGTTCAGCGAGTACTACCACGGCGATTCCGGCATGGGATTAGGCGCGAGCCATCAGACGGGGTGGAGCGGACTGGTCGCGAACTTGATCGACGAGTGGCGGCGGTGAGCTGATGGCACTGCGACAGCGATTGCTATTCGCGCTTGGATTGCTGCTCGGCTGATCGTCGCGTTAGCGTGACGGGATACCGATTGCTGGGCGGCAAGTCGGTTTCCTTTCTGCAGGCGTTAGTACATGGCGGTGATCACGCTTGCCGGCGTGGGCTACGGTGAGATCGTCGACACCAGCCACAACCTCCGCTCTGCGCTTGATTCAACATTGGCATCGTGCTGCTGTTCGGGGTGTGGCCGTCACCGGGTCTCATGTATTTTCCGTGAAGTTCGCGGCCTTCCCTGGCGGAAGTTGAAGTGACCACTCCCTTTCTGGAGGCGCAGGATGCAAAAAAGCGCATCCGATGAACTCAATGGACACTTTATTGCTTGCGGATTGGGCGACACCGGTCGCCACGCGCTGTCGGCCGAGCTACAAAGGCGCCGCCACTCCTTTTGTGGTTGTGGATGTTTCGGAGAGAGCCTTTGAAAAAGATGCGCGAGCTCCATCCGGAAGTCCTAGGCCACGGATGCCGTACACCGTCGGCGATGCGAAGCCGAGGAAGAGGCGCTGCCCAGCGCGCAGGTGTGGAGAGCGCGCAAAGGGGAATTATCTCCGCGGCTCCCGAACGACAAAGGACAACCTCGTCATCACCGATCATCGTGCGGCAGCGATTTCCGAAGATGCGCATCGTGGCACGGTCCCACCGACAAGAAATTTGCAGACCGCATGATGCGAGGCGGCTGGCGCGCCAATTCGGAGCGTTTCGCCGGGCGCGATTGGTGGATTGGCGATGTGGCCAGTGAACTGATCCGGCCGCATGTGGTCGGGTTCCTAGATCAGAATGCTCAAAAGAACTAGGGAAGCACCACTGCGGGTTGAGGAGATCGAGGTCCCATCACACCTCTTCGAAGTGGGCCGGAACTGCGCTTCACGATCTGAACTTGAAAGGACAGTATAACCTTCTGGTACTGGGCCTCAAGAATCCCTTACTGCCAGTGGGCAGTGAACATAATCAATCCGCCGGACCACGCGGTCGTGCCTAGCGATTGGGTGATCATCGCGATGGGCGACGTCAAGGACATCAACGCGCGCGACAGGATTGTCGCGGGTAACTTTACGAAGAAACACGAAGGGAGCCGCAGCTCCCTAATCTTTCTTTTTCAGTCATCACAATGCGGCGCACACCGCTTTTACCTCGGTGTACAGTTCCAGGGCATCGTGTCCCATTTCGCGACCCCAGCCGGATTGTTTGTAGCCGCCGAAGGAAGCGCTGCGTCGAAGATGTTGTAGCAGTTGATCCAGACAGTACCGGCCCGCAGTTGGGCGGCGAGACGGTGAGCCTTCTGGATGTCGCGCGTCCAGATGCCCGCGGCCAAGCCGCCATACTATCGTCATTAGCTTTCGTGACCAGCTCGTCTCGAGTCTTTGAAAGGAATCGCGGTGACCACGGGCCCAAGATTTCTTCCTGAACAATTTTCATTTTTCGTTCGTGTTGACCAGCACCGTAGGCTTCACGAAATAGCCCTTGTCACTATGGCGCTTTCACGCCGGCGACTGCCTTGGCGCCTTCCCGAGAAGCCCGGATTCGAGATACCCGCACACGCGGTTGAGTTGCTCCTCCGACACGAGCGGTCCCATGTCGGTGGAAGATTCCATGCCCGGGCCGACGCGGATTTTCTCACAGCACGAGCCGACACGCCTTCGACGACCTTATCGAAGATGCTGTTCTCGACATACAGGCGGGAACCGGCGCAGCAGCACTGCCGCGTGATTGAAGAAGATCGCACTCGACGAGCCGGCGATGGCCGCGTCGATGATCGGAGCGTCCCCAAACACCACGTTGGGAGATTTGCCGCCCAACTCAAGCGAGACCTTCTTCAAGTTGCCAGCGGCTGCTTCGCAGAATCAGCTTGCCGACTTCGGTGGAACCAGTGAAGGCGACCTTGTCGACATCGGGATGCGCGGCCAAAGGCTGCGCCTGCGGTTTCGCCATATCCGGCACGATGTTCACGACGCCATCGGGAATTCCGGCTTCCTGCACCAAAGCTCGCCGAGCAACAGACAGGAAAGCGGTCGTCTGTTCTGCCGGCTTGATGACCACTGTGCAGCCGGTTGCGAGCGCAGGGCCTAGCTTCCAGGCTGCCATCAGCAGAGAGGAAGTTCCACGGGATGATCTGGCCAACGACTCTACCGGCTCGCGGCAAAGTGTAGGCCAGGTACTTCGCGCCCGGCGTGTAAGGAACCGAGATCGGAATGGTGTTGCCCTCGATTTTCGTCCGCCCATCCGGCCATGTAGCGGAACAGAGTCGACGGCCAGCGGGAACGTCGGCGGCGCGTGCGACTCTTTAACGGCTTGCCGTTGTCGAGACTTTCGAGTTCGGCGAACTCCTGCAGATGTTGTTCAATCAGGTCAGCCAGCTTCCACACCATCCGACCGCGTTCTGATGACGTCAGCCGGGGCCAGGACCCTGTTTCGAACGCCAGCGCGCGCGGCTTTGACGGCGCGGTCAATGTCTTCGCTGATCGCCTTCCGCAACCTTCGGCCAGGACTTCTCCGGTCGACGGGTCGCCAGGTTGGGAAGGTTTTGCCGGAGGCGGACTCAGACCCACTTGCCGTTGATGAGCATCTTGCGCGGCTTTGGAAATGAATTCTTGAACCTTGTTTTGCAACTGGACGTTCGGCAGAGCCGTTACCATGACTTTCCTCCTCGATTTGTTGGACGTCGGTGTGGCGCCACGGAGTCCTCTGAGAGAACAGAGATATTCTGAGCGGCGGATCGCGCCGCGACCGTCAGGAGCGGTGGAAAGGTCGTAGCTTGATCACATGCCATCCCTGAGTGGCGCTGGCATTCTAGCGCATTCGCTGCCGTTCGGGGTGTCCTTCCAGTGATTTTTCATTGCACCAACACGTGCGGCCAGACTGGGCACAGTCGGAATTCGTTTGTTAGGCACGGTTGTTGTTTACAATCGGTCGCTTGCAGGGTTGAGGCCTTCCAATGCGCGGCTTTCGGGCCCTAACTTGAAACAGAGGATGAACGGTACCCAGAATAGTGAAGAAATTACTGATCTTGGCGGCGGTTGCGATTGCGCTGTGAGTGGAATCCTCTGGGTGCTGGCGCACGGCGGCGCGCCGATCTCGCCCAGAGCCCTGCTTGCTACTCTCGCTGGCTCGCGATCGCCGCGCTCGTTCCTTACTCCCTTCAAAAGAGATCCCTGACTACCTGGATTTTCTTGGCGATGCTTGCTGGCGGCGTCCTTGGGCATGATTTCCCGCAGCTGGCTGTGAATCTGCGAGTTCTTGCTCTGATCTTTCTACGGATGATTCGGACGATCGTTGCACCTCTGCTGTTCGCGACGCTCGTGAGCGGCATCGCCGGACACTCTGACCTGAAGAAGGTCGGACGCATGGGAGTGAAGGCGATTATCTATTTCGAGGTGGTTACTACGCTCAGCTCTCGTCATCGGGCTGGTTGCCATCAACGTCAGTAGAGCAGGCGTGGGTGTGAACCTGCCCACCACCAGTACAGAGAATCTCCAAACGCAGAAACTCACGGCCAGCGAAACGATCCTGCATATCTTCCCGAGAATCTTGCGAAGGCAGTTGCGGAGGGGCAGATTCTTCAAGTCGTGGTTTTCAGCATATTGTTCGGCATCGCACTGGCACTGGTACGCTGAAGCGCATCGGCGGCCGATGGTGAGTTTTACGGAGAGCCTTGCCGAGACCATGTTTGAAGTTCACCCATATTGTGATGTACTTCGCTCCAGTGGGAGTGGGCGCTGCGATTGCGTACACGGTCGCGAGCACGGGCGCGGGGATTCTGTTCAATCTGGTACGACTTCTGGTGACGCTCTACGTGGCTCTTGGTGGTTTTCATATTTGGAGTCTTGCTGCCGATTGCTCTGATAGTTCGGGTACCTCTCAGGAAGTTCATCGCGGCGGTAGCCGAGCCGGTAACAATTGCTTTCGGCACAGCCAACTCGGAGGCAGCATTGCCGCGCGCCATGGAGGCGATGGAGGGAATCGGCGTTCCTCGCTGAGGTGGTGGCTTTCGTGATGCCTGCCGGGTACAGCTTCAATCTTGACGGCAGCACTCTTTTACCTATCGCTCTCGCCTCGATCTTTGTGGCGCAGGCTGCCGGGATTCACCTGAGCGTAGGGCGCCAGTTGCTGATTATGCTGACCCTGCTTTTGACCAGCAAAGGCGTGGCTGGCGTGTCACGCGCGTCCATTGTCATCTTGCTTCGGAACCGTGTGGGTCATTTTGGGTTGCCGGTCGAACCGGTTTTCATTTTGCTTGGAATCGATCAACTCATGGACATGGCCCGGACCTCCGTAAACGTGCTCGGACAATTGCCTGGCGACTGTAGTTGTTGCGAAGTGGGAGGGCGAGTTTCCTGCTCCAGCGCTGACCGCGGCTGCCGAACATTCCGGATCTCAGACCTCCCTTTAAAATGTCATCGTGAGTTCTTCGCCAAAGAGTGGCTATCGCGGACGTCTAGCTCCCTCGCCCACCGGCCTGGTTACACATTGGCCACGCTCGGACCTTCTGGATTGCAGCGGAGCGCGCCCGTCAACACGATGGAGTGTTGATTCTGCGCAATGAGGATCTTGACCCGCAACGTTGTCGTTCGGAGTTCACTTCGGCAATGTGACGAGGACTTGAAGTGGCTTGGAATCAAATGGCAGGAAGGACCGGATTGCGGAGGGAGGTTTGGGCCCTACTCGCAAAGTGAACGTCGACCTTTCTATTTTGAGGCATGGAAGAAGCTGCGAGAGGAGGGATGGATTTATCCGTGCAGCTGCTCTCGCAAAGACCTGGCTGCGGCCGCAGCAGCGCCAAATGAAGGAGATGATGAGCCCTCTATCCCGGTACGTGCCGAGAACGTCCGGATGCAGGCAGATTTGCTCTGACGGTCAGGGTGAACTGGCGCTTTCGTGTTCCGAACGGACAGGCAATCGAGTTCGTGGACGGGAATCTGGGGTCGCAAGCATTTGTCGCGGGCCGTGATTTCGGGGACTTCGTTGTCTGGCGGCGTGACGATGTTCCCGCCTATCAACTCGCTGTGACGGTGGACGACGCGCATATGCTAATCACGGAAGTAGTGCGGGGGCTGACTTGCTCAAGTCTACCGCGCGCGTCAGTTACTAGTTCTTTGGGCGCTAGGGTATAACGCACCCGGACTACTACCACTGCACCCTCGTTCGCGATACGGCGGGTCTCCGGATGGCAAAGCGGCACGACTCGGCGAGCATGCGGCATCTGCGGGGAAAGGGCTTACACCCGCGCAACTCCTGCAGGAAGCCGACGCTCTTGCGGGCGACCAAGTTGATTGTCAAAGCAGATAGCGCTCCGTTTTCACGAAGCGCTAGTGAATGCACAGCTGCTACAGCTCAGAGAAGGGCCGTAGGGGCGACGCGACCAGTCCTTCCCCTTTTCCCTGGCGATGCCTTCCATGTCCTTCACATAAGCACCGGCCTGGGTCAGCACGTGGTGCAGATCATTGCCAATGCTGATGAACGTGAAGCCTTTCTCCAGAAACTCGCCCACGCGCGATGTGCCAAACAGAAAGAGGCCCAGGATTACATTGTTCTTGCGCGCATGACTCGATGAGCTTCTGCGTTGCCGCGCCCAGTTCGGGTGAGGTGTACATGTGGGAATTCATACTTTTCGTAGAGTCCCATCGACATGCACAAATCGTTCTGCCCAAGGAAAGAATGTCGACTCCGGGCACCGCTGCAATCTCAGCAATGTTGTCAATGCAGGAAGCGGTTTCGACCTGCAAAGCCACTATGCCGTTGTTATTGAAATTGCCGGCGTATCCGAGCAGCCCTGCGCGATTCATGCTGCGCTGCGGGAAGTAGACCGATCGGGTACCCGTGCGGGGATACTTCGTGCAGCTAATCGCCTGGCGCGCTTCTTCCGCAGTATTGATGTAAGGCACGAGAACGCCATCGGCTCCAAGATCGAGGGCCTGTTGTATGCCGGGGCGGTCATCGTATCCGCCCTACGCGCGACCATGGACTTGGCGCCGCCATTCGCGATTCCGGAGAGCATCGCAGAAAGTTTTTCGTAGCCCATCGGGCCGTGCTGTGTATCGACCAGCAGCCAGTCGTATCCACTGTGCGCCAATTGCTCTGCGACGGTGGGGCTGTGTGCGTTCAGAAACAAGCCCATCTTCGGCTTGCCTTCGCGCAGCTGCTTCTTGAAGTCTGCGCCACTAAGCGTGGCATCGGGTATAGCTGTCCTCCTGAATGTTTATCAAAGTTTTCTAGTGTACCGCAGGCATTCGGAGCGCGCTGAGGATCAGAGAAATTTCAAGTCTGATGCATGCCCTGCAGTCACAAATTCGTTCTCGCAACCGACTATAATCGGTTGCTCGACATTGCTCTCGAGGGGTGCGGCATGCGTTGGACACCGGCTGGAAAAGCGATAGATTTGGAAGATCGTCGAGACGAAGGCGAGGGCGGCGGCTTTGGCGGGATGCACATCGGAATCGGCGGCTTTCTGATTCTGCTCGTGCTCAGCCTGGTTTTCAAGAGAGACTTCTTCTCGTTGATCGGAGGGCAGGGAGTTGCCGACCGTGACCGACCGTGAGCCAGCTGGATCCACAGCGAGACGCACTTTGCGAGGAGCCGCTGGTTCAGTTTGATGTCGTTCGTGCTCGATGACACGCAAAAGACGTGGGCCGGAATCTTCCCGAGCAACGCGGGCATCCCCTACCAGCATGCGCAAACTCAGTGCTCTTCCGAGATGCTACGTCGTCCGGCTGCGGAGCAGCGCAGTCTGCAACGGGGCCGTTTCTACTGTCCAGAGGACCAGAAGGTCTACATTGACCTTGGCTTTACGCGACGAGCTGCAACGCAGATTTGGAGCGCCCGGCCAGTTCAGCGCAAGCCTACGTCCTGTCGCACGAACTCGGTACACCATGTTCAGAATCTGGTGGGCATCGAAAGGAAGGTCCGGAGCCTGCAAGGCGGCAACCCAGGTTCTGAGAATGCGCTCTCGGTTCGGCTCGAGCTGCGGGCTGACTGTTTCGCGGGTGTTTGGGCAAAATCGACGCAACGACGAAATCTCTTGGAGGCTGGCGACGTCGAGAGCGCTCGGCGCGGCGGCAGCAGTAGGTGACGACCGCCTTCAGCGCATGTCGAGGAAGGGCGAGGTCAGTCCCGACTCGTTTACCCACGGGACTTCCGCACAGCGAACGGAGTGGTTCCAGCGGGGGATGAACGGGGGGACGATCGAGTCCTGCAATACATTCCAGTAGAACTAGAGCTATCATTACTATCGCATTGATAATAAAGATATAAAACATGACAACTAGGCGGGCCTCTCGAATCGCTGAATCTTTCTATCAGCGGTCTCCGCACCAGGCCAGCAAGCTCTTATACTAGCTCTGCCTGGGTGGGCTTGCGGTTTCCCCTCCCGGAACGCAGCGAATTCTCCTGACCACCATTCATGAGAGCCCACCACCGAAAAACCGAAGGCGAACCCTGCGGGAGATTCTGGGAAAGCCGATTCGTGAGCTAGGTCTGAAGTTGGAGGGCTCGCCGATCCGAGCGCTTCGTTCACCAGCTCTATGCGGAGTTAGGGCCGCAAGGGACTCGCGAAGTTCCGGCCGGCCTGCTATCTCACGGACGAATGGGGATGCCCTTCGGGCGAGCCGGTGATCGGTATTCCTTTTCACCTCGCGAATCCTGAACTCGCTTCACTGGAGGAAAGAGATGAACGATCTCGAAGGACCAGCGCGAGGTCATGATGTATCTGCAGGCACGAGGCCGGGCACGCATTCAACTACGCGTACAAGCTTTATCCGGAGTCGGAATGGAAGAATTTGTTTGGGCCTTTCCGGCGGCGATATCTCGATAACTATCGCCCAGTCCCGTTTTCACGAAATTATGTTCGTCATCTGGCGGGATGGTATGCACAGAAGCATCCTGATGAAGATTTTGCGGAGACCTTCTGCGGTCTGGCTGACACCGCGCGGTGGTTGGCGCAAACGTTATCGTGGATGGGGAGCGATGACCAAGCTGCGCTATATGGAGCGCATCGCCCATGAACTGGGGAGTGTGGATCCGGTTCGTCGGCGCGGATATCCTGATATCACGGTCGACGAAATGGAATCCACTAGTTGCGGATTTTATCAACAGTCCGTACCGGAAGCGATCCCAGTTGTGGACTTGGCGCTGGACAGCGATCTGATAGATATTTTTAATGTATCCAAGCGTCAGAAAAAGACCGTTCGCCCCGCGCAGGAATTTTTGCGACAACACCGCAAGACCGTGGTTGATAAGGTTACGTATTGGACCGGAGTCCAGCGTCCTCTGATCATAGCAGTTGGTGGAAGGCATCGAAAAGAGGATCGGCGAACTGGGATTGCGCGCAGACACCAGGAGGAAGCGGAACATCTTGCTGAACTCACGGTGTATGCCACCACGCTGGCGACCAATTACATGACGCGTGGAAAGTTCGTGCAGCCGTGATTTTCCGCGTGCATGCAAGCTTATGGGCATCTGCCATCAACCGATAGAGATACGGAATCCGTAATGAAGATCGCCGTCCTATACGACATCTGGGAAGAAGAGGGCGCGACTGCCGAGCCACCACCAGAGCCCAAGCCTGCCACGCGGAAGAGCAAAGCCCGAAAAAAGAAAAAGCGAGAGAAGGAAGACCGGGAAGAGATTTTTGAAGCGCTGGAAAAACTAGGGCACGAGCCTTCTTATCTCATTCTTGACGGGAGTCCGCAGGGCTTGACTTCGCTGGCCAAGTGCGAAGCCGATCTCATTTTCAATTTGACCGAATCGTTCGCCGGTGACGACACGAAAAGAGATGCACGTCGCCGCCTACCTCGATCTTCTTGGCTTGCGCTATACCGGTGCGGGGCCGCACGCGAGTTTTCTTGCGCAAGACAAGGCGATTGCGAAAAAGATGTTCGCGTTTCACGGCATCCGAACTCCATATTTCGCGACTTCCTATCGCGGCACGATTGAACACGCTCACGATATTGCCTTCCCGCTGATCGTAAAACCGCTGGCTGAGGATGGGTCGATCGGCATCAGATTCCAACTGCGGTCGTCCACCAGCGTCAAAGAGCTGATGGAGCGTGTGCAGTACATCCAGGACGAGTTCGATTCACCGGCGATTATCGAGGATATATCGAAGGTCGCGAAATCTATGCGGCCATCCTGGGCAGTCTACGAGTATGCGCAAGCCCTGCCTCTGGTGGAACTCGACTTCTCGAAGCTCCCTAAAGGCACACCCGAAGATCGCCAGCTACGATGTGAAATTTGAGAAGGATGCAGAGGCGTACAAGCTGCACTAAGTCGAGCATTGCCGAAGATCTGGACGAAACACGATCGAACGGCTCACGCACACACTGCGCCGGCAGCGCACCGCGCCGTTAAATTGCGGGACTATGGCCGCATCGATATGCGGCTGTCGGCGAAAGGCGAGGTGTACGTTCACGGAAGCCAACCCGAACCCGTGGCTCTCGAGCAAGCAGGAGTTCGCCATGGCGGCGAAGGCTTCGGGTCGTTCTTATGCGCAATTGATCGGAGAGATTGTCGAGCTTGCGATGGGACGCTACCGCCCGCGCAACTGATGTGTTCTAGCCACCGTCCAGTTTCATCTGCCCCGTATAGATCGCCATCCCAACGACAGCATCAATCCCAAGCGCGTCGAGCTGATCCAACCTCTTCCTGACTGCGAATTCCCCGGCAACGATTAGTTGTCGTGACGTCAGAGCGCGCAAAGGCCGAACTGCGTCCAGAGGATTCCGTCAGCGAGGCCCTTCGGTGTCGATATGCGTGTACAGAAAAGCCGTGCAATAGGGCTCGAGAGTTGTCAGCATCTTTGCGCCCGGAATCGAAGTTTCCTCGCGCCAGCCGCTTGATGGCAACTTTTCCTGCGCGCGAGTCAATCGCAAAGGTCAGTCCACTGATGTCAAACTCGTCGGCGAATTCCTGAGCTGCGGCAATATTGATGTGGCCGATTCTCGACCAGAGCCGAACCCAGAATGATGCGTTTCGCTCCTTGTGCAAGCACATTGGCTCCATCTTTCACAGATCGAATGCCGCCGCCGACTTGGCAGGGCAGACGGCTGGTGAATTTCTGCAAGAGCACGCGATTGTTTCCCGTGCCGATGGCTGCGTCGAGATCGATCAGCTGAACCAGGGAAACTTGCGGAACCGACCACAATCCATTCCTCGAAGTCGTCCAACTCAGGGCCTTTTTCTCGCCTTGCACCAACTGGACGATCTTGCCGCCCATCAGATCGATGGATGGAATCAGCACGGCCACCTCACGGGGACGCCGGCCTTCACAGAGCGAAGTCTTGAGATCCGCCATCTGGGTGGTTCCGTAGTGCAGGATAGACGCTGCCAGGGCGGCGTCCGCGTGTCCTTTCTCGAATACTTCGATAAAATGCCTGACGAGCCCGCACCGCCGGATGCGATGACGGGAATGCTGAACCTGGTCGGCAATCGCTCGGGTGAGTTCGCAATCAAAACCCGTGCCCGTACCGTCGCGATCCATCGAGGTGAGCAAAATCTCCGCCGGCCCCTCGCCGCTCAGCTTCCCTGAGCCCACCCGGCGGCATCGCGTCCGGTCGCAACTCGCCCTCCCTTGGAGAACGCTTCGTAACGCTTCTCGGCTGTGCGCTTGGCATCGATTGCAACAATGACAGCTTGCGAACCGAAACGGTCGGCGATACAGCCGATGACTTTCGGATCAGCGAGGGCGGCGGAATTGATGCTGACTTTATCGGCTCCGGCGTCGAAAACTGCGGCGGCATCATCGAGAGAACGGATTCCGCCGCCCACCGTAAAGGGAATAAAGAGTTTTCTTGCGGTCCGCCGGACGGTGTCAGAAGCGTCAGATCTCTGCTCGGCGGTTGCGGAGATGTCGAGGTAGAACGATCTCAGTCAGCGCCCGCCGCGCTGTGAGCCTCCGCCAATTCGGCCGGATCGCCGGCGTCACGCAGATTCAAGAACTTCACGCCCTTGACTACGCGGCCTGCGGTGACGTCGAGGCAGGCGATGATTCGTTTCGTCAGCATAGCAGCTCGCAGAAGTTCTGCAGTAGCTTCTTACCGGCGGCCCCGGATTTTTCTGGATGGAACTGCGACGCCGAAGACGTTCTCCCGCTCGACCGCCGCTGAGAATTGACCTGCATATTCGCAAGTCGCTACGGTTCCCTCAACCAATGGTGCTCGATAGGAATGTGTGAAGTAGACGAAGGATCCCCTCCGGAATGTCGTGAAGGAGGCGCGAACATGCGCAGCGCGAGAGTTGGTTCCACCCGACGTGAGGAGATTTGACTTCAGAGGGGAATCGAGCGCATGTGCCGGGAAGATTCCCAAGCCCCACAACGTCGGTGGCCTCCTCCTCGAGCTGAACATCCACTGCATTCCCAGGCAAATGCCGAGGATTGGTTTCGCTTGGGAGAGCGCAGCCTGGATAGCTGTTTTCAATCCCCGGGACTGCAACGCCTCGGTAGCTGCGAAGTGGCCAACGCCGGGTACAACTATCTTATCGGCTCGCAAAATGACGCTGTGCGTCGTTGGTGATCTCTGCTGCTCGCCCCAAAGCTTCGAAGGCCTTTCTTACGGATGTCAGGTTGCCAGCGCCGTAGTCGACGATCGCAATCCTCGCCAGGATCGCCTTTCGTGCTCGGGATGAACCTGGGCCATGCGTTCATCCTGTCCAGCACCAGCGGCGCGCACTGCCCGGGCAAAGGCCTTGAATAGAGATTCGATCTTGTGATGGTTGGACCTTCCGTAGAGCACACGCGTGCATGAACGTTGAGCTCGCGCACCTCCGCGCGAAACCCTTCGAAGAAGTCATGCACCAATTCTGACTGGAGGTCGCCGACCGAGTCTAACGTTGACCTTGGTGTTCACCCTAATCGCGGTGCGCCCGCAGAAATCGACGGCGGCCATTCCCAGGGTCTCGTCCATCGGCATCAGGAAAGTAGCCGGCGCGCAGGATTCCCTTCTTGTTGCCGAGCGCTTTGTCGAAGGCTTGTCCAAGCACGATGCCGACATCCTCTACAGTGTGATGCTGGTCGACTTCAAGGTCGCCCAGCGCCTTGAGCTCAAGGTCGAAACCTCCGTGATGAGCAAAGCAGGTTCCAGCATGTGGTCAAAGAAGTGGATGCCGGTTGAAATGTTATAGCGGCCACGTCCATCGATATTCAAGGAAGCGCGTATATCGGTTTCTTTGGTCGGACGGTGAATGCGAGCCTTCCTCAGGGCTGCACCTCCTGCCGAGTCGCGCCGATCTCTGACAGAGGTCTCGCGCAGCGCCTGCAACAGTTGATTGGTCTGTTCCATGGAGCCGAGGCGTGATGCGCACGCAGCCTTCGCAGCCCGGGTCGCGCAGACGATCGCGAACGAGTATGCCGCGTTCCCCGCATTGCCTCGAATGAACGCAGCGTGTCGCTGCGCCTAGACTTCAGCAACACGAAATTTGCCCGGCTCGGCCAGAAAGGAATGGCAGAGTCGCTTTAGTTCTGTCTGCAGACGATTACGGCTTTCGCACGACCTTCCTGAACGTAGCGCCTTCGACGTGAGCGAGATCGCCGATCGCCTCTGGCAGGCACGCCAACGCAACGCCATTAACGCTGTAAGGCGACGCGACTTTCCGTCGACTGCGCTCATTGAGTCCTCGCAACTCCATCAGGAGACCCGCACGCAATCCAGCGAGGCCGTACGCCTTAGAAAAGGTGCGGGCGACGAAGAGATTCGGATGATCTATCCAGCGACGCAGCAGAGTATCACCGTGAAACTCGTAGTAGGCTTCATCGATCAGAATCGCCGCGTTGGGAGCGGAACTCGCAATGAGAAGAAGGTCTTTCAAGCGGAGCTGCTGCACCGCGTGGGATTGTTCGGGTTTGCGATCGCAATCAGGCGAGTCTGAGTGGTGATGTGCCGTACCACATCGTCTGTCAGGTAAAGTAAAGTTCTTTCCCGCCGGAATCTTGATAATTCGTGCACCAGTTGCGGGAAGCAAATATCTCAGCACATCGCGAATGTCGGAACCACAATTAAGACCTCGTCTCTGGCTTCGGAGGTAAGGTCTCGACAAATGAGGTGAATGGCTTCATCCACACCGTTAGTCAACAGCAGTTCTTGCGGGCGGACTACCGAGTTGTGCGGCGGCTCTGACTTCCACCGGTTCCCGTTCCGGATAGCGCGCAAGGTCTTCGGCTCCGATATTGCGAATTCGTTCGAGCACCCGCGCGGCGAGCAACCGACCGTGTTTTCGTTGAAATCGAGGCGCAGGTCCGTGGCGCCCGCCCAGAGGCGGGGTGGTACGTGAGCAGAGTTGTGTGCTGCGCTGCGAGGGTTTAAGCATTCCGGGCACCTCGTCCGAATCGATTCCGCGTGTGCGCTCAGTCCTTCAATTTCGGCGAGGCATGTGATGGTTTTGCTGAGTCTGCTCAATCCGGATTTTGAGAGTTCTTGAACGCTGATGACCTTGACGAAATCATTCACGCTGAGACCTCCGCGGAAACGCGCAACTCCAGCGGTCGGCAAAACGTGATTCGGACCCGCCGCATAGTCGCCTGCCGCTTGTGCAGGGTAGTCGCCGACGAATATCGATCCCGCGTTCCGAATGAGAGGCAGATCTCTTTTTTCTACGGTTACGTGTTCCGCTGCAATGCGATTGGGCCCAGGCAATCGCTTCCTGCCGCATCCGCCAGCAAGATAGCGCCGTTCCGTCGGAGAGCATTGCGCCGCGACGTCATCACGAACCTTGACAGGATCTGGCTGACACCTCGAGCGAGATGCTTAGAAGTAGTTATGAAGATCGGCAACGTGGCCGTATCGTGCTCGGCCTGTGCGACCAGGTCGGCCGCGATGAAGTCGGGTCGTCCCCCGATCGCTAAGAATGACGACTTCCGTGGGCCCGGCGAGGAAGTCGATCGCGCAATCAAACGAGACCAGTTTCTTGGCTACCGTGACATAGAGATTCCCAGGGCCAACGATCTTATCTACACGAGGAAGGCTGCTGCGTGCCGTAAGCGAGGGCCGCGACCGCTTGCGCACCGCCCACTCGATGAAATTCAGTAACGCCCAACATGTGAGCTGCAGCGAGGACTTCGGGTGCCGGATTCGGGCTAACCACACGAATCTTCGAGACGCCGGCGACTTGTGCTGGAATGACTGTCATCAGGAGGGTCGAGACCAGCGGATGCCTGCCGCCAGGCACGTAGCATCCGACCGACTCAAGGGGTCTCACGATCTGTCCTAGATGACAGACCTGCCGATCGGCGGGTCCAGTGGCGCGGCCGTTGCCACTTGCAGAATCGCCTGATGTTGCCAGCCGCCTGTTGCAACGATCGTCGAAACTGTCGAGAGACATTGCCCAGGCCGCTGCTTCAAGTTCGGGCGGTGAAACAGCAAGCGATTGTTTGAAACTCAGCCCGTCCCACTTCTCAGCGTACCTTGCGTAGTGCTCGATCGCCGTTGCGTCGCACGTCGGCAACGATATTGCGGACTGCAGACTCCACTTTCTCAAAGTCGGAGGTGCGACCTTCCAGCCTTCGGACCAAGCGTGACGCAGCGGCAGCCGGAGAGGATTCGCATCACATGACCACCTTGTTCAGCGGATATTCGACGATGCCCCGTGCCTGAGCGGCTTTCAACCGTGGGATCACCTGCCAAGCCTCCGCTTCTTCGATGACCGTATTCACGGCGACCCATTCACTATCGCTAAGAGTAGAAATGGTCGGTTTTTGCAGAGCAGGAAGAACCGCTAAACACCGCGGCGCAGGTCTTGCTTCTTGACGTTCAGCATCAAGCCGACGCGATCCTGCGCTTCCATGGCTCCCTTCAACATCAAAGCCAGGTTTTCAATCTTGCGGCGTCGTTCCTTGTCTGCCCAGGCCGAACGGTTCGCGATGATCTGTGTATTCGACTCGAGCACAGTATCGAGTATGCGGAGACGGTTTGCGCGCAGGGAACTGCCGGTCTCGGTGACTTCCACAATCGCATCGGCAAGCATCGGGAGGTTTGACTTCAGTGGCGCCCCAGGAGAACTCGACTTGTACGTCCACATTTCGCGCGCGAAAGTAGTTTCGCGTGACATTTACCAACTCGGTCGCGATGATTTTTCCGGAAAGGTCCTCGGCTTGCTTGAAAGGCGAGTCTTCCGGGGCTGCCAGAACCCATCGCACCTTCGCCGCGGCTTTGCTTCGCGTAGATGAGGTCGGCGACGGGAATAACATCGAGTCCACTCTCCACGACCCAGTCGATGCCGGTTAGGCCTGCGTCCAAGGCGCCGTGTTCTACATAACGGGCCATCTCCTGAGCGCGAATCAGCATGCAGTCGATTTCCGGGTCACCCGTGGAGGCGAAGTAGGAACGCGCGTTTGTGTATACGCGCAAACCCGCACGCGCGAAAAGCTGTAAGGTTGCTTCCTGCAAACTGCCTTCGGGAATTCCCAGCCGCAACCTCATCGTTGCACCTCTTGAGTTTCGGAAGCCAAGTCGGAAGCGAACTGTCAGTGCTTCTGTGAAAGCAAGACCGTGTTCCGCGGTGGCAGACGACGCCCTTTCCTTCGACCCGACTTTTATCGAAAAGTGTGTCGTGGTCGCAGTCTGTAGCCATGGAAAGAACCTTGAGACGATTTCCGGAGGTCTCACCTTTCGTCCACAACTCGTTCCGGGTTCGGCTGAAGAATGTGACATATCCACCCGCTAAGGTGCGCTCGTAGGCTTCTTCATTCATGAATCCAAGCATCAATACCTGTTCGTTTTCGCCGTCCTGCACAATGGCCGGCACCAGCCCTTGCATCTTCTGAAAATCGATCTTGGAATCCATAATCCCGAGCCTCCGTCGCGCGGAAAGAGAAAAAGCCCGCTGAAGCTTTCTCGCGTCAGCGGGCTCTAACTCGCTATAAGTGCTGGTTCGTAACCTACGCCCGCACCCCCGCCAACGCGCCGTGCGCGTGGTGATGATGGCGGTGGTGGCGATGAGTTAGCATCGGCCTCTAAAAAATAATGCAGCTTTTGTGCGTTCGTCAAAGATCAATTGGTAAGTACGCTCGGGCATTATTTCGATTCAGCGGATTCGAATTTTGCATGATGATCTCGACTTCCATTGTTGACAGGGCCGCGCTTTCACCCTACTATCTGCGGATGATGTTGGCAGCTAGCCAGACGTTCACGGTGTGTTGTTGTACTTGTTGTTGTGCACACGTGTCTGCTGGCACAGGGAGGCTGCTGACGTAGTAAGTCTTTAAGAATCAGCAATTATCAGCCCACCGCCAGTAGAAAACTGGCGGTGGGCTTTTGCATTTATGACAATTCCAGCCAAAGAAACGAAAGCGCAACGCGTTGAACGGCCCAAGAGGGAGCGCAACCCCTGGGAGGGCCTCGACGAGATCCGGCGATTCGCTCGCGAAGGGTTTACCGCAATTCCGCCGGAGTGGATCGGCACCTATTTCCGCTGGTGGGGTGTTCTATACCCAGGGCGACGGCGCTGGGGTGGTCGGCAGGAAGAACGGGGAGGGCAAAGCCCTACCGTACTTCATGGTCCGTATCCGCATCCCGAACGGCCTGTTACAGGCGCACCAGTTACGAACGATTGCGGAAGTTACTGATAGGTATGCGCGTCGAAATGCGGACCTCACTGTCCGGCAAAACATTCAGTTGCACTGGGTCACGATCGAAGCCCTCCCGGAAGTCCTCGGATACGCTCTGGAGCGCAGGTCTCACGACCAAGGGATCGTGCGGTGACGATACTCGCAACATTACCGGTTGCCCGCTGGCTGGGGTAGACGCCGACGAGGTCTTCGACGCGTCGCCAATCGCGCTGGCAGCAAATCAGTTTTTCGTAGGAAACGCCGATTTCTACAACCTCCCCGAAAATTCAAGATCAACATCACGGGATGCCGTTCGTGGTGCTCCTATCCCGAGATCAATGACGTGGGTCTGACTGCGATTACCCGCCGACTTCACGGACGGGAAGAGGTCGGGCTCTCTTCTCCGAGTTGCAGGGGGACTTTCAACTGATCCCTTTCTTGCGACTCGACTCAACGCCTTTGTTCGGCAAAACGAGGTTGTGCCTGTGCTACGCGGAATTGCTGAGATTTTCCGCGACAGCGATGTTCTTCGCGAAAACCGCGAGCGCGCGCGCCTGAAGTTCCTATTCCTGCGTCACGGCTGGACTCCGCAGATTTTCCAGGAGGAACTCGAGAAGCGTATCGGCTTCAAGTTCGAGCCCGCTGCAGATGAGCGACCTCCCGATGACGTGTATCGCGATCACGTCGGTATCCATGCGCAAAAGCAAGCCGGCAAGTTCTACGTGGGTGCGTCGGTGTTGCGTGGCAGGATTCTCGGCGTCACAAATGCGTGAGGTCGCGGATCTTTCGGATCGCCTGGCGGGTGGTGAGGTGCGCCTCACCAACATGCAAAACCTCATCATCGTCAACGTGCCGAGCGAAAATGCCGACACTCTGGCAACTGAACTTACGGCTGCCGGATTGCCGGTGCAAGGATCGCCTTTCTGGCGTGGCGCGATCGCGTGCAGCGGATCAGAATTCTGCAAACTTGCGATCACGGAGACCAAAGGCTTTTTCGAGATGGTTGGTCGAAGAACTCGAGGAAAGGCTGCCCGGGTTTCGAGCAACACCTCAAATTGCACGTGACGGGCTGCCCGAATAGTTGCGGGCAGCACTGGATTGCGGACATTGGGATAGAAGGCAAGAAGATTAAGGTTGGGGATCGTATGCAGGATGCTTACTACTTCTGCGTAGGCGGAGCCGTCGGATTGCACCAGTCGATCGCGCGTCCCGTCGGTTATCGATGCCTCGCGAGCGAAGTCCCCGACGCAATCGAACGGTTGCTGCGGCGGTATCTCGATGACCGGAGCGCAAACGAAAATCTACGTCAGTTTTTTGCGCGCCACAGCGATGAGGAACTACGCGAGTGGCTCGCTGGCGAATGGATCAGAGCTGTGCTGCGTGATCCTCTCCCAGGCCGCGTGCCGCACGGAATCGATGGATAGGGCAGGGAAGCCATGAGTCTATTTCCGATGTTTCTGAAACTCGAAGGCCGCTCATGCCTGGTGGTGGGAGCGGGAAAGATCGCCGAGGGGAAGATCCGCAGCTTGCTGGTCGCGCGCGGCGAGAGTCCGCGTGGCGGCGCCCTGGGCGACGCCGGCGGTATCTGGATGGGCCCGCGCGGGAGTTGTTACGTTGGGAAGCCCGTGAGTTCAAGCTGGAAGACCTGCAACGAGACATTTCTGGTAATCGCCGCAACTTCTTCGGTGGATGTGAACGAGGCTAGTCTATCGCGAGGCCACACGTGCGGCAGATTCTATGCAATGTAGTCGACGATCCCGAGCAGGTGTGACTTTTACTATCCCGCGGTGGTCCGGCGCGGGAGCTCTGCAGGTCGCGATCTCCACGGAAGGTAAGAGTCCTGCGCTGGCGCAGAAATTGCGGCGCGAGTTTGAGCAGCAACTGGCGCCGTTTTACGCAGGCTGGATTGAACAACTGGGCAAGATTCGGTCCCGCCTGTTTGGACAGTCGTTGAATGCCGATCACCGTCGAGGGCTTTTGCATCGGTGGGCCGCTCAGGCTCCTTTTACGCAGGCCCTCCCCGAGGACGTTTCGTTCCGGAGGTAGTTCATGAACGGTAAGGTGTTTCTAGTGGGAGCCGGTCCGGGCGATCCTGATTTTGCTGACTGTCAAAGCGCTCAGGTTGATTCGAGTCAGCGCCGGTCGTGCTGCATGACGACTTGGTCAGTCCTGACATTCTGCGACTTGATTCCATCCCGCGGCGCCACGTTCGCAACGTGGAAAGCGTTGCGGGCGAAGGAGCGTGCAGCAAGAGGAGATCAACTCGCTGATGATCGCCTTCGCGTCGTTTGGGGTGAACGTAGTTCGTCTGAAGGGCGGCGATCCGTCGATCTTCGGACGTAGCGGCGAGGAAATGGATGCGCTCCGCAAGGCGGGTGTTGACTTCGAGGTTGTTCCGGGCGTGACGTCTGCGCTCGCGTCCGCAGCCGCCGCGCAGGTCTCGCTTACCCACAGAAATAAGTCGTCAGCAGTCATCCTGCTATCCAGTCATCCGGCGAGTCCGGAACAGGCGGTCGCGTGGCCAGCCTATGTGGCGTCGGGCGCGACGCTCGCCGTTTACATGCCTGGCTTCAAATATCGGCGAAACCGCTGCGAGCTTACTTGACGCGGGACTGAAACCGACAACGCCTTGCGCGATCGTTTCACGGGTAAATTCGCCGCAGCAACAGATTCACAGAACGACCGTGGCTGATCTGCCGAGCGCGCCTCTATTACCTGCGCCGACGTTGTTGTTGATCGGCGATGTTTTGGCAGAAGAAGTGGCTATCTCGAATGCCCATGCGGATAGCGCCGGACACGATGGTCGCCGCTCTAGTCGATCCATCGGGCGAGCCACGAGTTTTATTTGCAGATGAGGTCCTTCCCCAAGACCTGGAGTGGAGACAGTGATCAAACATCTGAAGGAGACGCAGGAAGTTGCAGAGGGATGGAGCGCGAGAGAAGTGCTGGCATGGTCGTTCCGCACATTTGGACCGAGCATCGAAATGGCATCCGGGTTTGGGGCGGAAGGCATGGCGCTGATCGACATCGCCGCTAGCCTGAATTCCGCACTGCGCGTGTTCACGATCGATACCGGTTTCTTGTTTCCCGAAACCTACCAACTGATCGTACGAGGTTGAAAGGAGGTATGGAATCCAGGTGGATCGCGTGAACCGCGGCTTACGCCCTCCGCTCAGGCTGAGATTTATGGCGAGGCTCTATGGTCCACCAGCCCTGACCAGTGCTGCGGATTGCGAAAGGTTGAGCCGCTCAAGGAGAAGTTAAGCGGCTTGCGCGCGTGGATAACTGCGATCCGGCGCGACCAGACGAAGGTCCGGGCAAGCGCCAAGAAAATCGAATGGGACCAGAAGTTTCAGCTCGTGAAGATTAACCCCATCGCCGATTGGACCAACGACGACGTTTGGGACTACATCCGCGCCGAACAATGTCCCCTACAATTCTTTGCACGACACAAATTTCAGCAGCATCGGTTGCACGCATTGCACTCGAGCTGTGCGGCCGGGAGAAGATGCGCGGCCGGGCGTTGGGCCGGCTTTCAGAAAGACAGAATGCGGGTTGCATTTGCCGGATGCTCCCGTTGCAGGCAATCCCCTCGTCCAAATCGGCTTGTCGAGCGGCTCTTGAGGGTGAAGCGAAGCGTCAAACCGATGTCGCAGTGGGTAATTCAAATGCTCCCCGCCCGCCCGCCTCAAAGTGATAAAGAGGCTCGCCAATAGATTCCTGCCGTTCACCGACCTGTGGATGCCAACTATGGCACACTGGATTCGGAGGCGGGATTGAACAACCTTGGAGTTCACCATTCTGGCTGGTCTGGGCTCATTCATGGCGGGATTCTTGGGAGCGCTCACCGGCCTCGGTGGGGGTGTCGTTCTCGTTCCGCTTCTTACACTCGTGTTTCAGGTGGATATTCGGTACGCCGTCGGCGCGTCGCTCGTGTCAGTCATCGCCACCTCTTCAGGCGCCGCGGTTGCTTATCTCAAGGATGGCTTCTCGAACATCCGGATTGGCATGTTTTTGAAGTCGCCACCACGCTTGGACGCGCTATTCGGGGCGAGTCTCGCAGCCCGCGTGTCCACGGCGGCCATCGGTGCGGTTTTCGGTCTCGTTCTCCTCTATTCGGGCTACACGGCAAGCCGACCTCAAGTCGATGTGCCGACCAGCGAATCCTTCCGATCCTCTCGGCCACGCGACTTGGCATGAATGGCGTCTATCCATCTCTTGCTGGACCGAAGGCCTATTATGTTCACCGCGTTCCAGCGGGCTTCGATTGATGTTCGGCGCCGGCACGCTCTCAGGATTGCTCGGGATAGGTTCCGGGCGCGGTGAAGGTGTTGGCGATGGATCGGCGTCATGGGAATCCCATTCAAAGTCTCTACCACTACCAGCAATTTCATGATCGGCGTGACGGCAGCAGCCAGCGCAGGAGTCTACCCTGAACCGCGGATATGTCGATCCGGGTCTCACTATGCCGGTCGTGCTGGGAGTGCTAGCGGGCTTCTGGCTGGCGCTCGCATGTTGGCACGCACGAAGACGCAGCAACTGCGCTGGGTGTTCGCTGCTGTGATCGTGGCACTGGGCGGCGAAATGTTGTATGGCGCTTTTGCCGGGAAGATCTGAGCATGTTTCGAAAGTCGGACTGGACGGATCAGAAGATCGAAGTTGTGATCGCCAACCTCTGCGAGCGGGCGTCACCCTGGCGGCTGGAGTTGTTTTGGCGGGCGGCGTTGTTTTCCTCGTGCGGCACGGCTTTGCGCCCACCAACTATCGCGCCTTTGCCGGGGAGCCTTCTGATCTTCGAGAGTGGAAGGGTATCGCGCGGTCCGCGCTCAACCTTCGCGGACGCGGAATCATTCAGCTCGGCATTCTCTGTCTGATTGCCACCCCGGTGGCGCGCGTAGCACTTTCTAGCGTGGCCTTTGCACTGGAGCGGGATTGGCTCTTACGTCGGTGTCGCGAGCGCTGTCTTGGCGGTGCTGATGTATAGCCTGCTCGGCACGTAGCTGACTCAGGCTGGCAGCAGCGTGAAGTAGAACACTCGACCCGTGGCCTAACTGGCTGGTCACACCAATCGTGCCGCCATGCGCCTCCACGATTGCTTTGGCGATGGCCAGACCCATGCCTGTTCCTTGAATCCTGGTTCGCTGATTGCGTCCGCGATAGAACTTGTCGAAAATCAGCGCCTGCTCAAAGTCGTCGATGCCCGACCTCGGTCGGCTACGCTGACCGTGAGCTGCCGATTCCGGACTTCAGCTGCAATGTGGATTGGCGTTTCGGCGGAGAATACTTGGCGGCGTTTTCGATCAAGTGCATGAGTACTTCTTTGATTCGACTTTCATCCATGCGGATGGGTGGAAGGTCACCGGGGCACGAACTTCAATGGCACGCTTAGCCAGGGCGTTGCGAGAATTCCCGAGTGCCTGCTCGATGACGGGACGAATGGGAGTTGGCTCCAGATCAAGTTCGACCTTGTTTGCTTCGAGTTGTGCCATCTCAGCGGCTTCGCCCACCAGTCGGTTCAAACGATCACTCTCTTCATTGATGACGGCAGGTAGTTCCCGCTGGGCCGGATCTGGTTGTGCATTCGAAAGCAGCGAGGTCACGGATGCCTTGATGGCGGTGAGCGGGGTCCGAATTCGTGCGTAATGGAATCCAGCAAGACCGATCGAAATTGCTCGCTTCGCGGGCGGCTTCGGTGCGGCTTAAATTCTCCACGGCCCGCACCCGTTCGATTGAAATTGCGATCAAGCTACTCATCGCTTCCAACGTTTGGCGACAGTGGAGCCCCCGAGACCGCGAGGCTTCCCACAGTCCGAAGACCCATTTTCAAGGGCAGTAGCAAGAGCAAGTCTCCGCGCAGGATCAAAACGGGGCTCTCCTCGGCTGCAGACGAGTTGGAGATCGTGGAGCCTCTACATCGCCGGTATCAGCGCTTGACCGGTAGATGTCTGACGATCGGGTAACGCTATTGCCGCCGTTTTGACGTCGAATGCGTCGACGACGTAGTTAGGAAGCAGATTCAACAATTCCACCACGTTATCGCTGGTGAGAAGCTTTTGGCTGAAAGCGTACAAGCGCTCAACATCCTTGCGCCTCTCAACCGCATTGATGCTTTCGTGCTGGGCGCGCGCCGAAAGTTCGCTTGCGATGGTGGCTGTAATCAGAAAAGCGAAAAAGCGCGACCCAATTTTCGGGGTCGGCGATGGCAAACGTTCCGACTGGTGGCAGAAAGTAGTAGTTGAAGCCCAGCGCGGCGATGACCGCCGTGAAGACTGAAACACTCAGTCCCCAGAACGCAGATACTACGAGCACCGTCAGCAGCAGCGTGAGTGCGGCCGTGGTCGGGTTGCGTGCGGAGTCCGCGATATCCGTATACGACCACCGCAACGGCGACCGCCGCCAGCGATGTAGCGAACTGGTTCAGATGGATGACGCCGATTCACGACGCGATTGTAGCCGAGGTTCGACAATTTCACGTGGCTAAAGCAAAATACTCGCCATGGCGAAAACCCCGAGCAATGGCTCGAAGAGTCGGCAACCCCCCCCGTCAGGGTGGGGCTCTTCAAATTATTCCCGGGCTACGCGCCCGGTGTGGGCAAAACGTACAACATGTTGAGTGAAGCCATCAGGCGCCAGTAGTCGGGGCGAGGATGTGGTGATCGGAGTGGTTGAGACTCACGGCCGAAAGGTCACTGCCGAATTGGTCGATCAGCTTGAGCAAGTGCCACGCAAGAGGATTCGAATACAGGGTGCGTTGTTCGAAGAGATGGACGTGGATGCGATCCTGGCTCGACATGCGCGCGTAGCCATCGTCGATGAGCTAGCGCACACGAATATCGAAGGGAGCAAGCATCGCAAACGCTACGAAGATGTATTCGAGCTGCTGGATGCAGGGATCGATGTGCTGTCAACCATGAACATCCAGCACCTCGAGAGTGTTACGCCGACCGTGCAGGGCATTACGGGAATCCAGGTGCGCGAGACTGTTCCTGACTGGGTGCTGAAGCGCGTGGACGAAGTCGTCATGGCCGATCTGACACCTGAAGCTCTGCAGAACCGGATGCGGCGTGGAGACATCTATCCGCTGGAGAGGGTGGAGCGGGCCCGGGCAATTTCTTCCGGCAGGGAAATCTGATGGCGCTGCGTGAACTCGCGTTGCGCCACGTAACGCACGCGCGTCGATCGGAATCTCGAGACGTATCTCGACAAGCAGGAAACACGCAAGAACCTTGGTGTCCGCGAGCGAATTGCCGTTTGCGTGAGTTCGAATCCAGCCGCCCAGAATCTGATTGCTCGGGGGGCGCGCATGGCGGAAGCGCTCGATGGTGAGCTCTACGTGATCTACGTTGACATGGGACAGGACTCAGCAGAACGCGATCAGAAGTCCTTGCAGACAAACTTCCAGTTCCGCCGAGAACGTCGGTGCTCACGTTGTTCGCGTTGAAGGCAAAACCGTTGCGGAAGCCGTCGCCGAGGTGGTGCACGAGAAGCATATTACGCACGTGGTGTTTGGGCGCTCTGCGACCACCGGGTGGCGCCGCTACCTATACATTTCAGCAATTCACCGTTTTCTTCGTGATGCGCCCGCGGTCGACGTTCACATCGTGACCCAGGAGCCCGCGTGATCTCGGTTGAGCACCGCAGAATCCTTATCGTGGATGACGAGACACAAATCACGCGCGTTTTGCGGACCAGCCTGTCCAGCCATGGCTACGATGTTCGTGTTGGCGAATGATGGCGAGACGGCTTTAGAAATCATGAAGGACTGGCCCCGATTTGGTGATTACGGATCTTTCCATGCCCAACATGGATGGACTCGAGCTGACGCGGCGTCTGCGCACTTCGAGCAGCGTGCCGATCCTCATTCTCTCAGTAAGGGGGAAAGAGCGCACCAGAAAGTTCTGGCTCTTGATGCTGGCGCTGACGACTACGTCACCAAACCGTTTGGGATGGACGAACTGCTGGCGCGTGTGCGCGCATCTTTGCGCCGCTCACAGCCGGCCGACAGCGAATCGCCTGTCATCGAAGAGGGAGATTTTGTGATTGACCCCGGCGCGCACAAGGTCTCGGTGCGCGGCCGAGAGATCCACCTGACCCCGAAAGAGTTCGAGCTCCTCGTTTTCCTCGCGCGCCATGCCGGAAAGGTCGTTACGCACCGGGCACTCCTCGGTGCGATCTGGGCGCGGTCAAAGCACCGAACAGGTCGAATATCTCCGAGTCTTCGTGAGACAACTTCGCAAGAAGCTTGAACTGGAAGGTTCATCGAGCCGCTACATCGTGACCGGAACCTTGGGTTGGGTATCGATTCGAGCCCGGTCGATCCTGACAAAGCTGCTTTCCCGCGATGGTTACCCTTATGAAATCTTTAGGAATTCCTTACCCGCACTTTATGTCCGAGGCATTCTACTTCGCTGAAGTGGACACCTCCTGGAAAAATGATCTTTGCTTTCATAGGTTGCTCAGCTATTTTGTCGTTGCGTTGATCGTTTTGGGTCTGAACACGAAGGCCCAGGCGCAGAGCGCGCAAGTTGAGTCCGAGGTGAGTGCCGACGGCAGCGCAGACAAGGCCAGTGCGCCGCCCGACACAGACGAACAAATCCTCCAAGAACTGGACCGGATGCGGTCTCGCATCGCCGAACTGGAGAACCGCCTAAGCGATGGCCCGCGGCGTCAGCTGTGTCGAGCGCAAACGAAGGCACCCAGCCCTCCGGAGGTGGCGGGAAGCATTTCCGCGCCCCCGGCCCCGGCGCGCGCGTCGTCGAGTGCGCACGTCGAGCAAGGTGAAACAAGTGCTCCTCCCGCTAAGCCTGCGAAGGCGGAGCCTTTTGCTTTTGCAGACTGGACCTGGCTGAACGGCAATCCGCGGACGAAAGAACCGGCCTCTCGATTCGAAGTTCTTCACGCCGGAGGTTCGCGTTGACGTTGCCTACCACTACGATTTCAACCATCCCAAGGACGACACGATCGGCGGCTCCAAGGCGAAGTATTTCGTTCCAATGAAGTTGCCCTCACGCACCTGGGAATCGGGGCGATTTTCACTACGACCATGTTCGTGCGCGCGTATTCACCCAATTGGGTCAATATGCCACGGCGACACCGCGCAACGATGCCAGCTATTCCCGCGGGCAATGGCAACTGGACAACGCCTATCGCTACTCTGAACGAGGCCTACGGCGGATATCACTTCTGACGCGCTGCATGGCATTAACGTCGATGCCGGGATCTTCTTGTCCTATGTGGGCCTGTTCAGCTTCTACCAGTTCGATAACTGGACTTATCAGCCTTCTTACGTTTCGTCGAACACGCCATGGTTCTTCACGGGCATGCGAGTCCAGATTTTCCTCACCGAGAAGTTGAAGATCGAGCCCTGATTATCAACGGTTGGCAAACTTACGCATCGGCCTAACGGCCGCTTGGGGCTGGGTGGCCAAATTCTGTGGCGTCCGACACTCGTGGCTTTCGATCATCTCGAATAACTATGGCATCGGCGGCCGACGCCATCGGATCCGAACCGCACTCGTTATCACACCGACGACAGCGTCGAGAGCTCGAAGTACTACGATCATCCGGAGCGCTTTTTGTCCAGAGCGATGGCTTCAGCCCTCACTGGTGATTTAGGGTTGCGAAAACCGGCGGTGGCGTTAACCGCACAATGATAATGCAGCGGATGCTCTTGGCAACATCATCGATCACAAGCAGAGCTTCCTGGTTTCATGCTGTACAACCGGTGGTGGTTCAACAAGGATCGCTACGCGTTCACGCTGGGCGGCGGCAAGATCAACAACCCCGGCCGCTACCTCGTACTTGCCTCCCATCAACGGGGCCACAGCGACGACGGGCACGCCCTACTTCACGGAGAACCCCGGCGATCCGTTCAAGGCGTGGACATTTCCGAACCTACGATTACATGCCGAGCCAGTACATCACATTCCGCTGGGAATTCAATCATCCGTCACGCCAACGTGCCCTACTGGAGCGGGCCGGGCGGAGTGACACCTCCGGGAGGAAATAACGGAATCCGGGAGTCATCATTCCAGCTTTCAGCCGGACCTTCGCAAGACAGAAGATCGCGCCACCATGTCGATTCTTGTGAAGTTTTAGTGAGTACGAGGAAGGATGCCCTGATGCGCGACCTGTGTTCGGTGCCGCATTCTTGCTTTTCGCTGGCGCTAGGATACGTGCGCTTTTGTGATCGAATCCGTTAGACGCCAACCATGAACATTGAATCGATCATCGTGGTGCTCATTTGCGCGGGGCTCATGGTGTAACCTGCTGTAGCGCTCCTTAGACCCGAGAAGTTCTGACCATGACTGCAAACGGCTGGTTCCAAAATCCTGTTTTTCCTCGCGCTGATTCTAGTGGTCACAAAACCGCTGGGCGTCTACATGGCGAGGATATTCTCCCGCGAACGAACATTCATGGGACCCGGTGGCGCGCCCGGTCGAAAGACTGCTTTGACAGGGTGACGGGCGTCGACGAAGACCACGACATGCCTTGACGGAATATGCGGTTACCATGCTGCTGTTCAGCGCTGTGTCCATGCGTTGCTGCTGTACGTGATCCAGAGAGCGCAGGCCATCCTCCCGTGGAACCCGCAAAAGTTCGCTGGCATTGATCCTGCACTGGCCTTCAACACGGCTGCATCCTTCACCACGATATAGCAACTACTGGCAGAACTACGCGGGCGAGTCGACCATGAGCTATCTGACGCAGATGGCCGGGCTGGCGTATCACAATTTTGTGTCGGCGGCCGTTGGGATTGCTCTTGGCTATCGCTTTCATCCGGGGCATTGTTCGCACCGAGAAGAAGACTATCGGAAATTTCTGGGTCGATTCGACGCGCGCCACGTTGTGGCTTCTGCCCGATGTGTTTCGGTACGCCCTGATCCTGGTTTCGCAAGGAGTCGTACAGAACCTCAAAGCCTACGACTCGGTGAAATTGATCGAGCCGCAACGTGTGCCGAAAATTGGCCCGATGGGCAGCCGGTTCTGGGCCCTGATGGCCAGCCCGTCATCGATACGGTTACAGATCAGACCATCGCGCAGGGCCCGGCGGCGTCTCAGGAAGCCATCAAGATGCTGGGCACCAACGGCGGCGGGTTCTTCAACGCCAACAGTGCACATCCGTTTGAGAATCCCACGCCACTCAGCAACTACCTGCAGATACTTTCGATCTTTGCGATTCCCGCCGGGCTCACCCACACGCTGGGCGCATGACGAAATCGTCCCGGCACGGATGGGCCGTGTGGGCAGCGATGGCAGTTCTGTTCCTGTGCGGAGTGACCACCGCGTACTGGGCGGAGGCGAAAGGCAACCCCTGTTGCAGGGCGTGGATCAGCAGGCGAGCGCTCTGCAGTCCGGCGGCAATATGGAAGGCAAGGAAGCCGATTTGGCATTGCCGACTCGGCGTTGTTTGCCACCGTCACGACCGACGCGAGTTGCGGCGCATCAATAGCTGGCACGATTCGTTCACGCCACTCGGCGGCCTGGTTCCGCTGGCGAACATCATGCTCAGCGAGACTGTTTTTCGGAGGCGTGCGGCGCCGGGATGTACGGCATTCTGATCTACGTGATTCTGGCCGTGCCCATTGCCGGCCTCATGGTAGGGCGCAACGCCGCGAGTATCTGGGTAAGAAGATTGAGGGCTACGACGTAAAATGGCGATGCTGGTGACCTTGGCGTTTCCGTTAATCATTCTGGCATCTCTCCGCTATCTCGTCGGTCAATGGATTTGGTACCTCCAGCATCAGCAATGCTGGACCGCACGGACTCACACAAGTGCTGTACGCGTTCACATCGCAGGCAGGCAATAACGGGATCAGCCTTCGCGGGGCTCAACGGAAACACTCCCGGTACAACATCACCGGGCGCACTGACCAGCGCTGGTCGGACGTTTCTTCATGATCATCCCGATGCTCGCGATTGCGGGAAATCTGGCGCAGAAGAAGCTTGTTCCTGTCCCGGCGGGAACGTTCCCAGTGACCACGCCACTCTTCGTCGCGCTCTTGGTGTCGGTCATCGCGATCGTGGGCGCGTTGACTTTCCCTTCCAGCGCTAGTCTGGGTCCAATCCTCGAACACCTGCTCATGCTTTCGGGGAAGACTTTCTAAATATGGCAACGCACGCGAAATCCAAAAGCAAGAGTCTTTGGGACCGCAATATCCTGCGCAGAGCCCTTGTCGACAGTATTCTAGAAGCTCAGTCCGCGCAGCATGATGAAAAACCCCGTCATGTTTGTCGTGGAAGTGGGCAGCGTGGTGACGACGCTGTTGTTGTTCACGAGTCGGCGTGAGTTTTCCTTTAATTTGCAAATCACCCTATGGCTCTGGTTCACCGTCCTGTTTGCCAATTTTGCGGAGGCGATGGCGGAAGTGGCGAGGCAAGGCGCAAGCGGATACTTTGCGTGCAGCCAAGTCAGAAACGCTGGCCAAACGCCTTCTTCTGAACGGGCAACCGAAGATATCGCCAGCGCCAAGCTTCGGTCGGGCGATATCGTGATCGTTTCCGCTGGAGAGTTTGTTCCTGGCGACGGCGAGGTCATCTGAAGGAGTCGCCTCAGTCGACGAATCAGCCATTACGGGTGAGTCTGCGCCCGTGATTCGTGAGGCGGGTGGCGACCGATCGGCGGTGACCGAGGAACACGCGTCCTGTCGGATCGTGATCAAGGTTCGCATCACGTCAAACCCAGGCGAAACGTTCCTGGATCGAATGATCGCACTGGTGGAGGGCGCGGAGCGGCAGAAGACCCCAATGAGATCGCGCTCAACATCCTACTGGCGGGACTCACGATCATTTTTCTGCTCGCAGTGGTGACCCTGCACACCGTTCGCGATCTATTCCGGAGCGCCGCAAACTGTTTTCGTCCTGGTTTCGCTTCTGGTGTGCCTGATCCCCACGACTATCGGCGGATTGCTGTCCGCTATCGGAATTGCCGGGATGGACCGCCTGGTTCAACACAACGTCCTCGCGATGTCAGGAAGCGGCCGTGGAAGCCGCAGGCGATGTGAACACTCTGCTCGCTCGATAAGACTGGCACTATCACGCTTAGGAAATCGCCAGGCTGCCGAATTATCACTTGCGCCCGAGATTCTGAGAACAGATCTTGCCGACGCCGCCCAACTTTCTTCCCTGGCCGACGAAACTCCCGAAGGGTCGTTCGATCGTCGTGCTGCGCCAAGGAGCGATTACGGCCTACGCGGGCGGGATCTCGCTGCTCATGAAGCGGTCTTCGTGCACTTTCACCGGCGCAGACCAGAATGTCCGGAGTGGATCTCGACACGGGCGAGAGGTCCGCAAAGGATCGGTGGACGCCATCACCAAATACCTATCGCAGCACGGGTGCGCACCATTGCCGAAGGCTGTAACGACCATCGTCGAGCAGCATCGCAAGGTCTGGCGGGAACACCGCTCGTAGTTGCCGACGCAATCAACGTGCGCTCGGAGTGATCTATCTGAAAGACATCGTCAAGGGCGGCATGCGGGAGCGCTTCAGCCAGCTTCGTGCCATGCGGGCATCAAGACCGTGATGATTACCGGCGACAACCCGCTTACGGCTGCGGTCATCGCTCGCGAAGCCGGCGTGGATGACTTTCTGGCAGAAGCCACTCCCGAAGACAAGATGGACGTTGATCACGGCGCGAGCAAGGCGACGGCAAGCTGGTGGCGATGACGGGCGACGGCACGAACGATGCTCCGGCGCTGGCGCAGGCCGACGTCGGCGTGGCCATGAACACCGGAACCCAGGCAGCCAAAGGAGGCCGGGCAACATGGTGGACCTCGACTCCAATCCGACGAAGCTCATCGAGATCGTCGAAATCGGCAAGCAGCTGCTCATGACGCGCGGCGCGCTGACGACCTTCTCGATCGCCAACGACGTGGCCAAGTACTTCGCCATCATTCCGGCGATGTTCGCAGCAACGTTCCCGTGCTGAATGCGTTCGAACAGTAATGCACCTGCAAACTTCGGCAGTCAGCGGTGCTTGTCGGCGGTGATCTTTAGCGCGCTGATTATCGTTGCTCCTGATTCCACTCGCCCTCCGCGGTGTCAAGTACACACCGATGAATGCCGAAGCTCTTTGCGGCGCAACCTTCTCATCTACGGCGTGGGCGGACTCGTCGCGCCCTTCATAGGGATCGAGCTTATCGACATGTTAATCGTAGGCATCGGATTGGTGGGAAGGACGTGATGAAGGAAACAGATTCTGAGCAGCGACGTTGTTGATGACGTTCTGGACCGCCGTGCTGCTGGGCGTTATTTACCCACTGCTGGTAACAGCACGGCGCCCATCTGCTCTTTCCAGAAAAGGCGCGCAAGGCCAACTCCTTCGTCGGAATGGAGCTTTAATCGGTTCGCGCATCATCGGCCCAGCCGTTCATAAGTCCTGGCTACTTCCACCTCAAGGTCCCTCCGCCGCTGGGGTTGTCGGTTACGCGATGGCACTAGTTCTCGGGGATCGAACCTCGGTCCGACCAATCGCAAGTTGGTTCGAACGGTAAGCGCTGAGGCTGGCCTCTTGCGGGCGGAAAATCCCGGCAAGAGCGTCCTGCTGACCTCGTAACGACCTCAGCCTCCGGTCTCGATCCAGACATTTCGCCGGCAGCTGCGGAGTTTCAGATTCCCGCGACGTCGCGAGAACGTCGCCTCCAGGAGATGCGGTCCGCGCCATCGTCCCGCAGTCATTTGCAGCACCAAGTCAGCTCGGATTCCCGGGTGAACCGCGAGTAGAACGTTCCCTCGGGCTTTCAATCTTGCGCTGCGAGGATGCAACCCGGCACCCTGAAACGCTGCTAAGATATTCGGTCGAAGCTGTAGTTCGAGCCAAATCGATCGGTAGCCTTCCTGGCGGAATCGAACGCGGACGCGTAGTGACATCCAACCCTATTGCAGGTGGATAGCTACTAACGCATAGGGTCCTGCTGACGGCTGCCCCCAGCCTCACCTTTTTCGATCGCAAGGAGCGTTCCATGGCCAAGAAGGAATCAGCATCTGCCGGTCGCGGCAGAGTGAGTGCACAACCTCGTTTGCATCAGAAAGCACGCGAATTTCAGGCTTACGGCACCGTCGAACATTTGTTGCCTCTCGATCTGGAGGAGCCCGATTCGACTGGAAATGACCGAACAGCTTGAACCAGTTGCTCGCGGGATACGATGACCCTCCGCGACTTGTACCAAGAAACTCCACCTCGCGCAGTGTTGCGGGCCCCACTTTTGTCAACTCCACCTTCTTTACGACAAGCACTACGAAGAGCAGAATGAAATCGTTGATGAAATCGCGGAGCGCATCCAGTTGCTGGGAGGCATCAGCCTCGCGATGGCGGCTGACATAGCTGAGACGACGCAGATTGAGCGTCCGCCGCGAGGAAGTGGGAAGAGGTCCCCGTCCAGATCTCACGCCTGCTCGACGCCCATCAAATCGTCATCGGCCAGTGCCGCAGACTGGCCAAGCGGCGCCCAGACCATCGGCGAGACGACGGCACCAACGGACCTGGTAATCAGCGACGTTCTCCGAACCAATGAGCTCCAGCAGCGGTTCCTGAACGAGCATTTGGTGTAGATGTGCCGCTGGTGGTGGCACAGGATCCGAAGCCGCAGCTTGAAGCACTGTATCGACGCTGATAGAAAGGGCCTGCTCGGCAAGAGCAGGCCTTTTCTGCAGCCGATTGCTCGTGCTCGCTTTAACTTTTCACTTCAGCCGTTGTCGTGGTCGTAGTACCTCGTATGCCGACATCGGTTTCGCCCCGCCTTTCTTCCAAACGCGTTTGTCAGGCGGCAACTTGCCCAGGACGCTCGCCATCTCGCGCACATGCGAAGCGACCGATCCACAAGCAAGAGCCGATGTAGTTGATCCCGATCTCACGCGCTTGTGCTGCGTACTGCCCCATTTCCTTGCGGGTGAGTTGTAGAGGATCGAGGGAGTACGGAAACTCGGGGAGGCTGGTGAAGTCGGGTTTGTCTTTAGGAGTTTTGAACCCGACCGGCTGGCAGGCGAGATAGCCATCCACCGCCTTTCGCATCTGCTCCATCGGGGCCCAGCATGTGTTCCGGGCGACGAAGACAATTCATGCCAACAATGTCTGCACCCGCATCGAGAAGGGTCTTCGCAGCATCGGCGGCCCCGGTTCCTTCTGCGGTCTCGTCTTTGTTCTCGAAAGCAGATCGTTACCATGACAGGCAGGCCAGTGCGTTTCGCGCGCTCCACCGCGAGCAATGCCTCGCCCAGCCACGAGAAAGGTTTCCCCGATGATGAAAGTCGACGCCTTCTTCCATCTGAACGCGCAGTTGTTCGTCGAAGGTCTCGCGCACACGGTCTGAGGCCGCAGGACTTTTGGGCTCATACATCCAGGTGAGGCTCAGGTTCCCGGCCACCAGGCAGTCGTCTCCCAGCAACTTCTTTTGCGATTCGCACGGCAGAACGATTGATGTCTTCGACCTTGTCCTGCAGACCCACTGTGGCAAGCTTGTCGCGGCTCGCGTAGAAGGTCAGCGCGCTGCAGAACTCTCGGCGCCTGCCTGGCGGAATTCGATGTGGAGCTCCCGGAGCGCGTCCGGATATCACGATGGCGACTTCGGGCGTGAAGGGCCTGGACGGACCCAGCCTCGCTTCTCGAGTTCAAGCAAGTAACCGCCATCCCCAGCACCGGACCTTCGTTTGAGTCTCTCCAGAATTCCTTTTTCTTCATACTTGCTCCTTCAACCTTTCACTCATCCATGTACTCGAACTCTGCGCTTGATCAGTCTTCCTTCCGTGAACCGATAAGGCGCAAAGATTGGATATCAACCGATTCGGCTGCGCCGTCGAGCAGTCAGTTCCGACATAGACCAGACCGATGGCGGGCGAAATCTTGAATCCCATTCCTCGAAAATCCTGCACACACGTATAAAGCCTTCAATGCCGGGAATTGCGCCCAGCAGAGGCCTGCAGTCCGGGTCATGTCGCTAAACACCCGTGACCCCCGTACGACTTCGGCATTCTCCAGTTCTGGAATTCGACCGCACACGCCCGCTCGATCATTTCCTCCAGCGATTCGTCCGAGGCTCGCTGCGGAAAGTTGTCCGGATCAACGGGACGCTTTCCGCAGAAATCGCCGACGAGAATTTGTCCGCGCCATCGGGCCGAATGTAGGTCGCTGTCACCGAGTCGATGCAGGCGCAGCTCCGCCCTTCATGAGGGGCGCATTCTTCAGGATTGCGACTTGGTGATACTCAGTTTCGATCGGTAACTCACAGCCTGCTGCGGCAAACAGGGGACGAGTCCAAGGCCCGCTCGCGCAAACAACAATTGGGGCGAGCACTTCGCCTTTATCGGTCTGCACGCCTCGGATTCGTCCCCGGTCTGAGTGGAATGAAGTCGACGCGAGTTCGTGGAGAAATAAACGACACCCATCTCACGCGCCCGTGCCAAAAAGTCGCTCGGCGACTGCCGCACCATCGCCGTAGCCCGGAGTCTGGTTCGTACGCGGCCAGTTCCACTTCATCCACCCGCCAATCTGGACAGAGGTCCCGCAGTTCTCTCTGCGAAATCAAACGGACATTCACACCCAGGGCCCGCTGCATCTCGACGTTTCGCTTAAGCAGTTCAGCTTCCTCCGGGATGCACTGATCCGGGCACAAAGCCCCGTTTTGTAGAACAGCGGCGATTCTCCCACCAGGTTCTTGCCAGCGCTCGAACATCCGAAGGCTGATGAGCGCGAGTTGCACTTCAGGAGGAAGCTGTAGTGCATGCGAACGAGTGCCGACGACCGTCCGCTGCCGCCGCGCCCGACGTGATCCTTGTCCAGAATCAGAATGCGCCCGGCTCTTGCGCTGGGCGAGATGGAAAGGCAATCGACGCTCCCATCACGCCCGTGCCCACGATGACAATGTCGGTACCGCTGACTGTCCATTGGTCGTCACGCCGCAACCTGCCTTGAAGCGACCTTTCTTCCAGTCTCCAAGGCCTGGTGCGCCGCATTGTGGCCCGGCGCTCCGGTAACGCCGCCGCCCGGGTGTGCGCCCGCGCCACAAAGATAGAGTCCCGTCGATCGGCGTTCGATACTCGCGACCATCCCGGCACTGGCCGCATGAAGAACAATTGTTCCAGTGAAAGATCGCCGTGAAAGATATTGCCTTCCGTCAATCCGTAGGTGCGCTCCAGATCGAGAGGCGTGAGCGTCTGCCGCGCGATGATCGAGCCCGGAGACATTCGGCGCATATTCACCAATGATGCGCGACTACCCGGTCGCCCAGCAGTTCGCGATGGTCGTCCCACGTTCCCTGATCGCAAATGAAAGGGCACGTACTGCAACGAAACAGGTCATGATGTGCGTGCCCGGCGGCGCCAAGCGACGCGTCGGCATTCGAGGCGATCACGCAATCGATCCAGAGCTGCTCGGGGATTTCGCCGAACTTCGCCACGTCATAGCACCTCTCCGCGAACTCCAGAGAGGGCACAAGCGTGTAGAAGGTCCGCTCGAGCGGAGTGTACTTTGCGGGTGTACCGGTGAAACGCGGCTCTTCTGACAGCGCCAGATTTACTTTCGCGCACGGACCGGCCATCTTGATCCCGCGAATCGCACTGTACAAATTCGGCCGGCAGCTCGCGTTCCGGAAGCCATTGTCAGAAATGTGCGTTTGGGGTCAGCGTTTGAGAGCACGATCCGGCTGCGAATCTCTGTGCCGTCTTTCAGCACGACGCCACGCGCGTGGCCGTCACGCGTGTCGATCTGCGCCACCGGAGCTGGAAGTCCGGATCTCAACACCGAACTTGCGGCCAGCCGCCGCCAGCGCATCCGAAATCGCACCCATTCCACCCATTACGTGGCCGTAAAATCCCTGCAGCTGATGTTCGCCGCCGCTCAGCAGGTGGAAGCAGCAGTTCCGAGCGCGCTGCCGGGCTGGTACGGTCCGCCATGCTTGCCGTATACGTTGTTCGCGAGGAACAGCGTTTTATTGTTTCAGATTCGTAGTTGCGATCGAGGAACTCTCCCAGGCTGCCGGTGAGAAACGAAACGAGCTGCTCCGATTTCAGCGTTTGATATCCTCGCGAAAACGCTTGCCAACGCGAAACAGGTCAGCTCCACCCCGATATGTGTTTGTGTATCGATCTCCGGCGGAGGTTCCAGGAAGAACGGCTGAAAGTAGCGTGCAAGCTTCTTCAGTTGATCATCGACGCGAACAAACGTCTCAGCGTCCTTAATGGAATGTTTCCGAAACTCGGCAACTGCGCGATCCCGCTCGGCCCACCACGGCACAACGCATCCGCTGGGGAAGGCGACCTGAATTGCCGGATCGCATGGCACCATGCGCAGCCCGTGATCGGCGAGTTTAAGATCGCTGATCACTTCCGACGCAACATGCTGGCGATGTAAGATGTGGTCGACGCGCGACAGCCGGGCGCAATCTCTTCGGTCACGCAGCATCCGCCGACAATATCCCGCCGCTCGAGCACCAGGGTCTTCAGGCCGGCGCGCGCGAGGTACGCTGCGGCGGTCAGACCGTTGTGGCCGCCGCCGACAACGATCGCATCGTAAACCTGGTTTGCTGTACTCGGCATGCGTGCTGACTCAAAGTCATCACCACGACGAGACCGTGGGCCAATACACTAGCGCATCACGCTGAAAAATTGAATTGAATTCCAAGTATTTTTCTGTATCGTTCCGTGACTTGAGGTCAAACTGGATGAGTGGAATCGCCAGTAGTCTCGTCTCGCCCCCGCGCTATCGCAATCAGGTTCCCCGCGCCCCCGGTCGGAAGCCAAGCGTGCGCGAATCGTCGATACCGCGATGCGGCACTTCGCCGAGCAGGGATACCATGCGGCGCGCGTCGGCGATATCGCCGCCGAACTGGATCATCGCCAAGGGATCAGTCTTTCAGCACTTCGGCAGCAAGGATGGCCTGTTCTTCGAGGTCTACAAGAAGGCGGTGCGCGCCTTTCCCGCCTACCTCGATGCCCCCATTGATGTGCAGGACCAGGGATTCTTTGGCGTGCTGCGTTACTGGCTGGGACGGACCGAACACATGGTCCGCGAGGATTGGATTCCGTATCGCATCGCCCTGCTTGGCAACTACGGCACCGATCTGGCGCTCAAGCGTGAAATCAACCGTTTCCTGATGACTGAGGATCCCTACGGCACGGTCGCCTTCGTCAAGTTCGGGGTACAGCGCGGCGAGGTCCGCCAGGACCTCGACCTCGAAATGGTCGTCTCGATTCTTGATTGGACGATGGAACGTTTCCAGGACGCGCTCCTGACCGAAGAATTGGATCCGGGCCTCTTCCGGCGCCAGGGAGAGCGTTGGCGAGCACAAGGAAGCGCGCATCAACCAATTCCTTGATGTTCTCAGCCGGGCTATCGAGCCTGACCATCTGCCGGATGCAAAAGCAAGTTTGGAGCAATCTTCATGATCAGACAGATTCTGTCGAAGAGATCCTGGCCAGCTACAACGACAAAGCACCACTGTCGGAAGCTTCGCACGATTCCGGCGTCCGTGGTATGTCGATCGTCGTATCGCCGAGCTCGGAAGCCCTGACCGTGTTCAGCAATACCTGGCAAGTTGTGGGACGAGTCGACCAGGTCGCCAAGCCTGGCGACTTTGTTACCGCCGACCGTCGCGGGTGAGCCGATTGTCGCTGTGCGTGGCACGGATGGTCATGCTGCGCGCTTTCTACAATGTCTGTCGCCACCACGCCGCCAAGGTGGTCACCGAACCTTGCGGCAGTGCGTCGATTCTTCATTGCCCGTATCACGGATGGAACTACGGCCTCGATGGCTCGCTCAAGGGCATGCCCGAATTCGACGGCGTGAAGAATTTCGAGCGTCAAGGACAATGGATCTGGTTCCTGTCAAGGTCGACACCTGGGAGAGCTTTGTCTTTGTGAACCTTGATCCGCAAGTCCGGATTCGTTGCAGCAGCTTTCTCGGTGGATTGGTGAAACGCTGCGCCCTCGGACTTGCCAAGCTCCACTATTTTGCGACAGCAGATCGTACGATATCGCACTGCAACTGGAAGGTATTTGTCGATAACTACCTTGATGGCGGCTATCACGTGCCGCATCTCCACAAAGGCTTGAATAGCGTTCTCGACTACAAGCAGTACACCATCGAAAACGAAGATCGGCTATTGCCTGCAATCGAGTCCGATGGTTTCTTCCGAAGAGGACGCCGCCACCGGGGCGACGCGCAAAGGCGATCGCGCCTGGTACTTCTGGCAATACCCAAACTTCATGATCAATTGCTACGAAGGCTACATGGATACGAATCTGGTCATTCCTGTCGATGTAGACCATTGCCGTGTCGTCTTCGATTTCTATTTCAGCGATGTAAGCGATGCGCGTCGTGAACTACAACGTGCAGAGCATCGCTGTGGGCGACAGGGTTCAGATCGGAAGACCTTGGCATCTGCGAAGACGTGCAGCGTGGTCTCAAGTCGAGGGCTTATGGCGCCGGACGCTTGTCCGTGCGACGCGAGGCAGGCGAACAGTTATTTCATCGTCTACTCGCAGCCGACCTGAAACGTGGACTCGGCACAGTCTTCCGCCGCAGCGGACTGATTGCTGTCAGTAAATGCGAAATCATCAGCGAGGGCTTAGGCCCTCCTGTTTCTTCTGGAGGATCGACGTGAGACGCCATTCAACATTTGCCTCTTTCATGCTTCTCTGCGCGATGGCAGCATCCGCCCAGGTCATCGTTGTCAAGGCGCGGCCGTCTCGTGAACCCTGACTCGGGCACCGTTCTTGCCGATCAAACTATCGTGATCCGCGACCACAAGATCGCCGAAGTTGGGAAGGGCTCTGCCCGTACCGGCTGGGAGCGAAAGTGATCGACCTTTCCTCGATAGATCGTGCTGCCGGGACTGGATCGACTGCCACACTCACTCGTCGCCGACGGACAAGTCGGCGGTGAGCCATTCAACGTGCTGCGAAAGACGGCCTCGCAAATCGTGCTTGAATCGGTCACGAACGCCCGCAAAATGCTCCAGTCTGGGTTCACCACGGTGCGCGACGTCGGCACCTATCGCGCACTCAACGACATCGCCTTGCGCGATGCAATTGCCCGCGGAGACATCATCCGGACCCCGCATGTACGTGGCGGGTGCGTACATCACGATCACCGGAGGCGCCGGGCGCTATGACGGGGCAGGCGCCCGATATCCAGTTGCCTTGGGATCTGCACTACGGAGAAGCCAACAGCCCCTGGGAGGTTCGGCAGCGCATTCGCCAGCTCGCCCACGACGGCGTCGATGTGATCAAGGTCCTGTCGACCGGAGCCGTTCTTGACGCACGGGAGCAATCCCAGTTCACTCGAGTTCACTCCCGAGGAACTCCAGGCCGCGGTCGACGAGGCCGAGTCACTTTGGTCTGCGGGTCGCGGTGCACGCACATGCCGCACAAAGGGATCAAGAACGCCATTCTGGCCGGAGCCGCCTCCATCGAGCACGCCGAGATGGTGGATGACGAGGGAATCGCCCTCGCGTCTGCAAGCATGGCACGTACTTCGATATGGATATCTACGACGAAGAATGCATCCAAGGAAGGCGGCAAAATGGCACGACACCGGCTGACTTTCCTGCAGCACGATGCCGAACTGGGGCAATTGCAGCGTGACAATTCCGCAAATCACTCAAAGCCGGATGAAGATGGCCTTCTCGGCACCGATGACGCGGGTATCGCCCCTACGGCACCAGCGGCGCGAAGCAATTTGCCTTCATGGTCAAGTATGGAACGTGACGCCCATGCAAGCGATCCGAGGCCGCGAGCCTCCGGCGCCGCCGATCTGTTGGGGCACTCGAAGGAAGTCGGATCGATCAAGCCCGGCAAGTTTGCCGGACCTGGTTGGCGTTTCTCGCGACCCGCTCCAGGACATTAGCGTTCTCGAGAATATTGAATCCGTAATGAAAGACGGCGTGGTGTGCAAAACACCCGAAGTCCGATGCCTGTACTGTGCAATCGGAGAGAGCATTGTTACGAAGATCCCGGGAATAGTTTCTTCCCATGTCTTCGTCTTGACTAGGGCGCCGTCTTTGCGCAATTCGCGTGTGTATTTATAGAAGAAATTCGTAGGCGTCGCTGCTGAAAGAAAGATGTCGCGCTCCATACGAGCTTTCTACCCTTCAGATCATGAAGTCGTCTCGGCATCGCCTTGGATCGTATTGACCTCCGGGTGCGCATCCTCGATCTCGTAGGTCAATTTCCTCACGATCCGTTTCTTTCCCAGTGGATACTCCCCGCCCATCTGCCCCCTTCCACAGAACTGCAGTTTTCGCCGGCCTTCGTCTCCGCGTCACCGTCCATTCACCGGGCCAGGGAAATCCGAAACGACTTCAGATCCGTTTCGCTCTTCCTCGATGGCTGCGGTGGGGCGATGTTGAAGGGCGAGATCCTCGCAGCGGAACCGTGGGCAATGTGACTCGCGAAGCCATCGCTGCTGCCCAGTTGCAGCGATGTCGTCATGTTGTGCGGAGTCGACAACAACCATCGGCCACAGCGCATTCGATACCGATAGGCGAATGCGATGGCCCTGTGGGGGAAGACCGAGGTCGAGAGGTGCATCTCTGACGTCATGGGAATACATTTTGCCGGGCACCAGCGCCGTTGGATCTGTCGCGGAGTCACGCTGCGCTCCGCTCAGACCAGCCTCGGTGATCTGCGTGACTTGTCCATCAGGTGCGACGTCTGACAGACGGGCAAACCAGTTAGCAAGCGGCGCGTCCGCCGAGGCTTCGTATAAGCAGTGATGAGGTCGCCCCGTGATCGCCAGGCCTTCTTCCAGCGGAGCCGAATCGTAGACCAGGGCTGAACGCGTCCGCGGGCCGCCGATCGGACAGCAATTCTCCCCACCAGAACCCGGCCTCCACGCCAATCGGACGTGTGCATACTTGACTCGTGAATGTCCCCTTCACCTGCGCTGTTGCTCAGGGTGCGGTTGGACTGCAAATAGAAAGCCGAACTCGTTTGATTCTCCGGCGGCCATCCCTCTCCGCGCGCCACTCGCCGGGAACGCTGCCTTGAGATTGGGGTCTGGCGGAAAATAGTGTCGCAGGCAGATGACGAGCTTCGGGTCCTGCGAGCACGACCAGTATCGCGTCCCTTCAGCCAATAGTCCCACCAGCGCACGGCATCTTTCTCGCCACTCAATGCGCGACCGAAAGTCAGCGTCGTTCGGGAAAGAATGGTTCCACGGACCGACCAGCGCGCGCATCGGAGCTTTCACTTGCTCCAGCATGCGCAGGAATGCTGTCGCGATAGCCGTCCGCCAGTCCGCCGATCACAAAACAGGAACCTTGATCTCGCTCAATGGGCGGACCGGGCTCCTCCAGAATTGTCCGTCGCGTTGATGGCGAAAGTATTCCAGCGACCATGGCGCGGCCTCAAACGCGGCCCGAGCACCTTCTCGTCCAGCGTGTAGTCGGGGAGCCCCAGTGATTCCCGGCGCCATGTCCATGTTCAGTTCGTAATCCATCCACGTGCATCAGCCTGTCGATGGTGAATGTCATCGTGGAAACAATCCCTTCGGTCGCGTCGATGCGCGATGACGGCTTTCAGCTCCGCCGGATTTCGCATCGCCATCTGCAACGCATTGAATCCACCCCACGGATGCCGTCATGCCTGACTGCTGCCGTTCGACCATGGCTGCGTGGCCAGCCAGTGAATGACTTGCTCGCCACTCCATCTGTTCGTGTTCTGGAATACTCACGGTCCGTGGACGCCCCTCGCTCGCTCCAAATCCGCGGATGTCCACCCGCGCGCCGACATAGCCTCTTCGGCAGAAGTACGCGTTCTTGGGATAGTCGCCGGCCGCGGTCCCGTCGTCCTTCCGATAAGGCAAGTAGTCCAGTAGTGCAGGGAACTTCTCGCCGGGATTGGCGCCGTCAGGCATGTACAAAGTCGCCGCCAACCGTATTCCGTCCTTCATTGGAATCCATGCGCTGACCATGCGGAACCATCTATAAGTCGGGGGTGGAAGGTGGCTCAGCGGCGAACAAGGGAGTGGAGCCATAGTACGACGACAAGAAGACGCATTTTCCGGTGCAAGTGTGTGCCTCGTGAACTGGTCTGGATGCAGAGGGCATAGCTCGACGACTCTCTGATCCTTACGCACAGCGCGCAAGTCGACTCCTGGAGTTGCTCTGGCCTTCTTGTACAGATGGCTGCGTTCCAGATGGAGAGCGCGCGCCGCAGCCGCCACATTGTAGTTGGCCCGCTTCAGTTCTGCGAGAAGGACATCGCGCTCAAAGCTCTGGACGCGGTCGGAGAGCGCTCCTCGAATCAGTATGCGTCGAAGACACAGCCGCTCCTCGGCGGCAAGGCCAATCTGGCATGGTGTCTCGAAATCAACCTCGCCGGTCGAAGAAAGGCAGAATAAGTCCGCCTCGACCACATTTCTCACCCACGAACATTGCCCGGCCACACAGTATTCGCGAAGGGCGCCTATCACCTCGGACGTGAAGGGAATCGGTTTCCATCCATTCTTGCGAACAAACCTGTTTGGCAAAATGCTCAACCAGGGCGGAATGTCCTCCCCGTCGCCTCGCAACGGCGGAAGCACGAGGGGGAAAACATAGATGCGATGAAACAAGATCCTCGCGAAATTTGCCATCCTTGGCCAACGCCGCCAGATCGCGATGCGTCGCTACCAGCACTCGAACATCGACGCGCGACTGGCTTCTCCCACCCACCCTCTCGACCTCGCCCTCTTCCAGAACGCGAAGGAGCTTGGCCTGCATGTGCAGCGGCATGTCACCAATTTCATCGAGAAAAAGGGTTCCGTGCTCGGCCTTGCTCGAATTTGCCGACATGACGGCCCGCAGCCCCGGTGAAGGATCCTTTTCGTGCCCAAACAACTCGGATTCGATCAGTTCCGGCGGGGACGGCTGCACAGTGCGGCCACGAAGGGTCCAGCGGCCTCTGGCTTCGCTCGTGCAGCGTGCGTGCCACCAGTTCCTTACCCGTGCCCGTCTCGCCCAGGATGCAGACTCTGGTTTCGCTCGCGGCTCACCCGTTCGAGTTGCGCCATGACCCGGCGCATCGCTTCACCCTGCCATACGATCTCGTGCTTTCCGAGCTGCTGCTTCGAGTTGCCGGTTTTCGCTTTCGAGACGCTGCAGCCGAAGCGCATGGTCGAGGGTAAGCAACAACTTCTCGGTGGCGATTGGTTTTTCCAGGAAGTCGAGTGCTCCGAGCCGCGTGGCCCGCACTGCCATCTCGATGTGCGCCTGCCCCGACATCATGACCACGGCGTGGCGACTCTTCCATTCTTCAGACTCTCGAGCAGCCACAGTCCATCTTTCCCGGGCATCACCACGTCGGAAAGAATCAGGTCGAAACGTCTCGACTTCGCCAGGTCCAGAGCCTTCGTCGCGTCTGTCGGACACAACCGCGTCATGTCCGGCAAGACGGAAGGCGCGCACAGCGACGCCAGGGTATTGGCCTCGTCGTCCACCACCAGGAGATGTGCTTTCCGCGGCAAACGTCTGCCTTCCTACTGTCCCTGGTCACGACGGCGGAACCGTCCAGACCGGGGCGTGCAGTTTATCTAGGTTTCTCGGCAATTCCACAACAAATGTGGTTCCGTGCTCAGGCTGGCTCTGCACACTGATCGTGCCGCCATGATCGCTGATCACCGATTGCACGATGGCGAGCCCAAGGCCTGTTCCGCGCTGCTTGCTCGTAGTAGTACGGGGCGAAGAGGCGATCGCATTCTTCGCGAGTGAGGCCCACGCCTGTATCGGCATCTCAATGCGAACACGATCCGGAGGCGTCCCGCGTTCGCAGTGTCAAGGTGCCACCGTAGGCATGGCGTCCATCGCGTTGAGGACCAGATTCGAGAGCGCCCGGTGAAGAAGTTCCGCATCCGCGGCCACTGGTCTCGCGACTGGCCGAAGGATCCATTTTGCAGGCGATTGCTCCGCTGCTCGCGGGCCCTCAAGCTGGGCCTGAAAGAGCTTGGCCACGCCCTGAACCACGTCATTTACGATGACCGGCCGCAAATGCGGCTGCGGCATCTTCGAAAACTCACTGAAGCGCGAGATGATCTGCGTCAGGTTGCCGATCTCTGCCAGCAGGGTCGCGGAACTTCACGAAAAATCTCTTCAAAGATTTCAGGACTCTGTTCCCGAGCCTTCACCAGGTTCCTCGACCGTTAATTGCAATGGAAACAGCGGATTCTTCAGTTCATGCGCCAGTCGCCTTGCGAGCTCCCGCCACGCTGCAACCCGCTCGCTCTGGATCAGTCTCTCCTTTGTTCCAACAGGTCCTGCGTCATGCGATTGAAAGCTTCGGCGAGATCGCCAATTTCGTCTGTCGAAGTTACTGTCCACGCGGGCACGCAAATTTCCTGCTGCCACTTCACGCGCCGCGGCAGCCAGATCTTCTACGGGACGTGTGAAACGCGCCGCTGCCCAACTGCTGAGCAGCACAGCCAGCAAGATGCCAGCCCCTCCAACCAGCACGGCCGCCGACTGAATGTGCCGCTTCACTTCCACATGCATGAGCGTCGTGAGCCTCCAATGAGCAAGATCGCCAGCGTCTTGTCATCGGCTCCATTCAGGGGGACGGCGTGGGATGGTTTCATCGTCGGCCGGATTAGAAGACCAGTGAATTATCGCGCTGGCTTCACGGCCGTGTTGCTGCACTCTGTTGGATCAGCGCAACGAGGTTCTCTGGAATCGCTCGCATTCGGCAAGGCGATACTGCGGTCAGCACTTGAGGTGAAACCCCGTTCCCCGCGGTTTGATAGAGCATCGCCCTCATGCCAGCCGGCAATCCAAGCGAGGCTATAGATGTTTTGATCGAGTCGCAGCCCGCCGATGACGGTACAGCGGCGCGTCGCCAATTGACGACACCGCACCGCAAACAAGACCTAGCCTGCTTCCCGACGACAAGTCCTCTTGCTTCAGGAAGGCTCCTTTAGCGCTAAGCTGCGACAGGTTCGGGAGCGATGTATCCCGGTATCCAAACCGGGCTGGAGATTGCGCCGAAGAAATGATCGTTCCCGGGCATCGACGAACTCTAAAATCCAGTTGATGACTTTCCGCGATGGGGCCGGCCTCGTTCAGGTAGCTTCCGGCATCGGAGATCCCGCGACTCAGACTGAGGGCCATACGAGTGGTTGCCTCGCTGGCCGCGATGGCCTCGACACGCTTGGCTACATCGTCCGCACGCCGCCTGAATTCCTTCTGAAACTGCCCGACGAGTGCTGCCGTCTGCGCTTCGTTCGCCTGCTCAAAGGCCCGCCGGGTGGCTAGCGAAACAATCCACGCAACGGTCGCCACCGACAAAAAGACGGTGAGAGCGAACAATAGCACCAGCTTTCGGCGAAAGCTCAAGAGCTTGCCCCCGAGCCAAACATTGTCGAGGTGCAGGGTGCCGTCTGCGATCTTCGTCCCAGTCTTTTACAGCGGCGATTAGAGCATTACTCGTGGGCAGCTGAAAGAGGGGAATCACACGTTGCGTTTGCAGAATGCCGTTCTCTGCCTGATACAGGTCGTCAACGGAAACGCCGCTCATCTTGGGAAGCATCCCCACGGTGGCAGCGGCTGCTGCCAGGGCGATGCGCCCGTTGACCGATGCAAGAGTGATCCGGTAAGCCGAACATCGGCCGTCGCGTTGCCTGGTTACTCTGCAATCGGATGCCGGCATCCCGTGCGTTCAACTTCGATTCGCTCCGCCATCACGCGCGCAAGCGGGTCATCTGCGTCGTACCCAGCGTCCACGTGGGCGCATACTTCACTTCGCCCCGCAGCTGTTGCGCCCTGAGTCAGGCTCTGTTCCGATTGGAAAACGAATCCGTAGCCACTTACCCAGTTCGCAGGATTCCAGCGCTGGCCTCGCCGCTACCCTGCAAGACAACATCGCGAATCGACTTCCTGTCGATACTGAGGGCCAGTACCTCCCGCAGTTTGCCGTCCTCAGCTGAAGTTCGATCGCGCCCAAAAACCAGCGCCATCAACTCGACAGGGGCAGACGAAACCACGCGTCGTCCCTCGGCAGCGGCCCGCCGCGACTGATCGACAGCAACTTCGGCGATGTCCGCTTTCCCAAGGTCCAGAGCGATCAGTTGATCACGTGTCGCCTTACCAAGATCGATTTCAATCGCGTCCACAAAGGCTCAGCTCACCCCAATAGCCTTCGTCCGCGGCGAGCGATAGCCTTTTTGCCCGGCTGCCAGTTCGTGATGTGAAAAGGTCCGGTTCCGATGAGCGGGCCGCCTTCGCTGCGTTTGGTGATCGAGTTGCGTGACAGAGCCAGTCTGGTCGGCAAGTCTGGATCGCTGCTGTCCCGCTCAATCACAATAGAATTCCCCGCTGCCGATACGCTCCAGTCCGGATTCGCCGTTCGAAGGGCTGCGGCCACGGCTTCTGGAGTCAGGAGAGAGCCGTCATGGAATTTGACACCGCGACGCACCGAGAACTGCCAACGCTGGTTGCCGGGAGCAGCCTGCCACGAAGTCGCAAGGCTTGGTGCAACCCTTCCGCGGTCGTCCAGGGTTACGAGCGTCTCAAACATCAACCTGGTCAGATTGCGTCTGGCGCAAGAATCGGGCTGCGTCTTATCCGCGGGATCAAGACTCTGCGGCGCAATACGGGTGGCCATTCTCAGGGTCGACCCGTATTGCGGTCGCGTTTCTGCCGACGCCAGAACCGCCATGACCATGCTACTGGTTGCAAGCAATCGCCAACCGGAAAGCCTCATACGTCCCCGTTTCTGCATTGCGTGACACAGCAATTGCGCTCCCACCCTTTGCTTCCGTCCACAGGGCAGTGACGCCGCCTGCGAAATCAACTCGCCGGACTCACAGCGATCGGCTCTCGATCCGGAAATTCGAATGCCCGCACCGAGTCTCCGGAATTATCGCCGGGGCGTGTGGCCAGAACCTGCCACCCGGATCCGCATGAACTCTTCACGCTAACTAGGTCGCTGCCCCAGTTCAGTCGGGCCGTTTGCTCAGTGACGCCGTCCAAGAGTCGAAGTGTGCCGTCGACGCCCGCAAAGATCCAAAGCGTGTAAGAAGGGCGGGAAGCGGAGCCGCGGAATAGAACTTCGCCGTCGAACTCTCTGCTTGCCGACGCCGGGTGACAAGACGCCCGTAAAGAAATTTCGTGTCGCCGGCATAGAATCCGCCCAGCGCGAACTGCGAGGACAAGGGCCAAGGATCGTCACTTCCACGGCATACCAAGCTTAACGGTGCGGCACTCGGGCTTTGACAATAGACGCCCGGCAGGTAGATATCAAACAAGTGGTCCTGCCGAAGGATCAGCTTTCCGCGCATGTCTCGAGGCCAGGGCGCGAATGAGTGATGGGCAAAGATTGTTCGAGTTGCCAGCGTCCGTCGGCCATCCGGTAGAGCGCAATCTGCTCCGGATCCAGCACGGCAATGTGCGTCGGCGTAGCGCTTTCATCCATGACGGCCACATCAAGAATCGGTCGTGACTGCGCCCAAAGCGGAATCTTTCGAATAGTCAGCGTTGGTGCTTCCCGCACAAACGCAGGCGCGTCAGGACGCGACGTCGAGATCATCACCACCGAGGACCTCGCCGGCTCCTTGATGTATTTCAGCTACCCAAACGTAGCTCTGCGGGTTTCTGAAAGAGACACCTCAACCGTGGCGGACGCCTGTTCCGCCTTTACTGTCCTCGCTCCCAGTGCTTCCAGTTGAGCGCGAAGCCCTCGCCCGATCTCGTCCGTATCCTGCTTGCTCAAGGAAGACCGATTCACGACCTCGAGGGAAATCGCTCCCGGGCCCGTCGATGCGGTGATCTTCCGCGCCAGTTCCTGCTCCGGGCTACTCCAGTCCGTCGCGCACACTTGCTGAACAAAAGCGAACGAAATAAAGAGGATGGCGGCAAGGCGGCAGGACGTAAGGCCTGGGCGGGAGAGAGACATTTCGCGATGCGCGAATTATAAACCGGGCGATGACCAAGACTGTTCATGGGAATCGGTACTCTTCAGAGTCATCGCGGTACTGGTGAAGGGCGGCCGCACAGCGAGAGCAGCCGCCCCGGAGCAGCCTACTTGTCTTGCGGATCCTCCTGTTGCTCGGCCTGGCTGCTGTGATTCGCTACGTTCATGCTGCGCAACACGTCATTGGCGAAGAAGAATTTCCCGTCGGAGGGAACCATCATGATCTGCAGCTTGTCGGAGAGCCTTTCAGCAACGATCTTGTTGATGAGCAGGGGATTCTGTTTCAGGATGGCGGCCTCGCTCCTTCATCCGCTCTGCGTCTGCCGCGGCCGTGACGCGAATCCGGTCGGCCTCGGCGTCTGCCAGGGAGTTTGCGTCGCTCATTCTCCGCCTTGCTGTCGATGACCTTCGCTTCCGCCGCGGCTTCTGCATTCTTGATCGTCGACTCCTTTCGCGCTTCAGCTTCCAGTTTCGACTGTTGAATCTGCTTTTCCTTGAGCGGCAAGGTGTACTGCATGGCGTCAGCCTCGGCCTTGGCCTGCAACACGTGTGCACCTGCGCGGCTCCTTCCGCCTGCTTTACTTCTTGAACTTTGGTCGCCTCCGCCTGCAATTCTGCAATGCGTACCTGTTTCTGCTGGATTTCGGTGTCCACGCCCATGCGGTCATTTTCCTGCTCCTTCAGCAGAAGCGCTTCGAGACCTTTGGCATACTCCGGAGGCAACTGGATGTCTCTGCAACATCAACTTCCTTGACCACAATGCCGTCCGCGGCAAGTTTCTGCGTAATGATGGCGGCAGCCCGTCCGCGCACTTCTTCCCGCTTGGCGGCAAAAACATCGCGCACGGTGTAGTTCGGCACAAGCTCCCGCCAAACGCTCGCCACCACAGGGGGAACGATCTCCCTTCCTCGATGGGCTGCGGCAGATTCGCTTCGATGTAATCCAGGTGCTTGGGCTCGACCCGGTATCGGACCGTGATCGCCAAGCCGAGCGTGAGCCCTTCTTTGGCCTGCACGTTGAGCGGCTGAGCCTTGTTGGATGAACTCTTGCCGTCTTCAATGAACCCGGTTGTGAAAAGTTGGTCCCGTGTGTCGAACAGTTCCACTCTCGAGCAAGGGCGCCACAAAGTGCACACCCGGATAGAGAGTCCCGGCTAGCGTGCCCTGTGTCTGACTCACGCGCACCCCTGCCATCCCGCTGGGCACGACCACGATGCTGAGTGCGATCAGGATCGGCGCCCACGCCAGCATCGCCAGCGCTGCAGACGTACGCCACCTGATCTGCGGGGGCGCTGGTAAGGGTACGGTTCCATCCGCGCCCATGGCTCGCCGGTAGCCCAATTCCCGCGAGAGGTCGTACATCAAGATTCCGGCAGCAACCAGAATCATCGTGATGCCACCGGCCATCAGCACATATTTTAAGAACAACATAACCAGCCTCCTTCTCCCTTACTGCTGCGTTCCAGCCTTTGCCCGTACTGCCTGCTTCACGAAGAACAAGCGAAATACTTCTCCGAAGATGAACTCCTCGACCAACAGTGCGATGGCTACCGAGAAAACCATTCCTGCCACAACCGCGATTGCTGTGATTGCTAGCTGCATAGCGTCCTCCCCCGAATTAGTGTTTTCAACTACTGCCCACCCGCTGATCCGGCGCTCGCGTTGTGCGCGAGGCGACCGCCGTTTCGTCGACTTCACCGCCGAAAGATCTCGGCGATCTCTTCATCGCGCTGCCCGTGAATTTCAACCGTGGTCCCCCACGTTCACCATAGGCGAAAATTGCACGATGTCCCGGTTCCGCATGCGAATGCACCCGTGCGAAGCCGCCTTCCCGATCGATCCCGGCATGTTGGTTCCGTGAATGCCGTATCCCTTCCTATTGAGACCCACCCAGCGAGGTCCAAGCGGATTGTCCGTGCCCGCTGGAATCACTACGCCGAGTGGTAGTAGGTCGGATCGGTCAGCCCGGGTCACGATTGCGAAATCGCCCGTCGGGGCTCGGACTCACATCGGCTCCCACTGCGACCGAAAACACTCGCAGGACGGCGCCGTTCTCCATGACCACGAGCTTGCGGTCCGAACGCTGACCACCACCTGCACGCTTCGCACGGGCCGGTAACGACCGCCGCCATCTGTTGCGCTAATGCTGGGGAGTGATCAGTGCCACCAGAGTGGGACTATCCATCCCAGAGTCCGAATCGCCTTGTCACCCATCGCCCACGCTCATGTCGTCACCTCGCTGTTTGTTGACCGACACATGTGCACTGGCGAGGACTTTGTCCACACTGCAAGAGAGTTGATTCAGAAAGGGGTTAAGCGTTATTTTAGCTTGCCAGGTTGTGTGCCCGCAGAGACGGTGTGTCCGTCCTGACACGAGTTGGAGACGCAGTTTTACGAAGGGAAATTCGAGGAGGGTGGTCTAAGAAAATGCCCGGTCCGCCGCTGAGGTAGCGGCATTGGGATCTGGAGGGAGACCGGGCAATTCTGGGGTCAGTACATCACCGTCTCGTTGCCCATCTTTACCGCCGGAACCCACATCCGCTGATGTGATCTTCATCACTGCGCAACGTGATGTACGGACACCACCGACGCCCCTCCATCACGGCGCCCGACGACCGCTCTTCGATACTCTCAACCTCAAGAGGAGTCGAAAGACCCCAATTCATGTTCAGGACTTATTCCATCATGGCTTACGTGATTACCGATGCTCTGCATCAAAGACTCGCTTTGCGTAGACGTGTGCCCCACGGATTGCATTCATCCGAAAACCGATGAGGCAAAATTCGAGGCCGTCACTCAGCTCTATGTTCAGCCGGACGGCTGCATCGATTGCGACGCCTGCGTGCCGGTTTGCACCTCAGACGCGATTCACCCCATCGACGATCTGACGGAGGAGCAGCAAGCCGTTCGCCGCCAAGAACGCGGAATTCTTCAATTAGTCCGCCCGTCTCGCGCCGGATGCGCTGGCGATCACGTCACAGTCCGCATCCGGCTCCGTCCTATTTGTCCTGCCGTTGACACCGGCCACGGTCGCCACTATCGTTCATGGCCTCCAGCCTCATGATACATTGTGAGAAAGCAACGGCTCGCTACGAGGGCGTGGCTCGAACCCATACCGCCCTGATCGACGCAGATCTTCGCCTCAAGCACAAGAAAATGGCGGAATCCGTGTTTCCGTTTTTTCGCGCGACGCTTCTATCCGGTGGTCGCAGACTTGGCCGGAGGTCTGTTCTGACCTGGCGAGTGCTCCCGAGATCTTGGCGGTCGGCGATCTTCACGTCGAGAACTTCGGAACCTGGCGCGACATCGAGGGGCCGGCTATTTGGGGCGTGGAATGATTTCCGACGGAGGCTTGGAGGCTGCCCTACCACCAACGATCTCGTACGCATGGCGGCCAGCGTTTTGTTGGCCATCGATGAAAATCGCCTGGTCGTAACCGGCAAGGACGCTTGTGCCGAGATTCTCGATGGATATTCCAAGAGCCTGGCGGAAGGCGGCCAGCCATTTGGTGCTGGAAGAGGGCAGCAAGTGGTTGCGATCGATCACGCTCCTCAATGAGTTGCGGGACCCCGATCGCTTCTGGAAAAGATGGATGCGCTTCCGACTTTGCGGACTGAGATCTCCACCAAATGTCCGCGAGGCGCTGGAACACTCGATGCCCAATCCTGGCCTCCGTTATAGGCTCGCCCACCGGGTCGCAGGGCTGGGAAGCCTCGGGCACCAGCGTTTTGTCGCCATCGTTGAGTTTCGTGGAGCGAAGATTGCCCGCGAGGCCAAGATGCTGGTGCCATCCGCCGTTTCATGGGCGCAAGATCGGCCGGACCCTTCTGAAATCCGGTATCCATGGCTGCTTGCGCGCGCGGTTCGCTGTCCGGATCCGTTTGTGCACTTGCGTGGACGCTGGGTGGTCCGTCGCCTTTCACCGCATTGCTCGCGCATCGAGTTGGCTGTTCATACCACACAATCGCGATGAGTGTCGTATGTTGTTTTCGATGGGCTGGGAGACGGCGAGATGTGCACCTTGCAATCGCGAAGCCGTCAAGGCCGTCCGCAAGCATCTGAAAGCGCGAAAAGCCCGGTTGGCTTTATTCCGCGGCACGACAGATGGTATCTGCAACAAAGCAAGACTGGCAGGCGTGGAAGAAAGCAGGCGTGGTGTAACCGTGGGACGCCCTGGAGCCAAACAAATTGAGTTGCAGCTAGCATAGAACCAAGGCGGCTTCTTCCTCAATCTCCTCCGCGGGAAGCGAGGTGTGCTGACCCCCAGTGCGCTGATCAAAGCCAGCAGAATGCTGGCGAGCGACTGCGGATTCTCACTCGAGAACCCGCTCCAGACTCTCGCGGTGAACGGCCAACTCCCCAAATACCCTGATGCCCCTGATGTCAGGTTCAGGCGTGGCTGGTGCCTCGGGAGGCCTTCGTGAAGACCTCTTCGCTTGCCGATGCGCCCGCGCAAAAGGGTAGCCGAGCGGTTCCCATCGCCATCCAGTGAATTACGAGTTGCTGTACGTGTTCGGCTCCGCGAGGCGTGAACCCCTGGTTCCACTCGCCAGACCATCGTTCCAGCCAAGAATCTTGAGCCGGTCCGTCCACCGATTCTCGATAAGCAGCAACCACCCGTCACCCCCAGCCTTGGTTCCAGACAAATTGCGCAACACCGCTCCGCCGCCGCCTTCATTTCATCACCTCAATCAAAGTCTTACGCGCCTCTTCCGCTCCTTGCAGTTCAGCTGGGTCCAAGCTCAACATTTTCACCGTCCTCTTGCCGAGACCGTCCGGCAGGGGACGGTGATCACGCCCGGCCTGATCGAAGGTTAAGGTGCACAAACGGCGAGCAGGCGTCGCAAAACCAGTAGTGCTCAACCCTCCTGGTTGGCCTTGTCTTCCTCGCGTTATGGGTGGACGAACCGCGCCCAGCGAAGTACTCGCTCTCCACTTGGAACAATTTCCCCTCTCGTAGCCGGCGAAAGGGAGTGTTGCAGCTTTCATTGGCGCACTTGTAAAGCATTTCAGAAATCCTTCACGAGAAGGCACTAATTGACGCCTCCTCAAGCCATCGTGACTCGCATCGAGGCACGCGGAGGGCCGAAGTAAAGTCGACTCGTTGTTACTCGGGATTCCGCTGCAAAACGGAGAGGAGGCTGGGCTTTCGAAACTCCGCCGTTCTTGCTTCCCAGAAAGATTAGACGAACCGGCAGCAGTGGCGCCGAAGCATCGGCAAAGCACGCATGGGAGCTTGGTTTAGACACCGGTAGGAATATCAACGGACCAAAACCCGGCTCTGACATGAACCGCACAGCACTCCATCCTTCAAGTCGATCCACTCCACAGCGTGCGAAGGTGCCATGGCGCACTGGTAGTCGTCGCAATGCGTGAGGTCGAGCGTGTGCCCGATTTCGTGGACGGCTTCCTTTAGAAGGCGCTGCTTGAGCAGGTCGCGGGTCGGCGGCAGCCCAGTAAAATTCTTGCTGCAAACGATGTAGCGAAACCAGGCCGCACGGCCCACCGATCTGCGCCTCGCCAAATACGAACGTCAAAATTGGGATGTAGAGGTCAACCGCCGTCACTCCCAGCAGACGCCACGAATCAGTGCCCACGTAGCACTGCATTTCCTGGAGAATTTCCGAAGAGTGATACTGCTGCCGTTCGGCGTGATAGGCGAACTCGGATCCAGCCGCCCCTGCAGCACCTCCGTAGGGACGCGGAAGAGATTCGCCATGGCTGGAGCCAGTTCCGTCAGCAACCGGCCATCGCAATTTCCGATCGGCAGCAATTGCAGCAGCTTCATCGCACTTGAGCGGTGGGCTTGGACCAACCGTATCTCTTCAGCTTGTGGTGCAGGGTGACGCGGTCGATGTTCAAGAATCTCGGCAGCACGCGTCTGATTCCACCCACTGTCTCGAGCGTTCGCAAGATGTGCGCTTTTCGACTTCATCCAGACTTTTTGGAGCCCCGTTCGGCACGGTAGCCGCCTTGAACACAAAGTCGGTTTCGCCGGATTTCCGGCTCCTGGGCGACCACCATCGCCCGCTCCACTGCGTTCTCAAGCTCGCGCACGTTGCCGCTCCAGGTCTGTTGTTGCAGCAAGTTCATCGCTGGCCGGCGATACCCGGGTGATCTTCTTATTCATTTGCAGCGAGAACTTCTGCACGAAATGATTGACCAGGCTCGGGGATGTCGTCCCGGCGTTCGCGCAGGGGCGGCAACTCAATCCGGAATACGTTCAAGCGGTAGAAGAGATCCAGGGCGAAACTTGCCTTCCTCAATCGCCTGCTCCAGATCCTTGTTGGTCGCGGCGATGCAGCGGAAATCGACCTTGATGGGCTGATTTCCGCCTACCCGTACAATCTCGCGCTCCTGCAGCACGCGCAGCAGGTCGGTCTGGGTTTTCAAGCTGATGTCGCCGATCTCGTCGAGGAAAACAGCTCCGCCCTCGGCAATTTCGAACTTTCCCTTTCTTGCGATGTTGCGCTGCCTGTGAACGCGCCTCTCTCGTGCCCGAACAACTCGCTCTCCAGCAAGTGTCTCCGGTCAGCGCTCCGCAGTGAATCACAACCAGGGGATGAAACTTCCTGGGGCTGGCATGGTGGATGGCCCTCGCCACCAGTTCTTTTCCAGTGCCGCTTTCACCCGTGATCAGCACTGTCGCGTCGGTCGGTCCCACGGTCTCGATAGCGTCAAAGAGCTGTTGCATGATCGAGCTTTGACCCACAATGTCATCGGGCCTGGCGACCTCGGCAACTGTTTCGCGAAGGAGGACGTTTTCCTCCTCTGTGCGTTTATGTGCGCAAAGCTTTCTTGACCAGGTGCGCGATTTCATCAGGGTCGAGTGGCTTGGTCACGTAGTCGTACGCGCCGTTCTTCAGCGCCGCCACCGCCGTTTCCACCGACGCATATCCCGTCATCATGATCACGATGAGCTCGGGTTTCAGTTCATGAATCCGTCGTTGCAGTTCAATGCCGTCGATCCCGTGCATCTTGATGTCGACCAAGGCGGCATCCCAGTCCGAGTTCCGCCAGGCGCGTCAGAGCGTCATTCGCGTCTTCGGCGATGCCCACCTCATAGCCCTCTTCGTGAAACCACTTCGCCAAGCGAATCTCGAACGCTTAACTCGTCGTCAACAATGAGTAGCTTCCCCTGAGTGCTCAAGTTCTTCACCTCGATTTCAATTGTGCGGCGCCCACCAAGAGAGACGCGGCAGGATACTCCGCTGCCATCCAGCGGCAGCGTGACCGTGAATGTCGTGCCTTTGCCTAGCTTCGGACTGCACTTCGATTCTTCCGCTGTGTCGCCCAATGATGTTCTGGCTCACCGCCAGGCCGAGTCCGACGCTTTTGGCGTTTTCTTTGGTGGTGAGGAACGGCTCGAAGATCTGGGGGAGGATGTCCGTCTGGTATCCCCGATCCGTCGTCCCGAACTTCGATCTCGACCCTTGCGAATCTCCCCGCAGCCGGGAAGTGACCCAGAGGTTTCCTCCATGTGGCATGGCATCGAGGGCGTTCATCGACAAAGCAAGCACGACCTGTTCGATCTGCCCGGGATCGCACTGCACGCGCGGCAGCTCCGGGGCCAGATCGGGTGTAACTCGACGTTCTTTATCTCCATCTGGAGGCGCAATGAGCTTGACGCCCCGGTTCACCACGGTGTTTAGATCCGTGCTTTGAAGGTTCATCGGTGAGGTGCGCGAGAAGGTCAGAAGATTCTTGACCAGGTCTCCGCAGCGGCGGCTTTCATCGGCGATCAGACCGAGGCACTGCTCCGCGTCGGCCCGCTTTTTCGCCCTGTGTATCTCCTGCGCTCGATCCACTTTCGGATCAACTTGGCGTAGGTAAGAATTCCCGAAAGAGGGTTATTGATCTCGTGGGCAACGACGGCAGCCATCTTTCCAATCGTCGCCATCTTTTCGATATGCAGTACCTGCTCGTGCGCCCTTTTCAACTCGCGAGTCTTCTGGTCGACACGCTCTTCCAGAGTTCGAGCCCAGGCGATAATCTCCTCATTGGCGGACCGCAGCTGCAGGCTCATCCGGTTGAACGACGTTGCCAGTTCTCCAGCCTCGTCCGTTGAGTCCACTTCAAGCTGATAGCCGAGATTCCCGTCGGCCAGTTCTTTGGTGCCATCTTTTGAGGCGCTTGATGGCTTGCCCCACCAACCGCCACACAAACAGCCAGCTCAGCAGGGAGATATCGCATGAGTGCAATCAGCGTGTAGATCAGCATCCTGCGCGTGGTCTGCGCGAGTTGGGCGTCGGCTTTGGCGAGAGAAAGATTGGTGTCGAGCACGCCTAGGACCTTCTGCTCGGCGGGGTGCGCATGATCAGTCGGCATTCGAGCATCCCGGCTGGTTTTCGATGGGCGTGATGATGCCCAGAATCCGCTGGCCCTTGCCGTCGCGGTAAATACGAAAACGGTCAGGACGATCCAGCCTGGTCAGGGGCTGCGATTGCACGTGGCATCCGTAACAGGCCTCCGCTCCTTTATCCACGACGTGTCCGACTTCCGACCGTGAGTCCGACGAGTAGCTGATCTGGCCCTCTTTGTCGAAGATGCGAACCCGCACCATGCCAGGCTCGTCGGCCATGGTCGCAATCGTGTGGTACATCCCTCGCGATCATTGCGCAGCATGTAATAACTCGTGCTGCGCTTGATCACGTCACTGACCCGCTCCGCGCTGGTCAGGGTCGCGGCTTCCAGGTGTTGGCGGTGAAGTCGAACGTTGAGGTAGCCGAGGAGCGCGAAAGTTCCTGTCATCACCAGCAGCAGCAGGCAGATCAGCTTGGCGCTGAGGCTGTCGAGTAAATCTCTTCCAGCGTCCTCGATCTGGCTCAGTCTCCGGCATGGCCCAACACAGGAGTTCCGACGACCGGGCGAGGCTCCGTCTTCCTGAGGCGCCCGCTCGGCTGGGAAAATCGGTAGATATTTCACGGCGAGACCGAACAATGCAAAACCTGCCGCGATGATCGCGCCGGTCACAGCGATTTCCGTCCACTTCGGTATGTAGTGCACTGCCAGCCACCGACTCCTGGCCCGTGATGCTGACGTTCAGCCGGTTGGTAATGAATCCCAGCACAACCAGCACGGCCGCCAGGTAAAGGCCCTTGCGCCGTGGTTCGGATCCGTTTTCGTGAGGAGCAAAATGAGCGGCAACAGCAGACTCAAGCTGATCTCCAGCCAGAACAGGTACACCTCATATCCCGGTTGCAAGGCATCTTCAGGACGCCGCGGTGCAGCAGATCTTCGAAGACGAAGAATCCTGCATGACGGAGAGCACCACGACCAATACCCGCCCCAACTCCTGCAGGATTGGCAAGCTCAAGCTGCTGCCCGAAGTACTTGGAACTCATCGACGACTCGAAGATGGTCATCGCCAATCCAACGGCGATGGCCGACACGAAGAAGAAGACGGGAAGCAGCGGTGTGTACCAGAGCGGGTGCAACTTTTCCGGCATGATCAGGTACACCGTGCCCAGCGATGACTGGTGCAGGGTAGAGAGGATCACGCCCAGGATCACTAGCGGAATCAGCGCCGCCCGCACGATCTTCAGCGGCTTCTGCAGATTGAAACGCTCCAGCACGATGGGCGAGAACTCGAGCGACAGCACGGTCGTGTACAGCATCACGCAATAGGCAACCTCGAACATCACCGAGTGCGGATTCCTCATCACCAGCGGATGCCAGATGCGGTAGGGCCGCCCCAGGTCGTACATGAGCGCCACACACACCAGCACGTAACCGAGGAACGCGGTCAGGATGGTCGGCCGTACAATCGGGTGTAGCCGCTTGATGTTGAAGATGTGCACCGCCGCGGTCAGCGTGAATCCACCCGGCCGCCAGCATCACGCCGCAAAGAACGTCGAACCCGATCCAGATGCCCCATGGGAACTGATCGTTCAGGTTGGTCGACGGTCCCAGGCCCCTGAGTGAAGCGCACCAGCGTTCCTGTAAAGCCCACCACCATCAGGAACAGAAAGACCGCCTTCCAGAAAGTGAACTTGATCTTCATTTCTCGCGCTCTTTCCGGACCCTCAGTCTCCGGTCCATGACCACCTTCCGCAGCCGCGACTTCTTCCCGGCGATGCGTGATCCACCAGACGCCGCCCAGCACCATTCCACCCAGCGGCATCGAAGTCCGGTATGCGCGACAGCACGCGGTAGGTGTACATCGGCAGGGGATCGCGCGTGAGATCGGCGCGGTAGCCGAACTCCTCAAAGGGCACGCTCGACAGCAGCAGCACTGACGTGCCACCGACTTCGTTCACGCCGTAAATGTGATCCACGTACTTGCCGCGGATTGTCGCGGATGCGTTGCTGGGCCTCGGCGATCAGTTCATCCCGCTCGCCGAACTTGGTCGCACCCGTCGGGCAGATCTCCGCGCAGGCGGTTGGCTTTCCGGGCATGCACACGGTCCGCGACACATGGTGCATTTCTGCACCCGCGGCAGGAGCTTGTTCCATTCGTACTTGGGCACGCTGAACGGACAAGCGACCATGCAGTAGCGGCAGCCCATGCATCGGTCTTCTTCGTAGATGACCGGCCCGGCGGCAGTCTTGCGCAGCGCTCCCGACCGGGCATACCGAGGCGCAGGCCGGCTCCGCACAGTTCATGCACAACCGCCGCATGAACTTTTCGCCCTTGGTCAGGACGACCGTGAACTTATGTTCCGATTGAATCTCTTCCGCGCGCGACCGCGTCCGTCGTAGGGAAGTTTGTTCTGTTCGGCACACGCGCAGCTTCGCACTGCTTGCAGCCGATGCAGATGGTCGCGTCGTACAGCAGCGCTTTGCTCATGGATATCTCTCCGGCCTGCGCCCGCGTGGCGCCTCCGCTCCAGAAGATAAGAGGTAGATGGGGGAGTAACTCTACGTCTGGAGAAAAGGCCAAACGCACAGAGGCGAGGCCCTTCACAGCAAGACTCATCCCGGGTCCCGGAAACTGACACCGGGACCCGGGGTGGCTGCTCCTGTCCTGAACGCGAGGCTTTGAGGCGCCCTTAGCCGGTTGCGGACGGAAGACCTATCGGTCCGAATCAGGCCTTGGATTAGTGCGACGTCGCTACTGGGGGCGACCTCACGCCTCCTCGCCAGCCCCACCGGATCGCTCACGGCCAGGCTGGTGCGCAAAGGGAACAGCCGTTCCTATTACTTCTGCAGGTCACGGATATAGGACAACGACCGCCTTCACCTGATCCGGTGTCAACGACTTCGCCACGCCCGCATGCTTCGGCTTCTCGATGACGGCCTTTTCCAGGTCGGCATCCGATGTCTCTTCGCTTCGTCGCCAATCAGGCTTGGGAATCTTGGCCGCCGGTTTCCCGGTCGCATCTGCGCCATGGCAAGCCGCGCATTTCGTCTTGTAGATGGCTGCACCATCCTCGGCCGCCCAAGACAGGTTCGGGATCAGGATGAACAGAGCCACCGCGATAGTCATCACCAACATGACCAGCTTCGTCGTCTTCATGAGTGCTTTCCTCTCCTTGAGATATCAAAGTAAATATGAGCAGTGGCTGTACTCGTGGGCCGAGCCGGGTTGTAAGGCGAAAATTGGCCACTGATGGAGCCTCCCTGCAGAAGAATGCTGTAACAGAACTCAGCACTCTCATTTACGTCCATTAGTGTCAGCTTCTTGGAGGGGAACCGCTGTGATTCGAATCACCTGGGACGTGACCGGGTGACAAGAGCAGACGTGTTGATGACGCGGGGAAGTGGGGCGGGCAGGCCAGTAACCCGACAAAGAGGTGCTCAGTTCTGGCCGTGAGTCAGGCTATCGCACTAGGAAATCCCGTCGCGGCGACGACCACCCCAATTGTTCCCATCAACAGTCCCAACTGCCAGAACATGCGCTTCCCCGAGAGCAGGGTGATTGACGAGATCACCAGCGCAATCTCAAGAAACACCTCGCCCAGGTCGAACCGGTCAGCCTTCCTTTGCTCGAAGGCGACTTCCTGCTCGAGCTTGCGAGCCTCGCTCTCGATCTCTTTTTGATCGTCCTTGTATTTCTCAGCTTCTGCCAGGTACTCTTCGCGAATCTTGGCCAGCCCTTCGGCGTTGCCGGCGGGAACGATAGCGGTCAGATTTGCGAACAGTTTGTCTTCGTGCCCGCGAATATTCTTGGCCTGAAAGTAGGCCCACTGATCCGACGCCCTGACTGATTGAGCACCGCCCCGTCGCGGCCCGGTGCCCCAACAACGACACGATCGCCACCAGAACCGCCAGGATCGCCATGGTCAGGAAACGCGGCGCCAGGCTGGGATTATGTTTGGCATGCTCAGCATGCTCGTGCACCCAGGCAACTCTACTGACGAGTTCGACGTAGTGCACACGGCCGCTGGCGCCGGGCCGCGGCGCGTGCAGCACCAGAATACGGTCCTCACAACGATGAATCTTTGGGCACCTGATTCCGATTCGCCGAGTCCTTGAATCGCCAGCGGATGAAACCCGAACGTCGACCTCAGTCTGCTCGGCCTGCTCGTCCCACACCGGTGGATCCACCAGACCAACCTGTCGGTCTGGCTACAGCAGGGCCGGCAGCTCAGGAGCATCGCACCCTCTCGACTCCAGAGTGAACGAAACGATATGCATAAATGGCCTTCCTGGCTGCCCGCTAGCGGGCCTCCGTCAGCAGCACTTTTCCGTCTCGCGTCGCGCTTCGGCACCAACCAGTTAAATCGTGGCGAATGAGATGTCCCGTGAGTTTCGGAACTTCGGGGCCCGGCGAGCATCACAGTTCACTTGACCTTCGTGCAGGAGGGGTCCGACAGGTTCGGCGTGATCTCGCGTTCGAGCGCCATCGGAGTGTCGGTAGTGGTGACGTTGAGCCGGCGAAACCGCTTGCCGGCCTGATCATCCGGCGGCGCACCAGCGCCATCCGTCCGTCGCGCCGGTGGACGTGGCCGGCGTGTCCGCGGCAGACCGAGATCATCGACCTCGATCGCATCTGAAACCGTCTTTAGCGCGAGCAGCTGTTTCGGTAGGTCGACCGACCGGAGTCGAATGGTGGCTTCAGCCTGGGGAAGCGATGAATCGGGTTGGCCCCGACGTGGTGGGAGGCGGTCGGATACGTCCTTTCCGCACATGTGAGCGTGACATCGCCGAGACCCTCAACACACTTAGGCAGCGAGGAACGGCGCCACGCCGACTGCCACCCCACACCGGTCCGGCCGCGCAGCATGTGCCCCCAAACTCGATCAAGCACCCACCGGTGTGGCTGCTAAATCCAGTATCAAATTTTTCGCGTCGCCCGCCTGCACCGCATCCGGGCTCACGCGACGAAGAGGCCGATCCACTCAGGCGAGAGGACCTCGCCGTGCACACAAGTTCCGAACCTGCCTCGCCGCTTCGCACCAGTTCGGCGGCGTGAAACGGTCCGGTTGGCGTTGGTGGTCGGCGCACTGGTGTCGTGTTCGGCGACATCGGCACCAGCCCGATCTACACCATCCAGACGGTCTTCAACCCCGGCGATCCGCACCCGGTGCCGATCAGCACGGACAACGTGTACGGCGTCGTCGTCGCTGATCTTCTGGTCGGTGATGATCATCGTCACGCTGACCTACGTCACGCTCGGTGATGCGCGCCGACAACGACGGCGAGGGCGGCATCATGGCGCTCATCACGCTGCGTGCGGCGGTGGGGTGCGCGCAGGGCCGTCGCACCGTCGCTGGCGCTGGCGACGCTGGGCATCTTCGGCGCCGCGTTGTTCTTCGGCGACAGCATGATCACCCCGGCGATCTCGGTGCTGTCCGCGGTCGAGGGCCTCAAGGTCGTCGAGCCGGGCTTGAACGAGTGGGTCGTGCCGATCACCGCGGTGATCATCGTTGCGCTGTTCGCCGTGCAGCGCCGCGGCACCGGCGCCGTTGGGCGCCTGTTCGGGCCGGTGATGATCCGCTGGTTCGATCGCGATCGGCGCGTGCGGCGTGTGCGGCATCGTCGACCATCCGCAGATCCTCAAGGCGCTCTCGCCGACGTACGCGCTGACATTCATGGTCGGGCACTTCCACATTGCGTTCTTCTCGCTGGCCGCGGTCGTGCTGGCGGTCACCGGCGCGGAGGCGCTCTACGCCGACATGGGCCACTTCGGTCGGCCGGCGATCACCCGCGGCTGGCTGTTCCTCGTGCTGCCGGCGTGTGCCCTCAGCTATCTCGGCCAGGGTGCGCTGGTGCTCGGCGACGAGAGCACGGTGAGCGCACCGTTCTTTCTGCTCACTCCGGAGTTGGGCGCGATTGCCGATGGTGCTGCTGGCCACCGCCGCGACGGTCATCGCGTCGCAGGCGGTGATCACCGGGGCTTATTCGGTGGCGTCGCAGGCCGCTCAGCTCGGCTACCTGCCGCGGCTGCGGGTGGTGCACACCTCGGCGTCGACGATCGGCCAGATCTACGTGCCGTGGATCAACGGCGTGCTGATGGTGGCGGTGCTGATCCTGGTGTTCGCGTTCCGCAGCTCGGCGGCGCTGGCGTACGCGTTCGGCATGGCGGTGCACCGGCACAGTGTCGATCGCCCCAGCCGTGCCCTCCCGGTCGAACCACGGGCCCAAAGAGGCAGGGGCGGCGTGACTGAGCACGAGGCGGTGATGATTGCGGCGATCACGCCGGCGGTACCGCGGGCGTGATCGAGAATTCTTTGACGATCGAGGGCGGTGACGAAGAAGAAGATCGACGGGTGTTGGCGTTCATCGCGTACACCAGCCAGAGAAAGACCAACGCCCTATCGCGCAGGTGTCTGCGGGCGCTTAGGCGAGTGACGTCGCGATGGTGTACCGACCGACGGTGTGTTTTCGGTGCCGAGTGACTGATTGGTGCTTGTCATGAAGAACTCCAGTCGAAGAGGAGAAGACGGTTCGCTAGTGGTGATCCACGTCACTGACGTGGCAGACTGCGTACGTGGCAGCTGCGGGAATCGGAGATTTCGCCCAACAATTTTGTTGAAGCCTTCCTGGGGGTTTTCCGATCCGCCCACAGGGTGACGGTGGCGCTCCTGTTGATCTTGGCGCTGAAGGCAAACACCGTGCGTCGAATGAGGGTGCATAGCGCTCAGCTCGTCGTCACCGCCACGTCCTCAGGTGGTGGGCAGGTCCGTCATTAACTGGACGTCGAAGGGACACGCTTTTATTTTGATCGTCACGGCATGTGTCTTGCGCTCCTGTCGCGGAAAGGATTCGAGATCCATTGTGGTGGGCTATGATTCCGGAAGGCTGCCGCGCAGCTCACCAGGTGATTAATCGCTTAAGCAGCGTAACATGAGCGTGATCCGCATGACAAGAGCTAGTTTCCGGAAGGGCGAATGTTCCCTCTCAGCTGCAGTTACAGGCACCGTTGACGCGAGGTGAGCGTCGTCCGGGGTGCGGGAGTACTCGCCCGATATCGGCGACTTATGTGGTTCATAGTGGCGCACGCCCAGGGTGACATAACGGACCTGGATGTTCGTAGGCGCGCGAAACCGCGGCTCAGGACGCGAACGGCCGTGAGGATTGCGGTCATGACGATGGCACGGAGAGTCCGGGTTACCGGGCGGTGTCGGATGATTCCGCACTGTTGAGCAGATGTCAGGTGCGGGCGCTCGCAGGTCGCCTTGGGCGGCATCGGCTCTGGGATGCTCCTGACGGGCTGGACTGCCGAGATCCGCTGTACGAGAGGCGCATTGGGCACTTAATTTAACCGCTGAGCTGCCCGCTCAGAGGTCATCAAAGCTCGGCGCCGAGGATGCAGGGACTCGCTCTTTGACGAAAACAGTCATGCGCACTGGCTGTTACGTGTTTACTCAAGCTGTCGCCTGTCGGCGAGCTGGATTCGGTGACCAGCTGGGGTCGGCGGCTACGACGGAGCCGCCGCCGCGGGGGTAGCTCACGCTTTGTTGATCCGTCGATCCCCGGCAGCCGACATGGCTCCCGCGCGCGTGTGCGCCCTTGTTGCGAGGCGAGTGCGGACGACCGCCGTTTGAGCGAGGCGTGCGGGCTTCGGCGGAGACGAAACTGGCTCCGTCCAGGGTTCGGGCCCCGTGCCGATCCCCGACGGATGGACGTCCTGAGAAAGGAGTCGTTCTGGTTGTTGTTGCAACGAGCTCGCACGGCAGGCCGACGCCCGCGGGGATGCCTGGGAGGATTTCCGGTGATAGTGGATGCACCGCCCGGACTTGAGCTGGCTGCCGGGCTGGGTTGCCGGGCGATGCCGTCACGGGGTGTCAAGCGGATGAACTGGCCGACGAAACCGCAGCTCCTGAGACCGATCTTTTCGTAGCGGGCGCGGGCTTTGTCGATCTTGCTGAAGACGTCTTCGATGCCGACGGTGTTGCCATCGACATCGACGTAGAGATGTAGGCGCCGTGCTGACGTGGAACAGGGTGACCATCTCGGTGACGTCTTCAGGCACCTCGAGGGTGTGGATGTCGCCCGGCGACTCGAACGCGTGGAACCCTGCTTCAGCCCACCAGTCGTATTCCAGGTAGTGCCAGCGCGCCTGCGGAGGGTGAATGCGTGGACTGCGCCGGCGTGGCGGTGCCGCGACAGGATTCCCGAACGCCGCACCCGCAGATGTTGACGAAGCTGCCCCTGACTTGCCGAGAGCAGCAACGGGCGGAACTCGACGTCCTTGGACTGCGGAACCCACAGCCGCTCGTCGCAGTCGAGGTCAAGAGCCCCGGAGGTGATCAGGTCATCGCTCATCCCGGGGGCTTGGGACCGTGGGGGACGGGCTTCTTCGTTTGCCATCTCAAAGGTTGGAACTCACGGATGCCTCGGCAGTGTCAGACTTAATCGAGTAAGCAGCATATCGCGATGTGGTTGATGGCGCAAGAGGCTGACCAGTTTGCGCGACGCGTCATGGCCCGTGAAGGCGACAAACGGGGCCTCTGTCAGGGCTGCAACTGCCGTCGACTCCTCGCGAACGCGAAACATCGCTTGCGCCGCTTAAACGAATCTGTGAAGGAGGTGGGCCGAACTGACGCTGCCGCAAGACGGACCGGAGGTTCGGAACGCGTGGTTGCCTTCGGGCGGATGAGACTTCAATCGCGCTAAGCTTGGGGTGTGACGCAGACTCCGGCAAACTCGCAAAGACGCCGAGTAGCGGCTCCAGGATCGCTGACGCGCCCGCGGCGTGTCCGGATGAGTGATGTGGCCTGGGGAGGCGGGTGTCCCAGGGGCGGCGGTGTCCTACGCGTTGAAGTGGTGCTCCCGGTGTCAGCGAGGACCGGCGGCTGCCACGTCCTTGCCGTCGCCGAGGAGATGGGATTTCGGCCCAGCCGAACCGCGCGTGACCTGCGCTCGGGCACCACGCGCCCAGGTCCGGTTGCTCCATCGCCGATATCGCGAACTCCGTTCTACACCGAGGTGGCCGCAGGAGTGGTTGCCGCGGCGAAGGGGACGCTCGCTGCGAGATCTCCGTTGCGCATGTCCGGCGTCGACGGTCGGCCGTCAGGTGGCCGACGTGTGCCCGGGCAAGCCGACCGCACCGTGCAGTGGACCGTATTTTCACCGGTTTTTGGTCCGCCGCCGACGTACTCGATGCCGGTCACGCTTCGGCATGAAGCGGCGTTCCGGTGGTGCAGGTCTACCGCAAGGTCGACGGGGGACAATCCGACTGGGTGGGCATCGACGACTACCACGGGGGTTTCTGGAGGATGGCATCGCATGTCGTGGCTACCGGTCGGCGATCGCCGGCGGCTGCTTGTCGGCGGCCCCGGGAGGCGTCCCAGCGCATCCACGGGCCGTATGCGCGGCATACCAGCACGCACTGCGCAAAGCCGGATTGACTGCGGTCAACGAGCCAGATGTGTGGGAGAGAACTCGAGCCGAGCCCGGCCTCGCAGGAGCGCTGCGAGCAAAGGGCATTGTTGGGCCGAACATCCCGACATCGACGCGTTCGTCTGTGGTAACGACGTGATTGCACTGGGTGTCCTAGACGTGTGTGCACGGAGGTCGGCAAGCGGGTTGCCGGAGGACATCGCACTCTCCGGGTTTGACGACGGCTGAGCTTCTTCCAGCGCGGGTCCACTGCAGTTGAGCACGGTCACCGCGCCCCGCGACGCGATGGGTCGGCGTCAGCAGCGCGGCGGGCTGCTTCAAAGAATCGAGGGGTGATGACAGCGCCCCGCGCAGCTGACGTGTTGCCTCGGCCACAATTCGGATTCAAAGGCCAAATGCTCCCAGTTCCGGCACACTGATTCGCGGCACATGATCGCCCGCCCGGCGAGAAATTGTGGTCCCCGCTAGCGGCTCAGCTGATATGTAGAGCGCTGGTGGTTTCAAGCGGCAGATGAAAGCCACCCCGTTTTGTGCCAGGCGCGGCTTTGGTTTGATCGGTGTCCAGTCGGTGCGGCGGCGGTCGTTTGATCAACACGACGGTGGTCGGCTGATGTACGCGGCTTTGGGTAGCGCAAGACGATGGTTCGGCGCGCACGGTGGCTGCCGCCCGGGGCGGGCGTGACCTCAGGATTGCCTGAATCCTGCCGTTACTCCCGGCGTTGGTCGCGCAATAGGACTGACTGTCGACTCCCCGGCGCCGGCGAAAGCCTCAGCCAACCGCCGAATTTCCATGGGCCTGAGCCGCGCGTGGTAGGAGATCACTGCGTCTTTGACCCGGGATCCGTCGGATCCGGAAGTTCGGCGATGACCTCGGACAGCCCAGGCGATGTCAGGTGCTGCGGGGCTGAGCGCTCTCGGTTGACGGTCTTGACGTGTTCGGGCCGCATGCACAACTTCCGCCCGTCAGGCCCATCGCGCGGGTGACGGCCAAAGTCTGCAGACCCGAGGCGCGCGGCTTGGCCGCGCGCACCGTGGGTCCGTCGACGGCAGCCGGCAGGCGCGACGGGCCACTACCAGTCTGGCTCGCGCAGCAGGCCAGCGCGGTCGCGCGTGTGCATCGGAAGCGCCCCGGTGTCGCGCCCGGCCACAGTCTCCGCTGCCGAACGCCAGACGTGGAGCGCTGGCCGCCGGGAGGCGATGTCGAAGGCTCGTTGCCCTCGGCCGCAGCACTCGCAAAGCACAGCGGACATATTGCGCCACCATTGATCGCGCTGATGGCGCGGTTCATGACCGCCTCGCTCGATTCTGCGGAGAGCCAGTGCATCCGGTCCGAACGTCACGTCACAAGTTGCCGCGGCGGCCAGGTCGAGCTCGTGGTTTGGCTCGCCCAGATGGTGCCCGCGATGCCGTCCATCTTGGGCGACCATTCGCGGATCAGGACTGGCCGGATATGGCGGTGGTGCAGGATGGCGCCGCCACCGCGGCGCGTGCGGGCAAACCATTGTGCGCTGCGGCGGTGTCGGTCTCGGCTGTTCGCACTGACCTTCGGTGGGTGAATTGCGCCATGGTGCAGGCTGTCCGGGAAAAGTCCTGTCGGGTCGGCTCGGCGGTCGCCAACAGTCGAACATCATCCAGTGGGCGACAGCGTCACCGCCGTCGCCCGGGTGGTGCGGGCGGTCGAGGCGACGCCCGACTTCTGTGGTGAACTGTCGCTGCTGATCGGCATCACCGGCCGCAAGGTGTCGCCATGTGGGCGAGGCGATCAGGCCTGCCGAGGCGGACGGCTTCGGGATAGACCGCCGCGAACAGCCGGGAGGCGCTGAACGTCGCCGTCTCGGTGCCCGGCGGGATGAGGACCTCGGCGCGGCGGGTCCATTCGCGGTGAACACCGACGCCGTCTTCCCGCCGATCCGCCCAGAGGTGGCCGCAGAACAGGAACCCGGTCAGCACCGCGTCGTAGGCGGCGGCCGGACCGTGGCGGCCCAGCAGCCGCAGGTGGTGTCGCTGCGCACGGACGATATCGTCGAGCCCGCCCAGGCCGGTGGCGGGCTGGTCGATGTCCGGCGGCCCGACCCAGTAGCGGTGGCGGGTGCAGACGTAGCGGTGGTGCGGCAGTAGGTGGGTCACCGGACCGCCGGGGTGTCGTGCGTCGCAGCGTGGGCAGCCGGGCTGGGGCTGATGGCGCAGCGCCGACCAGCCTGGCGCGGGATGCAGCTCGGGCAGCGCGCGGACGAGGTGCTCGCGTCGGTGGCCGGTCACGGCCGCCAGCCGGTCGGCGAGGACGTCGCGCCGCCGGCTACCTGGCGCGCGGAACGCTGATCGGTTCCCACAGTTCCCGCAGCGGTAGCCCGTGCAGGTTGGCCAGGCGGGTGAGGTAGGAGGCGACGGTTTCCTGATCCGGCAGGCGCGACGGCGATCGGCAGCCGGGAAAGCACCATCAGCCGCTCTGCCTGCGGATCGCCCGGCTTCCGCGGCGCGGTGGCCGTGATGCAGTGTCGGCGCGTTGTGCGGCGTAGTCGACAGTACGTAACTGAACGCAGCTAC